>Ga0100392_1000214_pt1 | contig 57012 bp, 34 predicted proteins | sample CryGeymeta201516_FD_81548 | JGI IMG/M metagenome (GOLD analysis project Ga0100392, IMG submission 81548) | Groundwater microbial communities from Crystal Geyser aquifers in Utah, USA - Crystal Geyser metaG 2015-16 | ecosystem: Environmental > Aquatic > Deep subsurface > Groundwater | place: USA... | reverse complement strand
ACGAGGTTACTAAAATTGAAGAACTCACCCGCCAGCTCGACTTGACCAACCTACCGAAGCCCGATCGGAGAATCTTTACTCCTCATCTTAGCCTGATGTTCGAGAACAACACCTGGGCACAGAGGGATGCGTATCGTATCCTGTCGTTTGCTCTTGAACGAGGGTCCATTTCACCCGGAGATAAGGAACGCTGTCATCGCATGTATCTGGATTTTTTGGGACCATTTCTCGGTCTCAGCTCAAGTTGGATGCAAAAGCCAGCTCTTGCTGCCCAAAAAAAGGCTCCCAAAGCCGCCTTGCCTAGCGAAAAGGCCGACGAGCCCATGGATGAAGACGAAGAGGACAGCATTGAAGAAGAGACGGATGCTCACCTCAGAGGAAATGTGGTGACCGAAGAAGCTCGCAAAGATACCTCTGAGACTGTTTCTTCGTCGCTGGGACTCATGGACCACCACCCACTTCCCGTAGGATCACGCGTATCTACCGTCTACGGCGAAGGAAAGGTGATCGGCTTTCGCAACGACAACAACTGCTACGTGATTGAACTTTCCTTCGGCAATGCTCATCTACAGCCTAGTGCCGTTTTGTGCTCTGTCGCGGTAGTGGAAAAGTCAGACTACACGACACAATTGCGCGCGGATGATCGCACGAAACTGGAACGCAGCACAGACATGTTGGCCATTGGTACCCAGAGCCTCTACCTTTTCTTACGTCTTCATCATATCTTGATTCGTCGTTTGAATATTGCCAAGGAGGTTGCCTACAGCATTGCAGATGATGTATCTCTGTGCACATCTGTAGAGCAGATGGAAGGTGATGACAAGGAAATGCTTGGTCGCCGTCGGTACGAAGCATTCCTAAGTTTGGTGTATGCCTTGATCGACGGAGGTTCATCCATGACGTCTGGTGGAGCTGCCGAAGGAGGCAAATACGAGGATCGCGTACGCTGTTTGCTTGGACACGGTGGCTACGAACTTGCAACAATGGACAAGTTAATATCACATCTGGCAAAGAACCTCCAGTCAATGGGAAACGACGATACGATGTGGAATCTAGTGGAGTTGTTTAGACGGCACATGGATGAAGGCGATATCAAGCCCGAATCCTTCCGACAAGAAGCTGCTTATCTCTCGGCCGGCGAGGGTGTTTATGCTTTCCAGTGGTGTCCGTTGTCAGACGAAGACAAGGCTGTCTTGCATTTTGAATACCTTGGAGTGATTGCAGAAGAGGGACAACAGTTGGTCGAAGAGCCTCCTCAGCCACCGCCCAAGCGGCAAAAAAAGTAACTTCGTCGTCGGTTTCTTGACAGTCGGGGTTATCTGCTGTCTATATGGGCTTCCATAGTCATATTGCATTAATACATAATAAAAGTTTGCTTCAAAGTTAATGCTATGCAGCCATAATAATAAGCCAACGCGATCGCTTGTCAGCCAGGGAGATTAATATGCCCGGGTGGCTGTATACTCCAAAACAGGGATTTCGATTATTATTTGCTGGTGACCTGTAAATTTTATTGGATGCCATGGCACTGCAGCCTGCGACGCTTTGTATTTAATTTCTTATTTCGCATCTCACCAACTAGTTCGCGAGTCCCTGCAATAGAATAGGTTCAAACGAATTCACCGTGCTATCAAGATAACCTTAGCATGTCAGAAGAAGAAGCAAAAGATACCGGAGCAATCGCTGCCGGCAGTGCCGCCAAAGAAGAGGATATTCCAGACATGTCATTGCTGTCGATTACTGACGGAGAGAACGAGCGCGGGATCCCCTTGGTGAAGTTCATTGATGATGTGGGCGCGTTTGCCGATTCCTTTACACCCCCCGCGTCTGCAGAATTACTCATTGGGGCCTACACGGAATTACATTCCAAGTTTAAGACGTATGAAATAAGTCTCACCCAAAAGCGTACGTTAATCAGCTCCTTCCTTGCGTGTTTTTTATACTTTCTTGCTACATTTTATTTTCTCATCCTATTATTTCAACTAATCACCCGCACAATCTCTTTGGGTCTCGTGCTTGTCATTTACGAAACAATCCAATATGCATCCAACATCCAAACAACCACCAATACAGAGGCCAACTTAAAATCCAAAATCCCCGAAATGGAAACGTCTTTGAAGTTGATTAAAATGCTGCAAAAGAAACGCGACGAAAAGGAAACAATGGTGACTCGCTACAGTTTAGCGGATGATGTTTACGGAAAAGCAGAACTGGATTTAGACCAAGGCAGCGTCAATCTATGGCTGGGAGCTAATGTCATGCTGGAATATACCTTTGAAGAGGCCATTGCGTTCTTGTCTAATAACGAAGCCATGGCAAAACAAGAATTTATCGAAGTCAAGAATGATTTGGCATTTGTCCGAGATCAAATTGTTACATCTGAAGTGAGCATGACGAGGATTTTCAATTGGGATGTGAGGAAGAAGCGAGCCGAAAAAGCAGCCGGTAAGGATGCAGGGTCTGCCAAGAAGTAAACATCGAGGCGAGCTAATCATTATAGGAGAATTGTTTTTTTTATAATCCAATGCAGATCTAATAGTCAATGGATATCGACTGAGTGGAACACTCCCTTCCTCAAGCCAAGCTACCACAAGATGAATCGGAACAATACGGCCAAGGTACATCTAGGGTAATTTGAAAGTTACTCTCTTCTGCATTAAAGTAGGTCTTGGCTGGCAAAACATCTTTGACTCCTTATATATTAGACTCCCACTATGGAAATGCCACAAGTATAGAGCCAGCGGGCGTATCCATCCTTTTGCTTCCATCATTAAAAAGGTTTTGATGCATGCGTCGGTATACCGGAAATGTGTTCCTGTGCTTGTTTACCCCACACGGTCGCGACTATTCGACTGATGGCCTGCTCGTGGATTGAAATAATCTGCGTTACTTTTTTCTACTGCCTCAGTCAAGCTTTAATACACCTTTTAGTGATTTTAGGTTTGGCTCAGCGAAGGGTCGCGAATAGTGACACTGTCCCTATCATCTAATGCATGCAGGATTTCTATCGGCAAAAGGTATAATAGACACTATCAAAGAATTCTGAAAGAAATTGCTGGTAAAAAACAGCGAACACACTCCAGTATCTCAGTATCTTTCCCTGTGCCTTGAGAAAAAGCTACTGGAAGGGGCGAAGAACCCGCCCGTCAAGACAAAAAAAAACTGGACATTGCTGCAGACAGGCGAACTCCTGCCTCTGAGAAATTGCGATTGCAGCTAATCGAGTTTGATGTTCAACAAAAGCTGATTTTTCTGAAGCTGGTTTGCAGGAATTGAGCAACGTCCATCTTGCCGTTTAAGCAAAGCTGTGAATTCAAAGTCAAGGGGGGTACGGAGGGAATCCCTAAAGGTTAAGTACAGCGCGAAAATGATTGATGTATCAAAAACGATGTTCTCTCTACAGCGCGGGGGTAATTATGATCCCTCTACTCAATCTGTAATAACTCGTTCTTCTTTTGTTCGATGGGGTCGTTGAAATCTTCAATTTGTTCAAGCTCAAACAAATCCATGACAGTTTCCTCCGTCTCTTCGAAAAATTGTCCTAATTGATCAAGTTCCATCGTAATTTCCTCTCTACCTTCTTCCTCCCAACCTTCATCTTGGGTTCCATCGTGTAAGGAGATCGAATTAACAGCGGCATCTACTCGAAGATATGTTATTTTTTGCTGTACAGGTGCCGGCTTGTGGACGGGTATTCTGAGAAATTTATTGGCTGCGCTTCGTCGCCCGTGTGAGCAAAAGATTAGCAATACGATAGCTAATGATTTCATTTTGTAGCTGCCTGTGATTCGAGTATCGGTTAAGCTTTTAAAGTAAAATATCACAGTCAATGGAATTTGAAAGGAGAGAGAAAGATTCGGTTGGATTCATTGGAAGGCATTATCGCACAATTCCGAGGGAGATCTCTTATCTCTTCACACATCCCATCTCTGTTTTCAAGACCACCATTCTCAATAACAGTCGATCATTCAATCAAATAACAATCGATCATTCCACAAGCAAAGATACTTACCTTTTAAGGAAGGAATGTTAAAAATGATAATCAAAAATTAATCAAGGGCGCGCCTTGTCAATCTTTCGGTATTTGCAATTTGCATGGCGCCAAGAGGTCTTTTGGCAGTTTTGTTTGTAAAAAAAGAACGATGTTGATAACATGTTCTGTACTTAAACTAACCCTAATTATTTCCTGTACTGAAAATAGCAGGTTAATCGCCAAAACACGGTGTGGTACCAGAACTCTAACTGTACTACTAGTTTAATACCACCAGCACTACTAACCAATATGACTACTGTAGTACGGTACAGTAGTACAAATCAAAATAATGATACCGTAGGAAGAGTACAAGAGCCTACGTACAAGTTAAAGGCACTAAGCAAAAGGTTAAGAGACAGTAATAAGTCCAAAATTCAGTGAAAAAACAAAAGTACCGTACAACTAAGAGTACAATACAGATTTGAGTAGACTAACAGATGATAGCCTCTTCCCTCCTATTATCAGCTGAACTAAACTGATTACAATGACCGCAACCTACAATCACTATTAACGTACGTTCAAATAAGTAAACACTTTAAAGGGAGACTGACTGGAGACGATACAATAATATACAATCAAAAGAGGTACGTCTTTCCCTGTACCAGAGCTAAATTCCGGGCCTCCGTGCTATAATGCTACCACTAGACCATGAAGTATCGTTCAGACATAAAATTATGAAACAAATCTCTATTATTTTCCGAAATTTTCAGCATTCACTTTCCTCTTTCCTCATACACAGCTCTACGATCCAAATCCCCTTCTTGTTTGTGACGTGAAAACTTGCGAAGTTGCAGTTCGAGTCCCAGAGGAGGACTGACTTTTGTTCACGTTAGTCGCTGCTTCGCTCCCTTCCTGCGCTCGATTTTGATTCCTTTGGTACCTGCGATTTCTGACGTTTCTTTTTTGGTTTTCGCCATCGCTATTTTTGTCCCCGTTGTTGCTTGTTTGAACCTGTTTGTTCACCTTGATGGTTTCTTGGACAGCTTCCACAGCAATTGATGAATCCAAACCTGAGAGCAATCGTAAGATTTGCTCATGCCCTTCGATCATGTCAAGAGCCGTCTTGAGTTCAATTTTCAATTCATCTATTTCACTTCGCATAGCTTCCATCTTGGGTTCCATGTCGGCAACGACACTCGTCACGCTAAGGGTTGAAGCACTCGAGTCAGCACTAGAAGCAGTACTAGATGCCTCAGGATTACGTTCAGTTGCACTACCACTAGTGGGCGATTCAGTACTTTCGCCAGAACTGGTGTGAGTACTCGTTGTCGACGATGATGTCCCTAAAAGTGTAGTTGCGCCATCGTTGTCTTTTTTAATCTCCGAGATAGTTTTCTCATTCCACGAAAGTTGGCGGAACCCCAGTGCTTTGGCTGCCTCTCTCAAATCAAAGCTTAGCTGATTCCACGTTAAATATCTCGCAGGTACAATCGCATCCTGGTCCCAAGTCGTCGAATCATAACCCAGAATCTGGGCTGCTTGCTTCTGGTCGTCAGGGAGTTCATCCCACGTCTTTTTTGTATAGTCAATGAACACTTGAGCTGTCAAGCTACCGACTTCAGCAGTGTCAGCAACTCCCGCTGATTCGCCACTTACAGTGTTAGTTGTGTTCTCAATTTTAGTTTCGACTGTAGTGGTATTGGCAGGAGGAGGATTATCGGTCCAACTGCTGTGGTGACCAGAAACGCTGGTACCATTACCGCCGTCAGTGTGTGTGCTGAGCTTGGCATTCCACGAAGTCTTGTCAAAATCAAGCAGGGTGGCCGACATTTGATCTTCTGGGGTGAGCGTATCCCAATCTAAGTAGTCTGTTTCGACCTTGGTACCAGCATCCCATGTTTGCTCCGTATGTCCCAACGTCATGGCTCCAACTTTGGCAGTCATAGGAAGATCGGCCCAACTGATTCCATCGTAGCGAGCAGTCTTAGTGCTATCAGCATCGCTGGATGCAGTACTACTAGAATTAGCAATAGTCGTGGCTGCCTGCTCGCTATTGTACAGACTCTCGTCGATAGCTGCAGGAATAGGAGTTGTCAGTGGAGGTGTATACTGATCTTCGTCTTCTTCTTCCGCCTCTGGCGTCATTTCGGCTGCTTCTGGTGTCACACTACTGGTAATGTTTATGCTTGGCTTGTAAAGATCCGAAAGAGGGGTAGCAACATCAGTCAAATTCGCATTAATATCAGTATTGCTCTGTGTTGTCGTTGGGACAGGAGAGCCTGTGACATTGCTGGCAGGTTCTTGTACTACCTCCGCCTTTGTTGGCGCGATGGTTTCAACTACTTCTACTGGAGTCTCAGTTGGTAGGACAGTCGGTCGCCGAGTGACACTGGCATGAACAGGTTGGCTAAGAGTAGGCTTGTACGTTGGCCCGCTAGTAGTCGTAGGAACAAACGTGGGGGCCAAATTACTGGGAGCCTTTGACGGAGTCATTGTGGGTAAAGCAAGGACTTCCTGGGCCCTTCTCCCATTTCCTTCTTGACCAAGCTGTCGCAAACGCGTTGACTCATCCGTTTCTACGCCATGGGATCCACGAAGCACTTGGGCGCCGGCAACAGGCGCTGTGGTGACTGTCGCCGCAAAGAAGGCAACGGCGCACAGGTAGCGGGGAAGATAAAGATGCATACTCCTATTTTCTTGTTTGAAATGTAATTTGTCTCTGACGATGGCGTGTGAAATCGTCTAGATTGCGATGCTCGGTCGATCAATATCAGACGCAAACGAGAATAGTTTTTCCTTGCTCTTGAAAGACAAACAGACAAACTGGGTGACTTCTTGGAGCACCTCTCTCGTCGTTGATTAAATGTGTACTGCAAACTACAACGTTTCGGAGTTGCAGCTTTGCAGCTTTGTAGGCTTCTATTCTATTGTAGAAACTGGTTTTCCTTCCTTCAAATGACGGAAATGTTCAGTTTTTCAAAATTTCGTTCGTTATCCAATCCACATAAACAAGAAGTGCGCAATGCAGTCGAGATTCGAGAGTCGAGAGAAATCTGAGAGTGCGTTGAGGGGCACAAAATTCGAAAAGTATTAAAAAGTAGTTTTGATGTTCCGTCACGGATGACACTGGACTCAAAAGTCGACTTTTATTTTAGAGCTCGTTAAAGAGGTTACCACTAGCTCGTACTACCAGTACTACTACTAGCTAGTAGCTAGTAGTATTAATAATACTAGGTACTACGGTACTCCGTATCTATCATTATTCCGTCGCGAGAAGTAGACAGTAGACTAATAGACTACAGTAGTTGGATCTACAGGTGCATACTACTGCTGCTAAACAGTGAAAGAGACACCACCAGCTGGAGTAATTATTTCACCTGAGTGATCTCTCGGGTGTGTTTTTCTTTTCATCGCAAAGAGAAAATGCGTGAACGCGTACTAGACTACTACAGTATTAGGCGTTCTCGAAGGCAGTAGCTGGAGTAGAGACGAAATACAAAATAATATTTCTATCACAGGCAGCAACCGGGTTTTGTTAGAATTGCACTTGCTAAAAAAAAATGGAACGTCTAATTTAAGGGGATCACAACTATGGCGCCCGCAGGGCCCCAAAGCGGTTACTAGAATTGCACTTGCTAGTGACTACTTGCAACATCAACTCCATCAATCCTATCTCGGAAGACCTCTGCATCTTATTCAAACGTATATCATTTATTATTTCTCTTGTCGTTCATATGGACGAGGGATAACTTTCTTGGGATTGGCATCATACATGGGAGGATCAATGCATTTCCCTCGACGCCAATTACAATCATGATCCGTACAAGAGTCTTTGTTGTTGTACATATCGCAAGGAACCCTCGTTCTCTTAGTTGGCTCCGTTGATGATGATGGAGTTTCGTTTGCAATCACCGCTGTCCTTTTATAGGTTGTTAAAAATGACCGTCTACTCTGTTGTTGTTGGAACTTTCCCGACTGGCATGTAACTGACATTTTTCTTGCGGCGGACATCGACGATGATGGCGGAACGATTAATCCGTGAACGTTGACCACCACCACCACCACCACCACCAACACGGCAAACAGGAGGAATATTCTTGGAGCAACGATAAGCGGCAAGCAACCCATCATGTGTCTTTATGTTTGCAATTTGCAATTGAGAATTGAGAATGATTAAGTTTCTATAGACTATAAGATCACCGCCAAAAATCTAAAAAGTATGTATGCTGCTATTATTAGATACTATGAAACACAATATAAATAATTATACTTGAACAAAAAAGATGCTTCGATAAAACACTTTCGGTGGTTTTTGGAGTTGTTTGACTTCTACAGTTCTACAGTGAAAGGATGAACTTGCTAGTCTACTTTCTCGTTGTGCATCGGAATGCCATAGTAGACTAGGGTACTCCAGTAATAATATTATTATTATCATCTTGTGGTCTTTAAAGGCACCAGCCAGCTTTCGCAGCTGGAGGACATCCATTCGTGCCTTCAACTTACCTTGGTCTGTCCTTCAGTGCGACGTGATATCAAAGATGATGAAAAAAGAAAATGAAAAAACCTACTCGCACCTCCAATGCCCCACCAAGAAGTATGTAGTTATATTTGCACAGGTCTCTGCCAACTACGAAGACTTTTATTAAAAGAAAACCACTCCATGTCGTCTAAACCAGTCGTGTTTTTCGATATCACAATTGGTGGATCTCCCAAGGGTCGAGTTGAAATGGAGTTAAGGGCCGATGTGGTTCCAAAGACGGCGGAAAATTTTCGGTGTCTCTGCACGGGAGAAAAAGGGCAAGGTCGATCCGGCAAATTATTGTTTTTCAAAGGGTCGACGTTCCATCGTAAGCATTTTGTCACAATTGTGTGAACGTTTTGAGGTGTCTTCTTACGGTGTTTTCTGATTCATTGTTATTTTCCAATCTTTATGCATACCTTTGATGTTTGATCATACGAAATACGAACTGGTATCTCGTGATCAGGAGTCATTCCCAAGTTCATGTAAGTCCTCGTTTGTAAAGCGGAATAAAAGAACTTTAAGCCCTTCCTCTATCTAACAATACTACATGGCTTTGGCTTGATCGACGAAAGGTGTCAAGGTGGTGACTTCACTAGACACAATGGGACTGGTGGGGAAAGCATTTATGGAGAAAAATTTGCGGACGAAAATTTTGAGTTGAAACACACCGGGTGAGTGCTATGCAAAAAGGTAACGAACAAAATATTGCAGTCGCAAACGAATTTGTGTGAATGTCAAATTCACACCACTGATTTTTCTCCAACAAAATTTTACGTATGGCAGACCTGGAATATTGTCCATGGCCAACTCTGGTCCAAATACAAGTACGTTTACTGCGGTCTCAATTCAAAATTTGCCAGCTAATACATCAACGGACTCACTAATTCACTTGTTCGCTTCCTTACTAACTGAATTGCATTAAATACCAATAAAACCCATTGATATAGACGGAAGTCAATTCTTTCTCTGTACGGAAGCAGCACCGTGGCTTGATGGGAAGCATGTTGTTTTTGGGAAAGTTGTTTCGGGTATGGATATTGTGGCGGCCATTGAAGACGTTGGCAGTGATTCAGGAAAAACGCGTTTAGCAGTAGAAATATCCGATTGTGGACAGCTTAGATGAATGAACATTTGTTGAAAGACGGAGGTAAATGTGTACTGTCTACCGTACTTTACAAGATAGTGAGATCCCTCTTGAATCAAGAAATTAGTGGTTCTTTGTTAACGATCAGTCCGAAGGAAGCAAAAAGCAGCATAGTACGGAGTACGTATTAAACAGACAAGGAACTGAAAATCAAAGTTATTATTTTGTTGCAGCCAGTATTAAGACAATGAAGCTACTGGTCGTAGTAGTTATCCCTTGACTTAGCGTTTATCTTCAGATTCCACCATGACCATTGGTCTGGTAATTTACTCAACTACAGATTCCGCCACAATCATTGGTCTGGTAATTCCAGTTGGACCTTGTTTCTGGGAAATCTTGTGTTTTCTGCTCCATTCATTACGAAAGGTTGTCATGATTTGTTCGCATCGTTCTTTGGTCAAGGTTGTTTTTTCGTGGATTAATGCTGTAGTGGCGTCAGTAAAAAAGTCTTCGGGGTGAACGTATCCAACATCGCGAATATCCAAATGAAAGAGTATTTCACCAATTTCACTTTTGGTACATCCTTCAGGACCGAGCATGCAACGAAGCGTACAAATTGTGATACAATTTTTGGGAGCCGATTTTGCCAAGATGACATAGTCTCGAAAGGGACAACAGCAGTTGGAATCGTTAGACAAAGCATCTGTTTCTGACGCCGTATCGAGCTCACTGGCTTTGTTGTTGTTAGTAGTAGTACCAATGGCATGTTTTGTTCCATTATTGTGCGTTTCTTCACTAATGATACCTTCTTGGATGGTGCTACTGATTCCAGTCAGAGATGAACTGGACATGCTGGCAGTACTGGATGTGATCATGGTGGCGCTGGACTGAGACTTGTGCAAGCGCGACACGGAGTGCAAGTTTTCGTCCATGGTCATAGATGGTTCAGATTCTTTGGCTCTGCCAATGATTTTGGCAGGTGCTCCGACAGCTGTAGCGCCCGACGGGATGGGTCCCAAAACGATGCTTCCGGCACCGATTTTGGCTCCGTGTCCAATGGTAATGTTCCCCAACAGGGATGCATTGGCTCCAATTAAAACGTGGTGTCCCACTTTTGGATGCCGATCTCCGTGATCTTTTCCAGTCCCACCCAAAGTAACTCCGTGCAAAAGTGTACAATTGTCTCCGACCGTAGCAGTTTCACCAATCACAATCCCCGTTCCGTGATCCAGTACGATTCCAGCTCCCATTTGAGCCGCAGGATGAATGTCCATTCCAAATACTGCCGATGCCTGGGACTGTAACCAAAGAGCTGTCATGCTTTTTCTCATCACGGTGTTCGTTTTTATGTTTTTGGATTCGTGCCACTTGTAGTAGGCCGCCCGATGACAGACCAAGGCAGCAAATCCCTTCAAAAACAAAACAACTTCTAGGAGCGAATCGACGGCTGGATCACGATCAATATAGGCCAAAGCATCTTGTCGAACCGCCTCTGCCATTGTATGGCCTGCCTCGGGAATATTGGAACGGTGTAAAGCATGAGCCAAAATGCCTCGCAACGAATTAGGACAAAACATCATTGGATATGATGAAGAAGAAGACGTGTGCTGCTGCTGCTGCTGCTGCTGCTGCTGTTTCTGCATGGTTGGAGTTTCATGACAAGGACGCAACAAGAGACGATATGTTACCGTGGTGGCAACAGCTTCTTCAAAGGTCTTGACACCAGGTGCTAACACGGTGTTGTACAAAAGCATAGATAATTCGGGTTCCTCTTCCAGGGCGGCCAAGGCTTCCCTTCGCAATCGTAACGACATTTCATCGTCATCTAGATCTTCGTCTTCGTCTTCTGGTTCATCAACAACATTGTCTTTTAGAGTATGAGTTGTCGTAATGCTCGAGGGGATAGCATTATCGCTACAAGGATGATTAGATACGATATCGGTCATCATGTTGGAAAAAATAATGGAGATTTGATATTTGATAGGCGTTGTAGTGTTACAGTAGCAGGATTGTGCTTGCAGTGTAGGTTTCATGTTTCATAGTCACTGGTAGAGTAGTCTACGTAAGATTGCATTGTTGCTTCCTCGAACTTCTTTTAAGAGCGCACAGTTGCTCTTTGGAAGCCACTGCGGACTTGCAATCCAAGGGGCACATGTGCACGCTTCTGGATGATATTTCTCAACTCACAACAACATCATTTTGTTCTATTTTTGGGTAGGTAGTCTACTCCCATGCTGACAAATTTAGATGACTGCTCCAGGCTTCAGTACTCTTTAAAAATAACAACAACGCAAAGCACTAAGCTTGCGCAATGATGAATAGAAAATTTGATTTTAGTTCCCGTCATCGTTACGTTATTACACAATAGTACTTCAACAGAATTATGAATTATGTGTTGGTTTTCCTCTTGAAGTTGGAATCACCACCCTACTGCCAGTGCTGCTGTCAGCAGCACATACTTTGCAACCTGCTAGCCACCAACAATGCAAACATCAATTGTAAATCAAGCGACGACGTCCTGCATTTATCCAATGGACTCAGTCCGGATCAGGTCAAGGTTCAAGGCCTCAGTGAAACATCCACAATGCACATGCATGACGATGCTGTAAAACAGAAAATGCAAATCGCCACGAAGATAATCACGCCAGTGGCGGATAAAATGAGACTGAAAAAGGTATTATTGCAAACGACCCAGAATTAGCGGAAATGATGAAAAAGCTTTATCTCTCCTGGGTGGACAACCATTACCATCTAGTTACCCCCCATTGGATAAAAAAGAACAAAAAGCATGTACTCCAGTAGATTAGCAAGCTTCAAAAAATTTAAATCCTCGGCTACCGTGCTACTTGGTACTGGTACCTGGTAAAAAAAATATAAAAAAATGTCTAATTTTACGTGGATCACAACTATGGCGCCCGCAGGGCGTCAAGGTTACCCAAAGGCAACCATTGGCACCCCAAAGGGTGACAGAGTTGACCACAACCGGACCACACTACTACTTAGTACCTGGTAATGAATAGAATCTTAGCAATTTTGCCGACCGAAAAGTCGCGGCAAGTCTCACATGGAATTGAGCTACTACAGTTGCTCTACTAGCTAGCTAGCTAGTAGTCGTTGACGGCCCAGGCCAGAACTGCAAATCGGGATAACGTGCCGTAGGTACCGTTGAAATATAACCGTTAACCCAAAGTTAAGAAATTTTGAAGGCATACTGGAGCAAGTATGAGTAGACTAGTCTACTCAAGCAGTCTACCCTGGTACCCTAGTAGGCGTTTCCGATTCATTTTGAGTCGATGGTTCTTCTCGGCACATACGATTCCGTCTTTTGCTTCCGTATTCTTTCCTCCGACAACTCCAACATCTATTATGCAGAGGTGCGCTTTGATCCACTCTCCATGCAGTGAATTTTTTATGAATGAGTCCCAATGGTCATGATGGCGCACATTCAAAGCTATTCAAGAACTGCCCACAAGAAAATGTGAGAACTAAGTCCTTAAATACCAACACGCCGGAGGAGCTGGACTAAGCGTTAGATTTCACCTCGATGGCCATCACCAAATTGGCAAACTAAAAATTCTTGTTTGCGGAACTACTACTAGCTACTAGTAGCTAGAAGAGAACCAAGAGCATAAACACTAAATAATACTACCCTACGTCGAAAAACAAAAAAGAAGAAAAGAGAACATGGGAAACTTGAAACGAATCCTCCGAAAGCTTGCCTGCCGGTCAGTCGACAGCGACGAGGAACAAGGTCGTGGCAAAAATGATTCTCTTCTCGGGAGTAAGAATGACAAATCTCGTTCATCCTCCTCCTCCAAACGACCCAGTTCTCGTTCCACCAGTGCCAGCAAGCGAAACGGTAGCAACGGAAACTCGCAGTACATGACAGAGTTCCAAAACCGTGATCTCTTTAGTATTCGAGATTACAATGGCAAAGACATTGATGTCGCAGCTTCCTTTGGCCCCAAACCCAAGTGGTGGGCGGTCCTCGTCAAATTGGTGATTTTTCTGTGCGTTGGGTACTTGGCCTATGGAGAACTTTGGAAAACTGAACCTACAGCCTTTTTCTTTGCTACGTTTGGCAATTGGGTCTTGGTCGTTAGTTTTCTGTATCTCTTCTTTTCTCTGGTCGGCAATATCAAACGACGGGACCCCGATGATGATGTTAAGGTTGCCAGCCCAAAAAATCTCCCTGCTTTGTGGCACAAGATAACATGGATTTTGTTTGAAATTGCTGCTCCAGCACAAGCGTTAGCCACCTTGTCCTTTTGGATATTTGACTTTGACGGAGGATATCTCGAAGGCAAGCTGCTGGTGCATGGTCTTGTACCTTTCCTTGTACTCCTGGAAGGATTTTCTTTGAATCGCGTTCCAGTGCGCATCAACCATCAGTGGTTCTTTCTGGCATTCATTTACCTTTTTTCACTGTGGTCCTTGATTCATTCCTACACGAATATTGGCAATCCCATGAAAGTCAACGACATATCTTTGCATCCCTTGTTGCAATGGAACGTGACACCCATCAATGCCGCGCTTTCAACCATTTTAATTCTTTTTCTGATTGCTCCGGTTACATACTGGTTCGTCTGGATGATCTCTCTTTTTTCGTGTCCTTGGGCGTTCGCTGGAAGATATCGACGATACTTGAACGACGACAACTAACGCGTGTTTAAGGTTACTGTTGAGCCCTAGGGAAGATGAAAAGAGCAACGCACAACAATGATTAAGAAAAAAATACCATCAGCAGTAATAAACGCACTTAATTCTAATACACGCCTAAAAAATACCGGAGCTGTTGTAATACCTTGGAGTAGCAATATTTGTTGCTTGCCTAGTAACTGTTGACCAGTTTTCTATTAAGAACTGCGCGATGCGTGACCAATACTAGTATTTCACCAACCACTTCAGTAGGCTGCTGTAGTAATGATGCCGGGTGACTCTTTTTGAAATGATGATTAGACAAGGTTTTTAAACTGTCGTCTCTTGTTGTTGCATTATGTTGTTTTTGTCTGGCACAGTTTTGATAGCAGTCGATTTAGTCATGTGCTGCTGTAGCAGTTGTCGCTTCTTTACCTGCGGTTGGTTAACCTGAGCTCACCAGGTAAGTATCAGTCAACCAGTCTGTACTATCGAAGGTTGTCAATGAAATTCGTAGCAACGTCGCTTTATTAGGAATCTTCTCCATCAGACTCGACACTGTCGATTGAATCGCATTTCCAGTTATTTGCATTGGAAAATGAATGGCAGCTGACATAAAACTATGTTTTGTCTTCCAAGTAGAGTACTCGACAAGAGCGAGTTTGCAATATGACATTTGGCTTAAGCCGGCAATTGCTTTGTGCAACCGTTCACTTCGATCACTCATTTACTAGAGTCTGGTCATGTCATTTTGTTTCACCTCCACTATGGAGTAGCAGCTGCCGCGTTCAAACAAAACTGCTGAAGTTGCTTATTTAATTCGATGCAATTGCTGCTATTAAAGTCGGAACTGTCGAGGAGATGGTCGCAGTTGTCATCGTGAACGTTGAGATCAAGCTGTGGATTTCTTGGTGCAAATAGTCAAGGGAGCCATCGAAGCAACATGGTGTCAAGAGAAACCGCTTCACTGATGACTCGATTGCCACCAACGTGCTCGCGTGTGGAGTGATTCCGAGCCATCATACTCTGGGTGAGGAGAAGTTGGCTGATTTTGAAAATGCGGTGAAAAAAGATGTTCCTGGAAAATTATTCTAAACCCTATAGGCCTTCTCGTTCCCGAAATCCTTCTCTTTTTCATCGACAGGTGTGTTCGCAAATCGCGAACAAATCAAATAATATACTGATACCTACACTGATGATAGGGGTGTTCTTTGCTTGTATGCCAAGCTGACAGTACATGGGAATACTACTAGAGCCCGTTATTGGCTAGAGAGACTCATATCTGCGAGAAGCTGTAACGGCTAATGAATCGTTCTGGTGGGTTGATTCTTGGGTCGAAATCATCGCGGAAGCAGCATCATAATCAGACGCCTTGAGAAGCGAAGGGTGTTGGGAAGCTGGCCTCATCATTCCGGTCGTAACACTCTTGATTCTTGCCACCCACAAAAACAAACAAATTGACAACTAAAATCAGATAAACAAGCAACATTGCTAATCAAAGTAGAATTTTTTTAACGCACTCTACCGAAAAGCAAAGATGAGATTTCATTTGGGTTTGCATGACACCGGTGCTGAGCACCATAACAAAAAACTAAAACATAGCGACGACATGCTCGTCTTGATATTCTTGATAATGATACCTGTGATTGCAGCACTGGCTCAAGTGTCCATTTCTATGGAGGCTCTCTTTCGAGCCTTCCTTTGGATGCTTCTCGGAGGTATTCTCTTGGCGATCCTCTTTTTAGGTTACGTTGTCGTCAGCTGGCCGAAACCTCGCAAGGTTCAATCTATGCGTGCTGTGGCCTTCAAACCGGAACTCCTTCCTAAACTTCCTTTGGATGTCATCGTGATTGGATCGGGATCTGGTGGATCTACATGCAGCAATCTTCTGGCACAATCCGGACAGCGAGTACTGGTTCTAGAACAACACCCTACCGTAAGAATGGAAGCTTGCTGCGTAAATTCTAGACGGACAGCAAAATTATTTCAACTCACATTTGAGCCTATCTTTCCGCATTAGGTGACAGGTGGATGCACGCATTCGTTTCGAGAAAGGAATTGTGAATGGGACACAGGTATGCACACTTGGTGTCGATCTATCGCCTCGACGAATTGTTGGGACCTCAGATATTCTAATTTTTCTATTGTCTGATGTTTTATCATACTCGAAAAACTCCATAGGATTGCATTACACTTCCAAGGCCATGGGGCAGCCAACATCGAGGCCAGGTGCAATCATGGACTTCGCTAGCCGTGGTATTCAAGAGTGGACTGCCCTGGAAGATCCTTATGATGAAATTGTCTTTCCTTTTGATAAAGACACCAAGAAGGGACTTCCGAATCACCAGACCTATTCATTCGTCAGCGGCGCCCAGCTAACTGTGGATCAGATTGTAGACCGAATCGATCCGAAAAACGAGGAACTCCGCAAACGAGCCAAGGAATACATGGATATTTGCATGGACATTCATAGCGGCTTTGTAGCTTTGGGGGTTTCTCGAATCCTGCCCAGTTGGTTGCAATTTCTTGTTCAGGGTAGGGTCGATCGTTTGATGAAATATGCCTCACTGACCGTGCGAGATGTTCAGCATTTAGTTCTCAAGCTTGGTTATACCAAGGATCAACTGCTAAAATTGGATTTTAAGGATATCCCAAAGGCCCCAGAAGGGACAGAACCTGACACTTCTGTTCGTCGGCTAGCTGCTGTGCTTACGCACCCTATCGGTGATTACGCGGTTCAACCTAGAGAAGCAACCATGGCAGCACATGGAATGTACGTGGACTTCACTATTTTTGTTGTATTTGTTGCAAAATTGATCTTTTACGTGTAAAGCTCACACCTTTTTCAACCCAAACATCATTACTTTGTCAAATGTATTAAACAATCCAACCAGCACGATGGCCCATTACGTGGACGGAGCTTCTTATACAGTGGGGGCAACCCAAAAAATTTCTATTCGTCTCACAAGTGCGGTCCGTGCGTTCGGCGGAGAAGTATTTGTAGATGCCACCGTCCGTAGTATCATCATGGAGAATGGCAAAGCCGTGGGTGTGCGAGTCAGCAACACATCTGCTCTTACTGCGTGCCTCTCGGATGACGAAAGGGCAAAGGTCCTGGTCACCGAAATTCGAGCTAAGAAAATCGTTTGTGCGACGTCCATTTACAATCTTTACAACGAGTTGCTTCCTCAAGACCACCCGGTAGTGAAAGAATTCCAAACTCCTAGTGAAAGGACTGTCAAGCAGAGCAACGGGCATGTTTTTTTATTCTGTAAGCTCAAGGGAGACGCTGATGAGTTGGGTCTGCCAAAGCACAACTTGTGGTACTTCAACGGCTACGACATTGACAAGGCCTTTGACGAGTATTTTCAGAAACCTTGTCAAGTTCGGCCACCTACTGTATACATCGGATTTCCGTGCACGAAGGACAAGACCTGGAAGAAGCGCTTTCCCGGAACCAGTAATTGCATTTTGATTTCTGACGGACTGTACGAGGTAAGATTGTTTTGATTTTTTGTTCAGGCATGGCCGGTCAAATTGCAACATATTCGCTTCTAACATACAGTACTTCCTTCCTGCGCGATATAGTGGTTCGAACAGTGGAAAGACTCTACATCGAGACATCGTGACAAGGAATATGAAGCGTTCAAAGAGGAGCTTCGCATTCATTTGATGGACATTTTATTTGAAACCGTACCCCAGACAAAGGGAAAAGTTGAGTTTTATCATCTTGGAACTCCGCTTACTGAAATTACGTATTTGCATTCATTTAGAGCAGGAAGCTACGGAACCAAATGCGTGACGGAAATGTTCGCGCCTATCAACAGAAAATGGACAACTACACCCCACACGTCCATTCCCGGACTCTACATGGCTGGCTCGGACGCCTTCTTACCCTCAGTCGCAGGGGCAATGTACGGTGGATGTCTCGGAGCATGTGCAGCCTTGGGGCACACTGGAACTCTACGGCTTGCGTTTGCAATGTTGAACAATATGGCGAGTAGGCTGCGGGAAGACGACCCCAAACTCTCGTGGATTTCTTCCTTGAAATTGGCCATGGAAAAGTTTACCGAGTGATTATAACGCGGTATTGCGTCGGAGAATTTCAACTGGAACGAAATTAAAAGAGTGAATGATTCGCACTGTATGACCTGCACAAAAGCGTAATGCCCTTTTCAGACTTTTCAGCTATTAGCTATGGTAGTACTTGGAGTAGCATAGAAAGCAAAAGAAAACTATCGTTATGTTGTTTAATCCAGATGTGGTCAAAAGCGAGAATTTTCGGAGTCTTGAGGTTTGCCGTGCCCGTTTCTAGTTGGTTTGAATTGTCTACCTTGGCTGGTTACGGGAAACCCTTTGACACCTTACGGCAATGTGATTGCTAGATAGGGAGTAGCTATCACATACTCCAGTCTCTCGGGCATGCTTTTGTTTCAATTCAATTTGATCATCAATTATGGGATTCCCTGCTGTACTTCTACCCATTCTTCCGCTTCAGTCTCGACAAGTGAGCTGTGTACTATTTACATGTAAGAGTATTATGTACAGCAATGATTTACCAGACACCGAGTATGAAAAGAGCGAAACTATTGAGTCAGTCATTGCTTTGCTTTGCCAACTTAAAATAGACATATGCAGGCAAAGAGAGGACTGACTAAGAGAGCAAACGCAGGGGCCGGTTGTAAGTTACAATGCAAGGTACATTCTCTGGTTTGGCTTCTACGTGCTGTAGTTGTGATCCCCGTAAATTCGATACTCCAATTTTTCAAAGTGATATTTGCAACTATGAATTCAATGACGCGGCTGTTGCTGCGGCATAACTATCCACGCTTTCATCATAGCAGGAATCGCTTGAACACGTTGGTTGCTGCGCTTGAGCATCAGCTGTGGTACCTGCCTGATCAGTTTCGTCGCTGGCATCCTCTACAGTTGACTCATCAGGAAATTCGCTCTCGTTCTCCTCTACAATAAATGGCACAAACAGCCATTCTACAACCGCGCCAACGTTGGAACAGCGAGTCGCTACGATTTCTTCTCCTTGGAAATGATCCAACTTGAGAAATCCATCCGAACCAAATTCTTCATCATCGTATTCCTTAACAATAATTTCATCCTCGCCATTATGTGCATCATCTTCTACTTCGTAAAGGTGCTCTTCGTCCTTCTCGCCGCGCCCTAACACTCCCAAACAAAGGTAAGATTCTTGCGGTTCATCGTCGGGGCGCGATTCGTTGATACGATCCACAATATGCCGAGGGACATTTGTATGCATGCTTCCTTTCGGTGCTAACGTTCCGTTTCCGAACGAAACAAATTGGGGCCATCGTTTCACACAAGGAAATACTCTTACCTTGCCACCGGGTTCAATACCAGTCGAATGACCATCAAGACACCTTCCTTCTCGGATGCCATCTACTTGCGTGAGTATACAACGTGGACCGGTTGAACTATATTTTCCGGGTGTCGTTTTCATTTCCGCGGATGCTCTGTGTGCAGACAAAAGGGGGCAACGTGATGTAGCCAGCAGTGGGGTGAGTACAATTGGCGCAGCAAGTGCATCTTTTTTTCCCATTGAAACGGCAAAGAGCACCGCAAACTTACAAGCGCTCCAGATTTCCATCCGTGGTACAGGGTCCGATATTCCATCGATTGTGCCAAGGTGTTTCTTCCAAAATGACGGCACCCGTCTCCCATTCTTTCCCCAAAGTTTCCGGAACCTCCTCGTAAAAACACTCCACCAGTTTGGCATAGTTTCCGTTCGGTCCCAATCCAAGACATAAAGGCATGTCACTAGTAACAGTAGCCTTGGCGACGATTAGAACACCATGACCTTCAAAAGTCATATTGATTTGGTTGGAATCAAAAACAACATCGGCTGAAGTGTCACTATCGTTGTTCTTGTTGTTGTCGTACTGTTCTTGCTGCATCAATCGATATTCATCGAGAACATCCTTGACGTGTGGATGCATCTGATCGTTAAATTTTCGTGCAAATAAATCATCCGACAGCGTCAAAATGTCAACATCATCCATGGAAATTGTAGTCGGCGATCTTCCGCAGTGCGTTGGATCTGGCATGATGCATTTTTTAGGATCCCGCTGTTCCACGGGAATTTCGTTCTCCCACTGATCGAACTGCAAGTGTACAAAGTTCCAATTGTGCAGTTTATCGCAATAGGGAGAATGCAACAGTGCTGTCCCGAAAAATGTTTCGTCCGCCACAACGACGTGTTGAACGTACTCGAGAAATTCGTACACAAAGGTACCGGGTTGAGGATAGGCCAAGTAGTGGGCGAATTCTCGACTGAGTGTAAACCACTGACTCGACGTGTAAAGTTCCACATTCGCCGTAGCATTCGTTAAAAGGGGCAAGCGATGGATGCGATGAACGGCATCATCACACTCGACAAAGTAATGCCAACTTGCCCGGTTAGGTCTCGACGGTTTCAGTACAATGTTCATGAGATTAGCGTCGAGCGGGTACTTGGCAATGGTTTGTCGAATTTTGGCATTGGATGCCAGCGGATAATTGGTCGATGCAAGATGAATGAACTTGTCGTAATCTAGATTCTGTTGTAGGGAATAATGGAGCATTTGGAGGGTGGCGTTGACCATACTGAAGCCACCCCAATTAACCCGCACTCGTTGAGGATGCTGCAGGACATGAATGTAGGGTCTGGAGGATGCGTACTCGACCAGTGTTGCGTGTGTTTCCTGACTGGATTCCTTCGCATCGACGTGCAGTAAAAAAGTATGACCCGGTTCGTAGAGGGCTTCAATGAGTCGAATGGTTTCGGCTGGATACTGGTGCGTCATAATGGCGTAACAAAACTTGTAGTCTTCGGGTTCCTTGTACACGGCTTCATCCTTGGGTGGCAAGTAGGTCTTGTTTTGAATCATGCCCAGATGCTGTGCAGGATTAGGAGCATCAAAATTGTAGGCCGGTGGCGATGAGCATTCGTTTTGAAACGTCACATCGGCAAAGGGGAGACTCTTTTCCATTCCAATAGCATTGACAAAGTATCCGAAATGCTCAGCAATTTTCGCCCGACATTCCCGCGTTGTAGCCTTTTCGTACAATTTGGCCAGACGACTCTGGAGCTGTTGGAAATCGAGAATAAAGGGTCAGGTTCAAATGATGAGCTTCCTTGTAGATACACACGCACTTGCGTGAGCGCACATGCACACAAATAATACAACAACATAAGTACTGTACCTTTTTATTAATTCGTTCCACAACATGTTGTGCTGCTTCTGTAGCATCCATGTCATCCAGAGCAAGATCATCCAGGGCAACTCGTGTCTTTTGTTTGGTCTTGACGTGTCGCGTCGCGTGTTGTTGTTGCTGTTGCTGCTGCTGTTGTTGCTTTTGGTCGCCACTACTAAAATGTAATAGTGAATCATGGTCGTACGTTTCGTAAGAATGGTTTTCGAGAACGGAAGCAGAAAGTCCAGTCGGCAACAGAACTGAAAGGAAAAGAAGCAGAGCCAAGAAGACAGCGAACGGTGATGACTGCTGTAGCGTGGAACTGTTAATGTTGATGATGATGGTGGAGGAAGCAGACGACCTGATGCATTCTGAACGCTTTCTCTTCTTGCGTTCCTGCTGCTTCTTAAATAATGATGTGGTTGTACTCATTGTGTGATCTTTTACTTCTTGTGCTACTAGTCTAATACTGTATTAGTTACGCAGAGTACTGTAGTTTAGTCTGAAAGGTGAGTTTTATTTGGAACAAGCAAAGAAACGAAGTTGTAGAATGTGCGTGTGTTTGCTTGTCATTGCTCTCATCATTCATCATCATCACAACATAGTAGTCTACCGCACAAGCTTCATTAATAATAATCGTTCGGAAAGATGTGCGTCACGGGCAGGGGTGAAAAATAATACTCTACTATAATTATTTGGAGAATCCCAATCATCATTAGGGTTAACGGTGGGGTAACTTTTTCTTGAATTGTGTAACTTTTTAACTTTTTCTTGAATTTTTGGGTAACTTTTTACTGAATTCAGATTCGTGGTAAGTTCGCGTCCTCTTGTTTCCGTCACTTTATTACTCTAATATTTGAGTCCATGCTGTCTTGATCTATTAAAAGGTGGAATATTAAGTATATGATAATTCTGATTTCAGTACAGTTACTAACTAGTACAGTGATGTATGTACTATGTACTAGTTACCCTCCCAACGCTGCCTTGACGAAATAATACGTTTCTCCTGTTGCCTTATCCTTTACCGACGATGTGCTGGCCCCCGCCACGTCCCGAGTCCCGAATAGCCACCGTTCTCGCAAGTGCCTCTGAGGCAGCCACCGACAAGGTGTCAATGTACGAACTTGCAGCACTGCTACTCGCGCCGAGGCAGGAAGACGATGAAGCCATTACTTTTTCCCCTGCTGCACTTTTTGTTGCAAAAGCAGATACTATTTGGCGGCTCTAGAAGAAATAAATGAAAATGTCAAAATAGTCATTAACAGAAGCGATAGGGGAAGTGCTGTCATAGTTGGCTCTTGTTTTTCTACTTGTATTATTATTATTTGGTAAGATAGATAGATAGATATGCAGTTGTTATTCGCCTGCGTTGCTTTCGAGGCTGGAATGAGAAGATCTCAAATCCTCAGTATTAAGAAGCCCTTTTTTGCTTTGTAATCATACGGGTAGACTACTACTACTACTAGTCGTACCATTATTAGTCAGCAGTACCCTACCTACAATACATTAGGCAACAAGCAAGGGCTTTAGGAGCGAATCGAAGCAATACCACTTTTCTTCATCCATGCTCCAGTAATCTGCAGAGGAACCACCACGGATTCCAAAGACGTTGAAGTGCGCCCGCCTTCAACGACACGGGAATGGCCGTTCCAAAACTCCTCGGTGATTTGAGCGCATCCCCATATCTGCACACCTTCCAATTGATTTCCGACAGAGTCCACAAGATAGCCCAATCCTTTGTCGCTGATATGAGGACAGAAACTAACATTGAGGTGTTCGAGGGTGTTGGCACTTGTGGCTGCTAGGTATTCTAGAGTTGAATCTGTAACGGCAGCTCCTTCCAGCTCAACACGAATCATACCGCCGAGCAGAGAAAGCCCACTGTGTGCCACCATCATGTTTTCTGCAGTCGTAGCTTTGACTGTAACATCACTTGCATTTGGTTTACGACAAGCACATTGCAAGATCAGTTCCATGACGCTATCCGTGACAGCTTCGACGTTTAAGTGGTTCAAATTCAAACGCTTCAGCGTTGGCGCTGGTCCCATCCCTTCCAAACCGTGTGTAAAGAGAGTTTCCAATCCAATGTTGGTAATATTCTTGAGATTATACAATGATAATGACCGCAGGGACGATACTTCATGATATCGCAGCGGACCGAGACAAGCGTCCGTCAAATCAAAATTGTCACTAAGGTCGACGTGTTCGAGATCCGGGGCACCCTGCAAAAGAGCAATAACAATATCATCTTGTAATCCGCCAACGTGGCGCAAAGATAGGCTTTTCAAATTACGTTGCCACGGTTGTTTGCTCGTACTGTTGTTGTTGTTGTTGTTGTCGCAGCTGCCCAACAAAGCATCCCAGCTCTCTTTGGTCAAATTCATATCCTCCAAAGAGAATTCCAACAGGATATTGTTCTGAGAGAAATTATGGGGAATGCTTCGACACATTTGGAGTCCTAGTAGGGGACATGCCTTCCAAGCCAGACTTTGCAAGGTTGGCGCCATGGCTGCAATCACAGTGGCAGCATCAGTATCCTGAAGCAAGTATGCTCCACCAATATTCAAGGCAAAAAGTGGCACGGGCTGCTGGACGGACTTTGCCGTGGAACTATGTTTCGTGGGATGCAACAACACTTGTACTGTTTTGGGGCTAAAACAACGTCCAGCTTGGTCTAAGATTAAGTACCGGAGAGCAGGAGCCTTGTACAAGGCATCTTGCAGAGCTTCTTGGGGCACATCTGCACAATCGATAATTTCCAGTGCTTCCATATCAGGTTCGACCAAAGCCGCCAGTGCCGTCGCGTCCAATCGATTTTCGGATGCCAATTTGTTGGCAATCGATGTCCTAATTTCGTGATCTACCGCCCCCACGCTTTCAACATGTTCGAAATTTTCGACAACAAAATCGACCACTAAATTGTACAGACTGGGAACTTTGCGACGCGCGTCTTCCATCACTGGTGGTGGCAACTTGACACGCTTGGCAGTACTGCTACTGTGCTTTTGCTGCGAAAAACCTGTCCCATCATCAAGAAATGCCACGGCTGGTTGGCTTGCTCGAGATTTCCAAAGCAGCGATGGATGTGCTTTTTGCCGTTTTTCTTCTTCCAGTTGCGCCATGGCAGCATCTAGTGGATGCTGTGCATCATTCTTCTGATTGCCATCCTTCTCCATTTCAGCTTCTCTTTCACGTTTGGCCTGATCTCGTGCTGCGATCATTTGACGAGCCACAGTAAAAGGACCACACCATGTTGTCTTTTCACTCCCAGTCATGGCGTTGCGGTTGTCATGTTTATCTTCGTCGTTGTGGCGGCGGCTGCTTTGCAACGTACCAAACGGTGTCGATGTGACTGCCGACTTTTTACGATCCGCATGACCCAAAGTAGACGTCGTTCTGCGTTCGGGACGAGCCAACCGAGCAGCCTCACGTTCAGCAACAGCTCGCTGACGGTTTCGCACGTGCTCGGGCAAAACTCGATGAGCACCGTTGTTGACATCGTTGTTGGCATTGTTACTGGGAGGATCTTCCTGAGGAGGACCATCATCTGAGATTTTAGACCTCTTTCCGCGACGAGCCATCTTGTTTGGTATTTTAGTTTTTCGAGTTTTGTAGAAAGATAAATTACTAGTAAACGGTACGGCTAACTACTGTTTCCAAGTTGATTCGTAGATACTATTGTTTTGGAATCCAACCTGAATATCTCGTTTCTTGGTTGCAGCGTAGATTTTGCTGGTTGTGTTGGATGTTGGATGGTGGATGTTGCAAAGGATGGTTTGCTTTATTCATTGGTTGCTGCTGCTTTGATGAGCTGAGAGTTGGAAGCAATTCTGTCGTACGGAAAATTACAGTACAGTACTAGCAGGTAGACGAGAAGTAGTATTGTTAGCGGCCTTTTACGAGTACTCTAATCCTCAGCTACCAGGTAGCTAAAGGGTGATTAGAGTTAGTGCTATTATCATTTTGATCATGACATCATGGCCGATCGATTTCATCAACACAAAACATACGACGTGTTACTTCGGTCAAAATTTGTCTGCTGGTCAAAATCTTCCAGAATTTTTTGACTAACGACATACTACTAGTCTACTACTACTACTACTAATATTATTATATTGAGAAAGTAGACTAGTGGTAGTCTAGTAGCTGCTAGACTAGTAGTACTGTTTTTTATGATGGTCGATCTAATAATTAGGAGTTATAACAAGCCAAGCAACAGAAAGTACCATGTTAGATTGTAGAGTACTAGCTAGACGATGTCGACTTGTAGCACATCATAAAAGAGACTCGTAGTTTTCACAACCCATGATGAGAGCGAGTAGCATCTTTTGACGTGGAATTCTTATTATTTCTTCCACTACAAAAAGCTGTCCAGGTGGTCTAATATCTGTGCGTTAGTTTAAGTAGCCTGCCGGCAGTCTTGGAACAAAAAGTTCTGCATTAAGTAGTCTAGTAAGAAATAAGAAGAAGCACTGGGAGCCGACAGCAAGCAACGTTATCTGAAATCTTTGATACCTTCTCAACTCTCAACAGTACCGCTGTTTTAATCAGAGTTCTCACTTCATAATAGAGCGACAACAATCAACGACGAAGAATCTGTATCTCATCTTACTAGTACAGCCAACCTTCATCTGCCCATTAATCAAGAATCAAGACAACGAAAGCATCATTACTATGTTTTTCGAAAAGATCTTGGGTCGCTTGAGACGCATCAACAGCGAGACTTCTTCCCCAGGACCTTCCGCTCGTGATAGCACACGCGCCGACACCACATCCTCCTCCTTTCGCAGAAATAGTAATCGTTTCTTTAGACGCAGCAACACTCGGATCTTGGACGATGGTCCTTCCTCGTTGAAAGAAGTGAGCGTGCGAAAACTACCTGTAGAAGACAACGACGACGACGACGAAATTGGTTTTATGAGTAGTAACGTACCAGCACCAGCCGATCATCAACATGAATATTTTGACAATGATGGCGACGACTTGGACGATCATACCAAACTACGGCACTCCAATGAAAGCGAATATGTTTTCCATCGCTCCTCCTTTATAGAAGAAGTGAATGTCTCCTTGAAACCTAGGAAAGTTGACTCTGTCAGGTATGTCCAGAGAGTTTGGCTTATGTAGATGACGTGCTTACATAGTACTGCGGGGGCGGGGGCGTGGGTGTGGGTAGTTTAGAGCTCACCTTTAATTTACTAATGTCTTGTTTTCTCTGGATTTTTCTTCGCTTTACATACAGACTCGAAGAATGGGACCGAGCTTAGATGTGTCATCAGACCACAGCTATCCGTGACTGCGAATGGTCCTGTGTGTTAATATTTTTGGTTGCTCAGCAATCAGTTCATAGACTTTATTTTTTTTACAAATTCTTGGCATACATTTCTTCCTGCTAATCACGGCTGCAGCCATTAGTCTTTCAACGTTCCACACAAGCTTGAATTAACAAAAACCAATTACAGTAACAAATATGATTAAGAATATTTATCTCAGCGACCGGATACTTGGATAATGGTGTGCCGCGGGAATTAATAGAGAAGAACTCAGCCAAGCATTGATTAGCTTTTGTCAAGCTATTCACCAGCAACATCATCGTCATCGTCATCATCTTCATCTTCTCCAGCTTTCTCTGTTGACACTTCAATGCCATCGAGCTCTTCACCAGCAACATAATCATCATCATCATCTTCTTCACCTTCTCCTTCTCCAGCTTTCTCTGTTGTCACTTCAGTGTCATCAAGCTCTTCAGCAGCAACATAATCATCGTCATCATCATCTTCACCTTCTCCAGCTTTCTCTGTTGACACTTCAATGCCATCGAGCTCTTCACCAGCAACATAATCATCATCATCATCATCTTCTTCTTCTTCACCTTCTCCTTCTCCAGCTTTCTCTGTTGTCACTTCAGTGTCATCAAGCTCTTCACCAGCAACATAATCATCGTCATCATCATCTTCATCATCTTCACCTTCTCCAGCTTTCTCTGTTGTCACTTCAATGTCATCAAGCTCTTCACCAGCAACATAATCATCGTCATCATCATCTTCATCATCTTCACCTTCTCCAGCTTTCTCTGTTGGCACTTCAATGTCATCAAGCTCTTCACCCGCAACATAATCATCGTCGTCATCATCGCCATCTTCTAAAGCTCTCGTCTCCGTTGACCCTGAAATGCCATGACTATCATTACGAGGCTTGTCCTTGTCTTCATTTTCGTTCATTGCAAGTTCTCGGTTTTCTTCGTAGGGTGAAGCAGCTTCATACGTGCTGGATTTTCCCTTGCGAAGCTAAAGAAACAAAAGAAACGAAATCAAAATCAATATTAATACAGTATTACACTGCGTGAAGCATCCAAAAACAATACCAAGCCACACACATACACTCGAATACACAAAACACAAAACATACATTTCCATCGGCCCCGCATGTGACGATCAGAATGCAAAAGCTGATTAATAGTCCAAACTTCATGATGCTTATGAAGAAAGAAAAGAAAATTTTGTCAGTAAAATGGTGTGTGCACGGCTGCGAAAAGGAAAAAGGAAAAAATGAATCCAGCTAGTCTAGCTTGTGGGATCTGGTGAACAGTTTTTGGATTTTGTTAGATTTCAAAGATCTTGCGGCACTCGACGCACGACAGATTGTCGGCATTCGTACACTAATATTTTAAAATTTACTCCTACTAGTAGTACTACGTAGTACTAAGTACTACTAGTAGTAGAGTACTAGTACTAGTAGAGTAGTACTCCTCCTCCGCCTGCTACTACTCGTCCTCCTCCTACTGGTACTGCTACTAGTAGTACTCTAGTAGCTAGTAGTAGTCGAGTCTTATTAGTACTACTAGCATTTTTATGTACTACTCCAGTACTACAGTAGTACTAGTCTAGTACCTGGTACTTGTCAAAAAATTCTGGAAGATTTTGACCACCAGCAGACCAAAGTACAGTAACACGTCTTATTGAACTTGCCCGCAGAAGGTTGCCAACTTAACCCTTAACGCCTCAGGAAACTACAACAACTACCAGGTATCGCGAAGAGAAGGACATTTTCAAAGATTTAAATACCAGGTAGGGAGCAAGTAGACCATCTGGGGAAGAAAAGCATCCGGCGTGGTAGCGGATGCAAGCATACTTTGTGTTGTACGGTACTCTGGCTGGCGTAGAAAATGAGCATTGGCCATAAGAGACAATTCCTCATTCACTTGGACGACGAATCAGTGATTGACGCTAGTAGACAAGCAAACCCTTGGACTGGATCGACCACGTTGTATTTGTCGATAGATTTGTGCAGTACGAGCAACAAGAACAATGATTCCTAATAGAACCAGTAGTTGTAGTACTTGGAGGTCACCGTTACACATATTTCGTTTTTCAGCTGTTTTTGATGAATTAAAGGAATGCTATGAAACACGACACCAGTCACTAGGAAAGACATTTAGGTTTCAATCAAAATGGATTGAAGACGATGGGAGCGCATCATGCGACGCCATTTCCTGGGAGACATGATAAATGCTTTCGAAACGCGCTGTTTTTTCTGGCTGTTCTTCTTAGGGACTGAAACGACGGTGATGGTGTCCGTTGGACTGGTAGACGACGAAGCCAAAGAAGTTTGCCTGTGCGTGTTGCTAGGAGCAACAACTGTGAGTCCCTTGACCATGTCCACATTATCAAACGCGTAGTTGTTGTCTTGAAGAGCTTCTTCGTCGTCATTGTCGTCATCGTTGTCATTTGTAAAATACAACACGGGTTCATTTTCTCTGAAAACCTGTTCCTCGTTTTCTGAATGAGTCAAGACCTCCATGTCAGTTGCTTGAGAGTCAGCCTCGATCAGGGGTTGGCTTTGGATTTCCATCTCGTCGTGCTTCTGCAAGATCGAGATTTCTTTGAGCAATGCAGCCGTCTGTCGATGCAAATTAGCAACGTACTCCTCGAGTTCTTCTTTGTTCGATTCTAGATCCTGGTGGAGATCTTGCAAGGAAAGGAGATTCTTCTTTGCACTGTCCAAGTGACACATTGCATCCTCGAGGATATTTTGATAGAGGACGGCGAGGATTGTGGTATTGGAATTTACTGACATGGTTGAGTGAAGTTAATATTAGATTGTGTAAAGATAAGAGCTTAATTTAATTATTGTTAAGTTTTGAAATTGTGTGCTTTGGAACAATAATGTAATTTTAATGTAGCCACGGGACGGGGAATTGAAGCCGAGTGGTCAAGTCGGAAAATTGATGCCAAGAAATATTTCGTGCCACTTGATCAGGAGTATCCAGGACTGAATCATTCGTTTTTGTGACGATAGTCGGTGACAACGAGAGTAGCTCTGATTTTTTGAGCTCGTCCTTAAATACAATCAAGAATCGAAACACTGAATAATAGAATAATGAAAATAGACAGAAGGATTGCACATTGCACCTACAGAATTAATTCTCGGCATCATGATTAAACTACAAGATATTCCGTTTGTGCTGCCCTTGGCCGAATGGGTTTGGGGTGGAGATGCCTCGGAGTCAGTTTCACCCGAATTATGTCTGGATTTGTTTCCATTTTTCAACAGAGGTTGTCTCTCGCAGCTCATCACCAAAGCTCTAGGAATTGCCATTATCCTCGGTGCGTGCTTGAACAAAGCGCCTATTATGATGAATATGCTAAAGTCAGAATCAGCGGCGGGTTTTTCACGAATGGGAATGTACAGCGAAACTCTCGTCTACGCCAACGCAGCCAGCTACGCGTTTTTGGAAGGACATCCTTTGACAGCTTACGGAGAAAACTTGGCCCTGCTGCTTCAAGATTTTATTTTGATTTATCTTATTTGGAAATTCACCAACAATCCGTCAGTTACGGTCCAAGAGAAAATGGCAGTAGCGGTGGCCGCTGTTGCCTATTTGATAGGGGTCTTCCAAATGCTTCCCGACGAAATGAGATATACGCTGCAAGCTTCCAATGGTGCCATAATGATTTATTCCAAGGGCGTTCAAGTACGGGAAACATACCAGATCAAACATACTGGAGCCCAATCCATCGTCACCTCGAGTTTGAATTTGGTTGGAGGCATTGTCCGGATCTTTACTACTCTCAAGGAAACTGGTGAGAAGACATGCTGCTATGTCGTCATTTGATACGCTCCTGATGAAGTGTGTCTACATATTTTCTCTAACCGATACTGTATTTTCAAATTGTAACACTACAGGAGATATGACTGTGGTCATGATATTTGGCTTGAGCGTAGTACTGAATCTCGCCATGTTTTCACAATATTGGATCTACAAGGCCAACACGGACTCTTTTCTGGAGGAGTTGCAAAAGAAGAAAAAGGAGTAGAAGATATTCTCGCTTTACGATTTTTATCGATATTTTGTGTACTTTAAACTTTAAAGTAATAATATCTAATGCATGAGATATAGTTTGCTTTTCCAATGAAATATGCACTGAATCGCAATGGAAAAGATGTGATTAAACCGAAACGACGCTTCGAATGACACGAGACTACGACCCACACTTGTTAAATTGTTGTCGTTCCGGTGACATCACATCAAATTAATAAAGTGATTGATTAGAGAATAGGTTCGGGCAGGTTGAAATATGGAATTTTCCTTCTCTGGAAATACCCGTCCGATATTTCGTTTCGATTTTTTCTCTGACTTTGAGAAAGTGAGCAGAGCTGCGCCACAAAACAGTTTGGCCGTCAATGAAACTAAGAACGGCAATGGTTTCTTTTATTTCACGGGATCACAACCATGTCATCCTTTCGACGACGTTGTTGATCACAGCCGGGTCACAGCGGGATCACATGCATGGAGGACCGGGACCGGATCAACTATCAGATAAGGGCTGCGTCGCGCATTCTAACTGTTGGAGTTACAGCTGCAGGTGGGAATATCGTGGTATGTTCGCTAGCTAGCTACTCGTACTCTGCACTATTCAGGTACCTGGTAGACTAGACTACCATGAATTTACATTCGTTCAAATTCATCAATTGCTTCGGTCGACGCTGCCAGTAATAAAAACTCGTAGGTTCCGAGCTAATATGCGACCTTGTGGATTCGCATCAGAAATCATAATTATTTAATTTATTTTTTATTAGGAGTAGACCGAGTGGTACCGTACTACTACTAAACACTCACTCAACGCGCATGACAAACAGGACAATCAAAAAATAATGCAAGCCGGAGTAGTCAGTAGTGATAACAGTTATATAGATATAGTACTTGATTAAATCTGGAGCAGACATACGTCAGCCTTAATTGGGAGATGAAACGAGTTGCGTCGCGAAGAAGTGCAAAGAAAATCTTGTATTATCAGGGATATGGCAGTCATTGGCAGCAGAAACTACCACCGGCACCAACATCATGTACGCACCGCAACCTCCTCCTAGACAACACCTCTCTCCCTAATGTCAACTTTTTCAATCATTTTGGATGCATGCATTGCGTGCGTATGCGAGCTCCTATTTCTTCCAGCAAAAGGCATCTCTCCATACTATCGACATCATCAAGATTTCTTTCGACGGTATCCGAGGGCGGTAAAGACCCCGAAGGGACAGCAATTCCTCGCACTGAAAGTCAGCTACACGATAGAATATTACAACTTTGTGACGACACGGCAATAGCTTATGGAGAATACACCCCGGAACTCTGGGACGAGTCCTTGGAGCTGCTGGACGAAATGGCAAGATTACAAACTCCTACAGGCTTGGAAGATTGCTGTATGCTGATGGACAGGTTAGTCATTGAGCAAGACCATCAGCAGAGTTCCTTGGAGCCACGGGCTTCTGCTAGTAGCGAAAACGTTCACTTTCAAGTCACAACAGACGCTCTCAATTCAATCATTCGGAACTGGAGCAAATGCTGGGAGGCGAAACAAATTCAGGATCTGAAGCCACAACAAATGTTGGACTTTGTGGATGATTGGGTCGCACGGCTCGACACTGCGCTTCACCCAGACGTTAAGTCTTATGGTATGATTCTAAAGGCTGCTGCCAATAGCCATACTGACTATAATGCTACTCGATCTTTTGCGGAATCTCTTTTTCACAGGATGCAAAATGAAGCAGACAATGGCAAACACCCGAACGTTCGTCCAGATACACGCACGTATGCATCCCTGATTCATTTGCTGTCGAGATTGAAAGAAGTTACACAAGCGGAATTTTATTTCAATCAGATGGTCATGGAATACGCCCGAGGCAATACGGAAGCTCAACCCAACCGTACCGTCTGCAATTCCATTTTGACTGCCTATGCCAGCATTGCTGGGCAGAACGTCAAACACCTCAATATACCAATCCGCGCGGAAAAAATGTTGCGATATATGCAACACTTGCACGAATCACGTACACTCAAAGATATAAAGCCTGACTCGCTCTCTTACCAGCAAGTCATCAAATGTTGGGGACTTTCGAGTCACCCCGAAGCCGCGAATAAAGCCAGGCATCTTTACGACGAGATGATGCGCAGCAAAGACCCAAAACTACGGCCGACCCCTTACATACTTGCAAGGGTACTAGAGTGTATGTCTTGGAGAGGTGATGCATCGTCTGCACAAGCACTTCTAGATCAGCATTTGCAGAGAGCATCCGTTGTGAAGGCAAATGCCGAATGTTTCAAATTTGTCATGATAGCTTGGAGAAATAGTGGTAATGTGCGATCTGTAGAAATGATAGAAAAACTCATCCGAAGCTCTCAAGAACTTTTGAGTGAGGAGCATTTGAAGCACTGCCAGAGTCGTCCAGATCATTACAACGAGCTGGTATCATGCCTGGCAAAACACCAAAGAGAAATTCCTGATGCAGCTGAGAAAGCCGAAGCTATTCAGCAAGAAGTAGAGACGAATGATGTGAGAATGGGTAACTTTTTTTTCAATTGTCTCATCGATATCCACGCCAGAAGCGGTAAGGACCCATATCGTGCAGAACAGGTCTTGGAGCAACTATATCAGCGGCACATCGACGACGGAAAGTCAGATCGAACCAAACCCTGCGCACGATCTTTTAACAGCGTATTGCAAGCATGGGCTTTAAATAGCAATGCACAGGCAGCAAAGCGAGCAGATGCCATTTTACGTCGAATGTGGAGTTTGTCGGAAACGCAAGATCTTGCCAGTGTTCGGCCTGATAGGTACTCCTATGCTTCCGTAATACTTTGCCATTCAAAATCAGGGAATTTCCTCCGATGCTTGGAGTTACTACACGATATGAAAAATCGAGACGTGAGCAGAGACTTGTTTGTTTATAAGGTTTGTCTGCACGCACTGTCTCATGCTGGCAAAGCAACCGAAGCTGAAGATTTATTCGAAAACCTCATGAAAGACTACAACTTGGGAAACAACAACCTAAAGCCCGACGTAGATATCTTTGATTCGCTTCTAATGGCATGGGCTCACTCAAACAATAAAAATGCGGGAGAAAAGGCACAGACAGTCATTGATCGTATGGTAGAATTTGTTGAATTGGGGCTATTGGCTGAGGGTCCAAGCGTCAAGTCCTATACAAATTTGGTAAAGTGTTGGGAAGTATCAGGGCATGCTTGGGCAAGCGAGAAGGTCAGCTCGATTTTAAACGATCTTGAAAGTAAGGCCAAATGTGGGAACAGTAATATGGTTCCAGATATTCGGCTTTACAATGGTGAGAATAAACGATTGCCGTGTCAGCAAGCTCGACCTCTTCTTTGTCTTACCTCGCTCCTTCTGATTTGCATTTTCTAAAAATAAGCTGTCCTGGCTGTTTATGCCAACAACGGCCACGCCACAAGGGCTCAGGATCTCTTGGATAGGTTGCCGGCTGAGTGCAAACCGAATTTGAAGACGTTTCAAAGGTAAGTGTACCGAGAAACATGTCGAAAACATAAAATGTTATCAGTTTTTGCTCATTCCATATTATGCTTTATTAGTGTTTTGATTGCGTGGTCCAAGACAAGCGATCCTGATCCTGAAAAGGCGGAGACCATTTTGAAAGAAATGATGGAAGTTAACGCAGCAACGAATTCGGGAATATCGCATCATGATCTTGCGAAGGAAATATCTCGTTTGCTGACAGTATACGTGAGGCACAGCCAGCGTCGAGGTGTTGGCATTCGCCAAACTGAGAAAATTCTAAGGGGCTACATTGACTTGGCGGACGAAGGTCACTTCAACCTTGGTACGTTTTGTTTATACGTATATTCAATCCCAGGTCATTCAACGCTGCCAGATACCAACACAATTTTTTCTGTTCCAGTCTTGGAGGCCTATGCCTCACTCGGAAACGCCAGACCCGCCGTTGACCTTCTGCGATGGATGCAAGAGTTGGGCAACCAGGGGAGAGAGCACCTCTTACCTAGTCGCAAAACTTACAACCTTGTCATAAAAGCGTTCTGCGAATCAGACGAAGATGATAAGTATGAAGCATCAGAAATATTGATGAGAGAAATGTACAGCCTTGCTGAGAGTGGAGGATATTCGAAAGAGCCAATAAAACCTTCTACGGTACGAACACACGCGAGCCGCTCAGCATATGTTTCTTGTACAATAGGACTAACCATCGCATCTGTTCTCCGTCCTGCAGCTAACTTTCAACATGCTCATGAAGTGCGCCATCAAATCGAACCACCCGCGTACCATTGAACGTGTAGAAACTTTGCGAGATGAACTGATAGACCGACAGAACAAGGGAGAAGATTCAGTGGAATATGACTATATTGCATTTTGTACCGTTATGAATGCTTACTGCAAACACGGAGACCCAGAGCAAGCGGAAGCCATGTTGAATGAACTGTGTGCCGAAGCACTGCAAAATCGAAGCAGCTCGAAAGGGAAACTGCAAATTCAGGGTTTTCTAGTGGTAATGCGGGCATGGTTGAGGGTCGACAATCCAGAGCGAGCAGAAGCCATCCTGCAACGCATTTGTCATTACCGCGATTTGAAGATGCCGAATATATCTACTATGCCTGATACGTATTTGTCTGTTGTGGCGTGCTGGAATCGCTCTACGGATACACGCGCTGGAGAGCGCACGGACAACATCTTAAAGCAAATGGAAATGGATCATGATGATTTGAGAATTTATGAAGTGGGAATGATCAAGGACTTTTATTTACAGGCTATGGAGAATCTTGCGCGTGTGGGTGACGGAGAAAGAGCTGAAGCTATGCTACGCCGAGTGCACGATCGATACTCAACCAACGAGAATGCAAATTCGCCACTTGATTTTTTTTTGTACCGCGAGGTTATCAACGCCTGGCGCCAATCACAGGATCAAAAATCGGAAGAGCACATCAAGAGACTGGAAGATGAAATGGAAAGCACCTTTCCGAACCAGCCGAAAGGCAAGACAGCTGCTAGACCTTGAAAACACATTAGTTGCTGAGCAATATGTTAGACAGTCGAGCGCGGATTATTTATGGAAGTGGAGTACTAGCTTGTACCGTAGAGTATTTTCTTTTTGAGTAGATACCAATGATGTCGTGCAAAGTACATTAAGCCTGATAGAAAAAAAGCATTCTTCAAGATGGATCAAAAAGATAAGTACAGTAGTGTATCTCCTTAGCCTGAAGTCGGATTGTCGACTATGCCTCACCAGCCATGGTGTCATAACGTTGTGACTTGTGACATCATATTTTAGCGCAAATACACAAGAGACGCTCTCTTGCGTCTGGAAGCTATCTCATTCTACCTTTCCCTAACTATTCAAAAAAAAACGCCGCGGTTTAATTTATTCTAATGCTGTTGTATTTTGAAGGCGCAAACGGAATTTCTCTGAGGAAAATAAGGTATCTCTATTTGACGGACGGCAGAGTGTCGGTACTACCATCCAGTAGACTCAAATCGATTACTAGCTACTCGAGTAGTCTAGCTAGTAGTAGACAAGTCTAGCTAGTAGGGTCTAGTACTCCAACGTAACAGTAGTACAGTAAATGCGGCCAACAATTTGGCACTGAAAGCCAGGGTGGGCCACAGTACTTGACGCTCAAGAACGCTCTGTTTCAAGAACGTGATGACACCGACCAATTTGCACATCGATTCCTGCTGGATTATTTCTCATCAGACGATAGGAGTTTAGAGGAGCCTTGAGGAAAAGGTACTTGCAAGAGACAATCAAGCAGAATAACATAATAGAAAATAAACTTAACAGTGAAGGAATATAGGACAACAAGGATTCGTCACCTGTCACAGAAGCGACAAAGAAAATGGCAGCTAATACCAATTCTTCGTCGAGCAACAAAAAACCCAATGTTTTGGAGAAGATAAATCCCATGATGTGGAAGCAAGCGCGAACCGTAAAGAAAGCCGCTGCGTCTGTCGAAGAGCTTGTTGACCATCTAACACAAAATGCACCCTTTCTCTCGGAAACGCCCTCGATTACTAATATTGCCGTTTTACACCGCAATGAAATTTCAACGGGAAAATTGTTGGGCGAAGGATCCTTTTGCCAGGTTTACGAGGTCACTAGGCTGCACTTGCAAGACAGTGACGAAGGACTACTAAGTAAGGAGGAAATCGCTTCGAGGAAACAACTACAACAGGAGCTGAGGAACGAGCATGATGCTCGAAGGGATCTTCTTTATGTCATCAAACAACCCAAACGAGATTTGCTCAGAAAGTCCCTTGATTTTGCCAAGGCCATTGCAGATTTGGTAGTCGAAGCCAAGTACTTGAGTCGCCTCGACCATCCGAATATTCTCACAGTACGAGGACTTCCCATTGGAGGAACTCATTCCTTTGAAAGTGGACGGTTCGATTCGTACTTTATGATCATGGATCGGTTGACCGATAGTCTGGACCAACGCATTAAGAAATGGCAGGGAGAGGGACCAGCTGATCCGGCCATGATTCCTCGCAAGACGAACTATTCGCTGCAGATTGCCAATGCACTATTGTACTTGCACAAGCGAAGGATCATCTTCCGTGATCTGAAACCCGAAAATGTTGGCTTTCAAGGGGAGCACACTGTAAAGTTGTTTGATTTTGGGCTTGTTCGGGAGGTTCCCCAAGGCTTTGACGATGAAGTCTACACTATGTCTGGTTCAGGAAGCCAGTGGTATATGGCAGTTGAAATTTTCTTGACAGGTTTGTTTTCTTGGGCTTTGTTTTTTACTGTAAAATGAGTAGGGGGCTGTGTCTCATCTCGTGCGATTTCCAATTTCTGTATTACTTTTTTGACGAAGGCAAATATAATTTGAAGGTACGATAACGCGCAGTAATGCGCAATTGCTGACTTTTGTCTTTGACAAATGCAAGTTGGTTTAACTCAGAGGCACTTTTTTTCTTCTCTTAGGCGGACGTCTTTTCATGGGCAATCACGACCTATGAAATGCTGACAGAGACAAAGGCTTTTGAAAAATTGCACAAGCTGCAACATTTGTCAATGGTCTGTGTTCAAGGAAAGAGGCCACGCTTGTCGCACTACAACTTCCCACCAGGTCTTAATTCCATTATTCGAGCAGCGTGGGGTCAGACTGTTTCAAAAAGACCAAATATGCAACAAGTGGTTCACCGATTGGAGAAGTTGCTCCCGGAGTTGGGAGACGAAGCTGCCTGCAGTTGGCCGACAGTAGAACCAGATAGTTTAGAGCTTGCTGGAAGTCTTCACAAGAAACACGAAAGGTTGGCAGGTACCAATGTTGATGATGAGGAGACTTCTCTAGAGGACTTGCTCTTGCACTCGGATGGAGTCATTGATGACGAGCTTCGACAAGAAGTGAAAAGGGGTCACATCGGAAAGGCAGGAAACTCCAACGGCGACCTCGATGACATGGAATTTTCTTTCAGCTCTGTCATGTATGAGGACCACTAGCAAGTTTTTCCGTTTTTCTTTGCATCATTCATAAAACGCGTACTCGAGTAGTGCGTAACACGAATAATATTACTGGTGTACGTGCAATACTACTAGTGGTATTTAATTTTAGTCTTGAGTGTGATTGAATTTAGATTTCTATTGATCACCCGGGTGATTAATATTGACCAAGACCAAAACAGGAACAACCAAATTTTGGTGTCAATGGCCTACTAGTAGTAGCTACTAGTAGAGTTGACACCCGCAACCCTGCACGTCCCCACGAGCTGCGTTCACTGCGGCATAAATTTGAGTCGTATCAAACTTCGTTTTGGTCAGTTAACTGGTTTTTGACCATTGCATACTGGTAGTAATTCCGATTAAGGGCGGGTTAAGTTGGGGATTGGCTAAGTTGGAGTCTTGAGTAGGTCTGATAGTAGGAGTGGCTTCGACCAGTACAGTAGCTAGCTAGATTTGCTGAGAGGCGGGTAAAAACAGAATGATGCCACTTTTGCATGCCATCCTCAAGGCAACAAGCCCGTCCACTACCTATTCAGTAGTTGAAAAACAAAGCTCTGCTATGTTCAAATTTTCAAGCTGTCTATTCTATTTTCTATAGTCTATGCTGTATTCAGGAATCTTGCCCTTAAAATAAAAGGCCGACATCCAGATCTGGGGCATAAATCTGCTCCCGCCGTCTGGGTGCGCATCGAGAAATATATTGGAATCATCTGCACGCCCTGCTTCGAACAGAAAATGACAATCCTGCGAGGGGCCCCTACTCTTTCTAACCATGTAGAGTTGGCATTTCCTTAAATGCTATCTTTCTAGAGTGATCCGATTTTCGCTCAAATGAATTCTTCAGTTGGCTCTAGCAGAGACTGCTGCACGCAGTAACATCATATTAGTATGATGATAATAATATAGCCTACTCACCACGCATAATCGTGATTGTCAAAAAAGGATTCTTCCATGGCTTCTTCCAGTATGCCGTCGTCTTGAAAATCACGCAAATACGCCTTGCATTCATCATCTGGCATAGCTAAAAGCCGCTTTACCTCCCTTTTAAGGTCAGACGTCTTGATCTTGTTGTTCTTGTTGGGGTGTCCGTCATTGTTCGACTTTGACTGCCACAGCTTCGTCGTTCCCTTGTAAAGCTGCAGCGACGGTACTCCCTGAATTTGCAAGTGTTCGGTAATCAATCGAGCCGTCACACTACTGTACTCAATTGACGCACAGCGGATCTTTCCCTTCACGGCTCTTCGAGCAATCACTCCATCGCCCAGCTCGGCGGCCAAGCCTTGAAAATGGAGCCCAACTTTCTGGCAGTACTTACACCAGGGAGCATCTGATGGTGTTTGGGGGGGGGGGGGGAGAAGAGAAAGTCAGCTTTCGCCGTCAATCGTCACGTACACGCATATGGCTTCATCTGTTTGCTAACGCGAACAGTACTTACAAATCTTGATGGCTGTCAGACGGTCATCTTCTTGCAGAAAATCGTACAGCTCTTGCAAGGATGTAATGGGATAAATGGTGGGCTTCTTGGTCGAAATCCGTTTCGCAGGTTTCAGCTTGGCGGGAGGTACCTGGACAGGAGATACCTCGACCGTCTCTGTTGTAGGCACGATGGTTTCTAAATCTCCGTTGATGTAGTACAGTACCGTCGTTGAGAAGGCAGTCCCCTGAAGATTCACAGAATTCGCAGAAAACGCATTTGTTCTACTGGGAAGAATTGTGGCGAGGAGAAACGCCAAGGCCGTATGTAAGCATAGTGCTGTCATAGTAAGATCTAGCTGTAGTTGTTCTTAGTTTGCTGGTTTTGTATTAAATAATTGTTCTTCCATTTGTTTTTCCAGAGTTTTGATTGCCAAGATTCGTATTTGAGAGTTTTAATGGTTTGCTTTACCAGGTATGTACTACGTATGTATTCGGTTTTGTGAACATTGAGTCTCTTTTGCTGATGTCCTCCATCAACAGGTAATCAGCGACGAAATCGGTTGAAGCGAAACTAAACGCACATGCGCGACTCCGCCGTTACTTTTTCACAGTAGCACCACCATGCATGATCTACTACAAGTAACTGGTACTCCTAGCTAGCTACAGTAGCTACTACTAGTAGAGCTAGCTAGTAGTAGTACTACTAGGTAGTAGGAGTAGCTAGTCTAGCTAGCTAGCTAGTAGTAGTCAAGCTACTTCTGGTGGGGGATGCGAAGCTAAATTTAAAAATCAGGATAGCTACCACCCAGACATCAAATGTTTACGCATCAAAATAATAGTCATTGAGCAATGTTTGCGGCCGTGAATTCCCAGAATAGCGCAAGTGTTATGATGCACAGTAGAAGCACGCACTTGCATTACAAGCACGCGCTTGCAGTACAAGCATGCACTTGCAGTAATAATGGTAGTCTAGTTCTTTTGAGATCCAAGCTTACCACTGCCCTTTCCCTAGAACCCGAGATGGAACATGGGATTGAGGAGCGTCCAGGTATTTCCAAATCATGACGGTGACGGATTTGCAAGTCGCGAACAATCGGACACGCACAGTTATGCAGCCCTGAAGCACAACCATGAGTGTATACTTTATATTGAAATATAGGTGTAGCCGGCAGCGAGACACAGAATTCCTGCATCTCTCTTGTCATTTACACTGCTACAAACATCTTCTGATGCTGCAGACAACAAGAATAAAATCGGCTCTGAGTTGTATCCGGTGTGAATTTGTTGAACAGGAACTAAGAACGGTTACTATAATATTATCCTTTATATGGGAATTGGCACTTATAGTGACGCCAAACTCCGGTCACCAAAATTCAAATGTTCTTTGAACCAGGGCCGTGCATACATCAAATAGAGAACCTTTCGAATGACGCCTTGTTCCTTCTTCGTTGTTGTTGTTATTGTTGTTGATTTTGTTTCGTTTCCTTCCCCACTACCATGATCATCCCTGCACGAAACGCTATGATTGGAAAGATTAGAAGTTCCTCGATGACATATTCGATAATCGTACAACAAGATATCACCCTTGCCCAACACTGCCGAAATAATGGTATCATCCTTTCGATACGTCCGGTCGATCATAGTTTGTTCGGGGGTCCTGTCGTGCGATCCTACTACAAATTCTGTTGGTCCCAGAATGATGCTTTCGTTGTCATTGTCGTTATCGTCATCGTGCAATCCACAAAAGATGTTGAGGGCGTAACTGGGCAACGATTCGGTTCCTTTCTCAAAGAGGGGACTTCCATCCTGATGCCAGGGCTGGTCCACCGATCCTGGAAAACTGAAAATCCATCCTGCGTAGACCAAATTAGACGGTTCTGCTCCGTGAAGGACCGATGAAGCTAATCCATCGGTAAGTGATCTGATGGATGTCATCAATGATGTCGATGACGATGACGATGACGATGGGGTTGAATCATGATTGTTGTCATCGTTGTCGTTGTTGTTGTTGTGATCCTTGTCCATACAATTTTTGTTTTGTAAGTCAGGTAAATTGTATCGCACGTCCATGCGTCCATGACATCGTACCGCCAATTCCTGAAATCGAATTGTTTCCGTATTGTTAATGGGATCATTGTATGGAATTTGTTTTGCATCCAGCAGAGTACATACTCGACGTTGCGTCGCATCGGCCAGTGTCTTCATTTCCTCGACTTGCACATCGGATAAAGCACCCCGCACAATAACCAATCCATAATGCCGTACAAGTGATCGTACATCGGCTTCCAATTCTTCTCTCGCTACAGCTGACAGACTGCGACCATTATTACTGTCATTATTATTATTATTAGTAGTAGTAGTAGTATTGTTGGTTTTATTGCTGCCATAATCTTGAAAGAAAAGAGTAAAATCATCCAAGCGCTCTTCACGTTGAGACTGTTTCCTCCGTCTTTGCAGAGTTTCTTCTGGTGATTCTACTGTTGTGTCTGGTGGTGGTGGTGGTGGTGGTGGTGGTGGTGGTGGTGGTGGTGGTGGTGCATCAAGACGAGACCGTTTCGTTGGCGGCAAAGTGGTTGCAGTACTACTGGTAGTGTCGGTAGTGGTGTTGGTGTTGATAGTAATAGTGGTAGCGGTAGTGGTAGTTGCAGGACGCAAACTCTTGGAAAAAAGTAGATCATTGCCCGTGCTCGTGCTGCTGCTCGTCGGAACCGTGCTGCTGGAGGTGCCAAAGATGGCTTCGGTTAAAGATGGTCCCGCGGTGTTCTTTGGCTCATCAGTATTTTTCGTATTTTTAATGCTGCTGGTACCAATCAGTGAAGAAATTGGTTCTTTCGTTTTCATCTTATTACTACTAGACTAGTAGTTGATACCAGGAGCCACCACAGCCAGAGATTGAAATTACGTTTTACTGTTTTACTACTAGACTTCTCTATCTTTGTGACTACTAACTAGAGGCAAAACCTTACAAGATGTAGTCTACCAGTACTAGTACTCTAGTGGTCTACTTAAGAAGTAGAGTCGTGAGTACCTTGTAGTGAGTAGTAGTGCTACCTTGCTGTTGTACTACCGAGTAGTAGTCTAGTAGCTAGCTAGTAGCATAAAGATCATGATGTTGTTGTACTCGACCTACCAGAGCGAGTAGCTACTAGCTACTCGTAGCTAGGAGTACTACTCGAGTACCTTGTACTGGTAATACTAGCTAGTAGTCTAGTAGTAGTAATATGGTGCATAAAAAAAGAGCAAATGTACGTCTTTCTGGTACGAGTAACCCTACTTCTAAACACATTCTAAAAAAACAATGCTCTCACAACTCACAACTCACAACAACATCATTCATCTCATCCTCATCAACACTTCTTTCATAATCTTGTTTAGTGGCGCCATAATTTCTCCTATTCCAGCAAAATTCAATCCAGCAGAAGCGACGGGCCTAACAAACAAACAATAGAAAAAGTCAGAATCGAGAGAAACTTGAAACGAACCTGAAGCAAGAGTTAAACAGTGTGAGGCTGGGCGTGAGGAACTCACAACTCACCCAATGTCCAATACTACTAGCACCAACACCACCAATACAACGACAGCGACAGCGACAGCGACCATTAGCAACAATACCTGTAGTAGTAGTAGTAGTAGTAGTAGTAGTAGTAGTACAGATGAAGGCATAATCAAGATCCTTCCCAAGGACGTTGTAGATCGAATTGCTGCCGGAGAAGTTGTTCAACGACCTGCCAATGCTATTAAGGAATTATTAGAAAATGCTCTCGATGCCGGTGCTACCAAAATTACTCTGCAAGTGGACAAACAACAACCAACAACGACACAACAACCAGCACAAAAAGCCAAAACGAATATCAACCACAAAAACAGTAACAGTAACAATAACAATAACACTGGTAGATTGGATTTTACCATGAGTGATAATGGCAAGGGCATTCACCAGGCTGACTTATTAGTCGCGGCTACTCGCTTTGCGACATCCAAATTGACCAGTGTTAATGATTTTTCGTCTCTGTCGAGCTTTGGATTTCGTGGAGAAGCGCTCGCGAGCATTAGTATGGTGTCCCGTTTGACCATTACGAGTCGTACTCACACAGCACAAGTGGCCTACGAATGCAAGTACATGGATGGTATACCAATGTCAGCAGCAACAGCAGCAACAGCAAGCAATTCCAATTCCAATTCCAATCAATCCAAATCAACACTGCGCAAGTGTGCACGAACTCCTGGAACGACAGTCAAAGTTACAGATTTGTTTTACAATGTTCCACATCGACAAACAGCCTTGAACAATCCTAGTTTGGAATATACGCGTATTTTAGGTATATGTAAACCGTATGCCGTACAAGTGGCACGAAGGGGTGTGGGTTTAGTGGTGCAACAACAAACCACTCTGAGCCAACGCAAGACAACGACAGTGGTCGACTTGAACACGTGTGCCTTTACGGGAAAACTGTTGTCACAACTGCAAGCACCACAACTCCAGACAACGACTGGTAAGAATAGCAGCAGCAGCAGCAGTAATACCAGCAACGATCAACAGCAGCGCATGACTCAAGCCCAACTGGTAGCAACAAAACAAGTCATTGCCGCAATCTACGGATCCCATTTCAAAGAACACTTGCTCTACTGTCACTGCCAAAATCATGATTCTGTTCAGACCGAGTTTAAATATCACTGTGAAGGATTCTTGACGGCACCTAGTTTGGCCAATGCGAACCACAGCAACATCAATCTCAAACACTGTCACACCATTTTATTTGTCAACGATCGACTCGTGCAATGTCCGTTACTGCAACGACGATTGGAAGAAGTCTACGGCATACTAACTCCCTGGAAGAAACCTCCCTTTGTATGGTTAACATTACAAGTACCACCTGATCAAGTCGATGTTAATGTCCATCCTACCAAAACGCAAGTATCACTCTTGTATTTGGAAGATATTTGTCAAGATATTGTACGAAGCGTGCGTTGTTTATTGGAAGAACAAGGCAAGACCTTTCATGCCTCACAAAGTTTGTCGACACAGCAAGAAATCAATCGAAAGCGACAAATCATCACCAAATCAGAATACAGTAACAACAATGAAACAGATGGAAAACAACAAGGTGAACACAGCAACAACAATAACAATGCCAATGCACAATCCAAGCGTGCCCGGATCAGTCACCAGCATCATCAACAACAAGAACAAGAAGCAGAACCGAACAAAAAGCTCCAAATCTTTCAACTCCAACCTCCGCCACCCCTGTCACAATTCAAACGAAAAGGTTCGACTGCAGCGACATTGTTATCATCATCATTATCATCGCCGTCAACCCAAACTCTGCCGTATAAAATGGTTCGCACTCACAAGGCAACTCCCGTGGGAGCTCTGGAACCATTTCTGATTCGAAAGCCATCCAGTCAACAACTTTTTGCATCTAGTCAGGTGACACCCGTGAACCATTGCAGAGAAGAATCGTCTCTGTCCAACTTGACGTCTTCGACACGATCCTCGAACAGTGTTGCGACAAGAAGTCCAACGGAGCTTGGATCGATTCAACAATCTCCTGGCGTGCAGTCCTTGGTCATGTCGGAGTCGAGTCCAGTAACTTTGCAAACACAAACGCAGTCACAGCAGACATTGCAACAAAACCAGCAGCCATACCAGAACTCAACCCACCACCAACCACCGTGTCCTTTTGCTATCTCGACTGAAAACCAAGAATTGGATATGAGTCAACCGGGGGCCTTTGCCAAGGCGTCGCAGCTTTGTACGTGCCGAAAAGATCAAATGACGCAACAGCTCACCCAACAACAGCAATCTGCAGTTTTCTTGTCGCAACAGCAGCGCCAGCGTATTGTCAAACCTGTTGCCGTCGTTCCTACGCATTGCGAGTTTGCATCCATTCATAAGTTGCGACGTCGCATTCAAACAAGGAAAGATGCAGGACTGCAGGCCAAATTGCGCCAGGCCTACTTTGTCGGTGTCGTTTCAAAACAGCGCTCGCTCGTTCAATGGCGAGAGGAACTGTGCCTCTTGAACCACGGGTGCTTGGCGCAAGCCCTCTTTTATCAGCTGGCACTCGCTCATTTCGAGGGGAATCGACTGGCCAAATTTGCTGCACCGGTGGATGTGCAAGCCGTCATTGAACAAGTCTTGCGTCTCGAAGAAGACATCATGGACGCCAAGGTGGCGAGGGAAAATTCCGACGACGACAACATTACAAAGGCGTGTGAGGGCCCTATCATGTCAAAAGTAAGCGAGTCCAGCCGTGTAATGGCCAAACAGGCCACTTCTTGTCTCTGGGAGCAGTCCGAAATGCTGGAAGAGTACTTTGGCATTTGCTTTGAAAAATCTTCTTGCAGCAAAAAAGTAATGCTGGTAGGAATGCCAGTACTATTAGATGGGCACGCGCCATCACCGCATGGGCTGCCGCTGTTTTTGTTGGGATTGGCTACAGAGGTGGACTATAACGAGGAACGACCCTGCTTTGATGGGGTGTGCCGTGAATTAGGAAACTTTTACGGAGAAATGCCGGCGTCGAAAGATTCACATGGTGATGCTGTGGTGGACGCCTCTTGTCGAGCCTTCATTCAACACACGTTGTTTCCTGCAATTTCATGTCTCCTGGTGCCGTCAAAATCGATGGAGGGGCATGCCAAAACTTTGACCACGATTTCTAATCTATACAAGGTTTTTGAACGTTGCTAAAAATGGGAACAGTTGAAGCTTGACGGAATTACAAGTACTCTGGTTTTGTAACAAAACCAAACTTATTGCTGGTGAAACAATAATGTGAATTCTCCTTTGGACCAGCTGTTGTATGACATCTGCTAGCTTCTCAAACAGTATGATCGTTTTCTTTACTTCTTTTGCGCATCTTCGTTTTGGCCAGAAGAAACTTTCTTTGGAGGCGCACTAGCATTGTGCAACATAGTTTGCCTGACGATGAACCAAAAAGTTGCTGCTGAAAGGAAGCCACCACTGGATTGCATGGCGACTTCAATACTTCCAGACATATCAGCAAGTGCACCCACACAAGAGGACCCAAACAAGAAACCAACATCACCACTCGTTCGTAGCATGGCGATGGCTTGCGCTCGCTGATCTTCGTCGACGCTGTCTGAAATGTAAGCTAAAGGGGCAGTGGATAGCATGGATGACCCAAGCGCCCAGAAACCAAGAGTGCCCACAAAAAGCGGCCAGTTGTCGGTACACAGGGGCAAAATTGTCATGGAAGACGCAATGACGCCACATCCTCCCGCAATAGCGGGAACCTTCCCAATGCTATCCACAAGATATCGTGCCATGAATGGATTACTGAGTACTTGGACCACACTCATGAGCATATACACCTGGCCCACACCGCTTGCAGTCAACTCCAGTCCGGAAGCAGAATTTGTCAGCAGCAAAGGAAGCAAGGTCATTTGAGATCCCGCAAGCGAGAACCAATAAAATCCATTCATTATCATAATGTTTCTTATTTTTGGCTTTTGAAACAGAGGAGCCCATTGCGCCAGCGCCGTTTTGGTCGCAACTCCCAAACTCACTTGATCCCTCTTAAGATTAGTATGGCTACTGTTTTTCCCTGTGGGTTCATAGTAATCGTGCGGAAATCTGGAGCTTTCCATGTCAGCCCATTGCGGTAAGAAAAACGGTTTGTGCTTGGTTTCTTCCAGAATGTACGAGTTAAGCCCGCAAACTCCCAAGTAACTGCTTCCAACCAAAAAGAACGTAGATTGCAAACCGAGAATGTCCACCAGCGCACCCCCAATGGCCGGTCCCAGTGCTGTCCCAGCCGCAAATGCAGACACTATTGGTGACATGGTTGTGGCTCGGTTCAGTGGCGTTGAAACATCCGTCACCATCAATTGCGAGCCGGTTGTCAATGCGGCAACACCTGCTCCAGTCAAGAGTCGGCATAAATACAACTCTTCAAACGAACCCGCGGCACCTATTCCTCCAACACCCAATGCAATCACAGCCAATGACCAAGTCAGAAATGGCTGCACAGGTCCAAATAAGTAATGTGAGACTCGAATTTCCCATCATTTTTTCTTTGCTAATACAGCATGTAGTGCGTGCGTGCGTGTAGCGCGTGCGTGCTTACCTTTCGTCCGTACCGTTCCACCAAAATGGCACTGGGAATATTGCCGGTCATTTTGGCCAAGGCAAACGCCGACACAACCGTACCGTACTGACCGGGAGATAATCCAATCGCATTGACCACAAAGGGCATGGCCGGGGTTACAATCCCGACAGAAGTTCCGACCAAGAGAATCGACATGGTAATGGGAGCCATTTTCCGCATGTCCACAGCAGTGGCTTGTTCCGTTATAATTTGCACAAATTGATCTTTTGCAATACCGTTTGGCGCTGGCTGCTGATTTGGATCAGCTGTCGAGGGATCATGGACTTTGAAATATTCTAGAAATTTCCTGGCTTCGTACTGTGCATATCGAAATCGCTCTGGCGCAAAGTTGTAGTTGTTGTCGCTGTTGCTGTCATTGCTTATTAATGTACTCCCAGGTAAAGCTGCTGATGATTGTTCCGCGGAGGTTTCTACTTTATCTTCTTCTTGTTCAATTTCTTGAAGACGCTGTAACAAATAATTCGTAACGTCCTTGTAGTCTAATAGTACACTCGTCGTACTTATCTGATCATAGACATCTTCCATTTCTTGCTTGGAAAATGTTTGCAGTTTTAAGTATCGGTAGAGTCGAAATCGTTCCATCGGCTCGACTGTCTCAGGAACGGACATCATATTCGTATTCGTATCGGCATCCTTGCTGCTGCTACTACTACCAGCAGTGGAAGCAAAGGATCGTTGCTGCTGCTGCTGCTGCTGCTGAACAAATAACGATGCGATGTTTTGGTTCGTCGTTTCTTGTGACAATACTCTTTGTTGTGTCAACGGTACAATTCCTCTTGGAATGTTGCTATGAAGTTTTCGAAACCTTTTTCGGCCCTTGGTACCACATGAAAACGTACCATTAGTAGCATTCGTGTCAGTACTACTAGTAGTATTCGTAGTGCTAGTTGGATTGTGGTTTGCATCATAGGCATTGAAAGTAAAAATGAATCGTTTGGATGTCGACGCTCTTCGAACGACTCTTGAGAGACCAGAAACTGGACTAAGATAGCTCATCTTGTCCTGTCAAAGCAGTGTCTTGTGCTTAGATTTGTGTGCACCAGATTATTATTATTTAATTTAATTCAATTTAATTTGTTGGAAGAAATGTTGGTATTATTAGTGATTCTTGGGTCTCCTGAGCTTCACAATGAAAGCATTCGGACTTCGAGGATTGATCCATTAGATGTACTCAGCGTATTGAATGATTGAATTAAGCTTTCGTTGTTGGAATGGCGATCATTAATTTTACTATCTCGTCAAACTGCCAATGATGATGAGTGAAACATTATTTTTTTGTGAGCAACACATCTGACTGTCACTGACGCTGTTCCTCGAGCCAAGGTGTACTAGTACTACTCTAGCTAGTACTAGCGCTGGTATTTGAGGTTTGAGGTGATGAATTTGTTTTTCTTTTCTGCTGATGATGACAATGTTTGGTATGATGCTGTTATTATCGTAAAGTTTTGGACAGACACGTTAGAGTCACCCAGGCATTTAAACCTACCTCTTTTTAATACTCCGAACTACTACTACTACTAGCTACTAGCTAGCTACTAGCTAGCGGACTAGTAGTACTCTAGTAGCTATACTCGACTAGATTGCTTACTTCTTATTATTGTTAGTTGTGCAGTTGAGCACAATAGATAATAATAAATTTTCAATATTGTATCTGTCTCCTAACTCGCCTGTTCTGAGTGTAGTAGCTGATCAGTAACACTTCCATTCCAATTCAACATACCCTTTACACTTGACTCAATGATCGCAATCGTAAGGCCTCGGCAACGGCCACTTCGGCATTCACAACCAATTCTAGTTTCCCATCTTCCGCATCAGCGAAATGAGCCTTAATCAGCAAATTCAGCTCTTCTGCCGTTCCTCTAAATTCTTCACCGTTTACATGGGTGACAATATCTCCGCGGTGTAATCCCAACTTGGCAGCATCGTTAAAGGCATCCGCAATCAGGACACGAGGTACTGGCCCATCCTGGAGTTTGGCATCGTACCCGCCTTCGAGTAATTCGGCAATCATGTGCATACCCTTGTCGCCTTGGGGTTCACCGACCACGTGAACTTCCACGCCAGAGCTATCGCGAAGGGATCGAATCACATCGCGAATACCACCAGTACCCTTGTTGGGTCGTTCCTTCTTCACGGTCAGTTTGGTAAAGGCCGTACCCAATGTGCCATCCCATTCATCATTCACAAAAACCAATGATGGTTTTTGCAGCTTCGTACCACCTCCCAACACCTTTGGTCGAGAAACGGGTGTGCCATCGGGATCAAAATTGTCAATGATCACCAATCGGGGCATGCGAACGGGTAGTGGTAATTCGTTATTTATTTTTGCCTTTCGTTCGGCATCGTACTGCAATTTTTCCTTCAAGACTCGAGATTCGTAATTGTTGTACGCAAGCTTGATGTCCTTCTTCGTGCAAGGTTTGTACTGGGCACGAAAACTCGTCTCGACACGTTGCGTATCTTCGGCAGTTCTCTGCGACGCCAGGGCTCCGCTCTTGACCAAACTGGTCAGAGTATGAAAAATGTTGGCAGCACTGGCCAAATCGTTAGGATTGCCACTGGTTAACAGCGCCGTAAGATGGGCTTGTTCTGGTGGGGTCATGATGGGCTCCAGTCCACGGAGCAACGACGTATCGATAGAGGCAATTTCTTCAGTTTGAGTCATTGTACGTAGAGAGTAGAGTGTAGAAGATGTTTGTTCGCAATCTTTTGCTTGAGAATAAATTACGTTGTGTTGATGACAACAAGTGATTTCTGCTATGTTTGATATTGGATTGTGCGCCTTTGCCAACCATCGTGAAGGCAGGCGTGTACCCTTGCAATAACCATACTTTTTTCATCACGTGTATTCTATTTTTATTCTTGTATCCGATCGGAACTGTTACTAATTTTTTAAATACGATACCGAGTTAGGTAGAGTACACAGTGCATTAGTAGCTCGAACCCTACTTGGAACATTGAAAAAATGAGCACGACTGAGTCATCAACAACATCACAACTTAAAAATTAACTGCTGACTCGTAAGCCAACAACAATTTATAGTGGATGACTCAACTCTTGGAGCATCAGCAGATTAGATATGCTAGTTTTGCTCTACTCTACTAGTAGTAGTCGCTTTGCTCAGCTTTGGTAGAGTCAGCTGCATGACTTGTTGGCACAACACATCATTTTATCGAACTCTCTTTTCGAGAACAATTTTTTTGCGGAGCCACTTTTGTATTCATAAGTTGAATCTTCCAGGAAAGTTACTGCACAAACAAATTCCAAAATACACAAATTTAATAATAATAAAATGAAGATCTCCGCTACCGTTATCCTTGCATCTTTGGCCAGTGCCTCTGCTTTTGTTGCTCCCTCTACCTCTTCTCGCAACATGGCTCTCCGCATGTCTGAGCCTACTCCAGAATCGGAATCCGCTACTGATGAACCCTTTGTGCAACCCTTTGAAGAACCCGTTGTTGCCATGTCTGACAACTCTGTCGAGATGAGTGCTTCGTTGCCCTTCCAGCCCCGCCCCAAGGCCTTGGATGGATCTATGGCTGGTGATGTTGGTTTCGACCCACTCGGATTTGCCAAATCCGAGAACGACCTACTGAACTACCGTGAAGCCGAAATTAAACACGCTCGCCTTGCCATGCTCGCCGCTGCTGGATGGCCCCTTTCTGAACTGTTGGACAAGAAGCTTGCCTCTGCCTTGAACCTTCCCGCCGTTTTGGATGCCGCTGACCGTGCTCCTTCTGTTCTGAATGGCGGACTCGGAAAGGTTTCCCCCATTTACTGGGCAGCCTGCTTGTTGGGAGCAGCCGGTGTAGAAGCTTACACTCTGTCGCAAAAATCCAAGCCAGGTTACTTCCCCGGAAACTTGGGATTCGATCCTCTTGGATTGTACCCCCAGGACGAGGCAGGACAAATGCGCATGCAGACGACTGAAATCAAGAACGGACGTCTGGCTATGATTGCCATTTCTGCCTTTGCTTTCCAAGAGTTCGCTTCCAAGTTGGGAGTTGTCAATGAGACACCAATCTTTTTCAAGCCCATTGGTGGTGTCATGACCGAGTATGCTAACAGCGGCTACATTGTCCACTAAGCGTGTTTGACGCACTTGTATTTTGCTCGCTGTTTGCCCTCCTTTGTACATACTAGGTAAAATAACGAAGTATTATTTGAAACGTACTATTTCTGCTGTTTCGAAAAAAACTTGTCGCGTTAATGAGTGTATGCAACATTTTTCATGAAATGGTTGACTGGAGATGCATGCCTTCTTCCAAAGATCAATAAATGTTGCGTGTTTCGTCTATTTTTGTTTTACAGTATATACTTTTTCCAAGTAATCGACAATGGCCAAACTTTCGAATAGTTCCACGCCTGTATTAGGATCAATCAAGTACGGCACCTGGAATCGTCCATTTTTGTCGATCAGTTTGTCGCGGTTAGGACTACCTCGCGAACAAGAGACGACGCGGTGGGGAAGACACAAACTACAGAGTTTGTCAAACACGGGACGACAAAAGGGAGAGCACTCGTACGCCCAAAGTTCAAGGGACTGCATATCTTCGTTGTCAGGACGAGCGTCGGCCTGTCGCTGACTACCCGGCATGCCCATTATTATGGCTGCTAGAGTAGAGGTAAAGACCGAAAAGCTTTGAAATTCAATGGGCCAGAGTGCCTTGCGATCAAAGGAATCAGATGGTGGACCATACGTCTTGACCAAATATTTGACAATATCGGCAGATTCAAACATGGCAACGCCAGTATTGGGATCTTCCAAATACGGTAAAGTTTGACGACCCGTTTTCTCGAGCATTTGCTGGGAGAACTTTCCTTGTCTGGCTCCCGGACATGGTCGATATTCATAGGTTAAATCCAGTAGGTTAAGCGTTTCCCTGACTATTTTGCAGTAGGGCGATGCATCGTATGCATAGAGAATCAAATTAGTTTTGGGACGAGAGACATCAGAAAGAATTGAACTGGAATCTCGTAAGCTAATGGGGCCGAGTTTGAGGGAATATCCATCTCCCTGGTAATTGAGACTATCGACTTGCCATCCCAAAACAAAGGCACCCGTGCCCAATCGGACAGCAAGAGCCGCTGAAGATGCTGCCAGTTTTCCAAGATCTGTCCCCTCTGTCACAGTTAGTGGTTGAGGTTCAGGAATTTCAAAGTCTTCTGGGACGCTAACTTTTGGGCGGCTGACTTTAGAGAACTGATCAAAAATACCAGCTTGCAGCGACGTGCGTTCCGATCGAGATGAAATTTGAAGTTGTTGCTGTGGCGGAGAAAACGCCCCAGTTTGGAAGCCACTTGAGGCTAACAGAAGCAAAAGAGATAGCAGTTTCATCCTATCTTGTTGGTCGGACGGTGGGTGGGTACTGGGTACAATGTTTGCTTGTTGTCTTCTATCTTCTATCTAATACACTCTACTTCGGCCTTACCAGGTGTACACAGATAGCAAATGAAGCACTCATCCATGGATGAAGCATGAATGACTACGAGTACGTCAGTCTGTTTTATTTGGGTTAACGTTTGGATCTTTCAAAACGAATTTTAATGTTTGCTTATTACCAGTATTACTACTAGTACTACTAAAAGTAGCTAGCTACTAGTACTAGCTAGCTAGTAGTAGTAGTAGTAATAAGAAGGAGGCTTATTGATTGCAAATTCAATATAACTTCGACGCGCATTACCTCTTCATCCGTTCAGCATCAAATTTTCGATCATTGTCATTGAGACGTGCTACAATCGAGTGTTTCACGTGCATTCGAGGAAGGAATCAAAGACCTCATTCAATTTTCTATTCTATTGCTAACGAAACGTAGACTGAACTATCATACTTAAACATGATGCGGAATACACAAAGAATACTCTTCGCTGTCCTTCTAGCAGCGACAACTCAAAGCACATCAGTAGTAGTTCATGGAATCAGCGTCGAAACGGAGGCTCCCGTGGGCGAGTCCGTGTGCCTCGTCTGCGATAGCAACGCCAATTGCAGTAGCTATGCGAACTATTCAATCTGTTTACAAGGACAATGCACAAGCGATCGAGGTCTGTTTGGTCTCGGCTGTAAGTGCTCTGGCAACGAAGAATGCGCCTCGGCTCGATGCGACGGCGTTTTTCGAAAAACATGTGTAGCACGAAAACCTCCGGGAGCTTTGTGCAACCAAAACTCGGATTGCACCAGCGAGCTGTGCAATTCTCTCTTTTTATGTGCAAATATACAAGAAGTATCGGAAGTACTACCTACCGCCAACAGCACTGCAACAACCATTGGCTCAACCCAAAACCAAAACGAGAGCAGCGCAACGACATTAATGCCGACGTTCTCGTTGGAGGAGTTGGCGAGCTGTATAACATGCTCAAATGAAACTGAGTGTGGTTCCGGGCACTACTGCGTTGACAATGTATGTACCCATTTAGCTGGAGTTGTTCCGCCTATGTGTGAATTGTGTGTGAATCACAGGGATTGCATGGAAGGATACTATTGCAGTGGCGACGGGAGAATTGGAAGGACAGGTAGGAGGTGCCACGCCAAGAAGCAAAGTGGAGAAAAATGCACCCAGGGAGACGAATGTCGAAGTGATCACTGCAACTTTCTCTTTCAATGCGCAGGCGAAATTCCAGGCCAAGTCAGCGATCACAAGGTACGTGGTGATGCGTTCGAGGATGGTGAGACGGTCGGTGGTATGCTGATCTGGGGTTTCATCATTTTGGCTGTCTTAGTATTTGGTGTCAGCAGCTGTGTGTTTTGTCGTCGAGATGGCTTTCAGAGGACCTTTGGAAGGCTACAATACCTGCGCAATCCACTACCACAACAGGAATCAAACGAATCTGGTCCAATTGTCCAGGCATCAGAGACAATGAAGCCGGAACTTTGCGACGCGCGCCTGCAGAGCAGTTGTTCAGGATGTCCGGAATCAGCAACAAGTTCCGTATCCTCTTCAGCAAACAATGAGTAAATAATGTTTTCAGTCCATGGTGGTTGCTAAAAATGAGTGTGTTTGTGCTCTGGGCTAGATAATGCAGTAGGTTATCAAGAGATCAGTAACAAAGTTAAATGGCTACTGTTTCTTCAAGTTACCAGATGTTACAGAATGGTTGAGCGTATTGGAACAGGGGCACTAGTTCCACATTTCAAAGCTACCCGTCAATGTTGGAGAGGAGCCAGGTGTCGATGGTGATTGTGGCGGTGATGCAATAAAGGACAAATCTTCTGAGGACATGATAGTCAATGGTAATGAGAGTGCATTTCTATCTTCCGTACATTGGCTGAAACTAGATTGAGTGCTCATAGTTGTCATAGCTGCAGCCATATCACTCGGTTTGTCGCCGTTGCCTCGGCGAGTTTTCTTTCCAAGCACAATGCTGTTACTACTGCTACTTGATAGTGACTGCCGAAGACTATCAAAACTCATCATTGTTGTCGGGACAGTATCCTCCACTGCTCTACCACAGGTTACAACCAACGATGCAGTATTGCGTAAAGAGGACGGCATCTTTTTAGTTCTTGTCAATCCTACTTCTGCCAAGAGTACACCCGAACTCATCATGGGGCTCCCCATCTGCAAAGCTACTGCACGATGCACCAAATCCACGACTTTTTTAGTAATAGGCGTAGGAACACCCCCCAGTTTCCCCAAGCGTACCACAGCACCGTTGATTACGTCAATTTCGGTGCGTCCAGTCCTGCGTTCTAAATCTTGTAACATGCTGCATTTGCATTGCAAATGCTCCAACTGCGACCCCATGGCAGAAAGAAAGACCCAATTCCAAGACCGCAACAAGCTGGACATGTACGTGAATCGAAAACTTGACATTTCGTTCCCTATGACTTGTAGGGAAATGTTGTGGGCTGCAAATACGGCGCGGCACTCGTCGATGCAGTGTGATAAAACAAACCGGTACCCATGATCCTGCAGAGTTTCTGCTATTGTTCCCCCGCTCAAAGCATTGATAGCATTTATCATGTCGACTTGAAGCTTGGATGCTTGTAGAGAATGGAAGTTGTTTTGGTTTTCTACGCGAAGCTGGAGTGCCGAAGTGTGAAACAAGTTACAGACGGCTTGTGCAGATTGTGGATGTTGGGTGCCGTCCAAAACAATCAATGCATCGGAAATCGGCTGTCCTGTTGTGACGGTCCCCGATTTTGGATCAAAATCTACGTTCATTATGATGATACTCTCTAGAACCTGGTAGTTCGACTCCAGTCTTTTTCCCGCTACCGTAGTTTTAGATTCTTCCATTGCCAAGTCATCTCGTATGTGGATTCCGCATTGTAAAAATACAACCGGACAAGCCACTTGGTACTGGCACAACCACCGGTGTATCTGCGAATTCGACCATCGTTTGGTAGCCACAAAGACACAAGAAGCTCGCTGTAAGCAGGATGGATCTGTTGTAAAGACGTCGTCGATAGCTTGTGGAGGAATCGCGGCCCGAAAATTTCGCTGGACAGACGATCGTGCAGTGAAACCCGTCGTGGTATATCGTTCCATCTGTTTGGAATTTCGAACCAATAGTGTCACTTTGGTTTCTCCAGCGGCAAACAAACAGCACCCCACAAAGCCTCCTATCGCGCCGGCTCCGATAATGACGACGTGATCCATCCAATTCAAAATAGGTGGCTCGAGAATAAGAGAGGAGGATTGGCCTGCTCCACAGGCGAAACAACCACGGCTTCCATCCTCTGACGACACTACACCAGACGTAGCCGTTCTGCCTTTGTGACCACCTCCTGATGGTCTACATGCACGGTTGGCGACGACGGTGCGCCGATGAGTCCTGGGACTTTTCACTAAGGAAGGAAACGGAAAACGAGGACCTTCCGATGCTTTTGTGCTGCTGTTGTTGTTGCTGCTAGAACCTACCGAGTCGATCCCGCACTCATCTTTGTCAGTATAAAAAAAATCCATTCGGATGATTCTTATGCTTAATGTAGATCTTGCGTTGTGTTTTTAGCTGGTGATGGCTTGTTTGGAATTATTATTTCCACTTACCACCTTAGCTTCATGGTGAAAAATGTACAGAATTCAAAAGATTAAAAAAAATGCCAACTGCACAAAGAGAAAAATAAGAATATGATGATGAGAGCGCAGAAAAAATTCAAACCTCCTCACCAAAAACCCGAGCAATTAAATAATAATTACTGTATGAGACTACCAAATTAAGCCCAGGTGGACTACGGCAGTTTACCTTGTCTCCTATGATAGGACTCAGGAGTTAGGTCTTACTCTATTAGGTCGTGTGCCTAGCCTGCTCTGTATACACACACCACTAGTTT
>Ga0100392_1000201_pt1 | contig 58657 bp, 41 predicted proteins | sample CryGeymeta201516_FD_81548 | JGI IMG/M metagenome (GOLD analysis project Ga0100392, IMG submission 81548) | Groundwater microbial communities from Crystal Geyser aquifers in Utah, USA - Crystal Geyser metaG 2015-16 | ecosystem: Environmental > Aquatic > Deep subsurface > Groundwater | place: USA... | reverse complement strand
GGCGTAAATTGAAGTCCAGCGAAGCCGCGCTGCTTTCCAGGCTGCCAGCAATGTTGTCGAGGTCGCCCCCCGCGCGCCAGCGGTTCGGCAATGCGGTGCCAGCTACTGCGGTAACCCGCAATTCGAGATCATCCAATTCTTCGCGGGCGTCCTCGTAGTCGCCTTCGAGGAACTCTTCGTAGCTCTCTTCCAGATCCCGTTGCATCGCACCGCGGGCTGCGGGTTCGATGGCGGCATCGAGCAAACGCGCGTTGAGAAACGCGAACTTGTCCTCTGCGGCTTCGCGCGGGCTACGCAGGTCGACAACGATCAAGAAATCGGAGAATCCGCCGGTACGGGAACGGCACCGGATCGAACCGGGAATCACGTCCTCGGTCAGGTCCGTGAACATGGCGCCGGTTGATGCCTTGTAAAGGCGATACGGTGAATTGCCGGTGTAGCTGAGGTTGGTCGTGTAGATATCCACATAGGCAGCGCCGAGGAACTCAAAGCCGCCGGCCAGCAACGGGTTGACCGAGATAAGTACCGGAAAGTTGGATGGTACCGAAACCAGGTTTCCGTCGGGCAAGCGTGCTTGCAATGCAGGGTCGGACGGATCGATGATCTGGGCAGTGATGTTGAGGTTCTCTGCGCTCAAGCCGATCGCGGAATCGAAGGTAAAAGATACGTTGGCAGTGTACTGCGGGTTTTCAGGTGTGCCACCGAGTGCGATATCGGCACGGGCGATATTGCCCTCGACGGATACCACCACGCCGGCATTGGCTGATTCAGCGATTACCAATCCAATGCTCAAGCAGCAGGCAATGGCGCGAAATTGCAATGATTTGCGGTTCATGGTGTGGACTCCTGTCGAGCGGTGTGGGGCAATCCTGATTCGAATCGGGCAATGCTATCGAGAGCAAGGCAACGGCACGTCAGAAGCAGCATGGCTTGAGTAACGTACTTCGCTTGATTGAGTAGTATTACTCAGTCTGCACGGTACGAATACGGTGGTCACAGCAATCGATCTTCTGGATGAATCGCTTGCCGGTTCATGGATTGCGGGTTGGCGCGTTGTCGGCATGCGGCGTCGTGCAATTGATCAATGCCGGTCGCGTCGCATTGTTCGGCCACTGGCAGCAGTTGCCAGTGTGCAGCAATCTGGGTGAACGGGCGGTACACTGACAACAAATCATGGAGACGCACCGATGCTTGTTACCTCCCCGCTGTACGTCGCCCTTTCGGCGTTGCTGGTGATCGCGCTGGCGGTACAGGTGATCTTGCTGCGACGCCGCAAGCGTATTGGCCTGGGCGATGGCGGCGATACTCGGCTCGCCTGCGCCATCCGCGCCCACGCCAACGCGCTGGAGAACCTGCCGCTGGCGCTGCTGTTGCTGGTTTTGTTTGAACTCGGTGGCGCTCGCCCGATGGCGATACACGCCTACGGCGCGACCTTGTTGTTGGCGCGGCTATGGCATTGTGTTGGCCTGTCAGGATCGCCTGGCACCTCGGCGGGGCGTCTGTATGGCACCGCGCTGACCTGGTTGGTCGTGATTGGCCTCAGTGCGCAGGTGTTGCTCAGGGCGATCTGATCGACTCGGCGGGCAGAGCAGCACACGCTGCATTGTGTTGCGCCGTTGCCAGTGCGCAGGCGATGCTCAACGCACCGGATTGATCGGTGACAACAGCTTGATGGTGCCGCGCCCCAGATCGATGTTGCCGGCTTTTTCCATGGTCTTGAGCAGGCGGCTGATCACCTCGCGCGTGCTGCCCAGCTCATGCGCCAATTCCTGATGCGTCACCCGAATCTGGTTCGATCCCGAAGCGCGCACAACGTCTTCAAGGTGGCGTTCGATGCGGGTTTGCAGGCGCTCGAAGGTGACCTCTTCCACCAGACTCAGCATCTTGATCACGTAACCGGACATCGAACCCATCACGAACTCGCGGAACCCCGGCGAAAGCGTCAGCAAACGTTCGAAATGTATGGATGGAATGCGCAGCACCTGGACATCGCCTTCGCCGGCAACATCGGCGTAAACACGGTTGCGTGCACTCATGAACGCCAGGCTGAGCATACACATCTCGCCTGGGCGCACACGGTAAATACTGAAGATTCGCCCGTCGTCGGAGCGCGCCCTCACTTTCAGGCTTCCCTCAAGCACAATCCCGAAATGATCAACTTCGTCACTGCATAGGGTCATCGACGCGCCGTCGGGCAGCCGCATCACATGCGCCGCCTCGATCGCGGCCAGCCAGGCCGGGTCGGATATCTGGGCCAGCCCCGGCGTGGACCGGGCAAGCTGTTTAGCGTTGAATGTCTCCACTTCGTCTCTCATCGATAACGCCCCTGTCGCGATACGACGTACAACCCGGACGCATTGCCATCATTCGGCCCCCGCCGAACGATGCCAACGATCCTCCAATGAATGCAGCCGGCGACCAACCAGAGCGACTTCGTATCGCACGTTCTGTGTGGCGGCCGCACCAGCGCATTTGCCCTCCGAAGAAACGCAATCCGCCACTGCTGTCGGCCACAGCGCAAACGACGATGTGGCACAACGCGCCATCAGTCGCTGCACCATGGTGTTGCAGGATCGGTGCTGGACGGCCTGGCAAAGCCTTTTTCGAGCAGCGCATCGACCAAGCTGCCTTGTTCGGTATACGCCACCGCAACGGCATTCTCGCTGGCGGTATCAGCCATCTCGATATTGTGAACCTCGCTCGACTCGGCCCCCTTGAAGAACGACTCGGTAAATGCCTTGGCCTTGGCCGCCAGCTTTTGTTCGCAGGCGGGTGCACGGATGCCATCGCTGGGAATTTCGATCCCGGGCTGGGTGATGACAAAATTGCGCTCAAAGCCCGGCCACACCGCGGCATTGACGTAAAACGTCTTGGCGTCGCGAACTTCGATTACCGCAATCGGATAGATGCCCGGATAGGCAACAAAGCTCTGCGCGATGGCCGGAGCGCAGACCGCCAGCGCACCCGTCACGGCCAGCACGTTGCGTACGAATTGGCATGAGCGATAACGCGTAAAGCCGCTGGCCGGCATTGTCTTGAACATGATTCCCCCAATGGTATGAACCTGATCGGCGCGATAGAGAAAAACATGAGCGAATTCGCACGGCCGCCTTGCGGCGCTGCCAGTGCCCGAGCGGCTTCCCCTGCCACTCACGCTCAGACGCTTCCAGTGGGCAGCGTACGGACATTGCGCGCCATGCGTATGTGACTGATATCACCAAATCGAGCGCGGCTCGATTCTTTCTGAAGAAAGCCTGCGTGATCGGGGCATGACGCAAAGCAGAAAGCCATGCCGACGCGTTGCATCGCACGTTGTACCGGCGATTCTCGCTCGGTCGGCAGCGGCAATTTGACGTGCTTTGTGTGACCAAAGCGTGACAATGGATGCCATGGTGGTTGCGGTCAACATCGCATTTACTCATGTTGCGCTCGTCGTCCGGGCGCCGTTTCCAATGCTGCGCCGAATCGGATCAGGTAAGCTTGGGGCTGGCAGATACAAGTTGCATCCTTATGTATCGTTCATGGCTCGCTGTTGTTCGTCTGGCCCTCGCTGGCGCCGCTTTCATCGTCAATACGGTGCTGCACACGCTGCCGCTGATCGCGATGGCGCTGATCAAGTGGCTGCTTCCGGTGGCCGCGTGGCGGCTGGCATTGGGCAGGGTGCTGGTGCTGCTGGCCGAGAGCTGGATCGCAGCCAACAGCGTGTTGATCGAAAAGCTCACGCCCACGCGCATCGTGGTTGCGGGCGATGGCATGGATAGGCTCCAGCCCGATGCCAGCTACCTGGTGCTGTGCAATCACCAAAGCTGGGTCGATATTCCGGTGCTGCAACACGTGCTCAACCGCCGTGCGCCATTGCTGCGGTTTTTCCTCAAACAGCAACTGATCTGGGTGCCTTTGCTCGGTCTGGCTTGGTGGGCATTGGACTTTCCGTTCATGCGACGGCACTCGCGTGAGGCGATTGCGCGCCGACCCGAACTGGCGCGCGCCGATGTGCAAGCCACGCGCCGTGCCTGCCGGCGTTTTCGCGACACCCCGGTCGCGGTGATGAACTTCGTCGAGGGCACCCGCTTCACGGATGCCAAACGCCAGGCCCAGTCGTCGCCGTACCAGCACCTGCTGCGGCCAAAGGCCGGCGGCGTGGCACAAGTGTTCGCCGCGATGGGCGACCTGCTGACGGGTGTGCTCGACGTGACCATTGTTTATCCGCACGGCAGGCCGAGCGTGATCGACCTCTTCGCGGGACGCGTTGCCAGGGTCGACGTTGATCTGCGCTGGCGCACGATTCCGCCAGGCTTGCTCGCACCGGGCGACGATGCGCCGGCACAGGCTGGGCTGCGTGAATGGTTGAATGCGCTATGGCACGAAAAGGATCAGCGCATCGAGCGGCGGCTTGCCACCGATTCGAGCGGTGGCGATTGACGCACGGGGATGATGCGCGGCGCGGTGATGTCGTGGAACGGGGCCGCATCGGCCTGCGCCGAAACGCCCCGCAACCCTTGGCGATAGTCTGAATAAGTCCATCCTCGACTTCTCAGACTCGCCGGCCCAATCACTTGCGTGATCGAACCGCGTGCAGGCCATCCATGGCCCGCGGAAACTCTGCTTTGGTCAGAGTTTCCTCAGCCGAAACGGCTGACCGCTGACAGACGTCTGGGTTCTCCCGCCGTTGCCCGGTCGAGACGATGCTGCATCTCGGCGTCCAATTGACGGAACTCGTCGCTGACGGCATCGCCGTTGGCTGCGAGTTCGAACAGGCGGCTCACCAATACCTCATCGGTGAGCGACTGCGTTGGAAAGTTCAGAACGTTGGTCATACCCCTCAACCCCCCGGCTGCATTTCGTCGTTGTCGGCTAATCACCGTCAGCATCAGCAGATTCCGTGCCAATCGCAAACGACGCTGAAACAAGGGGTTGCCGCAGAATCGGCGCCATGGGATACGCCGATTCGGGCGCTAAGTGACACCCAGCGTCAACAGCTACGCTTTGTCTGCCAACTCGTGCGACCACGACAGCATGCCGTCGATTACCGTCGCGCAATGCCCGCCCACCCACACCTGGCCATCGTCGTCGATGCGCAGCGTCAGCCGGGCATTGCGGCCAAGCTCGCGGCCCTGGCTGACGCGATAGCCGGCGCGCAACGCGCCGTGTGGTTCCATCGCCGCAAGGTAGGCGGCAATCAACGCGTTGGCTGCACCTGAAGCGGGGTCTTCGACAATGTCGGCCGCAGCCGGGAAGGCACGCACCACCAGCTCGAACGCCGGGTCATCGCTGCGGGCAAACACACACAGCCCAAGCGTGTCGCTGCGTTTTGCCAGTGCGGCAATAGCGGCGAACGGCGCTTGCCAGGCGCGCAACTGCCGCTCATCGGCCAGCTCGGCCAGCCACCAGCGCCGGCCGCCACTGACCAGCCCCGGCGGCAATGCTCCCAGCGCCAGCCCATCGAACATTCTATGGACGTCGATAAGGTCGGCAGCGGTGGGTTGTTCCAGATGTGCCGGTGGCACTGCGATCGACAGCAGCGGGTTATCGCGCTCACCCGCAACCGTGAGTGGCAGCAGGCCGGCAGCGCATTGCTGAATCAGTTTCCCGTCATGCGCAACACAAAAACCGCTGGTCAATGCGGCATACGCCGAGCCGATGCTGGGGTGGCCAGCGAATGGGATTTCCTTGCTGGGCGTGAAGATACGCAGCCGGTAACTGGCACCGGGCGCGGTGGGCGGTAGTACAAACGTGGTTTCGACCAGATTGGTCCAGGTCGCGAATGCCTGCATGCTCTCGCTCGACCACACGTTGGCAGCGATCACCACCGCCAGCGGATTGCCGCATCCGGCGCGCTGGGCAAAGACATCCAGTTGCAGATAGCGGCAGGGTTCGATCGGCACGGTGGGATTTCCAGCGCTGGCGGGGCAGGGTATTGTGAGCGACCGATCGCCATCGCGCCATGGCACACAGGCTGACCCATGATTACCGTACATCACCTCGAAAACTCACGCTCGCAGCGGGTGCTCTGGTTGCTGGAGGAACTGGAGTTGCCGTACACGGTGAAACATTACCGTCGCGACCCGCAGACCATGTTGGCGCCGCAGTCGCTGCGGGCGGTGCATCCGCTCGGCAAATCGCCGGTAATCAGCGACGATGGTCGGGTGGTGGCAGAATCCGGCGCCATCATCGAGTATCTGGTTGCCCGCTACGGGCAGCAACGGCTGCCGCCGCCGGCCGACGCGGACGAACATTTGCGTTACACGTACTGGCTGCACTATGCCGAAGGCTCGGCGATGATGCCGCTGCTGCTTGGCTTGGTGTTTCGGCGTCTGCCGCAGGGGCCGATGCCGTTTTTCCTGCGGCCGTTGGTGCGCCGTATCGCGGCGCAGGTAATGCAACGCTACGTGGCACCGCAGATCGCTCTGCATCTGGATTACCTGGAAACGCAGTTGGGCGATTCGCCGTGGTTTGCCGGCGAGCAGTTCAGCGCGGCGGATATCCAGATCAGTTTTCCCATCGAGGGTGCCGATGCCGCTGGCGTGCTGGGCGCGCAACGGCCGCGTTTGAGTGGCTTTCTGCAGCGCATCCATGCCCGTCCGGCGTATCAACGCGCGCTGCAAAAGGGTGGGCCGTTTGTGCTCGGCGAGCGGATCGGCAAGGAGTCATCGCCATGAGCAGGAGCGCATCGCTACCGGACTGGCAAGTCGCCACCGCGTTCGCGCGTATCATTGTTGGCATCCTGTTCGTGATGGCTGGCTGGTGGAAGGTGTTCGAACTCACGCCGGTGGCGCATGCCGAGCAGTTTTTCATCGGCTGGTTCGGCGATAGCTGGATTCCCGAACCGTTGCTGTGGGCGCTGGGCCTGAGCATTCCATTCATCGAGTTGGCCGCTGGCGTGCTGTTGCTGCTGGGCTGGCGCTTGCGCGAGACGCTGGCGGCACTGGCGGGGTTGCTGATCGTCACCACCTATGGCCATGCGCTGAAGGAGGCATTGTTCAACATCGATGGCCATACCTTCACCCGTTCGGTGCTGATCGTGTTTGTATTGATATCGCCAATCGGTGCCGATCGCTGGACGCTGGATCGCTGGCTGGAACGTCGCCGCGCACACAATGAGTGACACGACCCCCGCGCTGTGCCAGCATGCGCGCCCATGCGCCTGAACAAACATATTTCCGATAGTGGCGCGTGCTCGCGTCGTGAGGCCGATGCGCGAATCGCCGCTGGCCGGGTGAGCGTCAATGGCGTGGTCGCCGGCATTGGCGCCAACATCGTCGATGACGACGTGGTGTTGATGGATGGGCAGCCACTGCGGCCGCGCCGCGCTGTCGGTGGCCGCCGTCATGTCTATATCGCTTTTCACAAACCGGCCGGGGTTACCTGCACCACCGATACCGAGGTCAAGGGCAACATCATCGACTGCATCGGCCATCAGCAGCGCATCTTCCCGATCGGACGCCTCGACAAGGATTCCGAAGGCCTGATCCTGCTGACCAGCAATGGCGACATCGTCAACGAGATTCTGCGCGCCGAAAATGCCAAGGAAAAGGAATATCTGGTTGGGGTGAATCGCGAGGTCAGCGACGAGCTTCTGCGCGGCATGGCGCGCGGTGGCATCGCCATGCATGGGCAGCGCACCCGCCCGTGCCGGGCCACGCGCCTGGGCAAGCTGGGCTTTCGCATCATCCTCACCCAGGGGCTGAACCGGCAAATCCGGCTGATGGCCAACCACTTCGGCTATCGGGTGAAACGCCTGCTGCGCACCCGCATAGTCAATATCTCGCTGGGTCGGCTCAAGCCGGGGCAGTGGCGCAACCTCACCGATGCCGAATTGCACGGATTGTTGCCGACGCGCAGCGAATGGTGATGGGTTTTGATCGGTTTCGCTGCGCGATGGGCAGGTGCCCGAGTGCCACGTAGCACATGGATGTGCGAGAGTGGCCTCAACCCATCCTTCTACGTAACTACACATCGGACTTGGTAAAAGCAAATGGTCCGCAAAACACGCAAAGTTCGCAAAGGAAAGCTCATGTCCTGATTGGCTTTCTTTGCGCCATTCGCGTTTTTTGCGGACTATCCGCTTTTGCTCTCGCTGGGACGGGTCTTCGTGACTGGTGGGTCATCCTGCGGATAGTTACGCCAACGCCAGCACCCGGCGCCAGTGGCTGCGCGCGGCCTCGACCTCGGCGCTGGCGATTTGCGGGGTAAAGCTGCGCTCCGGCAGATACACCTGGCGCAGTTCATCCAGCCCTGACCACAGGCCTATACCCAGGCCTGCCAGCATTGCCGCACCAAGCGCGGTGGTTTCCAGCATGCGTGGGCGGTGCAGGGTTACGCCGGCCAGATCGGCCTGCATTTGCAGCAGCAGGTTATTGGCGGCAGCGCCGCCATCGACCCGGATATCGCGCAGTGGCGCAGCGCAATCGGCTGCCATGGCTTCCAGAATGTCGCATTGGCTATGTGCGATCGCTTCCAGTGCGGCACGCGCCAGATGCGCGCGCGTCGTGCCGCCGCTGAGGCCGTGGATCAGGCCGCGCGCCTGCGGTCGCCAGTGCGGTGCGCCCAGGCCGGCATGGGCCGGAATGATGGTCACACCGCCGCTGTCGGGTACGCTGGCGGCAAGCATCTCGATCTGATCGGCACGCTCGATGATGCCGAGGCCGTCGCGCAGCCAGGCGACCAGCGCACCGGCGAGATAGGCGCCACCTTCCAGCGCGTACGTGGTGCGCTGATCGATCTGCCAGGCAATCGTAGTGAGCATGCCGTGGCTACTGGGTACCGGCGTGCTGCCGGTATTGAGCATGATGAAACTACCGGTGCCGTAGGTGATTTTGCTCTGCCCGGCAGCAAGGCAGCCTTGGCCGAACAGTGCGGCCTGTTGATCGCCAGCGATGCCGGCGATCGGCAAACCATCCGGCAATTCCGGAACCCCTCGTACCCGCGCACAGATTCCGGAGCTGGGCACCAAACGCGGAAGTTGCACCGCGCCCAGCGCGAAGCGGGCGATCAATTCATCACACCACTCACCGCTGTCGATATCGAGCAACAGGGTACGGCTGGCATTGCTGCGGTCGGTCAGGTTTTGCCCGCTGAGCCGGCGCAGCAGGTGGGTGTCGGCGGTACCGAAGCTGAGTCGTCGTCCGCCGTGATGCTGCTGCAACCAGGCCAGCTTGCTGGCCGAAAAGTAGGGATCGATCGGCAGACCGGTGCGTGCTCGGGTATCGGTTTCGAGGGCCTTGTGTTGCTCGCACCAAGCGCTGCTGCGGCGATCGAGCCAGACGATCGCATTGCCGAGCGATTCACCGCTGTCGGCATCCCAAACGAACGTCGTTTCGCGCTGGTTGGTAATGCCGATGGCTGCCAGCCGGGCAGGGTCGATGCCGTCCAGCGCCAAGCGCAGGGCTGTGCGCAGAGACGCCCAAATTTCATCGGGTGCATGTTCCACCCAGCCCGGCTGCGGGTAGTGCTGGGCAAAGCCGATATTGGCGCGTGCGAGCACTGTCAAGTTGCGGTCGATCACCAACACGGTGTTGCCGGATGTGCCCTGATCGATCCCGATCAGTAAATCCGGCGGGCTGCTGCTGCGCGAGACGGGCATGGATTGGGCGACTCCTGATTGCCAGTGGGCTACTGCACCAGACTACGCCTCAGCCAGCCACTCGCGAACCGCGCGGCTCATCGCGGCGCGGCGCAACAGCAAATCCCAATAGCTGCCGCCCAATTGCCGCCATAGCAGTGCCGAGCGCACCGCCGCCAACAGCACCGCGCGAATTTCGGCGACGACCGTGGGCTGGCCGAGATATACCGGATTGCCCTGCACCAGAATGCGTGGGCGCAGGGTGCTGATGGTGGCGGCGTAGAGCTCGCCGAGACGGGTCAGCACGGTCGGGTGGGTGTTGCCCCAATGCGCTGATTGCCGGCGTACCTCCTCGATCCCATTGCGTACCTGGTCGATCACATCGTTGCGCGCAGCGAAGCGGCGTTCCAGGTGCAACACCGTAAGCGCCACTCGTGCCAGTGTCGGGTCGCGGTTGGCGTCGCCTTCCAGATGCGCCAGCAGCAGCCGCAGGCCGCGTTGCAATGTCGCGACATCGCCGTATACCGCCAGTGTATTGTCGGCGTCGGTAGCGAATATGCTGTGGATGCAGGCGGTCAACGGCGTGGTTTCCGCATCGCCATTGGCAGCAATCTGGCGCGCCAGATCACAGCTTTGCAGCAGGCCCGCCAAGGCCAGTACTCGGTCTTTCATGCAGCGGTTCCTTGTAAACGACGTTCCATGGGTGCATCGCTGGCTTCGATGACGGCACCGCCAAGGCATGCCTCATGCTGATAGAACACCACCGACTGCCCGCACGTCACTGCGCGTTGTGGCTCGGCAAACGTGACCTCAAGCGTGTCCTGGTCATCGCGCAAGCGCACTTGGCAGGGTACATCACGCTGGCGGTAGCGTACCTTGGCGGTGCACTCAAATACCCGCTCGGGTGGCAACCCCGATACCCACGTTGGGGCACTGGCGCGCAACCAGCGCGAATACAGCCAGCGGCTGTCGGTGCCTTGATCGACGTACAGGATGTTGGATCGCACATCCTTGCCGACCACGTACCATGGTGTTGCCGCGCGGCCGCGCACACCGCCAATGTGCAGGCCTTCGCGCTGGCCCGTGGTGTAGAAGAAAACGCCGTTGTGCTGGCCGACGACAGTACCATCGACGCTGTGGATTTCACCCGCCTGCGCCGGCAGGTAGCGGCCCAGAAACTCGCGGAAGTTGCGCTCGCCGATGAAACAAATGCCGGTTGAATCCTTCTTGTCGGCCGTCGCCAGACCGGCATCGTGGGCGATCCGACGCACCTGTGGTTTGTCCAGTTCACCGATCGGAAATCGTGTCGCTGCCAATTGCTGCTGGCCGAGTTGATGCAGAAAATAGGTCTGATCCTTGTCGGCATCGCGTCCGCGCAGCAGTTGCCAGCGCCCGTCGGCTTTCGCAGTACGCGCGTAATGACCGGTGGCGATGGCTTCTGCGCCCAGTTCGCGGGCCGCGTTGAGGAATGACTTGAACTTGACCTCGCGATTGCACAGCACGTCCGGGTTGGGGGTGCGCCCGGCGCGGTATTCGGCCAGAAAGTGGGTGAACACACCGTCCCAGTAGTCGCGCGAAAAATCGCGATGGTGAAACGGGATGCCGAGGCGGCCACACACCGCCACCGCATCACGCCGGTCTTGCTCGGCGCGGCACTCGCCGCTACCGTCTTCGGCCCAATTGTTCATGAACAATCCGGCGACCGGCACGCCTGACTGGGCAAGGAGCAACGCGGCAACCGAAGAATCCACGCCGCCGGAAACGCCGACGATGATTCGTGGTGTTGCAGTCATGGCAGCCACCGCACGGCAGCCAGCGGCAAACGCTTGCCGGCGAGGAAGTCGTCAACCACGGCCAGCACCAACGGACTGCGGTGGCGTGCGCTGCTGGCGCTGATTTCCTGCGGGGTCTGCCACAGCGCACGAATGATGCCGAAATCCAGCGCGCGCTCCGGGTGGTGCCCGCTCGCCCGGCCGGAGAAGGCAAAGCGCACGAATGAACGCCCATCGCTCGGGCTGGTCCATTGATAGCAGCCAATGAAATCAATCAATTCAACATCCCAGCCGGATTCTTCGAGCGTTTCACGGATCGCCGCTTGTTGCAGGGTCTCGTTGGCCTCCAGATGCCCTGCCGGCTGGTTGATGACGGCCTCGCCGCGCACCATTTCCTCGATCATCAGCAGCCGGCCATCGCGCACCACCACCGTTGCCACGGTCAGGTCTGGCGCAAAAATTGCTTCGTGCTCGGTGTCGGAAGGATTCATCGGCCGTGATCGGGTTCGCAATGGGTAAATGTTACACGAGCGCATCATGAGCGCTGTGTCAGTTGACTCACGCTATGGCAAGGACGTGGCGGGTATTATCTTCGGCTCTTGCGATGCGGGCCTTGATACCCATATTGTGGCATTCAGGAGAATGCAATGAGCCACGAGACGCCCTCTGACACGGGACACAGCCACGGACTGGCGGTCGAAGAGGTAAGACCCGAGTTGGCGAAGCCGCCATTGTTCCAGGTGGTGTTGCTCAACGATGATTTCACGCCGATGGAGTTCGTGGTTGAGGTGCTGCAGGTGTTTTTTGCGATGACGCGCGAACAGGCGACGCAGGTGATGCTGCACGTGCATACCCGCGGCAAAGGCGTTTGCGGTGTGTTCACGCGAGAAGTGGCAGAAACGAAGGTGGCGCAGGTAAATGCGTTTTCACGGCAGCAGCAACACCCGCTTTTGTGTACGCTGGAACGGGTGTAACGCGTTGCCGTTGTAGTCGATCACCGCCGGAGGCGATATGTTCAGCAAGGATCTCGAGTTCACCATTGGCCAGTGCTACAAGCAGGCACGCGAGGCGCGTCATGAGTTCATGACCGTCGAACACCTGCTGTTGGCGCTGCTTGAGAACCCTGCCGCCGTGGCGGTGTTGCGTGCCTGCGGCGCCAATGCCGAGCGCCTGACCGCCGAGCTAAGCCAGGTGGTGGCCGACACCGTGCCGGTGTTGCCGGCCGGCGACAGCCGCGACACCCAGCCCACGCTGGGATTCCAGCGGGTGTTGCAGCGCGCGGTTTATCACGTGCAGTCCTCGGGCAAGAAGGAGGTGACCGGTGCCAACGTGCTGGTGGCGATCTTCGGCGAAAAGGATTCGCACGCGGTGTATTTTCTGCAGCAGCAGGAAGTGACGCGTCTGGATGTGGTCAATTACATTTCGCACGGCATTGCCCGCGTCGGCGATGAGGAACCCAAGTCGGCCAATCAAGGGGCGCAGGAGAGCGAAGCCGAGGGTGGCGAAGCGCGCGGCAACCCGCTGCACGAGTTCACCAGCAACCTCAACGAGGCCGCGCTTGCCGGCCGCATCGATCCGCTGATCGGACGCGAGGTGGAAGTCGAACGCATCATTCAGGTGTTGTGCCGGCGGCGCAAGAACAACCCCTTGCTGGTCGGTGAGGCCGGCGTCGGCAAAACCGCATTGGCGGAAGGGCTGGCCAAGCGCATTGTCGACAAGCAGGTGCCCGACGTGCTGCGCGACGGCGTGATCTACGCACTCGATCTGGGCGCACTGGTAGCCGGCACCAAGTACCGTGGCGACTTTGAAAAGCGGCTGAAGGCGGTGTTGGCGCAGCTCAAAAAGGAGCCGGGTGCGATCTTGTTCATCGACGAAATCCACACCATCATCGGTGCCGGTTCGGCGTCGGGCGGCACCATGGATGCCTCGAACTTGATCAAGCCGATGCTGGCTTCCGGCGATCTGCATTGCATCGGTTCCACCACCTTCCAGGAATACCGCGGCGTATTCGAGAAGGACCACGCGCTGGCGCGGCGATTCCAGAAGATCGATGTGGTTGAACCGTCGGCGGCCGAGGCGGTTGCGATTCTGTGTGGCCTGAAATCCAGGTTTGAGGAACACCACGGCATCCAATACACCAACGAGGCAATTCGCGCTGCGGTGGATCTGTCGGTAAAGCATATCGGCGACCGTTTGCTGCCGGACAAGGCGATCGACGTGATCGATGAAGCCGGTGCGCGCCAGCGCGTGGTGCCCGAAGCGCTGCGCAAAAAAGTTGTGGATGTCGAAGAAATCGAGATGATCGTGGCGAAGATGGCGCGGGTGCCGCCCAAGCAGGTGTCGGTGTCCGACAAGGACGTGCTGCGCAACCTCGACCGCAACCTGAAGATGGTTATCTTTGGTCAGGACCCAGCCATTGATACGCTGACTTCGGCGATCAAGATGGCGCGTTCTGGCCTTGGTGATCCGGTCAAGCCGATTGGCAGCTTTTTGTTTGCTGGCCCGACCGGTGTTGGCAAAACCGAAGTCACCCGCCAACTGGCACTGCAACTGGGTATTGAGTTGGTGCGCTTTGACATGAGCGAGTACATGGAAGCGCATTCCGTGAGCCGCCTGATCGGCGCGCCGCCCGGCTATGTCGGTTTCGACAAGGGCGGCCTGTTGACCGAGGAAATTGTCAAGCACCCGCATTGTGTGCTGCTGCTCGACGAGATCGAAAAAGCACATCCGGATGTCTTCAACATTCTGCTGCAAGTGATGGATCGCGGCATCCTGACCGACACCAATGGCCGCGAAGCCAATTTCCGCAACGCGGTGTTGGTGATGACCACCAATGCCGGTGCGCAATTGGCATCACGGCGCACGATCGGCTTCATGCGCCAGGATCATTCAACCGACGCGATGGAAGTGATCCGCAAAACCTTTACTCCCGAGTTCCGCAATCGCCTCGACGCCGTCGTCCAGTTCGGCAGTCTCGGCATGGAGCACATCCTGCGTGTGGTCGACAAGTTTCTGATCGAACTGGAAAGCCAGTTGCAGGAAAAGCACGTCGCGCTGAGCGCAACATCCGAGGCTCGGCAATGGTTGGCCGACAATGGCTTTGATCAGCAAATGGGTGCGCGCCCGATGGCGCGCGTCATCCAGGACAAGATCAAGCGCCCATTGGCAGATGAATTGCTGTTCGGCGAGTTGGTCAACGGTGGCCGTGTCAGCGTCGAGGTGGTGGATGGCGAACTGCACGTTGATGTGCATCCGGAAGAATTGCTGTTGCCGGCGACCATCGATTGAGGCAGGCGTGATTGCTGGCAGGGTGCCTGCGGCCGGCGGTTTGCGTACGCTTTGCGGCGATGTAGGATGCCCGGTTGTTACTCCCGTTAACCTCATTGCGCTTGAACCCCGCGTCTGCGCGTCACGGCACCGGGGGCAGCGCGCACCCAATAATCAGTGATGGTGTAAACAGTCATGCGCATAGTGCTGGCCCGCCACGGCGAGACTCCGTGGAACGCTGAAGGCCGCTATCAGGGCCAGATCGATATTCCGTTGTCCGATCTTGGCGAGCAGCAGGCACGTGCCTTGGGGCAACGCCTGAGCGATGTAGTGATCGATCGCGCCGTCGCTTCGCCATTGCAACGGGCGCGCCGCACCGCCGAACTCGCTTTGCGTGAGCGTGCCGGGATGCTGCGGTTGGAGCCAGGTTTGCGCGAGATCGCGCACGGCACCTGGGAAGGCAAGCTCGCCGGCGAAATTGCCGAGCGCTACCCGCAGCAGTTTCAGGCGTGGCGGGATGCACCGCAAACGGTGCAAATGCCGGAAGGGGAATCGCTGGATCAGGTATTCGCCCGGGTATGGCCGGCATTTGTGCGCGCCACGGCGGGCTTGGCGCCAGCCCAGACGCTGTTGGTGGTTGCTCACGACGCCGTGAATCGCTTGATTTTGTGTCACGTGCTGGGCATTGCCTTTGCCCAGTTGTGGCGGTTTCGGCAGGCACCGGCGACCTTGAACCTGCTGGAAGGACCAAGTGCCGAGCAGCTGGATGTGGTGCGCTTGAATGACTGCGCGCATCACACCGGCCTGTTCGGCGAGGCGGTGCATCGCGCGCTGTAATTGCCGCGCCGGGGCGGCAAGCACTCAGCGCATACGGTAGGTGATGCGGCCTTTGCTCAGGTCGTAGGGAGTCATCTCTACCTTGACCTTGTCGCCGGTAAGAATGCGAATGTAATGCTTGCGCATCCGCCCCGAGATATGGGCGATGATAACGTGGCCATTTTCGAGCTTGACCCGGAACACGGTGTTCGGGAGCGCTTCGAGAATGGTCCCCTCGAATTCGATGCAATCGTCCTTGGACATTTGTCACTTCAGTTGGTGGCGGCACCGCCGCGGTCATAAGCCGGGCATTGTGCCATGTCAACGCGCTGGGCGCAAAAGGAAAATACCTATGCCAAGGTATCCGCAGGCAGCATCCCGAATGCGGTCGAAAAATCGGATTTTGCCGCGGGCGATGCGGTCAAGCGCGCGGCCTCGGCGATAAACTCATGGCGCGCCATGGTCTTTGCGCCCAGGCTGAGCAGGTGTGGGTTCGATATCTGGGCATCGATCAGCGGCCATTGCCACTGCGCCATGCGCCACGCCAGCGCCGCCAGTGCCAGTTTGGAAGCGCCAGATCGCGCGCTGTACATGCTTTCAGCAAAAAATATCCGACCGATCACTACGCCGTAAAGGCCACCGACCAGGGTATCGCCATCGCGCACCTCGATGCTGTGCGCCCAGCCCTGCCGGTGCAGGGCGAGATAGGCTTCCACCATTGCCGGCGTGATCCAGGTGCCGTCCTGACCGCGGCGTGGGGTGTGCGCACACGCCGTGATCACGGCGCCGAAGTCGTGATCGGCGACGACATGCCAAGGACACTGGCGCAGGCTGCGACGGAAGCGTGATGACAGGTGCAGCGAGTGGGTGTTGAATACGCACCGCGAATGTGGGCACCACCACAAGATGGCTTGCCCTTCTGAAAACCAGGGAAAAATGCCGCTCCGGTAGGCGTTCAACAGGCGTGTCGAACTCAAATCGCCGCCGAACGCCAGCAACCCGTCGGGTTCGCTCAGCGCGCCATGCACCGGGGGAAACGGTGCGTCCGGCTCAGAGTTCAATTGTGGCAGTGGAATCGGCATGACGAAACGGACCATGAACCAGCAGTTGCTCACGATAGCGCGATATCGCTTCGCGTTCCTGAGCGCACCACGTGGCAAGGGCGTGCGCGAACGCCGGGTCAGCGACCCAGTGTCGGCTGTGGGTGCTGATCGGGGCGAAGCCTCGGGCGATCTTGTGCTCGCCCTGTGCACCCGGTTCGAACGTGCCAAGGCCATGTTCCAGGCAATATTCGATGCCTTGGTAATAGCAGGTTTCAAAATGCAACCCCGGCAAATCGACCGCCGACCCCCAGTAGCGCCCGAACAATCGGGTGTTGCTGCGCAGGCACAAGGCGCCGGCGATCGGTTGCTGCTCGATCCGAGCCAGGATCAGCACAACGTGCTCGGGCAGGGCGCTGATCAGATGCTGAAAAAACGCCAGCGTCAAGGCTGGCGAGTTGCCCTTGTCAATGAAGGTGCGCAGATAAAACCCATACATCGCTTCGCAGTCCGAGGCACTGACTTGCGCCCCCGACAGACGCTGAAACTGGACGCCCGCCGCATCCACCAGACGGCGTTCGGCACGGATGTTCTTGCGCTTCTTGTGGCTGAGCGCGGCGAGAAAATCGTCGAAGCATCGCCACTGGCCCGGATTGTGCCAGTGGTATTGCACGTCTTCACGGCGCAACCAGTGTGTTGTGTCCACGGCGGCAGCATCGTCTGCCGAGAGGAAGTTGATGTGTACTGATGACAATTTCTGCGCCGCGGCATGGGCGGTTATCGCCTCGATCAGCTCGGCGCGCAGCGCCGGCGAACGCGCCAGCAGGCGTGGCCCTGGCACCGGCGAATACGGTACCGCGAGCAGCCACTTCGGGTAATAGTGCTGCCCGTGCTGCGCGTAGGCAGCCGCCCAGGCATGATCGAACACAAACTCGCCATGCGAGTTGGTTTTCAGATAGCCAGGTGCTGCCGCGACCAGTTCCCCGTCACGCCATAACGTGGGGTGATGGCCTTGCCAACCCCAGTCGGCGCGCAGGCAACCGGTCTGCTCCAGGCCAGCGAGAAAGGCGTGGTCGAGAAACGGATTGTCGTCGCCACGCAGTCCATTCCATGCCGGAGCGGGAAGGTCGGACAGGGCAGAGAAGATGCGAAACTCGCACACGTCGGTCTGGCTCGTGGGTAATGCTCACTCGTGGCCGTCAAGAAAGCGCTCGGCATCCAGCGCGGCCATGCAGCCAAACCCAGCCGAGGTAATTGCCTGGCGATAGACCTGGTCGGCGACATCGCCGGCGGCAAATACACCGGGGATGCTGGTCTGGGTGGCATTGCCGTCCAGCCCGGTACGAATCACCAGATAGCCGTTCTTCATGTCCAGTTGGCCGCTGAACAACGCGGTGTTGGGGCTGTGGCCGATGGCGACAAAGAAGCCCTGTACGGCGATCTCACGAATGGCATCGCCACGGGTTGCGCGAATACGCATGCCGGTCACGCCGCTGTCGTCGCCCAGCACTTCGTCGACGGTGTGATTCCAGACCAGTTCGATCTTGCCCGCTTCAGCCTTGGCAAACAGCTTGTCCTGCATGATTTTTTCGGCGCGCAGGGTGTCGCGGCGATGCACCAGATACACCTTGCGGGCGATATTGGACAGGTACAGGGCTTCTTCCACCGCCGTATTGCCGCCACCGATTACCGCCACATCCTGATCACGGAAGAAAAACCCGTCGCAGGTGGCGCATGCCGACACCCCCTTGCCCTTGAACGCCTCCTCCGAGGCCAGACCAAGGTACTTGGCGGTGGCGCCGGTGGCGATGATCAGCGCATCGCAGGTGTAGTCACCACTGTCGCCGCTGAGGCGAAACGGGCGTTCGGACAGGACCGCGGTATGGATGTGATCGAACTCGATCTGGGTGTCGAAGCGCTCGGCGTGCGCCTGCATGCGCGCCATCAGGTCCGGCCCCATCAGGCCGTGGGCATCGCCCGGCCAGTTATCGACCTCGGTGGTGGTCATCAATTGCCCGCCTTGTGCCAGCCCGGTGACGAGCAACGGCTTGAGATTCGCGCGCGCGGCGTAGACGGCGGCGCTGTAGCCGGCCGGGCCGGAGCCGAGGATCACCACTTTGGCATGGCGCGGAGCAGGTCGTGGAGCGGTCATATAGTATCCTTGCCACCGTTAGGCGGTGCGTGAGTGAGAGGGTGATGAGCCATGCTGCGGCGCGCTGCGCAGACGGATTTGCAGCGCATACCAAAGCATGGCGGTCCGCTGTCGTTGATTCAAGCCCGTGTCATCTGTTGGTATCCCATGGGGCATTGCTGATCGCAGCGGCCGCAGGTCCCAGATGAGATTTTGGTATGACCATTATTTCCCTGTATATTCATATAATAAACGTATATTCATCAGGTAAAATCTAACCGTGATATCGAGCAAAGCCCCGCGCAGCAAGGTGTTCGCCGCCGATCGCCCGGCCAGCCTGTGGCGTGAGCTGCCGCTGCTGCTGGCGGCGCCGGTGGTGCTGTATCTGCTCGCTTGTCTGGTCAGCTATTCACCCGATGATCCGGGCTGGTCGCACGCTGGCTCGCTCACGGGCACGTTGCATAATTTTGGCGGTATCGCCGGCGCCTTTATTGCCGATCTCGCTTTTTATCTTAGTGGTTATGTCGCTTATCTGCTGCCTGTGGTACTGGGTGGTGTGGTCTGGCTGGCTACCCATGGCCGCGACGCCGATCAGCAACACTTGGCGCCAGCCCTGCGCCTGAGCGGCATGGTGTTGCTGCTGATCGTGGCGCCGGGACTGGCGCAATTGCAGTGGGGTTCGCCATGCGGTTTGTCCGCGCCCGGCGGCGAGTTGCCGGCCGATGCCGGCGGCGTGATCGGGCAAATGGTGGGTTGCGGCTTGGCGCACGTCGTCGGTGTGATGGGTGCCAACCTGTTTTTGTTTGGCCTGTTTTTTGTCGCCTTGACGCTCGCTACCGGGCTGTCCTGGTTCGCGCTGATGGATCGCATCGGCGCAGTCGTGCTCTGGTTGGGCCGGGTTTTGCTGCAAGCCACACGCGCGCTGCGGCAATGGCGGCAGAGCCGCATGCAGCGCGACGAGCGCAGCCAGGTGCGCAAGGTGGAAACCGCCAAACGCGCCAGACGCGAGCCGGTTCATATTGAGCCGCCGCCGACCCCGGTGGTGGAGAAGAGCGATCGCGCTCGGCGTGAGCAGCAAATCCCGCTGTTCAACGTCGATAGTGATGGTGCGTTGCCGCCGTTGTCGCTGCTCGATGATCCCAAGCCGCAACCGAAAGGCTACTCGCCGGAGACATTGGCAACGCTGTCGCGTCAGATCGAGTTCAAGCTGCGTGATTTCCGTATCGAAGCGCAGGTGGTGGGTGTCTATCCCGGGCCGGTGATCACGCGTTTTGAGTTGGAGCCGGCGCCCGGCATCAAGGGCAGCCAGATCTCGGGACTGGACAAGGACATCGCGCGCGGGTTGTCGGTCAAGAGTGTGCGCGTGGTCGATGTGATTCCCGGCAAGTCGGTGATCGGCCTGGAAATACCCAATGCCAGCAGCGAGATCATTTATCTCTCGGAGATTCTGCGCTCCAAGGAATACGACAAGCTGGCATCGCCTCTGGCTTTGGCCTTGGGCAAGGATATTTCCGGTCGCCCCAGCGTGGTCGATCTGGCGCGTATGCCGCATCTGCTGGTGGCGGGAACCACCGGCTCGGGCAAGTCGGTGGGCCTCAACGCAATGGTGTTGAGCCTGCTGTACAAGGCCAGCGCCAACGATGTGCGTTTGCTGATGATCGACCCGAAGATGCTGGAACTGTCGGTGTACGAGGGTATTCCGCACTTGATCGCGCCGGTGGTCACCGACATGAAGGAAGCCGCCAACGGCCTGCGCTGGTGCGTGGCCGAAATGGAGCGGCGTTACAAACTGATGGCCGCGGTCGGCGTACGCAACCTCGCCGGATTCAATCGCAAGGTCAAGGATGCCGCCGACAGCGGCCAGCCACTGACTGATCCGTTGTATCGGCCAAACCCGGACTCGACCGAGCCGGCACCGACGCTGGAGGGATTGCCGCATATCGTGGTGATCATCGATGAGTTCGCCGACATGATGATGATCGTCGGCAAGAAGGTGGAAGAACTCATTGCACGACTGGCGCAGAAATCGCGCGCCGCCGGCATGCACCTGATTCTGGCGACGCAGCGGCCGTCGGCGGATGTGATCACCGGCTTGATCAAGGCCAACATTCCCACCCGCATTGCGTTTCAAGTGTCGTCGCGGATCGATTCGCGGGTGATTCTCGATCAGTCCGGCGCCGAAACCCTGCTCGGCCACGGCGATATGCTGTATCTGCCGCCAGGCACGGCGATGCCCGAGCGCGTGCATGGCGCTTTCGTCAGCGACGAAGAAGTCCATCGCGTGGTTGAGCACCTCAAGCAACGCGCCGGTGGCCCGAATTACTACGATGGCGTGCTGGAGGAATCGCACAGCATGGGCGATGGCGTGGTGGTGGGTCCGACCGGGCTGCCCGAATCGGTGAGCAACAACGACCCCGAGTCGGATCTGCTGTACGACGAGGCGGTGCGGATCGTCACCGAATCGCGGCGTGGATCGATATCCGGCGTGCAACGGCGGCTGAAGATCGGCTACAACCGTGCGGCTCGCCTGATCGAGGCGATGGAGGCCGCTGGCATCGTGTCCGCGCCGGAGCACAATGGCGATCGCAAGGTGCTGGCACCGCCACCGCCACGTTAAGAAGCACTTCGCGATTTGCGGCACATTCAGCAGTCACCCCCCACACTGTCCCGGCTGGCACTTGTAGCGCCGTCATGCCAGCGAATGCTGGCATCCAGCGCCTTTGGCTCTTGCGCATTCTCTTGAAGTCACTGGATTTCCGCCTTCGCGGGAATGACCAGCCGATGGAGTTCTGGCTTGAGCAAGTGTCATTCCACACCGTCCCTCAACTCTACTGGCACAGCCGATGCGCTCGATGACCTCACTGTTTTTCACGTTCGTGTTGCTGGCGATCTGCGCATCCGCGAGCGCTGCCGCGCGCGATCAACTGGAGCGGTTCACGAGCGGCATCAAGGCACTCGATGGACAGTTCAGCCAGCAGGTGTTCGATTCGCAGGGCCAGCTCAGCGAATCGTCCACCGGTCGGATCGTGTTGGCCAAACCGCGCCAGTTTCGCTGGGAATATGCACAACCGTTTCCGCAGTTGATCGTGGCCGATGGCAAACGCGTCTGGGTATTCGACCCCGATCTGGAACAGGTGTCCGTGCGCCCGCAAAGCATGGAGGAGCAGCAAAGCCCGTTGGCGGCGTTGATCGATCCCGCCGCGCTCGATCGCCAGTTCAAGATCAGCGAGGGCGGTGACCATGACGGGCTGAACTGGCTGGTGCTGCTGCCGCAACAGGCTGAGGACGCGCAACTGCGGCAGGCCTGGCTCGGCTTCAGCGACGGCGAATTGCGTCAGATGGAACTGCGTGATGCACTGGATCAGCGCACCGTTATCGTGTTTTCGCAGTGGCAACGCAACCCGGTGCTGGCTGCCGATACCTTCCAGTTCACGCCGCCCGCGGGTACCGATGTCATCGGCGACATGGGCGAGGGTGCCGAGGTGTTACCGCTGCGTTGAGCCAGCGCATCGGGCATGATGGGCGCATGGTCCGTCGCAGCAAAGCGCCAACCCCGGAATTGTTTACCCCCGCTACTGCCAGCATGCCGCTGGCCGAGCGCATGCGCCCGCGCTCGCTCGATGAAATCGTCGGTCAGCAACGGCTGGTTGCACCGGGGCAAGCGCTGCGCCGTGCGGTCGAAAGCGGGCATCTGCATTCGATGATCCTGTGGGGGCCACCGGGCTGCGGCAAGACCACGCTGGCGCGGCTGCTGGCGCGTTATGCCGACGCCGAGTTTCACGCGCTGTCGGCGGTGCTGTCGGGCTTGCCGCAGGTGCGTGGCGTGCTCGCCGACGCCGCGGCGCGGTTCGCCAGCGGTGGCCGCACGGTGTTGTTCGTCGATGAAGTGCATCGCTTCAACAAGACCCAGCAGGATGCCTTTTTGCCGCATATCGAACGCGGCGACATCGTGTTCGTCGGTGCCACCACCGAGAACCCGAGCTTCGAGCTGAACTCGGCGCTGCTCTCACGCTGCCGCGTGCATGTGCTCGACGCGCTTGCTGCCGACGATATCCTGGTGGCGCTGGAACGGGCATTGCACGACGCTGAGCGCGGCATTGCGCAACTGCACGTGTCGATCGCGTCGCCGTTGCTGCGGCAGATTGCGCTTGCCGCCGATGGCGATGTGCGCCGCGCGCTGACCTTTCTGGAAATCGCCAGCGAGCTGGCAGAGCCCGATGGCGCGGGGGGGGCGCACATCAGCGAAGCCACGCTGGCGCAGGTGCTGGCCGATCGCAGCCGGCGGTTCGACAAGGGCGGCGAGCAGTTCTACGACCAGATTTCGGCATTGCACAAGTGCGTGCGCAGTTCCAACCCAGACGCGGCGCTGTACTGGCTGCTGCGCATGCTCGATGGCGGCTGTGACCCGGCCTATCTGGCACGCCGGCTCACCCGCATGGCGGTGGAGGACATCGGCCTGGCCGATCCGCGCGCGCTGGAGATGGCGATTGCGGCATGGCAGGCATTCGATCGCATTGGCAGCCCCGAAGGCGAGTTGGCGCTGGCGCAGGTGACGCTGTATCTGGCCTGCACCGCCAAGTCCAACGCCGGTTATGTCGCATTCAACGCGGCGCGCGCCGAGGTTTGCGCAGGCGGTAGCGCAGCGGTGCCGCTGCATCTGCGCAACGCGCCCACGCAATTGCTGAAATCGCTGGATTATGGCAAGGGATACCAATACGATCCAGATCTGCCGGAAGGCGTGGCGCTGGATCAGACCGGGTTTCCCGATGAACTCGGCGAGCGTGTCTACTACCGGCCGCTGGCGCGCGGCATTGAAGCCAAACTCAAGGAAAAACTGGATGCCTTGCGCGCACGTCGCACGCAAGCGCAGCGACAACCGCCGCACAAGGATTCTGGCAAATGATCGCATCGTGGTGGCAGCAGTTGGCCTTGGTGATGGCGGGCGGTGCGGTCGGCGCCGCCGGTCGCTTCCTGCTCAGTGGTTGGTTGCTGCGCCACGAAGGCAACGTGTTGCCGTGGGGCACGCTGGCTGCCAATCTGATCGGCGCATTGCTGGCCGGCTTTTTGGTGGTGTGGCTGGAAGCACGTGGCCCGAGTGCCCTGTACTGGCGCGCGTTGTTGATTGTTGGCCTGCTAGGCGGCCTGACCACATTCTCGGCGCTGATGATCGAATCATTGCTGTTGTCGCGCAGCGCGCGCTTGCTCGATCTGAGTGGTTACCTTGCGCTGACCCTGATTGGTGGTTTTGCCTTGGTGTGGCTGGGCGCGCAGATCGCGCATTGGCTGCGTGGGCCGATTCAGTGGCCGTGATGTTGGAAGCTCTGAACAAGCCACATCGGGCGTCATTGCGAGCGCAGCGACGCAATCCAGCGCCTTCATTCTCTGAACATTTCTGGATTGCCACGTCGCTTCGCTGCTCGCAATGACAGCTTGTTCAGACCATCCTTAGCCGCCGAACTGGGTGTCCTGGATCCGCCGAAAATAGAAACCGTGATAGCGATCGATATCGCATTCAGGATGAAATGGCACCCGCACATTGCGTTCCAGCGATGCCCATTGATCCACCAACTCGTAGCCCAACGCCTGTATCGCGGCAGTGAACTCCGGCACTGCGCTCACCCGATACGGACAGATTGCAATGCCGATGTGTTGCAGGGTGAAATAACTGCGGACGGGATGCATCGGGGTCAAGTTCACCAGCACGTGCCGTGGCCGCTGCGGTAGTCGCGCCAACAATGCGGGCAGGGTGTAATCGAGATATTGCAGAGCGCCGGTAGACAGCAATGCATCGCAACCGCTGGCTTGTTCCGGGCTGGTGGCAAAATCGAGGTGCCGCTGCGAATCGTGCTCAGCAGCATACTGCCGCCCCGCAGCAACCACCGCCGGCACGTCGTGGACGATCCAGCGCAACGCCTGCGGATACTGCAGATAGCGCTGGAATGCGTAGTACTTCACCCCGATGTGTCCGCCGAGGTCGAATAGATGATGCTGGCCATCGGCCAACAGGCGCGACAACCAGTACAGCACGGGGTAGTCGCTGACCGTGATGCGCTCGAGTTCGGTGCGGTACATGGATCCCGCTGCGGCGGTTTCATAACTCGATGGCAGCACCTGCGGTGCACTGGCCTTGGCCTCGGCAAACGTCTGCCAAGCGCCACAGTAGGAGTTGGCACCGAAAAACTGGCGCACGAACAGGCGCTGGTAAAACGGCTGCGCCAACCGCCTGATGCCTGGCAACTGGGCTATTTCGTTGGCGATTCGGCGCAGTATCCTGCGGGTGCCGTTCACGCTTTGCGCGCGCATGCTTGGGTGTTCCTGCAATGTCATTGGTTGAATGCAGTAACGCGCTGACGCGGCGATATCGGACACTTGCGTCGCTACTTTTGCCGCGTGGCGTTGGCCTTCATCGCTGGCGCCGCAACCACCCCATGATGCGGCGCCCGAACACCCGACGCGCGGTTGCACGGGTGAGCCCGTGCAGGTGCACACGGCGGGTGGTGGCGGAAGCGCCGATCGGCACCTCGATCAGGGTTGCGCCACGGCAGGCGAGTGCGGCCTGCAAAACCGCACCGATATCGGTATCCGCCAACCCATAGCGCGCGCCGGTTGCTGAAGCGAACGCCTCCAGGTCGAGGCCGTCGCAGTCGACGCCGGTGCCGTGACCATAGTCCTGCACCTGCTGAATGCGGATCAGGCCGTAGTGGCCATCGTTGAAGACGATGACCGTAATACCGAGCCGATGGCGAACCGCGGTCAGCAGCGCCATTCCGCTCATCAGCAGACTGCCATCGCCGGTGACCAGCACCACCGGCCGATCCGGTGCAGCGAGTTTGGCGCCAATCGCCGCTGGCAGGCCGTAACCCATCGATTGCAGGTCGGTCGGGACCATCAGGCCGCGGCAGCAAAATACCGGAAAATGCCGGCGCACCAGCATCTGGTGCCAGCCCGAGTCGGTGACGAGAATGCTCTCGCGCGGCAATAATTCTCTGAGGACTTCGCAGAATTTCGCCGCCGTTGCGGGAGCGACTCCTCCCACTCGCGGCTCGATGCTCGCTGGATATCCGGCGCGAATGCGCGCACGCCAGCCGACGATCTCGTCGGTGGTCCATGCCGATGCGCTCGCCGCACGGGTTGTGAGTTGTTGCAGCAGCCGAGCCACGAAGTCCGGGACATCGGCGCAAATACCGAGTGCCACCGGGTAATTGCCGCCGAGAACCTGTTCCGCAGCGTCAACATGAATCAACCGCTGCTGCGGAATCGTCAATCTGAACCCACGTGCGCCGTTGTGTGAGAACTTGATGCCCAGGGCGAGCAACAAATCACTATCGGCGATCAGTGCGTTGATGTCGCGCACGTCGCACAGGTCCGAGCGGATCGCCAATGGGTGATCCTCGGACAACACCCCACGCCCGGAGGTGCTGGTAAGTAGCGGGCAGTGCAAGCGTTCGGCAAGCAGGGTAATGGCTGCGCTGCCGCCATTGCCGCCTTGGCCGACCAGCAATATTGGTTTGCGCGCTGCCAGCAGGCGCTCCAGCACGTTGCTCACCGCGTCGGCTGCGGCCGGTGCTGGCTCGAATGGGGGTATGTCGCCCCAGACACGCGGCAGCGTTGTGTCGGCGCACAGCGCAGCGTGATCGATTTCAATCAGTACTGGCCCCGGCTCGCCGCCCAGCGCACAGGCACATGCTGCCGCGACGGTGGCAGCCAGTGTGGATGCATCGGCCAAGCGAAACACCCGCTTGACTACCGGCGTCGCCAGCGCAACCTGATCCAGCGCCTGAAGTTGAAAGCGTTTGCCAGGCGCCTTTGCCGCGCATTGCACGATACACAGCAATGGCACTGAGTCCAGTCGTGCCTCGGCCAGACCAGTGATCGCGTAGGTGAGTCCGGGGCCGGGGATGGTGGTGATTACCCCCACCTTGCCCGACGCACGGCTGTAGCCAATCGCCATGAATGCCGCGGCCAATTCGTGGACAGGCACCACGGTGCGCAGTTGCGATTGCCGCAATGCCTCGAAGAAGGCGATGTTCTGGCTGCCGGGCAGCCCAAACACGGTATCGACACCCAGGGCTTCGAGGGTGCGACAGAGCAAGTCGTACCCGGTCACCGCAACAGCCCCGTCAGTTCGCCGGCCAACGTGTGGACAAAGGTCTCGTCGCGCATGCTCAGGTAGTGGGAACGGATGTTTTCCGGAAAAATACCGGCTAGCGCCAGTGTCCGCGCTGATGGCTTGGCCAACGCAATCTCACGCACGTCGAGGTCGTCGACATACGGTCTGAATTGGGCGGCGAGAAGCCCACTGCAAGGCCCCTTGGTGTCGAAGATCACCACTTTGGAGTCATAACGCCGCAACCGGTAGCGATGGTGCGCGTGCACCTGCAGGTTGTACTGCACCGCGATGTTCTCGATCATTTCGCGGCTGACTTCCGGTGCGGCATTCTTTGCCCGCGCAAGCAGCATCTCCAGATAGTTGGCAGGCGCGACTTGCGACAGATCGTCGGCACCCAGAGCAAACGCAAGGCCGCTGTTGAGCTCCAGCAGCACCGACAGCGCAAGGATATGCTCCTTGCTGGTCAGAGAGCGGGTGGAAGCTTGTGCAAACTGTTCCTGGCTCAAGCCAGTGTCATCGCTGGGGGCCGATCGCCCATCGCTGCGCAGCCAGCGCGGCAGCAGGCCGCGCAACCAACCGCCCAGCATCACCACCCGCGCGAGCGGCGCCCGCATGAACCGCGCTTGCAATGCCCAGTAACCGAATCGGGCCTTGCTGGCGCGGTCCATCGCCAGTGGGTCGACCAACGCCAGCAGCGCAACTTCCTCGTTCTGACGCCGCAGTTGCTGGGCAATTTCGTAGCCGAATGCGCCCGCCGATGAATACGCCAGCAGATAATAGGGCCCGGATGGCTGGTGCGCGCGGATCGCTTCAAGGTAGCTGGCGATCCAGTGCCCAAACCCGGCAGCGGGATCACGGGCGCCCCACAGGAACGGGTCGCGCACACCAATAACCGCACGGCGAGTGTCGAGCGCTCGCACGAACTTGTCGTAGGCGCCAAGCGTGCCGCCCGCCGAGGCGATCACGAACAGCGGTGGCAGCGCGGTGTCGCCACCTTTGAGGGTGCTGAGGATGACCTTGCCGGCAGACGTTTGGGGCCGAGCACCGTGGCACAGGTCATCGATGTGGGCGGCGAGGGTGCTTACCGTCTGATATTGGTAGATGCAGGCATCGCCAAGTTGCTGGCGATCCAGCGCGAAAGCATCGCGCAGGTGTTGTACCACCGCAAACGCGTTCAACGAGGTGCCGCCGACTTCGAAGAAACTGCTTTCCGGCCCCACCGGCGCGTACTTGAGCAACGCGGCCCACACGGCGGCGACGGCTTGCGCGGTGTTGCTGGGGAAAACATCGGCTGAAGTCGCTGCCCGCCCGGCGTGACGGGTCAACAAGTGCTGGCGATCAACCTTGCCGCTTGCAGTAAGCGGCAATCGATCCAGGCCAATTACCGTTGACGGAACCATGTAGCCAGGCAACTGCTCGCGTAAAACGGCGTAGAGGCTGTGTTGCGTGATCGTGGCGGGAACAACGCATGCCAGCAGGCTCGATTCCGATCCGTTATCGACGACCATGACGGCACATTGGCGAACCTCGGGGTGGCGCATCAATGCGTTTTCCACCTCCTGCAGATCGACGCGGAAACCGCGGATCTTCACGGTATGATCGACGCGACCGACATACGCAAGCTCCCCGTGCGCCATTCGCCGCACCTGGTCATGGCTGTTGTATAGCTGACCGTCGACGCCGGGCGTTGTGGTTGTAACCGATGCCGTCAGCACCGGGTCCTTGAAGTAGCCACTGAACAGCGCTGGGCCGGCGATATGCAACACCCCCACCTCGCCCACCGCCACCGGTGCGCTATCCGCAGCCAGCACGAGAGCCTGTATGTCCGGCGCGGTCGGTGTGCCAAGCACCAGTTCAGCGCCTGCCCGAAAGTTTGCTCGAATGTCGCAGACCAGGGTCGAGCTGGCCTCGGTGCTACCGTAAATCGAATACACCTTGGTCTGTGCGGGGAATGTGGCAAGCACCCGCTCAGCCAGCTTCGTGGGGACATGTTCGCCCATCAGCACCAGCACCCGCAGTGTCGGTGCGACAAAACCGGGGATGTCCAGTGCCGCTTGCAACAGCGAGGGCACGATCAACAATCGCGAGATACGTTGTGTTCGGATCGTCTCCCAGAACGATTCGATGCACTGCACTTGCTGGTCGGAAATCATGCACAAGGGAACGCCGCGAAGCAGTGGCTCAAACAGCTCATAGATCGCATGGGTCGTCGCCATGTGCGACTTCTGGCAGCAAACTTCGTCGTGGGTGTAAGGATGGTTGTCCCACGTCCATTGCAGTCGATGAAAGAACGAGCGGTGACTGCGCACGATCATCTTGGGGGTGCCTGTGGAGCCCGATGAGCACAGCACAAACGCCGGCTGCTCGGGCTCGCCCGGGACAACCGGATCGAGCGTGTCGTTGACCTTGCCCAGGTCGGAAAGGTGAATGATGCAATCGCTGCTGTGTGGATGAAGCGGGGTTGTCGCATCGTCAAGGACCGCGTCCAGCGCTGCGAAGGCGAGAATTTCGCGCAGTCGGCGCTCAGGATAGGTCGGCGGCAGCGGCACTACGGTGGCATTTGCCTTGAGGATGGCGAGCACGCAGACCACGTAGTCCAATGAGCGCTGCAGATGCACCCCGACGTAGCTGCCGGCGGCGATACCACGGCCGCGCAGCGACCTCTGCAGGCTATCGACGCGCGCCTTGAGTTCGGCAAACGTGATCGCCGCGTGCGCGTCGTACACGGCAATTGCGTCCGGGGTCCGCCATACTTGCTGATCAAACGCCAAGTCAAGGCGACACGATGCGTTCGGCGATTTCATCTACGCTTCAATCTCGCTTGAATGGGGCGCCCCGCACATCACGCGAGTCGACGCCCGCCTGCGGCAGCTAACGCCGTGACAGGTTTGCCGGTCGGTGTTGCCGGTATTTACCGTGATCTGCGTTGTCATCGCTACCCGGATTTGCGGGGTTGCCAATCGTGATCTCGCTAAAGGTGCGCGTGCGCTTCAACTGAACGTGATCGCACGCGATTTGCGGACAATGGGCTTTCGAACCGGCCAAAGGCAAGCGAGGTAACGCGTGTCGTCAATCGATCCATCGCGCTGCGACCCAGCGGCGGCGACGTTGCTGCGGGTGTTTGCCGATGCCTTGCCGCGTGGGTACCGAGAACCGATGCCTGCGCGGTGCGTGCGCGTGCTGCTGCTCGATGCGTCGCGGTGGCTTGCGTTGACGCCTGCTGCCCGGAAGTGGCTGGATTCGGCCGAGACGGCGCGGGTGGCACGCAAGCGTTTTGCCCAGGATCGCGAATTGCTGACGCTGGCCTATGCTGCGCATCGCTTGTGGCTCGCGGTCAGTTTGCAGTGCGACCCAATCCAGGTGCCCTTGATCCGCGATCAACGCGGTTGCCCGCAGGTCCCCGGGACGCCGTTGCATACCAGTCTTAGTCACTGCGATACCGCCGTCGCGATTGCCTTGAGCACGGCTGGCGCCATCGGCATCGATATCGAGCCGGCAAGCCGGGCACACGGACTGTCGGATCTGGCTGAGCGCATTGCTCACCCGGCTGAGCTGGTGACACTGGACGGTTTGCCCGCGCACGCGCGCGAGGCAATGTTGCTGCGCCTGTGGGTGCGCAAGGAGGCCTGGCTGAAGGCGGCTGGAGTGGGGCTGGCGTGGGAGATGTCAGCGTTTGCAGCGGCAACGGATGCGCCGGTGGTTTTTGCCGGTCATCCCGAGCTTGACCTGCAAGTTACTGATTTCACGGAACCCGCTGCGTGGTACGCAGCGACCGCAGTGGCTCCTGGCGTTGCCGTTGATTGGGCATGGCTGCAGCCTGACAACGCATCGCTGGCATGACAGCAGCCGTGATCACCGCGGCCGCGTGGTGTGGCCGGTGCGCGATGAGCTTCACGTTTGACTGTAATGCGCACCGGGTAACATGCCGCCGGGCAACTCCCGGTGCGACGGCGAGTGGGGGTACGCAACATGCCAGGCAAGGCAAGCTGCGCCAGCCCCACAAGTGCGCTTGTTGCAGGGGCCGGACAGTGACAGCTCGGCGCCGCCGCGCCGTTGGCGGCCAGCAACGAAGCAGTGATTAACGGTGGAAACATGCAGATTGTGGTCAATCGTGATGTGGGTCGTCGCGACCCGCAGGCGTCGGCTCCTCGATTGGTGCTATGCGGCCGCAACATGGCACAGCAGGCAATGTGGAACGGCAGCGATGCGGTTGGGTGTTGCATCCGGGGGATTTTGCCATGAGTGTCTCGTTACGCAGTCAAAAAGGGCGCGTGCTCTTCGCCTTGTGGGGGACGGAGCTGATCCTGATCGGCCTTGCAGTATGCATCGCCGCATGGATTCGCTTTGTCGGCGACAGCGAGTCCCATCGCCTGTTTGCTGAAACTGCGCCAGTTCGCACGTTCCTGGTCGCGATCACCATCACGCTGGCGATGGCGGCGTTTGGCCTGTATCAGGTCAACGTGCGCCGCAATCGTTGGGACACGCTGCTGCGGCTGCTGCTGTCGTTTGCTTTTGGCGGAGTCGCCTTGCTGGTGTTGTTCTATCTGATTCCGCAGACCTATATCGGTCGTGGCGTCCTGCTGATCGCACTCACCCTGGCACTGGCCGGCGTCATCGTTGTCCGCGTGCTGTCCGAGCACGTGTTCAGTGCCGATGTGTTCAAGCAAAAGGTGCTGGTGCTCGGTGCCGGTGCGAACGCCGATTTGCTGCATCAGCGCATGCGTCGGCGTGTCGATCGGCAATCGTTTGTGCTGACCGGTTTCGTGCCATTGCCGGGACACACGATCATGGTGCCGGAGTCTTGCGTTGTGCGTCCGGATGGTCTGTTGGTCGACTATGCCATGGCCATGCAGATCGATGAGATCGTGGTGGCACCCGATGAGCGCCGTGGCGGCTTGCCCATGTCCGACATGCTGGCCTGTGTGCAGCGCGGCATCACCATGACCGATCTGTCGACATTCTTCGAGCGCGAAGCGGGAATGGTAAAGCTCGATGTGGTCGATCCTTCCTGGCTGGTGTTCTCGGGCGGCTTTGATCAATCCGCGACGCGGCGCCTGAGCAAGCGGTTTTTCGACCTGATCGCCGCCACCGCGCTGTTGTTGGTGGCATGGCCATTCATGGTGCTGGTGGCGTTGGCCGTCTGGCTCGAATCGGGCGCACCGATTTTTTACGCCCAGACCCGGGTGGGGCAGGGTGGACGCACGTTTGATGTCATCAAGTTCCGCAGCATGAGGGTGGATGCCGAGAGCGATGGCAAGGCGCGCTGGGCGACCAAGAACGATGATCGTACGACGCGCGTTGGCCGTTTCATCCGGCTGACCCGGCTGGACGAACTGCCGCAATTGTTCAACGTATTGCGCGGCGACATGAGCTTTGTCGGGCCACGGCCGGAACGCCCGCAGTTCGTCGATCAGCTCAATCAGGAAATCCGCTATTACGACATCCGCCACAGCGTCAAGCCCGGCCTCACCGGCTGGGCGCAGTTGCGTTATCCGTATGGCGCATCGGTGCGCGATGCCGAAGAGAAGCTCAAGTTCGACCTGTTTTATGTCAAGAATCAAGGCTTGTTTTTTGACCTGATGATCATGCTGCAGACGGTGGAGGTGGTGCTGTTCGGGCGAGGTGCCCGTTGACGCAGTGCAACCCTCGCTGTCAACGTTTATAGGACGTTGAGGATTCCCGATCGACGTCAGGTGATGGCGTCCGGGTCTTCAGGCGATACAAGGGTGAGCTGTACCAATCGACGAGCTCGCCGTGCTCGATGCGCAGCCAGGATGGCCCGTATTCCCAAGTACCTCCGTTGCTACGCATTGGCTCGCCCTGGATGGCACGTATCGTTGCGGGGTCCATGCCGAGTTCGAGCGGTCCTTCAGCCAGATCAGAGCGCACTGCCAATCGATTCGTGCTGTCAGCTTGGGGTGTGCTCGCAGCAGTGTCTGGCCCAGGTTGAGATTGCTCATGCATGACGCCAAGCAACAGCGATCCAGTGAGCAAGACGAGCGCAAAAATCCAGCGCCAAGCGGTCGAGCGATCATGATGCGGCGCAGTGCCATCGATCGCCGTGCGGCTGACTGGCGTGGCGTGCTGCACCGGGGTGGCGATGGCGCTTCCCGGCAGACGACCGTGCGCACGGTAGAACGTGATCGCGCTCGAATGCAGCGCAATCAACTCGCTCAGGGGTAATGCAGCGGGCGCGATTGGCTTGCTGTGGATACGGTCTGGATGACACTCGGACAGGCGCTGCCGATAGGCGCGCTGAAACGCCTCCAGCGAACAGTCCGGATGCAGGCCAAGCGCGGCGTAAAGCTGACTGAAATCGATTGTCATGTCGCCTCTCCCCGCCGTCAATCCTAACCCGTTGCGGGCAAAATGTCCGGTGCCCGGAATTGGCCGCATGCGGCTTCGCACCACGTTTACTGAGACAGATACTCGGGGGGATTGAAGCGTGGACGCCGCCATATCCAGTGATCCAATGCAGATGCTTCCACAACCGCTGATCACGCTCGGTCCGGGCGGATTTGATCCTTGGCGTGTACAGGCAATCAGGCACCATCTGGCGGACCACCCCTTGCTGCAAATGCCGCAACTGCGTGCGCTGGCGAGCCGGCTCGATGCAATCGGCAGTATTCGCACGCATGGCAATGATGCCACTGCCGGCACGCCGTTCAATGAAGCCACGCGCCTGCATCCGAACCGGCGTTCCGTGGCGGAATCGATGGCGGACATGGAAGACGCCAAGGTGTTTTTGTCATTGCTCAACGTGCAGATCGATCCGCTGTACCGCGAGTTCGTCGGCGCTGTTCTCAATAGCATGCGGCCAATGCTGGACCGCCATGATCCGGGTATGTGTTATCGCGGCGGCTGGATTTTCGTGTCATCGCCACTCACGGTGACGCCATTTCATTTCGACAAGGAACACAATTTTCTGTTGCAGATCCGTGGCAGCAAACGTGTTTACGTATGGGATGCGAGCGATACGGTGGTAGCCAGCGAACTCGCCCGTGATCGTTTCCATCATGCGCATGAACGCAAGTTGTTGCTGTGGGACGAGGCCTTTCGCGCACGTGCACGGGTGTTTGATCTGCGCCCGGGCGAGGGTGCTTACATGCCATCCACCAGCCCGCACATGGTGGAAAACGGCGATGAAACCTCGGTCACCATGAGTTTCACCTATTACACCGATGCCACCCGCCGCGATGCGCTGCTGCACAAGGCGCACGCGATGCTGCGCGAAAAGGGCTTTGCGCCGCCACCGGTTGGTTCGGCCGCCCTGCTCGATGCCGGCCTGCTGTTGCTGGCGCAGGCCCGCAAGCTTTGGCGCCGCCTTGCCCGGCATGGTGGCGAGTCGGGCAGCACCGCATTTGCCGAAGACGATCGCTGAACGCATCACCCGTTGCTCTAGCTGCGACATGCCATCCGATGATCCCACCAGCCCCTCTGTCATGACGACCCAACCAGAAACCGAACTTTCGTTGCTTGATCTGCTGCCCATTGGCGCCAAAAAAGGTGGCGGCGCGTGGCAATCGCTGTCGCTGCCGTTGTTGGCTGACCTGTCGCTGCTGTCGGGCAATGGCGAGGTGCCGGCATGGCACTGGTTGTGTGCCGCGATGGTACTGATGGAAACCGCCTGTAGCGGGCGCGATGAGGTCTTGCTCACGGTCGCCGACGAAGCAGGTGCGCGGCAGTGTCGGGTTGCGCTGGACGCTACGACAACGGCTTGGGCTTGCATCGCAACGCTGACTGAGCACCTGTCCGGCGCTGCGATTGCACAGGGCGCGCCATGGGCGGTGGGCAGCAGTCCATCGGTGATCGCCACGGATGACGCGGTTTCGGCCCACTCGCAGTGGTCGCTGAATGCCGACACGCCAGCCAGCCTGCATGTGCGCTATCGCGCGCCGCTGAGCGGCGAGGCGATCGCCATCATGGCGGAACTGACGCAACGCGCCTTGTCGGCGATTGCCACTGACCCTGCACGGGCAATGCGCACGATGGACGTGCTGGGTGATGCGCAGCGACAACGCTTGCTGCACGACTGCAACGATGCCCCGCCACGCAGCGCCGGTCCCGATACCCTGATCGCGCGTTTTGCCCTGGTGCGCGATGCCAACCCGAAGGCCGCAGCAATCATCGATGCCGATCACCGCACGCTCGACTACCAGCAGCTCGATCAGCGAGCGGATGCGGTCGCGCGGCAGTTGCGCGACGTCGGGGTGCTCGCCGGTGATCTGGTCGCCGTCGCCATGCCGCGCAGTGCCGACGCAGTAACCGCATTGCTGGGCATACTCAAGGCGGGTGCCGCCTATCTACCGCTGGATTGCGAATTCCCACCCGAACGATTGGCGTTCATGGCCGCCGATGGCGGCGTTGGCGTCGCGTTGCTGGGTTCACGTGCCGATGCCGCACGGTTGCCCACGAGTTTGCGTTGCATCGTGGTGGCCGATGCCCTTGCCTCGACAGCACCATCGGCAATGGCAACGCTGCCTGCCGATGGCGGTGATCTGGCCTACGTGATGTACACCTCCGGCTCCACCGGCACCCCCAAAGGCGTGGAAGTGACGCAGCGCGCTGTGCTGCGTCTGGTGTGCGGTGCTCATTACCTGCAACTCGATTGCACCACCCGCCTGCTGCATGCGGCGCCGCTGGGGTTCGATGCCTCCACCCTGGAAATCTGGGGGGCGCTGCTCAACGGCGGCTGCATTGTGGTCCATGACGAGGCGGTACCCAGTGGCCCCGATCTGGCGGCGCGCATCGCCCGCCATGGCGTCACCACGGCGTGGTTGACTGCGGCGTTGTTCAACGCGGTGGTGGATGACGACCCGCAGCATCTGGCCGGGCTGCGCGAACTGATCACCGGTGGCGAAGCGCTGTCGGTGGAGCCTGTGCGGCGCATGCGCGTCCAGTGCCCGCAGGTGCGGCTCAGCAACGGCTATGGGCCGACCGAATGCACCACGTTCACCTGTACCTTCGCGATCGATGCAGTGCCCGCAGATGCGCGTTCGATTCCGATCGGGCGGCCGATAACCGATACCCAGGTGTATCTGCTTAACGCGCGGCGCGAGCTGGTGCCTGCTGGCGTGATCGGCGAGCTATACGTCGGTGGCACAGGGCTGGCGCGTGGCTATCGCAATCAACCGACACTGACCGCCGAACGCTTCATCAGCGATCCGTTCGGCACGCCCGGTGCGCGCCTGTATCGTACCGGCGATTACGCGCGCTACCGCGACGACGGCGCCATCGAGTTCGTCGGGCGCGGCGACGACCAGGTAAAAATTCGCGGCCACCGCATCGAACTGCACGAAATTCAGGCCGTGCTGGCCAGGCATCCGCGGGTTCGCGCCTGTGCAGTTTTGGCGCGGGCCGATCGCCCCGGCGACAAGCGGCTGGTCGCCTACGTGGTCGCAACGCCCGGCATGCAGCCGAGTGCGCCGGAACTGCGTGCACACCTGGCCGCTGTGCTGCCGGATTTCATGGTGCCTGCGCATTACCTGTGGCTGCCGGCGCTGCCGGTGACGGCCAATGGCAAGCTCGACTGGCGGGCGTTGCCGTCACCGGATCGTGCGCGTCCCGAACTGGCTTGCGCGTTTGAGCCTCCAGTTGATGCCGACGAGCGGGCGCTGTGTGCGTTGATGGCCGAATTGCTGGATATCGAATCAGTTGGGCGTCACGATAATTTCTTCGAACTCGGCGGCAATTCGCTGTTGGTGCTGCGTTTGCTGGAACGCATACGTCGCCTGCCCTTGCCCAACGCTGACAGCGCACCGCCGCAATTGGCCGTCACTGCGATTTTCCAGCATCCCACACCGGCGGCGCTTGCTACGCTCCGGGTCGGTGGCGGGCATGCCGGCATCGAGCGTTGCCGCCTCAGCGCGGCTCACCAGCACGGCGCGCCAAGCGATACGGCGGCAGATGCGCGCGAACCGATCGCCATTATCGCCATGTCTGGCCGCTTCCCCGGTGCTGCTGATGTCGAGACGTTCTGGGGCAACTTGTGTGCCGGTCGCGACAGCATCACGATGTTCGCACCCGAGCAACTCGATCCGGGCATCGACGCAGGTGAACGCGATGACCCCGCGTATGTTGCAGCGCGCGGTGTAATCGATGGCGTGGAAGACTTTGATGCCGCGTTCTTTGGCATTGCGCCGCGGCAGGCCGAATTGATGGATCCGCAACACCGCTTGTTTCTGGAGTTGTGCTGGGAATGCCTGGAACGCGGCGGCCACGCGCCGGACAGCACCACGGCTCCAGTCGGGGTATTCGCGGGGATGAACAACGCCACCTATTTTCAGCGCCACGTTGTCAAGCATCCGGAACTGATCGACAAGGTGGGCGCATTCCAGGTGATGCTGGACAACGAAAAGGATTTCATCACCACCCGCGTCGCGCACAAGCTCAATCTCACCGGACCCGCGATCAGCGTGCATACCGCCTGTTCGACCTCGCTGGTGGCGATCTGTCAGGCGGTGGATAGCCTGCGCAATGGCCAGTGCGACATGGCGCTGGCTGGCGGTGTATCGATTACCTGCCCGCCGCGCAGCGGCTACCGTTATCAGGAAGGCTCAATGCTGTCGCCGGACGGCCGTACCCGCACCTTCGACAGCAAGGCACAGGGCACCGTATTCAGCGATGGCGCGGCGGTGCTGTTGCTCAAGAGGCTCTCGGATGCGCGCGCCGACGGCAATCCAGTGATCGCGTTGATTCGCGGCGGCGCGGTCAACAACGATGGTGGCCATCGTGCCAGCTTCACCGCGCCGAGCAGCGACGGGCAGGCGGCGGTGATAGCGATGGCGCTGGATAATGCCGGCGTGGACGCGCGCAGCATCGGCTATGTCGAAACCCATGGCACTGCCACTCCGGTAGGCGATCCGATCGAGATTGACGGATTGCGCAAGGCATTCGCACTCGGTGCCGACGCGTTTGGCCGCTGCCGGATTGGCTCACTCAAAAGCAACGTCGGTCATCTGGTGATTGCCGCTGGCGCAGCGGGCGCAATCAAGGCCGCGCTGGCACTGCAACAGCGGCGCATTCCGGCCAGCATTCACTTCGACGCTGCCAACGTCGACCTTGATCTTGCTCACTCACCGTTCACGGTACAGGCGCAAACAGGCGACTGGCCGGCTGCGGACACGCCGCGTCGCGCAGGCGTCAGCGCATTCGGGGTGGGCGGCACCAATGCCCATGTCATCATGGAAGAAGCGCCGCCGACGATGGCGTCGGATGTCGCCGCGGGGCCGCAGTTGCTGGTGCTGTCGGCGCGCACACCGGCGGCATTGGCGGTTGCCGGCGAGCGGCTTGCCGCACACCTGCAATCGCATCCAGACGCCAACCTTGCCGATGTTGCCTGGACGCTTGCAGTCGGCCGCAAAGCCTTTGCACATCGACTCAGCATGGTTGCCGATGACAGCGTGCAACTGATTGCACAGTTGCGCAGCAACGAAACGGCGGCAGCGATCGTACGCAGCCGGCCAGCACACGCGCACGAGGTCGTTTTCATGTTTCCCGGCCAGGGCGCGCACTATGCCGGCATGGGCAAGGCGTTGTACGCCGCCGAACCCGCCTTTCGCGAGGCGCTGGATGAATGCCTAGCCGCCGTGCAGGGCGAGTTGCCGGTTGATTTGCGCGACTGTCTGTTTGGCGGTGACGCGGATGCGCTGCTGCCGACCGCGATCATGCAGCCGGCTATTTTCGCCATTGAATACGCACTGGCGCATTGCTGGATGAGCCTTGGCGTGCAACCGGTGGCGATGATCGGGCATAGCGTCGGCGAGTTTGTTGCTGCCGCTCTGGCTGGCGTGTTTTCGCTGGCCGATGCGATCCGCTTGGTGGCGCGTCGCGGCGCCTTGATGCAGGCGCAGCCGGCTGGCGCGATGCTGTCGGTACGGCTGAATGCCGAGGCCATGCAGGCACGGCTTGCCGACGGCCTGTCGCTGGCGGCCGACAACGCGCCGGGCGCCAGCGTGGTCGCCGGACCGGCCGAGGCAGTGGCGTTATTGCAATCGCGACTGCAAGCCGACGGCATTGCCTGCCGGCCACTGCGCACCTCGCACGCGTTCCATTCGGCGATGATGGATGCGGTGGTGGCACCATTCCAGCAGCAGGTGGCCGCCGTCGAGCGGCATCCGCCGCGCGTGCCGTTGCTGTCCACCGCCAACGCGGATTGGCTCGATGCCGCGAGCGCTTGCTCGGCCGAGTATTGGGCCACCCACTTGCGCCGGCCGGTGCGCTTTGCGCCAGCACTGGTGAAACTGCTCGATGTGCGGGGCCGAGTATTGCTGGAAGTGGGGCCGCGCGCCACCCTTGGCGCGCTCGCACGGCAACAGCCGCTGTTGCAAAAGCAGCATGCCATTGCCGTCGCATCGCTGGCCGACTTGCCGGAACGCGAGCTGGCCAGCATGCGTGCCGCTGCAGGTCAATTGTGGTGTCAGGGTGTGGCGCTCGATCCGGCTCGCTTCGATCGTCGTGCGCGGCGACAGCGCCTGTGCCTGCCCACCTATCCGTTTGAACGTCAGCGTCACTGGGTCGATGCGCTGGCTCCCGTCAGTGCGCAAATCATCCCGCATCCCAGCCTGGCTGCCGTTGACTCGATGGACGCCCCCATGCCGATGGACACCACCATGCCCACTTCCGCCGCCACCGTTTCCACTCCCATCGATCGCAAGCCGCGGCTGCTGGCACAACTGCGTGAGGTGTTCGAAGACATCGCTGGTTTCGACATGGCTGACGCCGACCCGCAGACCCACTTCATCGAACTCGGGCTCGATAGCCTGATGCTCACTCAGGTGGCACTGCAACTGCAAAAAGCATTTGCGTTGAAGATCACTTTCCGGCAGCTGATGAGCGAAGCCGCTACCCTGGAACATCTGACCGTATTGCTGGATGCGCAGTTGCCAGCCGAAGCCGCATCCACGCCGCCAGCGCCAGTTAGCGTTGGACCGCAAATCGCGTTGGCAGCCACTTTCGCCGCACCCTTGCCGGGAGCCAGCATCATGACCACGCCTGCCGCATCCGACTATCTGCGCAGCGTGATCGATCAACAGATGCAGTTGATGGCGCAGCAACTGGCACTGTTGTCGGGGACTGGCGGCACCGCGTCTGCCCTGGCGGCGCCCACTGTTGTCGCAACCACCGCAACGGCCGCGCCCAGTGCTATCGCCGTTCCGAGCGCTGTCAGCGACGATGAAGCCGCACTCGCGCATACCCGTTACGACATCAAGAAGGCATTTGGCGCCATTGCCCGCATCGATACCGCTGGCAATCTGGAACTCAATGAGCGGCAGCGCCAGCGTCTGGACGCCTTCATCGCACGTTACACCGCGCGCACCGCCAAATCCAAGCATTACACGCAAGCGCACCGCCCGCACATGGCCGATCCGCGCGTGGTCAACGGCTTCCGGCCGCTGACCAAGGAGATCGTCTATCAAATCGTGATCGAACGCTCCAAAGGCGCGCACCTGTGGGATCTGGACGGCAACGATTACGTCGATGCGCTCAATGGTTTTGGCATGAGCCTGTTCGGCTGGCAACCGGATTTTGTGCTCGATGCGGTGCGCCGGCAGCTCGATCTGGGCTACGAAATCGGCCCGCAGCACCCGTTGGCGGGCGAAGTGGCGCGGCGCCTATGCGAAGTCACTGGCCATGATCGGGCTGCGCTGTGCAATACCGGTTCGGAAGCGGTGCTCGGTGCGTTGCGCATCGCCCGAACCGTGACCGGGCGCGAAGCCGTGGTGCTGTTCAACGGAGCCTATCACGGCATCATCGACGAAATGATCGTGCGCGGCACCAAAAAGCGGCGTGCGGTGCCGGCGGCGCCGGGCATCCTGCGCAACACCGCCGAGCATGTGATTGTGCTCGATTATGGCACCCCGGAGTCGCTGCAATTCATCCGCGAACACGCGCATGAGCTGGCGGCGGTAATGGTGGAGCCGGTGCAGAGCCGGCGCCCGGATTTTCAGCCGCTGGAGTTTCTGCGCGAGCTGCGCCAGATCACGCAAGATGCCGGCGCGCTGTATATTTTTGATGAAGTGGTCACCGGCTTTCGTGCGCATCCGGCTGGCGCGCAAGGCCATTTCGGCATCAAGGCCGATCTGGCGACGTACGGCAAAGTGGTCGGTGGCGGCTACCCGATCGGTGTGATCGCCGGCAAGCGCGCGTACATGGACGCGCTCGATGGCGGCCAGTGGCAATTCGGCGATGATTCCATTCCCGAGGTTGGCGTCACCTATTTTGCCGGCACATTTGTGCGTCATCCGTTGGCGCTGGCCGCCGCTGATGCGGTGCTCAAGCACATTCAGCAACACGGACCAGCGTTGCAGGAGCAACTGAATGCGCGGGTGACTGCGTTTGCCGATGAAATCAATGCCTTCTGCGCCGATGTCGGCGCCCCGATCGCGATCAAGCATTTTGCTTCGGTGTGGAAGACGCAATTCCTCGAGGATCATCCGTTGCAGGATTTGCTGTTTGCGATGATGCGCAGCCGCGGCGTGCATATCCTCGACAACTTCCCGTGCTTCTATACCACCGCGCACAGCGAGGCCGATTTCCAGCAGATTACTCAGGCCTACAAGGATTCGGTCATTGAATTGCAGGAAGCCCAGTTCATTCCCCGACATGCCGCCACCCCGCGCACCGTCATGGACGCCGCCCATCCGCCAGTGGCGGGTGCACGGCTGGGACGTGAGCCCGATGGTCACCCCGCCTGGTTCGTGCCGCATCCCGAGCACGCGGGGCAATTTCTGAAGGTGGCGCGATGAGCGCGATGCCGGGCGCACCGACCAAACAGGGTATGCCGGTCGATTACGATCCGTTTGCCGGCATGCCGCTACTGCGGGTGGTACCCACCACCGAGCCGCAACGTGAAGTCTGGTTGGCCGATCAGCTTGGCCGCGATGCCTCGCTGGCGTTCAACGAGTCGGTGTCGCTGCGTTTTCGCGGCACGTTGGACATCGCGGCATTGCGAACCGCGCTCGCTGCACTGCTGGCGCGACGCGATGCGCTGCGTGCGGTGTTCAGCCCGGATGGTGAAACCCTGTGCGTGCTCGAAGGCGACGCCCTCGATCTGCCATTCACCGACCTTGCCAATGCCGATCCGGCAACGGCCGATGCCGCGTTGCAGGCGCGCAAACGCCATGCTGTGGAAACTCCGTTCGATCTGGTCCACGGCCCGCTGTTCCGCGCCGAGCTGCTGCGCCTTGCCGAAGACGATCACGCACTGCTGCTGACCGCGCATCACATCGTCTGTGACGGCTGGTCATGGTGGCTGATCGTGCGCGAATTGGGTGCGTTGTACAGCGCGCGGCTGACACGTGATGAGCTGTTGCCATCACTCGCACCTGCCGCATCGTTCGCCGAGTATGCGTTGGCGCAGGCCACCGCGTTGCAAGGTACAACCTGGGTTGCCGATGAGGCGTACTGGCTGTCGCGTTTTGCCGACGGCGCGCCGGTGCTCGATTTGCCGCTGGATCGGCCGCGGCCGGCGCACCGCGGTTTTGCCTCGGCGCGCGAGGACTACACCCTTGATGCCGCGTTGATCGGTGCCGTGCGTCGGCTTGGCGGCCGCCATGGCGCCAGCCTGTTTGCCGCATTGCTGGCAGGCTTCGCCGGAGTACTGGCACGCCTCGGCGGGAACCATGATGTAGTGATTGGCATTCCGGCTGCGGGGCAGAGTGTTGATGGCCACGATGATGTACTCGGCCATTGTGTCAACCTGCTGCCGCTGCGCTGTCGCATTGATCCGGCGCAGCCGTTTGGCGTGTTGCTGGATGCCACCCAGGGCGACTTGCTTGATGCACTGGATCACCAGCGTTACACCTACGGCGAGTTGCTGAAGAAGTTGCAAGTCAATCGCGATCCGTCGCGCCTGCCGCTGGTCAGTGTAATGTTCAATATCGATCAGGCGCTCGATCACGAGAGTACGGTGTTTGCTGGACTGAGCCTTGAATTTGCCAGCAATCCACGCCGCTTCGAAAACTTCGAATTGTTCATCAATGCGGTGCAAGAACACGGCGCCTTGCGGCTGGAATGCCAGTACAACTGCGCATTGCTCGATGCGCAAACGGTGCGGCGCTGGCTCGCCGCCTACGAACACGTGTTGCGCACCGCCTGCGAGCAGCCCGATGCCGCTTTCGCCGGGCTGCCATGGTTGAACGCATCGGCGTTCGCCGAGTTGCAGGCATTGCAACCCGCCGTCACCGCGTTTGAACCGCACTGCGCCATGCACGAACATTTCGAGCGCCAGTGTGCGCAGACACCTCAGCGCATTGCGGTGCAGGCGGGTGCGCAAGCCGTCAGCTATGCCGAGTTGGAGGCGCGCGCCAACCGCATTGCGCATCTGTTGCGGACACATGGCGTGCATCGCGGCACCTTGGTCGGCCTGGCGCTGGATCGCGGCATCGACATGCTGGCCGGGCTGCTGGGCATCCTCAAGAGCGGTGCCGGTTATGTGCCGCTCGATCCCGGGTTTCCGTCCGAACGCCTCGCCTACATGGCCGGTGATGCCGGCCTGGCGGCATTGATCACGCAAGGCACATACGCCGACACGTTCGATTTGCGCGGGCGCCCGGTGTTGGCGTTGGATCGACTGACGGGCGAACTGGCGGCGGCGCCGACGCACGCTATCGGCTGCGATGCCGACAGCGCCCAGCCCGAGTCGATTGCCTATGTGATCTACACCTCAGGCTCCACCGGTCGCCCCAAGGGCGTGAGCGTGCCGCATCGCGCGCTGGCCAACTTCATTCATGCGATGCGCATGCAGCCGGGAATGGCTGCCGAAGATCGCTTGGTTGCCGTGACGACGTTGTCGTTCGATATCGCCGTTTTGGAGCTGCTGCTGCCGTTGAGCGTGGGTGCGCAGGTGATCATTGCCGATAGAGACACGGCAACCGATGGCAATGCCCTGATGCGCCTGCTTGCCGAGCAACAGGCCACGGTAATGCAGGCCACGCCAGCGACCTGGCGGCTGCTGCTGCATGCCGGTTGGCAAGGCAACCCTGGATTCACCGTGTTGTGCGGTGGCGAACCGCTACCACCCGAACTGGCGGCACAACTGCTGGCGCGCTGTGGCGCGCTGTGGAATCTGTACGGACCCACCGAGACCACGGTGTGGTCAACCTGCACGCCGGTGTTGGCTGGCGGCAATGGCGCTTTGCCCGACGTTCACATCGGACGTCCGATTGCCAACACCCAAGTGTGGATTCTGGATATCCATGGCAATGCCTGTCCGCGTGGTGTACCCGGCGAAATCTGCATCGCGGGTGACGGCGTCACTCTCGGTTATCTGCATCGCCCCGAGTTGACCGCCGAGCGCTTCATTCCCAATCCGTTCGCAATGCACGTCGCAAACACGAACAGCGACGCGCCGCCGCCGTTGCTGTATCGAACCGGCGATCGCGGTCGTTGGCGCAGCGACGGTAATCTTGAACATTTGGGTCGGCTGGACTTCCAGGTCAAGGTGCGCGGCTATCGCATCGAGCTGGGCGAGATTGAAAACGCCCTGCTGACCCACCCCGCCGTTGCCAACGCGCTGGTGATGGTGCGTGAGGACCGCCCCGGCGATGCGCGGCTGGTCGCATACGCGATAGCGCGCACCGGCTTTGCCACGGATGAGTCGGTGCTGTTGGCGCATCTACGCGGCACGTTGCCCGATTACATGATTCCGCAGCACATGATGCTGTTGAGCGCGATGCCGTTGCTGCCCAATGGCAAGGTCGATCGCAAGGCGTTGCCGTCGCCGCAGGCGAGCAGTGCACGTAACGATGCGCCGCGGGTAGCGCCGCGTGACGCGCTGGAGGCGCAGCTTGCCGAAGCGATGGCACAGGCGCTCGGTGTGTCAGAAATTGGCATTAACGATGATTTTTTTGCCAGCGGCGGTCACTCGTTGCTGGCGGCTCAGGTCACCTCGCGGCTCAACCGCGAACTCGGCATCTCACTGTCCTTGCGCTCGCTGTTCGATGCGCCGACGGTAGCGAAGCTGGCGCCGAATGTGCGACAGCTTGCTAGTGCGAAGCGCTCCGCGGCACAACAGCCGATTGCGCGTCGCGCGGATCAGCGTCAAGCGCCACTATCGATGATGCAGGAGCGGCTGCGTCTTCTGGACGCATTCAATCCCGGTCAACTGTCCTACAACATCCCTTCGGCGCATCGTTTGATTGGCCGTTTGGATGTGGGTGCGCTGGATCGCGCTTTTCGGCAATTGGCGCAGCGTCAGAGCGTACTGCGCACCAGCCTTGGTGAGACCGCTGGCGAACCGGTGCAGGTAATTCACGACAGCGTCGAGTTCGGCCTGCTGGCGGTCGAAGACCTGCGCCCGCTTCCACTCGGACAACGCGAGAGGACGCTCGCACGGCGCATGCAGGCGATGGTGGAACAGCCATTTGCGGATCTGCGCAATGCTCCGTTGTTGCGTGTGCGCCTGTTCCGAATGGCTGACGACGAACATGTACTGTTTTTCATGGCGCACCATTTCATTTGGGACGGTTGGTCGTTTGATCTGTTGTATGTCGATCTCGCCGAGTTGTATGCGGCATTGATCGAGAAACGACCATCGCAACTACCCGAACTGCCGGTCAGTTACGGCGATTTCTCGGATTGGCATAACGAGTTTCTGCGCGGCCCTGAATACGCGCGACAAATCACGTTCTGGTGCGAGCAACTCGGGCGACGCAATGCCGATGGCGATATGCCACTGGCACTGGCCACCGACATGCCGCGTCGTCGCGGCATGTCCGGTCGCAGCGATTCGCTGGCAGTGCAGGTGTCGCCCGAATTGGTGGGTCGGCTGAACATGATCAGCCGCAGGCTCGACGTCACCTTGTTTGTCACCCTGTTGACTGCGTATTTTGTGACGCTCAGCGGCGTCGGCGGGCAACGCGACATCATCGTAGCAACGCCCGTGCGCGGCCGAAACCGTGACGAACTGGAGGGGATGATGGGTTATTTCACCAACCTGCTACCGTTGCGCGTGGACGTGGATGGCAGCGTGCCGTTTGCACAACTGGTGCAATCGGTAAGGAATGTTTTGCTGGACAGCTTTGCGCATCCCGACATTCTGCTTGAAGACATCGGCCGCGAGCTGAACCTGCGCGGCAATTTCAGTGGACTGATTTACCACGCGTTGTTTTCGTTTCAGGACATTCGTCAGCGCGTGATTCGCTGGGGCAACCTGCGCCACGAGCGGGTCGAGGTGTTCCAACCGGGTGCTACCGAGGATATCGGCGTGTGGTTCGTGCTGCACGAAAATGGCCTGAATGGCGGATTGATCTTCAACGCCGACATTTTTCGCGCCGAATCCATGCAACTTCTTCTGGATCGATACCTTCGGGTACTGGACACACTGACTGGCGATCCGCTACAGCGAGTGGAACAACTCAACCGTTTCGAGGACGGACATCCACAGTTGCTCGGGAGCGGCGATCCGCAACCGCCATTGGACGTAACATCGACACCAACGCCCGCACGCGCTAACCAATCGTCTGCAACCTCAGCCAACACAGCCATAGAACCACGTGTTTCCTACCTGGCTGCTGTATGGTCACACGTGTTGGGTGGAGTTGCAGTAAATGCCGACGACAACTTCTTCGACCTTGGCGGCAATTCCATGCTCGCCGCGCAGATGGCCGAGCGTGTAGCGCGCGACACTGGCTTCCGTATCAAGCTGCTGCGGCTGGCTTCGCAGAGTCTGCAACAGATTGCTGCGGATCTGCCTGCAAATGGCGATCCTGCCGATCCTGCACCCACCGCACCGGCTGCGAATACGGGGTTGGCTGGCCGTTTGCGTCGTCTGTTGGCGCGTGGCTCACGCGGGCGCCACGCATGAGCGTCGGGCCGTGGCAGCCGCTGTGGCTCGGCGAGCCGGAGCATCAGCTTTACGCGGCACTGCATCGTCCGGCCGGTGCTGACGCCACGCGCGGCGTCGTGCTGGTTCCGCCGCTGCTGCATGAGCAGCCGCGTGCGCGTCGGTTCCTGACGGAGGTCGCCAGCGCCTTCGCTGCGCATGGGGTGGCTGCGCTTCGCTTCGATTATTTTGGGAGCGGCGACTCGGCCGGCCACAGCGAAGATCTGACGTTGTCAACGATGCACGATGATATTGGGTGCGCCTGCACCGCTCTGCGCTCGCACTCCGGTGCGAGTACAGTCGCGGTCATGGCGTGGCGTGCCGGTGCGTTGGTCGTGTGGGACTGGCTTCATCGTGGCGGTGTTGCGTCTGAATTGATCTTGTGGGAACCAATCCTGGATGGTCGCGGCTGGTTGAATGATCTTGATCGTGCTGATGCCATTGAACGCTGCTCGCCGAGCCGATACACCGGTCACTGCCCGACGGTTGCCGAAACAAGCGACGGCCAGTTGATGGGATATGCGGTGACCCCATCGCTGCGCGATGCGTTGGCAGCCGTGTCCATCACTTCCACGACAGCGCCATCGGTTCCGTTGTGGCTGCTCGATCGTGCAGATGCGCTCGATGGCTGCGCTCGGTCGCTCGCGCCAATGCGCACACGGGTACTGCCTGATGACGCGCCGCGTTTTGGTGGCGGCATACGCATGGACGAATCGTTGTTCATGACGTCGCGGATGGAACAAATCGCCAACGAATTGGCGCTCGCACTGGCGGGGGGGCGTTGAGCATGGAAACCTTGGTGCAGTTCGGGCCACGCAATCAGCTCGTCGGCGTCCTCAGCGCGGGTGCCGAGGTCGCTCCGGTGCTGGTGCTGCCCAATTCGGGCATGGTTCCGCGCGCCGGTCTGTTCCGCCTGCATGTGAAACTGTCGCGCCGGTTGGAGGCGCTGGGTATGCGCACCTTCCGCTTCGACCTGCCTGGGGTCGGTGAAGCCGCACGCATTGTCGGTTGCGACGATCGCCAGGCCACGCGTGCCGCGTTCGATCATCTTGCAAGTCAATACGGATGCCAACATTTCGTGATTGGCGGGATATGCAGCGCTGCTGACCTGGGCTGGCGGATGGCGGTTGCTGATCCGCGTGTGGTGGGCGTGCTGATGTTCGATGGTATCTCATTCACCGGGCCGTGGTTTCATCTGGCGCGCAGCATGGCCGTGCTCAAACGCTCGCCATTGCAGTGGCCGGGGGTTGCGCTGCGCTTGTTGCAGCGCACACGCTCGGCGCAACCGGCACTGGTTGCCAGCGACTATCGCGATTGGCCTACGCGCGACGAGGCACGTCGCGAACTGGCGGAACTGGCGGCGCGCCATGTGCAGTTGCTGTGGATCTACACCGGCGGCGTTGCCGATCGATTCCTGCATCGGCGCGAGTTTTACTGGGCGTTTGGCAGGCCTGGCCACGACGACGTGAATACCGTCCTGCACTGGCCCGATTGTGATCACACGTTTTATACCCGCGCGCATCGCGAGCGCCTGCTGGACACGGTGTCGGACTGGCTGCGCGAGCGGTTTGTCGTCAAGGAGAATGCTGAATGAGCGCCGAGCGTGATGCTACGAGGCCAGGCGGCGCTGCGGGCGTAATCCCGACGCGACTGTATCCAGATTTGAATCCGGACGAACCCGCTTTGCGGGTAGTGTTGGTGGTACCGCGACACAGTCCGCGCTGGATCGCCGATCTGGCCGATCTGGGCCATGCTGGCCCCAGCGTATTCACGACGGTAATCGTCATCGACGGCGATTGGCCGAGCGACCCACCACCGTTACTGCCGCTGGATATGCGCATGTATCTGGCGCTGGAGCGCTTGCGTCATCGCGCCATCGGCGATCGTCTGACCCGCGTCGACTTGGGCGCTCGCGCTTGTGCCCAGGTGCGGGCTGATGATGGTGCGCACGCGACCTCGGCTGTCGTTGCTGTTGTTTCCAGTACCCGGCCCGACCTGGTGCTGCTCGATGGCCCCAGCGAATGGCACAGTGCGCTGGCCGGTATCGCACGTTACGGTTGCTGGCTGATCGACAGCAGCTTGGTAGATTCCCGCTATGCAGGTTTGTCGTTGGTGGCGCCGGTAGTCGCGGGTACTGACGCCAGCGCCATTGACTTGCAATTGATCGATGAATCCGGCTCTTCCACTGCGCTGGCGTCGAATGTGGGAATGACGCATCCGGGCTGGTTTCGCTTGCAGCGGGACAGCGCGTTTGCCAAGTTGCCGGCGATGCTGCTGCGCTCGCTGCGCCAGATCGCGCGCTCGGAACTTAACCTGCCAGGCGGCTCGCCATCGCGCCTGATATTGCGGCCGGGTGCGCCGTTTCGGCTGGGGCAGGGTGCTCGCGCGTTGCTGACGACAGTGCTGTACACCGCGCGCTGGCAAATCCAGAAGCGCCAGCACGAGGACTTGTGGATGCTGTTGCTGCGGCACGCCAAACAGGCGCTCGACCCGAGTAATCCGCACATTGACGGTGGCGCATTACTGGTTGCACCAGCCACCGACTACTGGGCCGATCCGTGCGTGGTGGAACATGATGGCCAGCACCTGATCTTTGCCGAGGAATATCCGCTGCGCACGCGCAAGGCAGTGATCATCTGCCTGCGAATGCTGGCCGATGGCCGCGCACAGCGTCTTGGCATTGCGCTGGATGAACCGGGCCACTTGTCGTATCCGCAACCCTTCCAGTGGCAGGGCCAGTGGTACCTGACCGTTGAATCGGGTTCGGCGCGCTGTGTTCGCTTGTATCGTGCTTCGGATTTCCCGCTGCGCTGGCAGCCGGTCACCGATCTGATCCGTGATCGCGTATGTGTCGACCCCACCTTGCATCACCATGATGGGAACTGGTACTTATTCGTCAACGTTTCCGAGAGTGGCGGCAGCACCTCGGAGGAACTGTTCCTGTTCGTGAGTGACCAGCTCACTGGCCCCTTCCGGCCGCACCCGGCCAATCCGATCATCAGCGATGTGCGCCGCTCGCGCCCTGCAGGCCGCCTGTTCGAATATCACGGACGGCTGATTCGGCCCGCTCAAGATTGCGCCGCCAGCTATGGCAGTGCCATCGTGTTCAGTGAAGTGCTGGAGCTAAGCCCGCAACGATACCGCGAGCAGCCGCTGGCGCGCCTGGATGGCAGTTGGTCAAAGACGCTGGACGGATGCCACACCTATAGTGCGATTTCGTCACTGGAAGTGTTTGATGCGCGCGGCAAAGTGCCGGCAGGCATGCGGCAGATTCCGATTGTGCATGCGTCCGTGGCGGAGCGCTCGAATGAGCGCGAAATCCCACTGGTCAGTATCATCATGGTAGTAGGCGAGGACGTGGTGCGGCTGGATCAGGCGATCGACGACGTGTTGGCACAGGGCTTCTGCGACCACGAAATCATCCTCGTCTGCAACGATGCGGCGGCGGTGGCAATGGATGTCGGCCGGTATGTTGTCGATCGACCGGATCGTATTCGAATCGTCCCGGTCGCCTCGTGCAGCCAAGCGCACATGTACGACGCTGCAATGGCGCAAGCACGCGGCCGTTACCTGGCTTGGTATGACATGCGCTACCGCTGGGTCGAGCAGCACCTCGAAGTGTGTATCGATCGTCTGGAGCGCGATGCCGCGCTCGGCATGGTGCATGCGCAACTACTGGCGCCCGCATCATCGTCCGATCTGTTTGGCCAGCCGCTGGCGCGTGCGCGGGTACCGCAACGCGTTGTCGATTGTTACGCGGCGTTGTTGTTGTGGCAGACGCATCCGGTACTTGCCGCGGTGGTGGTGCGACGCAGCGCCACTCAGGCAGTAGGCTGCTTTGATGCTCGTTTCGCATGCCTGGCCCACAGTGAACGGGACTACTGGCTGCGAATCGCGACAATAGCGGATATCGGAGAAATCACGTCGGGGCACGTGACTCCTGTTGCGCCACGGTCGCGGCAAGATATCAGCGACACGGTAATGTGGGATTCCCGCAGGATGCTGATCGAAAAGCACGCCGACACCCGCAGGGGAAGCGCGCTGCGCCGGCGCGCGGTTAACGCTTTGGATGCGGATCAGACACTACAGCATGCGGCTCGCGTGGGCTATTGGCGGTCTGTTGCGGCTTTTGCCCTATCATTACGCCGCCACCCATGGCAGTTGCGAGGTTGGTGCGACATGCTTCGCGGGCTGTTTCGCCTGCCGATGACGAACAAGGGCCGATTACAGTAACAACATGATCGACGTCGCTGTTTGCCAGCACCAATGCATCCGGAGTCGGGATGCGTGATGCCCCTGCGTCATCGCACGTTTGACCGACAGCACTTGGCAAGCCCAGGATCAGAATGCTTTGAGCACCAACGACCGCAGCACGTCACCACCCAACCAGGACAACACGGCAACTGGGCCATCGAATCAGCAAGCGGTTGCGTCCGCACGTCCGATCACCGACGTTGGCACCCACTATCTGCGTTATTCCAGCGCCAATGCGTTGGTGCTATTGGCTGGCTTCGTTTCATTTCCGATACTGACGCGACTGCTCGACAATACACAATACGGCATCCTCGGATATTTCGAGACTTGGGTGATGCTGGCGGTGGCGATTGCCAAGCTGGGTGCGCAGCACTCGATCATCCGCTTCTATCCTCCCGAATCCGACGTTCGCCGGCTCGACCATTTCGCCACCAATCTGGTGTTATTGCCGATACTGGCGTCGCTCTCTCTATGGGCTGTTATTGCCGTTGCACTCGGTATTTTCAACGCTCTGAGTAGCGACAAGTTCTCGTTGGTGTTTTGGCTCGCCCTGTTTCTCATCCCGTTGGTGGTGGTTGGCAGTTTGGTGGAAATGGTGTTCCGCGCCAGTGAGCAATCGCTGTTGTTGACCAGGACACGTGTCGTAAAGCGCTGGCTGGAACTTGCCCTGATATTGACTGCGGTGATTGTGTTACAACGCAGCGCGCTGGCGGTGTATGGCGGCAAAGTGGCGGCAGCAGCATTGGTCGCGGTGTTTTATCTGTGCTGGATGCTGCGCAATCTGCGATTCTCCAGCCGTCTGCTCGACTTGCCTGCGATCCGTGCTTCGCTGGTGTATGGCCTGCCGCTGGTCGCCAATGAGGTGGCCGGGGTTACACTCGGCTCGATTGATCGAGTGATGCTCAAGCACATGCTCGGCGATTTCGCCGCAGTCGGCGTCTACACCATCGGCTATTCGCTGGCGATCAACGTCAGCCTGTTCATGAGCGCAACCCTAAATGAAGCCTTCATTCCTGTTGCCAACCGGTTGTTCGGCACCGGTGGTGAAGTGGCAGTGCGCGAACTCAAGGGACGGATATTGTTGCCGATGACGTACGTCTCGGTTGGCATCGCCATGATGCTGTGGTGCGTTGGCAGCGATGCGCTGGTGGCGCTCAGCGGCCCGAGCAAGGCGGCTTCGGGTGCGGTGTTCGCTGCCGTTGGCACGCTGTTCGCGTTGTATCCGTTGATCGACATCGGCGGTTATGGCCTGTTGCTGCAAAAACGCTCAATGACGGTACTGGCGATCACGCTGGGTGCCGCCGTGCTCAACATCCTGCTCAATCTATGGTTGATACCGATCATGGGCATCATGGGCGCGGTCTGGGCGACGGTCATCAGCACCATCGCCATCGGTGGCAGCCAGTGGCTGCTATGCCCCAAAGGCCTGTTGCGAACTCCGGATCCGCGCGCACTGTTGCTGTCGTGCCTGTTCGCGGTACCGCTGCTGGTTATCATCAAGGGGGCAAATCTGTTCGGGCTGGAATCGGTCTGGCTGCGACTGTTCGTTTCTGGCGTGCTGTTTATCGTCTTGTACGCGTTGCCGGTGTGGCGGTTCGACCCACGCCTGCGTGATGCATTGCGGCAATGGCGCTTGGCAAGGGCATCTTGAGTGCGCAATGTCGTGATGTGGCTGCTTTCGCCGCTATCGTGGGCGCTACTGGCGACGGTTGTCGGACTGGCAGCATGGCCGATGCGCGGCCGCGCACGCTGGTTATGGCGCGGTTGCATCGCCGTGCTGCTGTTCTCGTTGCTGGCGATGACACCACTGCTCGCCAATGCCTTGCTGTGGTACCTGGAGCGCATGGAGCCACTCGCTGCCAGTGCCACATGCCATGCCGATGCACCCGACACAGTGGTAGTACTCGCTGGCGGAATCGATCAACGGCCGCGCGACCGCAACGATTTCAGCGTTTTGAGTGCAGCCAGCCGACGCCGCCTGGACAGTGGGGTGGCCTACTGGCGAGGCGGTCCGGAGCGGACGCTGATCATCACCGGCGGTCCTGCGAAGCCTGGCTGGCCGGCCGAGAGCGTGTTGCTGTCGGCCTATGCAGCGTCATTAGGCGTGCCCGCGTCGGCGCTGCGTCTGGAAACCCAGGCAACCAACACGTGGGAAAATGCGCAACGCCTGACACAGATGCAACCGGCAATTGCGAGCCGCGTCATGCTGGCGACGTCGGCTGCGCACATGACGCGCGCGCGGTTGGCGTTTCGCGTTGCGGGCTTTGATGCCTGTCCGCTGCCAAGCGACTATCGATTCACACCCAATGACTTTCCGCAGGCACTGTTGCCACGCAGCAGCGCCTTGGCCAAGAGCGAGATGGCAATTCATGAACTCGTTGGACTGATTTTTTACCGGCTCAGGGAGCTGCGCCGCGCTGCGAGTGATTCCGATTGAGACGGACAACTAGCGTTGTCGGCGTTCCCTCAGCATCCGCTTCAATCGCCGCACCGCTGCGACGGCCCACTCAGGTGCCAGAACGCGCGCCAAAGCGCGCGGCGCATGGTGGCAAAGGGGGTGCAGACGCAGCCCTCTGGCCAGCAGCACAATTGCCGTGCGACGGTTTGTTGCGGCGATGCCGTCGGCTGCCAGGATCAGCGATTGTCCGACGCGCTCACGAAACAACGCCTGATGTGCCGCATAAATCGCTGGGTCGTCAACTTGCACCTTGCGCAGTATCGCCGCAGTTTCGAGCGGAATTTTACCGACCGCGGCAGCGTGCGACATCTGTGTGCTGCTGAGCCGATAGCGCAACAACGACTGCTCGATGAACGCAAATGCGCCAACGCGCGCGGCGCGGACAATGAGATCGTAGTCGCTGTTGTAACGCAGCGATTCATCGAAGTATCCGATTACCTCAAAAACGTGACGTCGCATCATCACGGTGGGTGGATGCACGAAGTTGCCGTGCAACAATTTTTTGTAAACCAGGCCATAACGCATGCTGACCGGTGGCGCGAGATATTGTCCGCTCCACGTCAATTGTGCGATTGATGGGTAGATGTTGGTGGCACCACCGAGTTGGCGTATCGCGTTGTAATAGGTGCCGATATAGGAGCCAGCGAAGTCTTCTTGGGCAACGGTAAACGCTGAAAAATCCGAGGACACCAGAACGACATCGGGCAGTGCCACCAGCGCTGCAGCCTGAACTGCGAGACGATCCGGCATCGCCAGGTCGTCGCCGTCCATCCACGCCACGAACTCGCCGGTCGCCGCGCGCGCGCCGGTGTTGCGTGCCGATGCCAGCCCGCCATTTGCCTGATGGATAATCTGAATCCGTGAGCCGAATCCATCCAGCACCGACGCAGTGGCATCATTGGAACCGTCATCGACCACGATGATCTCGGTATTTGTATATGTCTGGTCGAGGCAGCTCTGTACGGCAGCGGCAATGGTGCTCGCGCAGTTGTAGGCAGCGATGATCACCGACACGCGCCCGGCTACCGGCTTGTTCACAGGAATCCGTGTGGTATTGGCAATGGTTGCCGCTATATCGCTGGATGCCGGCGTAAGCGGCGCGCTGGCAATGATCATGATGTCGCCTCGGGAGCTTCGGGTGTGCGCCGGTGCTTGGCCAGACGTGATTTCAGCGCACGCAGCGCCAACACCAACCGCATCCAGAGCGTATCCCGGTAAACCACAGTCCAATGCAGCGCTCGGTTGCAGCCTGCCAGCGCGCGCTTGTAGGGGGCATCGCCGGCCAGCAGGTCGTACTCGCGGAACCCGCGCTGCCGATAGTGTTCGATGGACATTGTGTGGGTGAGCAGGCCGGGGCTGAGCCGGGTATCGCTGCCGTAGACGAACCCGGTCTGGAACACGCAAACCTTGTTCTCGCTGGTGAAATTGTAGAGGTAGCCGATCACCTGCAATCCGCCACTGACGCGCACCATGTCCACCGCCTGTTCTGGCCATAGCCGCCGAATCAAACACTCGTGGAATCTGACCACCGAATTGCTCGAAAATGACCCGTCCTGCCCCTTGGACCGCCAGCGTGCATTGTGGAGTACGGACAGGTCGCGGAAGTAATGCATCGCCTCGTCCAGCGAGGTGGCGGTAACGAGTCCCAAGTCGCCAAACTGCTTTTCGAACAGGCGCGTATTGCGACGAATGTGACTGCCGACCTTGCCCGCCAGTGAGGCGTCGAACCGACCAGTTGGCAATGCGGCGATATCGACATACCACGCTGGTCTTGAATCGACTTCCACGGCTGTTGCTGGCAATTTGGCGATGATCGCGGAGACCACCGCATTGTGCTCATGGCCCGATAGCAGCAATCTATCCCACGACATTGTGCCCAAAAGCGCGGAAAAATCGATGGCTACTGCCTGTTCGTAACCGGGTCGGCAAAGGATGTCGTTGAACTCAGCCAGTGGCGTACGCTCGCTGGCCTCGCCGGTGGCGTTGATGTACAGGGTTCGCAGGGGAATGAACTGCTTCCACACGACACGGCGCAGCAACAAGCATCCTGCCACGATTGTGTCCCCGTCTTGCCAGCGTATCCACCAGCCCGAAAAGTCGTGTGCATAAACATCCAGCCAGCTTTGCATCCACGCTTCGGACAGGAAAACCGAGCGAGTGCGGGACCGCTGAAACAAGGGTCCCCACCAGTGCGGCACACCCTCCTTGGCGACCAATGGCACGACAGTGGCGGCTACCATGCTGCTGCCTGCGTGTATATCCATGGGTTGTCGATATCCATAAGGGGTCGTGGTGCGGCGATCGAATGCGGGTTTGCGAACTAATGCTTGATCATGCGAATCGACTGTGGTCACCGGACTCGAGGTTCCATGCTGGCTGTGCAACTACAACCCGCACGTTGCGCTTCCATGTGCGGCGCAGGAACCGCATTGTATATCCGGTTACCTAGCCACCGCTTTGACGACGTGCCGTGCGGACACCTATCACAACGGCGCGTTGATCGCATTGCGGTCATCCAATACCGAAAACTCGACATAGGAATACTGTTCCGCACCATGGAAAACCCGGTTGATGGCAATGACGCCTTTGCTTTCGTCGAAATTGCTGCCACCGGTGTTGAGATTTCGCTCTAGCCGCGGGAAATTGCTGCTGCTGATATCCAGGCGCAGACGATGGCCTTTGGCCAAGCGCCAGGCGATGTCGCGCATCTCGATCACCAGCGTGGTGGCTTCATCGGGTGTCAGCAATTGCGGCTTGGCTATACCGTTGCGATAACGCGCACGCAGCGCGCCTTCCTGGATGTTGATTGCACGTCCATCGGGCCAGACATCCACCAGACGCGCCACAAAATCGGTATCCCGGGCTGAAGAGGACACCACCAGATGGGCGCGCAGCGGACCCACCAGGCGCAACGGCGCGGTCAATGGTTCCGAGGTGTACACCAGTACATCATCGCGTTGCTCCACATCACGCTGATCGACCGGGCCAGAACGGATTGCGGCATCCCCGGTGCAACAGACCGGGCCGCCGCGAGTGGGCACCGGATCTTCCGGATCGTAGCGGTAGCTGTCCACCGCGGACGTGGCCGATGGCTGCTGCTGCAAGACACCGTCGCCGCTGCCGCTGTTGGCACCGCCGGCACTGGCCAGATACCAGCGCTGCGCACGCGCTGCAACGGGCGGCCATCGTTGTGATCCCAGCCAGCGATTTTCGCCGACGACAAAAAACTGAAAGGCGGGCAGGGCGTTCAGACCGTTGCCCTGGCCACGCAACCAGTAATCAAACCAACGCAGATACCAATCGCTGTAGGGGCGCTCTGCGTGGCGCACCATCAGGTCACCCCAACGAGTGTCATCGCCCATTTCCTCGTGACGACAATGATCGCCGGGTGCCAGAATGACGCGCAGTGGAGTGGCTTCATCAGTGGCTTCGACGAGATGGGCCAGTGCAAGCGAATCCGCCAGCGTTTGATCGCCCCACGTGTTGATGATCAATGCCGGGGTTTGCAAGCGGTCTGTGCGCAACACGTAGTCGAGCGCATCCCAACGCGGATCGCTCAGCGGCATGCTGACGAAATCGTCGAAGGCATTGGCGCCGGGCTGAACGCGCTTGATGACATCGCGCAGCGGCAGGGTGCGTAGCGCCGTGGCGCGATCAAAGGCGGCCATTGGTGGCGCGGGACGCGTCTTGGCGCCATGCTCAACGAACCAGCCAAAGCCACTGGCGAGCTGAAATACGCCGCCTTCGAACAGGCCAAAATAGCCATGGCGATCACCCGCCGACCCGATGCCACCGCCAGCGCCACTGGCGATCATTGCAGCGTGCGCCGGGTGATTGGCGCGGGCAAGGGCAAACTGCAATTCGCCCAGTGCCGAGCAGCCAAAGGTTCCCACCTTGCCATTCGACCAGGGCTGCTCGACGATCCAGTTCACGCTTGTCACCCCATCGCCGGTCGCGTGTCGCCACGGTACAAAGTCATCACCCTGTGAGCCGAAGGTGCCGCGCACATCCTGCACCAGCACCGCATAGCCGTGGCGGGCAAAAAACAGCGCGTAGCCGAGGCCATCGGCGCTGGCCTGACGATCGTAGGGCATGCGCACGAAAATCGTCGGCAACGTGGCCGCGGCTTGGCGCGGGCGAAACAGCGTCGCCATCAACTCCGTTCCATCGTCAGCCCGAATGCGCACGCCGTCATCGATCTGCACGCCCCACCATTGCGCGCGCAATGGCACCTGTATCGACTCGGGTAGGCGATCACGATAGCGCCAGAGCAGTAGCGACACCGCCAACAGCATCAAGCTCGCGGCACCGAGCCAAACCAGCAAACCCCATCGCGATGACAATGGCGATGACAAGGGCATGGCGTCCTCCACGGTGTGCTGCCGACATCATATACAAGACTGCGTGATGCGGGCATGTCACACCACGGCCCAAGCACCTATCCGGACATCGCGACTGGGGGCACTTGCGTGCAAGTCAAAATCCCACAGGGCGACATAAAAAAAGCGGCGACCGGCCATTCAGGCCAGTCGCCGCCGATACCCCTGCTCCCAGACGGGTCTGTCGTTGTGCTTACTTGATCTGTTGCACCAGGTCGCGCTGGATCGCCACGTCGGCTTTCAGACTCTTGACCTTGCTGTTGCGCGTACTCATGGTTGCCAACGTCGCATCCATGCTGTCCAGACGCAATGTCATTTGCGCGATCACCACGGTGTTGTCAACCGCAGGGGTGATCGTGGTGTTGTTCACCGCGAAGCTCACCGAAGCCGAGGTGCCGACGTTGCCAGCGGCATCGTAAGCCTTGGCGAGCAGCGTGTGACCGGCATTGCTCAGGGTGGTCGAATCCAGTGCCAGCGTGTACGGACCGCTGCTGTCGGAGCCTTTTGCCACGTTGTCGACGAGGAAATCGACGCGGGTGACTCCGGTGTTGTCACTGGCTTCGGCGGCGAACGCAATCGTGCCACCAGTGCCCGTCACGGATGTCGAAACACTTGGCGCCGTGGTATCGGCGGTCACGTTGTTGACCGAAAAGTTGACCGTCGGCGACACCCCGGCATTGCCAGCGGCATCGTAGGCCACAGCCGACAGTGTGTGGGTGCCGTTAGCCAGCGTCGTGGAGTCGATGTCGAGCGTATACGGGCTGCTCGCATCGCTACCCGCCAATACGCCATCCACCAGAAACTCGACATCGCTGACGCCGACATTGTCGCTGGCATTGGCGATCACGGTGATCGTACCGCTGCTGCCGGCGGCCGAGGCCTCGACGCTGGGCGCGATGGCATCGGCAACCGCAGTGCTGGCGCCAAGCAGGTTGTCGGGCAACCGCACCATGAAGGCATCGACGTCGGTATCCGAGCCATTGCCCCAGTTGGAGGTGAACAACACATGCGAGAAGTCGCGGCTTACCGACGCGTGCGGCTCG
>Ga0100392_1000185_pt1 | contig 60649 bp, 63 predicted proteins | sample CryGeymeta201516_FD_81548 | JGI IMG/M metagenome (GOLD analysis project Ga0100392, IMG submission 81548) | Groundwater microbial communities from Crystal Geyser aquifers in Utah, USA - Crystal Geyser metaG 2015-16 | ecosystem: Environmental > Aquatic > Deep subsurface > Groundwater | place: USA... | reverse complement strand
GCCTTGTCGCCGGCCTGCTCAAGCCGGGCGCGCCGCTCGCTGCCATCGGCGAACTGTAACTTCAGCGTCGCAGCGCTCTGCCCATGCGCGATGACATCACGATCGCGGCCACGGAAGCTGGTACCTCGAAGAAGCAGATAGGTGGCCTCCAGTAGACTGGTCTTGCCGGAACCATTCCGGCCCAGGATAAGCGTGACGTTCGGATCAAGGGCATGGCTTGCCAATTGGTACGAACGCACGTTGTGCAACGAGATATGTCCCAGGGTCATGAAACCAAGTATAACTGCTACAATAGGACGAGAGAAAGAGGAGAACATGTTCGATACTAAAGCTTATGAACAACGTATGGATGGGGCGCTCGAGCACTTCATCGATGAACTGAAGAAAGTCCGCACCGGCCGGGCTCATCCGGATATGCTGAACGGCGTGATGGTGGAGGCCTACGGCGCAAAGATGCCGCTGAACCAGGTGGCGAACATCACCACGCCTGAACCGCAGCAGTTGCTCGTGACGCCATTCGATCCGTCGAATATCGGTGCTATCACCGGCGCGATCCGTGACAGCCAGGCACTTGGCTTCAATCCGAGTGACGATGGCCGGGTCGTACGAGTACCTGTACCGGCCCTGACGGAAGAGCGTCGCCGGGATATGGTGAAACTGCTGGGAGAAAAAGTAGAGAACGCGCGTATCGCCATGCGTAATATCCGCCAGGATGGCATTAAGGATGCTAAACGCAAGAAAGACGCCAAGGAGCTGTCGGAAGATGACGTCCGTTCGGTCGAGAAGCAGATCGATAAATTGATGACCGAGTACCAATCGAAGATAGATGAGGCGTTCAAGGCGAAAGAAGCCGAGGTGATGACCGTCTGATGGCCGAGGCCATTCCGGGGCACATCGGCTATATCGTCGATGGTAATCGCCGCTGGGCACGCGAGCACGGTCTTCCGGCCTATGAGGGTCACCTGGCTGGCTATAACGCTATCCAGGATATCGCCAAGGCCTCATTTGATGCCGGGGTGCAGTATGTGTCGGCCTACGTGTTTTCAACCGAGAACTGGCAGCGGAGTGAAGACGAGGTCAGCAAGCTGATGGGACTGGTGCTCCGTCTGCTAAAAGCCGATCTGCATATCTTTCAGGAACACGATATCCGTTTGCGAGTGCTTGGCAGCCGACAGGGCGTCTCTCGTAAGATACTTGAGGCCATCGACGACGCCGAGACTGCTACTGCCGACAACACGTCCGGTACGTTGGCGTTATGTTTCAACTACGGTGGCCAGCAGGAAGTGGCTGACGCGGTTAAATCACTCATCCGCACGGGAGTATCGGCAGATGACGTGACACCAGAATTGATCGGCAAGCAGCTGTACGCCGCCGATATACCGTCCTGCGACCTTATTGTCCGCACGAGTGGGGAACAGCGGCTCTCTAACTTCATGTTGTGGCGCTCGGCGTACAGTGAGCTGATGTTCATGGAAAAGAACTGGCCTGACATGACAAAGCAGGACGTTGCCGATATACTTGATGCATATCAACGCCGAGGACGGCGCTTCGGAAAATAAGAAAGAATAAGAGGGGACATGCTGTTACTTGGGATACTGACCGGACTGATCATCTTGGTAATTTTAGTGGTAATTCACGAACTCGGACACGCGCTCGTCGCCAAACGTAACGGTGTAGTAGTAGAAGAATTCGGTATTGGCTTCCCGCCACGCGCCTGGGGTAAGAAGCTGAAGCAGGGCATGCTTGGCACCAATGTCCTGCTGAGCGTCAACTGGCTGCCACTGGGCGGCTTCGTCAAGCTGAAGGGTGAACACGACTCCGCCGAAGGTCAGGGTGACTACGGTGCGGCTACCTACTGGCAAAAAACGAAGATTCTGCTTGCCGGGGTGCTGATGAACTGGTTGGCCGCCGTGCTCATATTCACCATTCTGGCGTTCGTCGGTCTGCCGAAAATCCTGCCGAACCAATTCTCGTTGCCGAGCGACACCGCTACCTCAATCGTTCCCTTGAAGATCGCGACGGTCGAGCCGAACTCACCGGCCGCCACCGCCGGGCTGAAGGAGGGTGACCAGATCCTGCTGGTGGGAACGAACGAGATTGAATCTTCTGGTGAGTTGGCCGAGACCACCAGTTCCAACAAGGGTAAGGAGCTGCAGGTGACCTATCTGCGCGGCGACAGCGAGTATACGGTGCCAGTGAAATTACGTGACACGGTCCAAGAGGGTCAGGGTTATCTTGGCGTCGGCACGTCTCAGGAGCGACTGACGGAAATCAGGGCGACATGGTCGGCCCCGATCGTCGGTGTCGGTACGACCGTGCAACTCACCTATGAGACATTCAAGGCACTCGGCGGGCTGGTCGCGAACCTAGGCGAAGGTATCGTGAGCAAGTTCAGTACCAACAGCCAGGTACGACAGGCGGGCGATGCGGCCATCGGCGAGGCTGCCAACAGCGTATCGGGCCCGGTCGGCATCCTTGGCGTCATCTTTCCGGCCATGCAGCAGGCAGGACTGAAGATGCTGCTGCTGCTTACCGCCATCATCTCGTTATCGCTCGCCGTCATGAACGTACTGCCGATTCCGGCGCTCGATGGCGGCCGCTGGTTTACCATGACCGCCTTCCGGCTGGCGCGCAAGCCACTGACGAAGGAACGTGAAGAGAAAATCCAAACCGTGGGCTTCATGGTATTGCTCGGATTAATCGTATTGGTGACAATCGCGGATGTCGGCAAGCTTGTCGGGTAGGGGCCTACGCGTCAGCGGCCTGACGCTATGGGTACTGACGGCGTTCATAGGTGCCCAGCTACTGAGCATCGGCGTATTCATCGTCGCCGCTCAGTTCATGCCGATCCTGGCCTCACTTGATCCGACCGTACTGACAATCAGTACCACGTCGTTGTCGTACCTGCTGGCCTTTGGCGCCGTGGCTGGAGTGCATCAGCTGCGGAGTGCTGGCAGGCAGTGGGATATATTTGGTCTGACCCGTACCCTCAGTTGGTCCGACATGGGAATCGGGGCGTTGGCGATACTACCGTATCTGCTGATTTCGTATAGCCTCGTACTGCTATTCGCGACAGCCACTGACATGATCGATCCGCAACAGCGGCAGGCGCTGCCGTTTCAGGACCTCGGTGAACGGTATCAGTACATTATTGCCTTTATCGCCTTGGTGGTGCTGGCACCGATCGCTGAGGAGCTGATGTTCCGTGGCTATTTCCTCGGCAAGATGACAGGGTACATTAACCGCTGGGCAGCGGTGATGCTGACATCGCTTATTTTCGGGCTACTCCATCTCCCTGGCGAGGTCACGGCGAGTGGTATGACCTTGCAATGGGCGGCGGCAGTCGATACCTTCGCACTTGGTCTGGTGCTCGGCGCCTTGCGTCTGCTGACCGGCAGCGTCTGGTCGAGCATACTGCTCCACATGTTCAAGAATGCGATTGCCTACTTCAGCCTCTTTGTCCTTCCGCTTCTAGCTGGTACCATGTAGGAAGCATGCGAATATCAAACTTATTCACCAAGACTAGCAAGACCGCCCCTGCCGACGAGGTGGCGAAGAACGCCCAGTTACTGATGAGAGCGGGCCTGATTCATAAGGAGATGGCGGGCGTGTATACGTATCTACCACTCGGTAAACGAGTGCTTGATAACATCATCCGGATTATCCGCGAGGAGATGGACGCGGTCGGGGGTAATGAGATTTCCCTGACAGCGTTGCAGCAAAAGGATACCTGGGAAGCGTCCGGTCGATGGGACGACGACGTGATGGACGTATGGTTTAAGACGAAGCTCGCGAACGGCACCGAGCTAGGCCTCGCTCCAACCCACGAGGAGCCGCTCACCAAGCTGATGAAGAACTTCATCTCAAGCTACAAGGACCTGCCGAGCTACCCTTATCAGTTCCAGATCAAGTTTCGTAACGAACTGCGTTCGAAAAGTGGTCTGATGCGTGGCCGCGAGTTCTGGATGAAGGATTTGTACTCATTCAGTCGTAATGTCGAGGAACACGACGCCTTCTATGAGAAAATCTCGCTGGCATACGACCGCGTGTATGACCGTCTCGGTATCGGCGGCATTACGTATAAGACATTCGCCAGTGGCGGTAGTTTCTCCAAATACAGTCATGAGTTTCAAACCTTGTCAGAGGTGGGTGAAGACATCATCTACGTGCATGAAGGAAAAAAGCTGGCCATCAACGAAGAGGTCTATACTGATGAGGTGCTTGCCGACCTAGGCGTGCAGAAAGAGGAACTGGTCGAAAGGAAAGCGGTTGAAGTTGGCAATATCTTCACGCTTGGTACGAAGTTTTCTGACGCACTCGACCTAACCTATACCGATGAAACTGGCGCAACCCAGAAAGTCTTCATGGGAAGCTACGGCATCGGGCCGAGCCGTCTCATGGGGCTCATCGCCGAACACTTCGCAGATGACAAGGGATTGGTCTGGCCGAGGAATATCGCCCCGGCGACGGTCTACCTGGTATCGATCGGCGACAAAGGTACGAGTGCAGCGGATGAGCTGTATGACGAGCTTCAGGCTCAAGGCGTCGAGGTGCTCTACGATGACCGCGACGAACGACCCGGCGCCAAATTCGCCGACGCCGAACTGCTCGGTATCCCATACCGTCTGACTGTCAGCGACCGGCTAGTAGAGAAGGGTGAATATGAACTGACCGACAGGGGTAGCGGCACGACGGACCTCTTGACGAAAGAGCGGATTTTCGCTACAATCATTAGTTAGCGTAAACCGATAGCTTCTAAAAAACACCAACCTACGAAGGGTTTACAGGATAAAGCGAAAACCTAAAAGGTGGTGCCGATATACAGGCACCTCTTTATAAGACTTAGAAAAAACACCAAGGAGTGAACGATATGAATAAAATTTATCAGATCACCGCTGACGGCAAAAAAGAGCTTGAAGCCGAACTGGAACTGCTCAAAGCCCGTCGCGGTGAAATCGCCGATAAGATTGCCGAAGCGCGTGATTACGGCGATCTCAGTGAGAACGCCGAGTACGATGCTGCCCGTGAGGAGCAAGGCCTGGTGGAGAGCCGCGTGGCTGAGATCGAGGACATCCTCCTGAATGCCGAGCTTATCAAAAGCAGCCGCAAATCATCCGTCGGTCTGGGCAGTAAGGTGCAGCTGAAGAATGGTGCCAAGACGGTCGACTACCACGTGGTCGGTCCGGTGGAAGCCAATCCGATTGAAGGCAAGATCAGCAATGAATCACCAATCGGCTTGGCGCTGATGGGCAAGAAAGTCGGTGACATGGCGACCGTTACCACGCCCAAGGGCGATATCAGCTACGAAATCGTAGCCGTCAGCTAAGCTGTCGCATCGGCTAAATCAAATAGACGGAAGGACTCTTCCGTCTATTTCTTTCGTAGGCTTGGGTGGATACCGCCGTAAATGTATTCGGGGGTGTTGGGGCGGCGAGCGGTTGGATGGAACAGAAAGTCGTACTCTTCCATCGGAACAGGGTCTACGACGCCTGGATACTCATTCTGGTGTGCGCCTTGCGCGTCGGCCGCATGGACGGCCATAGCCAGGTCACGTTGAGGTTTCTGTACCTGCCGCATCGCGGTCAGGTAGTCTTCGCCCGTTTCGGCGGCACGTTCAACCGCGTCGGCTACATCCGGTAGGTAGCTGACAAAGCTAGGTTTTTCGTGCACGGCATCGACCGCTGCCTCAATCAGGTGGTGGTCTTTCGTCAGCGCGTAGGCGTCCGTCAGGGCGACGACCGAAAGGTAGGTGAACTGCTCGCGTTGCCATTCGCTCACAAGATGGTCGGCGGTATCATGGATCGCATCGGTCAGCACTGCTGGAATGTCACCGGTATCGCTGGTATCACGCTCAATATTGGCAAGCGAGATCAGCGTACTTAACTGCTGATCCATCCGATCCTCGGGTAGCTGCTTGATTTGTTCGATTTGATTCCTGACGGGGTCGTAGGCTGGGGTGACCTCGGCAGAGAGAGCGGTAGAGGCTATCTGATGGGAAATACGGCGCTTTTTGAACGGATTCATCTCGCGGATGTCAGAGAATCGTTCAAAGGTGTGTATACTCATGGCGCCGTTGTATGTGTTATAGATGCATCTTTCTGATGCGCATTTAACCACACTTAGCAACGAAAAGCAAGAGCATTTTTACGGATATCAAAATCCGCCCCTGTCAGGTATACTTGGGAAAGATATGGCGACACTGAAAGAACTCCGCGACGAACGACTACGAAAACTTGCTGCGCTCAAGGCGCTCGGCATCGATCCGTACCCTGCGAAAGCTGAGCGCACCACTACCTTACGGGAAGTAGTGGATGGCTTCGATGAGCTAAAAAACCAAACCGTTACCGTGGTGGGTCGCATCCAGGGCATTCGTAAATTCGGTCAGCTGGCCTTCATCGTGCTGGCGGACATGAGCGGCCAATTGCAGCTATTTTTGAAAAAGGATACCGTCGAACCGCTCGACGCCACCCGCTCGATGGTCGGTATGAACGAGCTGCCCCTGCTTGATACCGGTGATTTCGTGCAGGCCTCGGGCCCAGTTATTCGCACCAAGACCGGGGAGATATCCGTCGACGTGCGACAACTGAAACTTCTCACTAAGAGCCTGCGGCCGATGCCGACAAAGCAGGATGGCTTTACGAACAAGGAAGAACGCATGCGCCGCCGCTACGTCGACATGAACGTGAACGAAGACGTACGCCAACGCTTCGTCCGCCGCAGCAAGTTCTGGCAGGCGACACGCAAGTTCCTTGCTGACCGAGGATTCTACGAGGTCAATATCCCTGTGCTCGAACACACCACGGGGGGTGCTGATGCCAACCCGTTCGTCACGCACATGGACGCGCTTGATAACGATTTCTATCTTCGTATTTCCCACGAGCTGCCGTTGAAGCGTCTGCTAGGCGGCGGATTTGAAAAAGTGTACGACGTTGGACCGCGGTTCAGGAACGAGAACTACAGCGATGAACATTTGCCGGAGCACGTGGCGATGGAATGGTACTGGGCATACGCCGACTGGCGTGATGGCATGAACTTCATGACCGATATGTACCGTTACGTCTTGAAAGAAACGTTCGGCACCCTGCAGTTCAAACTTGGTAAGTTCGACGTTGACCTGGAGAAGGAATGGGAAGAATGGGATTACGCCGAGGTCATCAAGCAGCACTACGACATCAACGTCTACGATTGCACTATTGAGCAGGTAAAGGCCGCTTTGAAACAGCATAACCTTGAGGTAGAGAAGACTGAGAACATCGCCCGTGGCATCGATAAGCTTTGGAAGAACATCCGCAAGGACGTGGCGGGACCGATCTGGCTCATCAACACGCCAAAGTTCATTTCGCCACTGGCAAAGAGCACTCCGGGTGACGACAATACCGTGCAGCGGTTCCAGCCGGTCATCGCTGGCAGTGAGCTCGGCAACGGCTTCTCGGAACTGAATGACCCGATCGACCAGTACAATCGCTTCGTCGAGCAGCAGAACATGCGTGATGCCGGTGACGACGAAGCCATGATGCTCGATATCGACTTCGTCGAGATGTTGGAATACGGTATGCCACCTGCTTGTGGCTGGGGGTATAGCGAACGTGTCTTTTGGATTTTCGAAGGGGTCACCGCCCGTGAAGGCGTGCCATTCCCGCAGCTCCGACATGAAATCGATGAAACCACCAAAGCGCTGTACCCCGACGCGAACCTGTAACTGCTCCTAGTAGGTGTGGCCGGTGACGTCAGGACTGGCGTATACTAGGAAGAGAAGTAAAGGAGGTGGAAACCATGGGAAACGTATACGAACTTGACGGTCAGCTGTTCACCACCGTTGGGGAATTTTTGGACGCAACCGCGCACGAATATAAGCATGGCGATCAGGACCTGGCAGTGCAGACGCTGGAGGATTACGGCTTTTCCGTCAGTGACATCAATGTCGCCGGCCACCAGCCACACCCGAAGTCAGCCACGCCGCAAACAGACGATGAAAAAGACGAGGAAGAGGAATAATGAGAGCCATCTGGCAGGATGCCGTCATAGCCGAGGCACCCGATGACGAATTAGTCAGAATCGAAGGCAACTGGTATTTCCCGCCCGAACGTATCAACAAAGAATTCTTTCGGGCGAACGACCGGCAGACGGAATGTTTCTGGAAAGGCACGGCGAATTACTACGATCTCCATGTCGGCGACCACGTGAATGAAGCCGGTGCCTGGTATTACCCCGATCCAAAGGACGGCTCGGTCGCGCGCGTCAAGAAAGACTTCGCCCACTACGTAGCGTTCTATCCACAGGTCGACATCAGTTCGTAGCAATCCATTGCGCCATATCGGGTCGTAAGCATGAGCGGCTTGCTACAATAGGGGTAATGAAGTATTACACCCACACGGTCGAAGCGGTCTTAGACCGGTTCGGGTCGTCCCAGGACGGTCTCGATGAGCACGGCTATCAGGCGAATCTGTCCGCGTATGGGCTGAACCAGCTTAACTTAAAAGGCCAACCGTTGTGGCGCAAGCTGGTGGAGCCATTCGCCAACATCTTCGTGGCTGTCTTGGCGGTTGCAGCGGTCATCAGTATCCTGACCGGGCATACTATCGACGCGCTGATTATCGGCGCCATCATCCTCGTGAGCGCCGTCATCTACTACATACAACAATTTTCAACCGAGCGGGTACTGCGGGCGTTGCGTCATCACGATACGCAGGTGGTTGCCGTCAGGCGGGACGGTGAGCTACGACAGGTGCCCGGTGAAGAGCTTGTGCCGGGTGATGTCATCTCGCTGGGTGAAGGCGAGAAAGTACCGGCCGACGCACGCGTCATGCACAGCGAGAACGTCCGCACGAATGAAGCGATGTTGACCGGTGAATCGTTACCGGTCGTCAAGCACGCCCATGCGCTCGAGAAGGAACACCCGGTCTACGAGCAGACCAACATTCTGTTTCAGGGCTCATTTGTTGTCTCTGGGCAAGCGACGGCCGTCGTGGTCGCCACCGGATCAACGACGGAATTCGGCCGTCTGGCAACATTAGCCACGCCGTCGCATACTGCCAGTCCGGCCCAGCAAAAAATCGATTTTCTGGTCAGTCGGCTGATTTCCGTCATCGTCATAGTGGTGGTCATAGCCTTTGGTTTGGCGCTGCTGCGAGGTATGGAGTTGCTGGAGGCGCTACGGTTCGTCCTGTCGCTGTCGGTTGCCGCCGTGCCCGAGGGACTACCGGTGGCCGTAACGGTCGTACTAGTGCTGGGCATGCGAAAACTGGCGCGTCATAAGGCGCTTGCGCGCTCCATGAAAGCGATTGAGAACATCGGTATCATCACCACGATCGCCAGCGACAAGACCGGAACGTTAACCAAGAACAAGTTGACGGTACAGGAGGTTTGGGCGCATCAGGGCAAGGACACGGCAGGAATGGCGGAGTGGGCCGAATTAGCCGTCAATAATTCCAATGCCGCGTCGAGTGACCCGCTGGACGCGGCATTGAGCGCCTATGCCCGGCAGGCTCACCGCTCCGGGCACGCTGGTCGAACTTTTACGACCGGCTTTCCGTTCGATCAGGTATTGGCGATGAGCGGTAACGTCTGGCAGGTCGGTAAGACGTTCCAGCTGGTCATTAAGGGAGCGCCAGAACGGGTGTTGCAGGCGTGTTTCGGTACCCGCATGAGTGAGCAGCGTAAAGCGGCCGAGCACGCCTTGCATCATTACACTGGCATGGGCTATCGGGTGATAGCGCTGGCTTCAAAGGATGGTTTCAGGACGGCACCGACCGATCTGAACAGCGCCGTCGCCAGCAATCTGCAATTTGTCGGCCTGGTCGCTATTGCCGATGAGCTACGACCGGAGGCGGCCAAAGCCATTGCCGCCGCCCACCAAGCGGGTATCAGCGTGCGGATGATCACGGGAGATCATGTGGAGACCGCCTATGCCATAGGAAAAAAACTCGGGCTGGCAGCGAATCGTTCGCAAGTGCTCGATTGTCGCGAATTGGCATCGATGAGTGACGTCGACCTTGCCGAACAGGTGCGCCAGATACGAGTCTTCGCCCGTGTGGTACCTGAAGCAAAACATCGTATCTTGGGCGTACTGAAAGCCAACGACATCACTGCCATGACGGGCGACGGCGTCAATGACGTGCCGGCTCTTACGAATGCCCATGTGGGTATCGCCATGGGTTCAGGCTCACAGATAGCCAAAGAATCAGGCGATATCGTCTTGTTGGACGATAACTTCGCAACCATCGTGACGGCAGTGGAGGGTGGTCGAATCGTCTTCGACAATATCCGCCGCATGCTTCTGTACCTGCTTACGACGACACTGGCGGGCGTCAGCACCATCATGGTGGCTTTGCTCAGCGGCTTACCACTGCCGTTGGTCGCGGTACAGATCCTATGGATCAACCTGGTGACCGACACCATTTTCGCCATCCCGCTGGGACTGGAACCGGGTGAGAAAGACGTTATGCAGCGACCACCTCGTGGTGCACGGCAACCGATCCTCGAACGTCATGTCATCATTCGGGTGGTAGTGGTCGGTCTCGCCATGGCAGCTGCCACATTGGCGATTTTCATGACGGCTCTGCAACGGGAGTCGTTAGAATATGCTCAGACGCTCGCCTTTGTGACATTGGTAGTCGCCCAGTGGGTGAACGCGCTGAATGTGCGGAGCGAATTCACCTCGGTATTCAAACGTATGCTTGTGCCAAACCCGGCCCTGTTGGTCGGCGGTGTCATCGCCGTCACCCTGCAGGCTTTGGTCTTGTTCGGACCGCTTGCCGCCGGCTTGCACGTCGTTGCAGTCGCGCCTCAGGACTTGCTGGCAGCCGTCGTGATAAGTACGCTGACGGTCATCGTGGTGGCAGAGCTGCATAAATGGTACTGCCGACACACGGTTGCCGCAGGACGAGGTAAGTGAGACGGCATCACTCGCGTTCCGAATAGGCTATAATAAACTCCATGTTAGACATCCGTTTCATCCGAGAGAATGCCGAGGCCGTCCAAGCGGCAGCGAAGAATAAGGGCTATGACGTCTCGATTGCCGAATTGTTGAAGCTCGACGACGAACGTCGTAGCTTGCAGCAGCAGGTCGATGAGATACGTGAGAAGCGAAACGCCAATGCTGCCAAGATGAAAGGCGGCCGTCCTGACCAGGCACTGATCGATGAAGGCAAGCAGATCAAGGTTGAACTTGCTGAGCGAGAAGGTTACCTGGCGAACACCGAGCAATCGTTCACCGCGTTATTAAAGCAGGTACCGAATATGCCCCTGGAAGACGTGCCGGTCGGGGCATCGGAAGATGAGAATGTCGAGACGAAGAAGGTCGGCGAGCTACCTGAATTCGGTTTCGAAGTGAAAAATCACGCCGACTTGGCCGAGACCAAGCTGTGGCTCGATAAGGAACGGGCAGCGCGCGTGGCCGGCAGCCGGTTCGCCTATCTGAAGGGTGATATGGTGAAGCTTGAAATGGCAATCATTTCCTGGGTCATCACTACGCTGAGTGATCAGTCGGTCATCGAGCGCATCGCTCGAGACGCCAACCTTGATGTTGATACTCGTCCGTTCACTCCTGTGCTGCCGCCGCTGATGATTCGGACGGAAGCCTACGATCAGATGGACCGGCTTGAGCCACGCGACGATCGTTACAAGATTGAAGGTGAGGAGCTGTGGCTGCAGGGGAGTGCTGAACACGTGCTGGGCAGTATGCATGCCGGTGAGATCTTCGAACCATCCCAATTGCCGCTGCGCTACCTTGGTTTCGCCACCAGTTTCCGCAAGGAAGCCGGTACCTATGGCAAAGATATGGAAGGCATCATCCGCATGCACCAGTTCGACAAGCTGGAGATGGAAAGCTTCACGACGGCCGAGGATGGCCTGAACGAACATCTCTTGTTCGTTGCTATTCAGGAATACTTCCTGCAAGAACTGAAGCTGCCTTATCGCGTGTTGCTCAAATGTACGGCTGATATCGGTAAGCCGAACGCGCGTGGCGTCGATATGGAGACATGGTTGCCCGCACAAGGCAAATACCGCGAAACCCACACCGCTGATTACATGACTGATTACCAGGCACGCCGTCTTAACACCCGGGTCCGTACCGACAATGGTATCGAGTTGGTCCATACCAATGATGCCACCGCCTTCGCGCTCGGGCGCATCATGGTCGCCATCATTGAGAATTATCAGACTGTCGACGGCAGTGTCCGCGTGCCAGAGGTACTGCGCCACTACCTTGGCGGACGTGAGACCCTCTAGTACGTCAGAAGTGCTATACTAAGAGTATCCGAACCTAACAAAAAAGGAGGGTTACATGATTGAATCAATCTCTATCAGCGGGGTCAAATACGACGTCGATGCCACAACCAAAAAATACGTGGCGAAGAAGATTGGGCGTCTGGACCGATTCCTGCCCCGGCATGCCCGCAAGAGTGTCACGGCGGAGGTGAAGCTGAAAGAGGTCAATCGCGACCACGGCAACAAGTATGAAGCTGAAATCATCCTGAACGTTCCCGATAAACAACTGACGGCAAAGGACTCGACTGTCAACATGCTGGCTGCCGTTGACATTGTCGAAGCCAAGATCGTCGCGCAGCTACGTAAGTACAAGGAGCAGCATGTCGGACACCTGGGTAAAACCCGAGCCGCATTGTCGCGCTTCAAACGCAGCTACGCCCGCGAACTGTAGACAAATCTACCGGCTCTCAGGCGGGACGGGGTATGCTACGCTACGTATAGAACATAAGCGCAATACGAAGAGGGAAATAAACACGTGCTACAAGAGGTATTCGTCTGGTTTGCCGGAGGCATCTTCGCCGCCGTCTTTACTGACGTCATCGCATGGCCGTTCATTTCGGTCACGTTTTCGTTGTAATAGCCGCCATAAGTTAAGAGGGCCGTTGACGCACTGATTTTCTATGGTGCGTTCCCTTTTTTTAAGAGGAAAAACGGCGTATAATGTACGGTAGTTTACTTACCGGAAATTCAGACTGAGAGGGAATAATGCCAACCATCAACCGGCAAACCGTGTTAACTAAGGTGTTCGGTGATCCGCAGAAGCGAATCCTGAAGGGGTTACAGAAAAAAGTTGCCGCCATCAACGCGCTCGAGGCGCGGTACGAAAAGCTGACGAAGGCCGAGCTCAAGAAGCAGACGGTCGTGTTGAAGGAGCGCCTCAAGAAGGAAAAACTCGACGACCTCTTGCCGGATGCGTTCGCGCTGGTGCGCGAAGGATCGCGCCGCCAACTCGGTATGCGACATTTTGACGTCCAGCTCATCGGGGGTATCGCCTTGCACGAAGGAAACGTGGCCGAGATGAAGACCGGTGAAGGTAAGACGTTGGTCGCGACACTGCCGACGTACTTAAACGCACTCGAAGGCAAAGGCGTGCACGTGGTGACCGTCAACGATTACCTCGCGCAGCGTGACGCCAGCTGGATGGGCGAACTGTATGACTTCTTAGGGCTGACGACTGGCGTCATCATTAACGACGCCTCCTTCATCTACGATGCGAAGTTTGACAACGAAGCCCACGAGGATGAACGTATGCGACGTCTGCGTCCCGTGACGCGCAAGGAGGCGTATGCGGCCGATATTACCTACGGAACAAACAACGAGTTCGGATTTGATTACCTGCGCGACAACATGGTTGACGACATGGAACTGTTACGCCAGCGCGACCTTAACTTCGCCATCGTCGACGAGGTCGACTCAATCCTTATCGACGAGGCCAGGACGCCGTTGATCATCAGCGCCCCGGCGGCTGAGAATCCTGAAAGTTACTACCAATTCGCTAAAGTTGCGGCCAAGCTGGTCGAAGACGATTACATCTTGGACGAGAAACGGCGCAGCGTATCGCTGTCTGACAAAGGTGTCGAGAAGGTGCAGAAATTACTGGGTATAAAGAATTTATACACTCCCGACTACGTACGTACCGTCTATCACCTCGATCAGGCGCTAAAAGCCCAGGCGCTTTTCAAGCGTGATAAAGACTACGTGGTGACGAACCAGGGTGAAGTTGTCATCGTCGACGAACACACCGGCCGCCTGATGCAGGGCCGGCGTTACAATGAAGGCTTGCACCAGGCGATTGAAGCCAAAGAGAACGTGCCGGTACTATCCGAAAGCATGACGCTGGCGACCGTTTCCTTCCAGAATTATTTCCGTCTTTACAAGAAGCTGTCCGGTATGACCGGTACCGCCTTCACCGAAGCGGAGGAATTCCAGCAGATCTATAGCCTCGACGTCGTACAGATTCCACCGAACAAACCAGTTATCCGTGAAGACAAACAGGATTTGATCTTCAAGACCGAGAAAGGGAAGCTGAAAGCCGTGGCTGAAGCCATTCGTGATCATCACGAAGCTGGTCGTCCAGTCTTGGTCGGTTCCGCCTCGATCGCTAAGAACGAACTAATCGCGGCCCACCTGGACAAAGAAAAGATCCCTTACGAGATACTGAACGCCAAGAACAACGAGCGTGAGGCGGCTATCATTGCCAAAGCAGGTGAAAAGGGCGCTATCACGCTCGCGACCAACATCGCCGGTCGTGGTACCGATATCAAGCTCGGTAAGGGCGTCGTTGAGCTGGGCGGGCTGGTAGTCATCGGTTCTGAGCGGCACGAATCGCGTCGTATCGATAACCAGCTGCGTGGTCGTGGTGGTCGTCAAGGTGACCCGGGGGAGACCCAGTTCTTCGTTTCGACCGAAGACGACCTGATGCGAATTTTCCAGGGTGAGCGCATCGCGGCCCTGATGAACCGACTCGGTGTCGATGAGGACACGCCGATTCAGAACAAGGCCGTTTCCAAGACGCTTGAAGCTGCCCAGAAGCGCGTGGAGGGTTACCATTTCGACACCCGTAAGAACGTCGTCCAGTATGACAACGTCATCAACCGTCATCGCCGCGTGGTCTACACCATGCGCCGTAAGATCCTTGAAGGTGATGACATCAAACCGGAGATTGAGCGCCTGCTGAGCGAAAAGGTTCGTGAGATGACTCTGTTGCCGGCCAAGAACAACCGAAAGTTCTACGAGGAATTCAGCGCCGTCATTCCGATTGATGAGAAGCGGCTCAAGCCGGTAGGGGAAGAAAAACGGGACAAAGTCCGGTTTGACCAGGCCATGAAATTGGTGCAAGATTTCTACACTCAGAAGGAAGAGGAAATCACCCCCGAGATGCTTCGGAAGGTAGAACGCGACGTCTACATCCAGGTACTCGATACCTTATGGATGCAGCATCTCGAGAACATGCAGCACCTGCGTGATGGTATCCATTGGCGCAGCGTCGGCCAACGAGACCCATTGGTCGAATACCGCTCAGAGAGTCAGAAGCTGTTCGATGGCCTGCAGGCAACCTTGCGTGAAGAAGTCATCCGTGCCGTCATGCATGTGCACCGTCACGATGCGGTAACAGCTAACCATGACGACCACGAGACGGAGCTGACCCGTCTGGCTGAACGTGCGGTCGAGCGCGGCGTTAACGAGCTCGGCAGCGGTGAAGACAATCGCGACGCCGACTTCAAAGTTACCAAGATAAAATCGGCTAGCGACGCCAACCGGGTAAAGAACGCCGCCCGCAAGAAGAAAAAGACGGCTCGTCAGAATAAGAAGAAGGCCCGACGATAGCCGGCTGTAACGGTGGGCAGGAAGATACACACAAGTGAAGCATACGACCCAAGAAGTACGACTAAAGAACGGTGCCCGTGGCCTATTGGTTGACGTACCGGGCGCGACGGTGATGAGTTTCCAGTTCCAGTTCCGAGCTGGCAACCGCTACGTCAAGCACAAGGATATTTATGAAACGGCTCATATCATGGAGCACATGGCGTTCGGGGCGAACGCCCAGTTTAAGAGCGAGCACGATTATGAGGCTGAGTTCACCAAGAACGGCGCGTACCACAATGCGTTCACCTCCGACCTGTCGATGGTCTACGTAGCCGATTGCGCCGATTTCGAGTGGGAGCGTATCATGCGCTTGCAGCAGGTTGCCATCTGCCAGCCACGTTTCAACAACGCCGAGCTGGAAGCAGAAAAAGGCAACGTGCGCAGTGAACTGACCGGGTACCTGAACAACCATAGCCGCGTCCTCTGGCCGAAGATCCAACAACTACTCGGCGAAGACATCCTGACCTTCTGGCAGCGTATCCAGACCATCAATAACGTATCACTCCGTGATATTAAGGAACATTACGAACGGACGCACACGGCACCAAATATGCGATTCGTGATTGCTGGTAAGTTGCACGGACGTAAGAAGAAGTTGGTCGATATGCTGAACGAATGGGAACTCGGTGAAGGTGAGCGTTTCGACGTGCCGCGCGACGAGCTCTCCAGCGGCAACCCTACCATTATCCGGCGTAAGGAAGCGAGCAACATCACCTTCGGACTGAGTATGATGGTCCCACGCGAGCTGGAAGACACCGAGCTTGAGGCGATGAACGCACTTGACCATATCCTGACAGGAACGATGCATTCACGCATCTACGGCGCGGCCCGTGCCAAGGGTCTGGCCTATGGTATCTTCTCCGACACGACGGCCGGGTTCTACGACAGCAGCTGGGACTTCGGCGGACAGGTCAACCACGACACGGCCGCTCGGCTGTTTGATATCATCGTGCGCGAGGTCAATGCCGTCATCGACGGTCGTCTGAGCGAGACCGAGCTGGAAGCCGCGAAATCATATGCGCTTGGCCGCTACCAGATGGGAGCACAGACCGTCAGCCAGATTTCCGGTTTCTACACCAACCGCTACTTCGCTGACGGTGTCGTCAAAGATTACGAAAAAGTTCCCGATGCCATCCGGGCCGTCACGTGTCAGCAGATGGTTACTACGGCCAAGGAATTCATGGATGCCAACACCTGGGTACTCGCCGCTGTCAGTAAGCAAGAAAAAGAAGAAATCGTCGAGCTGTCCGACCGTATACAAACTTTGTTCGGAACGGTTAGCTAGCATGAAAGTGGCCATTGCCGGCTACGGGGTGGAAGGCAAGGCGAGCTATGCGTATTGGCACCAGCAGGGCGCTGAGGTCACCATCGCCGATGAGCGTGAATCTGTCGCTGATCTGCCCCCGGAAGCATCTGTTGTATTTGGACCGGAGGCCTTCGCAGGTCTGGGTGGGTATGACTTCATCATTCGTTCACCGGGTATCAGCCCGAAAAAACTTCCCTATGGGGAGAGGGTATGGTCGGCGACAAACGAATTCTTCGCCAAATGCCCAGCACCTATCATCGGCGTGACCGGAACGAAGGGTAAGGGTACCACCAGTTCGCTCATCGCTGGTATCCTCCAGGCAGCTGGCAAGAACGTCCATTTGGTTGGCAACATCGGTACGCCTGCGGTGACCGAGTTGGCGACGATCAGGCCGGATGACGTGGTCGTCTATGAACTGTCGAGTTATCAGTTGTGGGACCTGAAAAAAAGCCCGCATGTGGCCGTTGTTCTGATGATGGAAGCTGATCACCTGGACGTCCACGCCGGCATGGATGATTATGTGACGGCCAAGGCCAATATTCGTCGACATCAGGGTCTCGACGATTACTGTATCTACCATCCGACCAACGAGTTGTCGGCTTCCATCGCCACCACTAGCGACTGGCCGCAAGGCGATGCCCGCCGCGCCCAATGGCAGGAACAGGCGGTAAAATACGGTGTCGACGAGCCGGGTAGCGTATATGTGCATGCTGGGCAGTTCATGGTAGACGGTCAGACAGTCTGCAGCATTGAGGAGTTACGACTACCTGGTGCACATAATCTTGAAAATGCCTGCGCCGCGATCATGGCCGCCCGCTACTTCACGCTTGACAATGAAGCCGTCCAGAAGGGACTCAGAGGGTTCGAAGGTCTGCCGCACCGACTGAAATTCGTAGCCGAGAAAGAAGGCGTGAAATATTACGACGACAGCATCGCCACTACGCCCGGCTCGGCTCTCGCGGCAATGAAGTCATTCGATGCCCCGAAACTACTGATCGTCGGCGGACAAGACAAGGGGGCTGACTATACCGAGTTGATTGAAGCCTGTGCAGCCACCGACACGAAGCTGCTGGCGATCGGTTCGAACGGCGACGTGATAGCGGAACTTTGTCACCAGCTCGGCGTCGTCTGTGAACGTGAAACTGGCGATATGGTTGCGATCGTCGCGAAAGCCCACGAGATCGCCCAAGCCGGGGAGATCGTCGTCCTTAGCCCGGCCGCCGCCAGCTTCGACATGTTCTCGAGCTACGTCGACCGCGGTAATCAGTTCGTAGCCGCCGTATCCTCGTTATAGGTTCAACAACTCGCGCACACGCCTGGCAATAGCCTCGGATGGTTCGAGTATCTGAGCGCGTCCGGCGGTCGCTTGGGCGATTTCCTGTTTGATCCAATGGTAGTGGGTGCAGCCCAACACGATGACGTCGGCATTCTCACTCAGGCAGTATTCAACCACCTCGTCGATATGGTTACGATTCATCTGATCATCTTCGATCAACCGGGCCCAGTCGCTGCAATCAGGCTCGAGTACTCGGATTCCGGCGGAGTGGGCCTGCTTGGCAGCGCGGTAGAATTCACTGGCTAAGGTAGCGGGTGTCGCACAGACGGCGATAACGCCGGTATCCGTCAATAAGGCGGCAGGTTTGAGCATCGGTTCCAGACCGATGAACGCCTGCTGCGGGTACCGTTCGCGTAAGGTAGCAATACTCACGGCGGTGGCAGTGTTGCAAGCGATGATGATGACATCGCAGTGAGCGGCCAGCAGAGGCTGAATAGCGGCGTCGGTAAGTCGGGTGATCTCATCAGCCGGCCGATTCCCATAGGGGACATGTTCATGGTCGCTGGCCATCAGAAGGTCGGCAGCAGGAAACTCGGTCGCCAGAGCACTGGCTACCGCTTCGCCGCCGATACCGCTGTCGAACACGCCGATACGCATGCTATCAGTATAGCGGGATGTTACAATAAGAGACAATGCAACCTCTGGAAAAACGTGCCGCCACTCTGAATACGGCCATCAACGATGCCATCAGCCGTCTCGCGATCGAGGCGAAGCAGCGTGAGCTCGCCGAGCTCGACGCGCGCCTGGCGGAGCCCGAGGTCTGGAACAATCCAAGCGATGCGCAGGAGCTCAGTAAGAAAGCGGCGGCACTGCGAAGTTTCATCGAACCGTGGCTGACGCTCACCTCGCAGGTCGGTGATATCGTCGAATTGATGACGATGGGAGACGATTCGATGAAAGCCGAGTTTGAAACGCAACTCGGTGCGCTTGAAGCTGAGTTTGAGGCGCGCAAGAAGGACTTATTGTTCGGCGGTAAATACGACGACCACGACGCGGTACTGCGTATTACGGCCGGTGTCGGCGGCACTGATGCTCAGGACTGGGCTGAAATGCTGGAACGGATGTACCTCCGCTGGGCCGAGAAGGCCGGCATGGTGACGACGAACGTCGAGCGTTCAAGCGGAGAAGAAGCCGGCATCAAGACGAGTGTCATCGACGTGTCGGGCCCCTATGCGTTCGGCAAGCTCAGGAGCGAACACGGCGTCCACCGGTTGGTACGCCTGAGTCCGTTCAACTCGGATAACTTGCGTCAGACGAGTTTCGCGCTAGTGGAAATATTACCGCGCATTGATACGCCAGACGAAGTGCAACTTGAAGATAAGGATCTTAAGATCGATGTCTATCGGGCCGGCGGCCATGGCGGGCAAAGTGTCAACACGACTGATTCAGCTGTTCGCGTGACACACCTGCCAACCAATACAGTCGTGGCGATTCAGAACGAACGTTCGCAGACCCAGAACAAAGAAACGGCACTGAAACTACTGCGTTCGAAGCTGGTGCAACTACAGCTAGAGCAGCACGCTGAGAGTCTTGATGATCTGAAAGCAGGCGAGTCGGCAAATTGGGGCAGCCAGATCCGTAACTACGTGCTGCATCCGTATACGCTCGTGAAGGACACGCGTACCAAGTATGAGGATAAGGACGCCAAGAGTGTCCTGGATGGCAAGCTCGATAGCTTCATGACCTCATATCTTGAGATGTTCGCGAGTCACTAAACGATAGCCTAGGCCGTTATCAAGGCAAGCGGTATACTGTCAGTATAAACATAAGCGGGAGCCCACGGCATGCCTGACGAGAACCAGACGCACGATACCAAGTACCAATCTCAAGAATCCGACCACGAACCAGCTGCAGCGACGGAACAACCAGTAGTGCATCAACCGCATGCGACCGGCACGCAGGACAAAAAGGCGATCGCACCAAACACATCTCCCGAACACCCTGAGGCCGTACCAGCGGGGCCGTCGTCAGCTATTACCAATCCTGCCCAACTGGTATTACAGTGGCTGGTGTACGCCCTCTGGGGCTGGAGCGCCCTGGCGATCAGTTGGCTGACGTTTCTGGTAGTGCAATATTTCTTGAACGAAGAAGGGGCGCGCGAGGCTACCAACGACATGCTGCCGTATTCATTGGCCTCGGTCATCGTACTGGTGTTGATCTCGTTGGCTAGTGATATGTTCTATGCCCGCAAGGAACCGACGCGTAAAAGCGGTGCCGCCATGGTCGTGATGGTCATCCACGCGGTTATCTTCGCGCTGTTCGCTATCGGCTGGCTAATCGCCGCGGTCTTCGGCGGGATCAGGATACTGATTGGCGGCTGGTCGGTTGACGCAGGCGCCCTGACTCTTATCATCGCAGCCCTGATTGTCAGCACCGTTTACGTAGCGACGCTGCTACGCACCTTGCGACCGACAGGTCGTGGCAGTATCGTGCGTGGCTACTGGGTTTTCGTGGGAGCGGTCGTCATCGCTTTAATCGCCGCAGGTGTGATGGGTCCAGCTGTACAGGCAGGCTTGCGTCAACAGGACCGGGTAATCGAAAACGGTCTGCCAGAGATCAGCCGAGCCATTAACGAGTACGCACGCGATAAGAAGGAGTTACCGTCCTCCTTGAGCGTGCTGAAGACCGATTTGACCGGAGACGCCAAGCGTATCGTCGAGGCTGACAAGGTCCGCTACACGCCAAAAGGTGAGCTTCCCTCGGCAGCGCCCGCCCTGCAGGAAGAACCAAAAGAGTCGCGTGAGCCCAGTGCCAACCCGACTATCTATCCGCCCGTAGCAACTGATCGACAGACGTTCCGTTACCAGCTTTGTGTCGACTACCTGACCGAAAAGAAGCATGACAGTTATGGCTACCCAGCTTACGGTCGCGACGAGCGTACCAGGTACGACGTGACACCGAACACCTATTCTCACGACAAGGGTGAAACGTGCTACGACCTGCAGACCGACTACGCTATGACACTCATGTAAAGAGGGCTATGGTATCGTTCCGGTCATGCTATACTGAACACAGCAATGATTCTGTTGGATAGGGTAACCAAAACGTACGGCAAGAGTACAAAACCCGCCTTGCAACGTATCAGCTTGCATGTCGAACCGAGAGAGTTCGTCATCTTGGTGGGTACGAGCGGTGCGGGCAAGAGTACGCTTTTGAAGTTGCTCACGCGCGAAGAAAAGCCCACTAGCGGTAAGATAGTGGTCGGTGGTATCGATTACGATACGCTGAAGGATAAGCATATCCCTTTGCTGCGTCGCAAGATCGGTGTGGTATTCCAGGATTTCAAGCTGTTGCCACAGCGCACAGTGTTCGAGAATATCTCGTTCGCCCTAGAGATTGCCGGCATGACCAACCGTGAAATCAAGACGACGGTACCGAAAGTCATCGAGCTGGTCGGGCTGACCGGTAAAGAAAAAAGTTTTCCGCATGAGCTGTCGGGAGGTGAACGCCAGCGCGTCGCCATCGCCCGTGCCGTCGTCCGCCAGCCGAAAATCCTGATCGCGGACGAGCCGACCGGTAACCTCGACCCGAAACACTCCTGGGATATCGTGCGCTTGCTCGAAAAGATCAATCGGTACGGGACTACCGTCCTATTGACGACCCACAACGTCGAAATCGTCAACAAACTGAAGCGCCGCGTGGTCACGCTCGAACACGGCAAGATTACGAGCGACCAGGCGCAGGGGAGCTACAGGCAGTAATATGGCACGCCGTAAACTCGATGCCAAACAATTCGCGCTGCAGAAGCGTAAACGTCGCCAATGGCTGACGTTCCTGCGCATGATCAACTACGGTGTCCATAACTTTACCCGTAACGCCTGGCTGACCGTGGCTGCCACTGCCGTCATGACCATCACGCTGCTGTCAATCTTCATGACGCTAGCCGCCCGCGACGTGCTCATCAACACTGTCAGCAACGTCCAGAAAACCGTCGACCTGTCACTCTACGTCCAGACGGACACGCCCGAGCCGGCTATTGCCACGATGACGTCCGATCTTCGGAAGCTCGAGAGCGTCGAACGCGTGACCTATGTCAGCCCACAACAGGCGAGGGAAGAGTTCGCCAAGAGTCGCAAGAGCGACCCGCAGTCGCTGAATGCCCTGAACGAGTCAACCAACCGTTTCCCGGGCACGTTCAAGGTGGTGGTGTTGGATATCAACGACACGACGGAGCTCGATCGATTTACTAAGACCAACGACACATTCGAGGAGTATCGTGATCCGAACCGTGATCCGTCATTTGAAGGTGGTGGCCGTACCATCATCAATACCATCGGCAGCTGGGTCAGTTTGGCTGAACGAGTAGGCTACGTCCTGAGCGCCATTTTCGTCGCCCTCAGTTCGCTTATCATCTTCAACACCATCCGAATGGCCATCTTCAACCGTAAGGAAGAGATTCAGATGATGAAGCTGATCGGTGCCGATCGCCATTTCATCCGGGGTCCATTCATCGTCGAAGCAGTCGTCTACGGCTTTATCGCCGCTGTCATCGCCACCGCCGGTGGGGTAGGCATCCTGTTGCTGGTGCGACGGGGCCTGACCAGCTTCGGCGCGGCCATCAATCCGACCATCGACGTTATCATTAACAACCTATGGATCGTACTGCCAGGCATGATGTTGCTCGGTGCGGTCATCGGTATCATGTCATCACTGCTGGCGACTCGTCGCTACCTCAAGATTTAGCGGTAGTTTCGCGCCCGGGAATATTATTGACAGCCTATCATGCTTATGCTAATCTGGGGGCAGATGAAACTACGGTCCACCACACCAACATCGAAGTCTATAAAAATGCGCATCGGGCTCCTCACCATTGCGGTGATGCTGGCTGCGACCATTCCAATGACCATGATGCCGAAAGCCGGCGCTGATGAATATGACCGTCGTATTGCTGAATTGCAGCGCGAGATCGACCGTTACCAGTCGGCTGCTCAACAGTTAGGCAAGAAAGCCGATACCCTGCAGCGCAAGCTCGACGGTATCAAGAACGAAATTGCCCAGATTCAGACGCAGATTCAGCTGAACGAAGCCAAGCACCGTAAGCTGGTTGCTGAAATCAAGAAGACCGAGAAAGAAATCGCCGAAAACCGAAATGCACTGGGTGAGGTCATTGCCGACCTGGGCATCGAAGGTGAAGTGACGCCGCTTGAGATGCTGGCAAGCTCGAAGAACATTTCCGATTATGTCGACAAGCAGACGTATCAGGAATCGATGCAGGATGAACTGAACGCTACCATCAAGCGTATCAACGAGCTGAAGGATAAGCTTGAAACCCAGAAGCAGAATGTTGAGACGGTCCTGGCGAACCAGAAGCGTTCACGTGCCGCTCTTGATCAGAAGCGTGCCGCCCAGCAGAACCTTGTTGCCCAGACCCGTGGTCAGGAAAGCGCCTACAAGCGCCTGCAATCAAAGACCAAGGCCGAACAACAGGCTGTCATGGAAGCTCAGCAGGCCGCGATTCGCGCCGCCTCTGCCAATAACGGTGGTGTCGCCTTCGTCGGCGGTGGTTCCGGCGGGTACCCATGGGGCGCAGGCAACTGCCCAATGATGGGCATGTATTCAACCGGCGGCGCTGACGGTAACGGTGGCGACGGCTGGGGCTATGGCTGCCGCCAATGTGCCAGCTACGCGGCATGGAAGATCGGTCAGCGTACCGGGGTCATCCCGACGCACGCCGGCAACGCCAACAACTTCCCAGGTTCATTTTCGAACCGCCCCCAAGGCTATGAGGGCCGCGCTAACTCAGTCGGTGTCATCATGGACGGTCAGTACGGCCACGTCGTCTGGGTAGAGACCAACCCTGATGCCAACGGCTTCATCACCGTCAGCCAGTACAACGCCAACTACGGTGACGGCTGGGGTAACTTCTCCCGCGTCCGCGTCCACCAATCTACCTACGACGTCTTCATCTACTTCTAGTAGTCGACACAGGTAATAATCACACTAGCGCACCCCGAAAGAGGTGCGCTATACTTATGCTAATGGAAAAAAGGGTAGAACTCTCGAAGGCATATTTGTTGACTGCCGGATTGCTGATACTTTTGGTCGGCTTCGTGGCTGGCACGCGGAGCGATCAGATTATCGGCACGGTCGGTCCGCTGCTCGGATTCCGTGTCAGCACCGAGACACTCGATGACGCGCGACTCCAGGAGACATACCGGACATTGAAGGCCTACTACAACGGTCCGCTCGACGATGCGTTGCTGCTCGAGGGAGCCCAGCGTGGGCTGGTAGAGGCGGCGGACGATAACTACACCGTGTTCATGAACCGCAAGGAAGCCGACGAATTTAACCGCGACCTGAGCGGTGACATCGGCGGCGGTATCGGCGCCGAGATAGGCATGCGCAAGGGCCGTCCGACCGTCGTACGGGCACTGCCGGACAACCCAGCTATCAAGGCGGGCATACATGCCGGTGACATCATCATCGGCGTGAATGAAGAAGCGACCGACGGCTGGACGGTCGAGAAGACCGTCGCACGCATCAAAGGTGAGCCGGGCACGACGGTCAAGCTGTCATTGCTGCGTGGTGACACGCCAAAGGAGATTAGCATCACGCGAGCCGTCATCAACAACCCAAGTGTTACCTCTGAACTCAAGGGCGAGGTCGGCATCCTGACGGTCAGTCGTTTCGACTCGGAAACCGTCAGTCTGGTACGTAAGGCCGTTGACCGGCTGAAGAACCAGGGTATGACCAAACTGGTACTCGACCTGCGCGGCAACGGTGGCGGCTATCTTGATGCGGCACCCGGCGTGGCTGGCATGTGGCTGAGCGACAAAGTGGTCGTGAGTATCAAGGCCAATGCCGAGGGCTCCGAGACGTATCGATCGGAAGGTGATCAATCACTCAAGGGCGTACCGACGGCCGTCTTGGTGAACGCCGGTACCGCCAGCGCCGCTGAAATCATTGCGGCCGCCCTGAAGCAGCACAAGGTAGCCACTATTGTCGGCGAGCAGACCTTCGGCAAGGGGACAGTGCAGGAGTTGGTGCCGCTCTCAGACGGCGCGATGCTGAAGGTGACGATCAAGCGCTGGTATACGCCCAACGGCGCCAACGTCGAGGGCAAGGGCATCCGGCCACAGGTCGAAGCTGAGCTGACCCAGAAAGACCTTGATGCCGGTAAGGACCCTCAGCTTGAGGCTGCGCTGCAGACCCTCGGTCGATAACGGTTGTGCTTCACACAATTTACCGGTAGTATAAGTGGTATGGACACGAAAAAGAAAATTCTCTTAGTAGAGGACGATACGGCCTTGGCCGGCGTCTACCGCTCCCGTCTCGAACTTGAAGGCTTTGACATCAAAGAGGTGAACAATGGCGAAGACGCGCTGTCGGCCGCCATTGACTACAAACCGGACCTTATCCTGCTCGACGCCATGATGCCGAAGATCTCCGGTTTTGACGTACTTGATATCCTCCGCAACACCCCCGATACCACCAATATCCGCGTCATCATGCTGACGGCCCTCAGTCAACCAAAGGACAAGGAGCGCGCCGAGAGCCTGGGCGTTGATGATTACTTGGTGAAGTCGCAGGTCGTCATCGGCGATGTCGTCGAACGCGTCAAGCACCATCTCGGCCTCGACCAAGCGGCAGCAGCGGAATCGCCTGTCCCGACCACTCCGGAACAGTAGGGGCGAACCTCGATGCAAACGTACGCGGTATTGACTAAATACCGCTTTTTTGCTATAATAAATAAAATAGCAACCACCACGTAACAAACACCTATGCACGAACATTCGCATCAACCAGCCTCGCCGGACCTCATGGACGCCCTTCACGATGTTGAACGAGGCCAATATCTTCGGATGGCGGAAGGTGAGAGCCGGGAACGGATCATCGAAGCACTGGACGCCCTCGGCGTGACAGGTGAGGTTCAGAGTCAGGAGTCAATCGAGCATGGCACTCAGGACGCGAAGTGGCTAGTGGAGACAGGGAACGCCGCCGAGGCGTTGAAAGCACACCGATTCGTTGATGATCGGGCGCTCAGGCCGTACCTGGAGAACGAATATCCTACCGTGACAGTCGATTTCGCGACCGATGCGGCGGTACCGATACGATGGGACAAGCTCGATAGCGCCGAAAGCTTTGATAGTTGGCTGGGCCGAGGTCGAGACGGCAGCGGTGAAGTCGACGGTATGATGATGAGCCGGGACAAGATATTCGAGTTTGCCAGCCGCGACACGAAACTTCCTTCAATCGAACTGCTTATCATCCTGACCCCTGACGGACCGATTTGCGTATCACGCAACAGCCACCGTGCTGCCGCCGCGATCCTGCGCAGCGAGAATATCGGGTGTGACGCCCTGAGGGTCATCGACGCCCGCGACAAAAGCCACGGCAACTAAAAAATGGCCCAGTGGGGCCATTTTTCGTCCGCCTAAGTCAGTTCTTATTGAACGACGACCTGGGTACGAGGGGTGCTCCGGCCGGTAAAGCGGCGGGTGCGGACCTGCTTGAAGCCGACGACGCCATCTTTGGCGGCGTGGATGGTGAAGTTGCGACTCATGAAGGTGCCTTCGCCAGCAACCTTGGTGCTGCCGGTCTGGCGCACGAGCACTTCTCCGGTAGAGACCTTCTGGCCACCGAAGCGTTTGACGCCCAGACGGGCACCGGCGTTGTTGTGGATGTTCTTACTTGAACCACCAGCTTTGATCTTGGACATGCCGTGTAACTCCTTACGTTGCTAAATAATCAATCCAACCGATTGTACCGTAAAAATGAGTGTTTTGCAAGGGGTAGGTGAGGCTGATTCGGTTTGGAGCTGACGCGACGCACTGCTATGCTAAAAGCATATGCGCTATACTGCTCAGCGACACGGGTTTACTATCGTCGAACTCCTTATTGTCATCGTGGTAATTGCCGTTTTGGCGTCTATCTCTATCGTGGCGTTCAACGGTGTACAGCAGCGTTCACGCGATGCAAGGCGGGCGCAGGACATGACACTTATCAAGAAGGCACTTTTGCTGTATCAAGCAGATAATGGGGGCGTGCAGAGAACCACGACGTATGCCGGCAACGATGGTGGCGGCTGGGATTCGAGTGCGACGGCGCCATGGATGAGTTTCCTGACGGCGCAGTACGGTGGGCCAGCGCCGGTGGATCCAATCAACGCACCGAATACGGAAGGGACGGGCGACCCGACACTCGGCGGGCAGTCTTACTACTATTATTGCTATAACGCAGGTTCGGGACCGAACCCAGCCACCGCGAACGTACGGATGGGCTATTGGTCTGAGCAAACGAAAACACGCGTCAACGTGTATATTCCGGTTGACGCCTGTCTTTAGCGCTTCGTAATAAGCAGTAGCTGGCGGGCGACCACTTGGTCTTCGCGGTAATAGACGAGTTGTTTTGTATCAGCATGCTCTACGCGTCGCCAATCGTAGCCAAGCTTTGCGAGTTTGTCGACGAGTGGAAGGTAAGTGAAAGCGCTATGCTCATCGCGCCAGGCCGGTACGGCTAGCACCAGTGGGGTACCGGCTTCTAGCTGATCACCGAGGTTGAGCAGGAACTTGGATATGATGTCGTTGCAGATACGGACGACTTTCTCGAGCTTGTCGGCTGCAGGTGGAGCACTGAATGGCTGGCCGAGGTACGTTTCGGCGACGACCGCAGAGACGGGGCTGGGCCAACGATGTTCAATCGCATCGCCGGCCTCGATGGTAACCTCTGTGTTCAGGCGGAAGTTGTGCACCAGCCACTCGAGGTTGATACGTGAGTAGTCGACCATCTTCTCGGCCAGGTCGGTGCCATAGACGTCGTAGCCGAGCAGGGCGGCTTCCTGCAGGACGACGCCGGTGCCACAGAACGGATCGAGAATGCGGCCGGGCGTATCCTCGGCCGGCGTGAGGCCGGTCATATTGACCATCATCAATGCCAGCTTTGGCGGAAGCATGCCGACGAACGCATCGCGCTTCGGTCGACCTTGGTCGCGACGGGCCAGGGCGGTGATGTTCTGGGTGCCGACGCTCTCAGCTATCAGGACTGATCGGTCACCGTAGACGATCATGAGTTCAAGCTTGTTCGGGCTCAGACCAAGCTTGTTGTGGTGCGATACGGCGGTGGAAAGGGCAGGACCGTCATTAGGCACAAGCCGTACCGAGCGTCCTTGCTTCTTGAGAGCTTGTTTTAGCGCCAGCCCGGTACGCCCGACCTGTCGTTCCGTCACGTCACGTCCGTATACGCTCAGGCCGAGCGTCAGTTTGCCTTCGGCACCTGAAAGCTCGCGAGCATAGCGTTGAACAATATCTTTGCTCAATGTCAACCAGTCGGCATAATCGAGCTCGGCGATGACGCGGCCTGCCTTGACCACGCCACCGAAGCGCTGGATATCGAAGGGCTCATCAGAAGAGACGGTCGCGGCTACCGCCGAATACCGTCGTACGCCCGTAGCGCCAAACTGACACTCCAATTCGACCACACTGAGTTCGGGCTGTCGCCCTAAGATACATACCAACATCGTACCTTTAGTATACGACGGTCGCTGACAGATGTATAATTAAACCAATGTCGATAAAAACATTGATTAGTTGGATCACGCTCGGGCTGGTAGTACTCATCGTGTTCCTGGCGCGCGATGAACTCAAGCACGCCCTCGCACTACTGGGGCAAGTCAATCTGGCGATCCTGGCCCTGCTGATCCCATTGCAGCTGGTGGCCTACTACGCGGCCGGCGAAACCATGTTCTCGTACCTGCGTGTCAAAGGTTCGATGCGCAAGGTGAAGAAAGGTGAGCAAGCTCGGATGGCGCTGGAGATGAACTTCGTCAACCATACGTTGCCTTCAGGTGGTGTCAGCGGCATCTCCTACATGACCTGGCGGCTCTCCAAGCTGAACGTGTCGGCCGGCAAGGCGGCCTCGGCCCAGGTGGTGCGTTACGTGGCAGGCTTCATCGCTGCTATCATCTTGGTGCCGATTGCCGTGCTCATCGTGACACTCGACGGTGAGATTAACCGCTGGATCATCCTCATCAGTGCCGGGCTGGTGACGTTCATGCTACTGGCGTCGGTCGGGCTGGTGTACCTCGTATCCAGCCGGGCGCGCATGCATCGTTTCGCCGCGGCGACCAGCCGGACAGGGAACCGTCTGGTCCGCAGACTGACCCGCGGTCGGCGACGGGTATTGCTACGGGAGAATCGTATTTACGAATTCTTCGAAGATATGCATGACGACTACTTGGAACTGCGCCGCGATCGGCGGGTATTGAAGCAGCCGATCCTATGGGCGATGCTGTTCACGTTCGCCGACGCCATGTTGTTCTGGGTCACTTTCTGGGCGCTTGGCGCGCCGGTCAACCCGGCGCCAATCCTCATCGCGTACGTCCTAGCGTCGGTGGCTGGTTTCATCGTCGTGACACCAGGTGGTGCCGGCGCATATGAGGCTATCATGGTGGCGTTCCTGGCCCTGGCTGGCATCGCCTCGGGCGCTGCCATCGCCGCTATCGTGTTAACCCGTGTCATCGTGCTTATTACCACCATCGCCATCGGGTACGTGTTTTATCAACAGGCATTATTGAAATATGGAAAAAGCAAACCCCCGGTTCAGCGTTAGCGATTTCGTCGCCGTGGTCAACCAGACGCTGGAATATGCGTTGAATGGGGTGGTCATCGTCGGCGAAGTCTCAGGCTTGCGTGTCAGTCAGGGCAAATGGGTCCGCTTCAAGCTGAAAGATGACAACGCGGCCGTCGACTTCTTCGGTTCGGTCTATCAGCTGAAGGTGCCGCTGGAAGACGGCATGATCGTGGCCGTGCAGGGCCGTCCGAAGCTCAGTGAGAAATGGGGTTTCAGCGTCAGTTTCCAAAATGTTCAACCGGTGGGCGAGGGCAGCATAAAGCGCGGTTTCGAGCTACTACTCAAGAAATTGACCGACGAAGGTCTGTTCGATGAAGCCCGTAAGCGACCGCTGCCAGAGCTACCGGCGCATATCGGCGTCATTTCCAGCACGCAAGCGGCGGGCTACACCGACTTCATCACCATCCTGAACGAACGCTTCGGTGGATTGAAGGTGTCGGTCGCTCACACGTTAGTGCAAGGGCTGAACGCGCCAGCCCAGATTACTCGCGCCCTGGAACACTTTAACCAATCGGCCTATGCGCCGGAGGTCATCGTTATCATGCGTGGCGGCGGCGACCCAGATGACCTGGCGGCTTTCAATGATGAAGGCCTGGTGCGGGCCATTGCCGGCAGCCGGATACCGACCTTGGTCGGGGTGGGTCATGAGGTCGATACGACGTTGGCCGATCTGGCGGCTGATGTCCGCGCGGCCACACCCAGTAACGCCGCTCAGATTCTGGTGCCTGATCGGCGAGAGTTAGTTGCCGAGGTCCGCTCACGCCTGGGCGGGGTCATCCCGACTATCGAACGGGCGATCGAACGGCTCGATGACGAGATCCGGCGTTTGGTTGACGAGGCGGAGGCACGCACCGATAAAGCGGTAAAGATGGCCGAAGACGAACTGAGCGCATTGCGTCGTCTGCTCGGGCAGTTCGACCCGCAACTGGTGTTGAAAAAAGGCTACAGTCTAGTGCGTGGACACGTTGCGGCGGGGGCGATGATTGAAATAGAACGGTACAAAGATACCATAACGGCGGAGGTACGTGATGTCAGGAAAAAATAAGACGATCGAAGACAAGATGACGGAGCTTCGAGCACTGGTAACGTGGTTTGAACAGGACGAATTCAAGCTGGAGCAGGCAGGTGAAAAGTTTGCCCAGGCGTCCAAGTTGGCAGGTGAGATAGAACAGGACCTGATGGGTCTGAAGAACGATATCACGGTGTTGAAGCAGTCCTTCGAGGATTCATGATACCCGGCCTGATCGTCGCCGCTATAGTGCTGACCTTCGGTTTCGTGGTCGCGTTCGGCGCGCCGTACGTGCCCAGCCACCGACGAGAAGTCAGGCGATCGTTCAAAGAACTATACTCGGTAGGCAAGCGTGATGTCGTGGTCGATCTGGGCGCCGGTGACGGCAGGGTGTTGCGCGAGGCATCCCGCTGTGGTGCCGCCGCCTATGGTGTCGAACTGAACCCGTTGTTAGTGCTGTTTGCTCGTCTACGACTCGCAGGAGGTGCTGGCGCTCGAGTCACGCTCGGCGATATGTGGCGCTATCGACTTCCGGATGATACGACACTGGTATATGCTTTCAGTGTTTCGCGTGACAGCGCCAGGTTAGCCCGACACCTGCAGGCGGAGGCCGAGCGACTCAGGCGACCGCTGCACGTGATGATGTATGGCAGTACGCTCACGGGTCCACGGCCCGTACGAACCTGGCGCGGGCATACGCTCTATAGGCTGGCTCCTTTACAGGGGAAGAAAGCATAAGTATAATGCCTCTCATGAAGAAAACTCTCGTTATGCAGCGTGGTGCCTCGGTGCCAGTCGTGGTCACCATCGTGCTCTTGTCATTATTCCTGGTCGCGTTCGCCGGCCTCGCGGTCTGGGCCTACATGAACTACGACGATCAGCGGACCAATGTCAATTTAAAGATCGATGCAGCGGTCAACAAGGCAGAAAAGGAACAGGCCGATGAACTGGAGGCCAAGTTCCTTGAGCGCGAGAAGGAACCGTACCGTTCGTTCGCCGGCCCGACCGACTTCGGCACCCTGAGTTTCAAGTATCCAAAGACGTGGAGCGTGTTCATCGCAAGTGATGGCAGCGGACGGAGCAGTCGCAGCGGCTTCGAGGCTTATCTCCATCCCGTCGTCGTACCACCGGTGAGCGAGACCGAGCGGTATGCCCTGCGGGTCACCATCACCGATCAGAAATATGAAGATGTCATCGCCGAATACCGTGAACTGGTAGAAGAAGGGGGCCTGCGCAGTTCCGCCACCAAGGCCAACGGACAGAACGGCACCCGGCTGGACGGTAATTTCTCGGAGGATATCCGCGGCGCGGCCGTTGTCTACAAAATCCGTGACAAGACGGCTGTCCTTCGCACCGATGCCGATACGTTCAAGCCTGACTTCGAACGACTCATCAAGACCATCACCTTCAACGATTAGCCTCCCCGGCGCCGTGCTACACTAGGAAGTAGTATGGAGCAAGCGGGGATCCGGCGACAGAAGGGTGGGGCCTTCCTTGGTGGTGTCACGCCGCTGAGCGTTGCCGCCCATGAACTGAAATCGCCGTTGGTGCTGTTGCGCCAACTCTCACTTGACCTCGAGATGACTTCTGACGAACACGACCGCGCGCGTATCATCGAACAGATGGTGCAAGTGAGTGAAAAGGCGCTCCGTCTGACCGGCGACATCACCCGTAGTGAAGCGGTGCAACGAAGCCTGTTCGAGTGCACGCCACTTAACCCGCTGAGCGTCTGCGACGACGTGACCAGTGAGCTCGCACGGTTGTATCAGGCGCATGGCCGTGCCCTGCGTATCGGTCGGATCCGCCAACTACCGCCAGTAGTAGCGAACCGCGACCTGCTTCGGCGAATCCTGCTGAACTTCGCCGACAACGCGTTGCATTACGGCGATGTCGACGGCGTCGTCGAGTTGCAGGCGCAGCTACTGCGTGAACGGGGTCGCGTGCGCATCGCCGTGCGTGACTACGGGCCCGGATTGCCGCTTGGCAGCTGGCGCAATCTCAAGAATAGCCTGGGACAGGCGCAGCCGGTCCACGCCCGGCCTCAAAGTAGCGGCCTCGGCTTGTATATATCGGCCCAATTCGCCGACGCAATGAACGCTCGCATCGGTGCCATTCGCCACCGGGACGGTGCCTCGTTCTATGTCGAACTGCCGGTCTCACACCAGATGAGCCTGCTATGACCGCCCAGCGTGTGGTGGTGATTGAAGACGACCAGTGGCTGGCCGAGCATTACCTGCGGCTTCTCCGGCGGGCAGGGTACGAAACCTACCATGCGCCGCACGCCCTGCTGGCTATCGATATGATCGATGATGTGCGACCGCACGCTATCCTGCTCGACGTGTTGCTGACGGGCATGACCGCGTTAGCCTTGCTGCATGAACTGCAATCGCATGATGACTTAGCGACGATCCCAGTGGTTCTCGCGACCAATCTGGCGGATCAGATAGAACTCGACGACGTGGCGGGGTACGGCGTCAAGCGCGTTCTCGACAAGGCTACCATGTATCCCGACGATGTGGTCGCGGCCATCCGTGGGGCGCTCGCGTGAAGACGTTCCGGACCAAGGCTATCGTGCTGCGGCGGACTGATTTCGGTGAGGCCGACCGTATTCTTAACCTTCTGACACCGGAGCACGGTATCGTCAGTGCCATCGCCCGCGGCGTGCGACGGGAAAAGAGCAAGCTGGCCGGGGGTATCGAACTGTTCGCGCGGTGTGACGTGACGGTCGGCTCGGGAAGGGGCGAGCTGGGTATCATCACCGGCGCGCGGCTGGAAACATTCTATTCGCATATCATGACCGACTACGACCGTCTGCAGTTCGGCTATGATGCGCTCAAGCAGGTGGCACGGGCGGCCGACCAGATTGACGAACCGGCATTTTTCGACCTGCTCGACCAGACGTTCGCCTCTATCGACGACATGTCGCTCGATTTACGGCTCACGAAGACCTGGTTCTGGCTACAGCTGGCTATCCTGCTTGGTGTCGGCATGAACCTTTCCACCGATGCCAACGGCATGAAGCTGGTCGAGGACGCGCGCTATAACTTTTCGGAAGCCGACCATGCCTTCGTCTTCCACGAACGCGGCACGTTCGACAGCTCACACGTTAAGCTTCTGCGGCTGCTTAGCGCACAGTCGCCGAAGGTCGCAGCGCAGGTGAAAGGAGTCGGGGAGCTGATTTCCGACTGCCTGTGGATCGCCGAGCGCGCCGTGGCCCATTAGTTTCGTATGAAAAAGGAAATCCCGCACCTGGCTGGTGCGGGATCCGCGTGGTTCACATCGGTAGTTAGGAAAGAGCGCGAAGGCGCCGGACCGTCCGTAAGGCGGGGCCGGTGGTGGCCTCGACGAGTCGCCCGTCCATCAGATCGTCGGTGACGTCCGAGAACTCGTTCTTGGCCAGGATGAGCGAACGGGTACGTACGATACGTGCCTGTGCCACCCAGCGGTCTCGTCCGCTGAGCATAGGCTGCATCGCTTTCAGGTTGTCGAGCACATACACCAGCTTGTTACTGCTACTAGCGACTTCGTCGACATGAAGTTGCAATTCCAGCGCATCATGTCTGGTGTAGGCATGGGTGCGGGCAAGCATGCCCTCGGTCACTAGGCGCTCAAGCTGGTAGCGTTGATCCGTTTCCGGTGTCTTGTCGTCAAACAAATCGAGTGCTTGCTCAAGGCGGGTGACAGCCGTGAGGTAATCACCCTCCTGCCATAAGCTCCAGCCGTAATCACGCAGCGTGATAGCGCGTCCGATCACGTTGCCGCGATCGAACAGTGACTCTGCCATGTCGAAATGCTTCGTACCCTCGTGACAGCCTTCGAAATGCGTCACGACCTGACCGATCCGATGACGGATGCGAGGGCTGAAGTGGGCAGACTCGGTCGGGTCGCCGTGGTCGCGCGTGCTTTCGTAGGCTTCGCCTAGTAAGAACGCCGCCCGTTGGAACTCGTGACCGTTCATCATGTGCTGGGCCTGCTTCACCAGCTGTCTGGTACGTGCAAGTAGCAACCAACTGTCCTTCCTTATAATGTGAACGTGCGGACCTATCAATAGTACGCAGGAAGACTGATAAGGGGCTGAGAAAGGAAGCAGACCCGCTCCGGCGCCCCGTTGAAGGGGCGGCCGGAACGGGCCATGTACGGAGGTGGCGAGCGCCTGGTCAGGCGTTCATTTGGACGTCCCGCTGAGCACATGTGCCAGCCAGATGCCCGTACCGCGTCGGAGCCACATCAGACGGGCCGCCCAGCGCCGCTTGGCGCTTGGGTCGTGCCGCTGAATCAGGCTGTACAGTTCATCCGACTTCCGTAGTTCTTCCTTCGAGACGTAGCTGCCGAGTGAGCGCAGCGCCATGTACCAGTGGAACCGGTTGTTGATGCGCCACTGCTCGTTGGCCTTGTCGCCCAGGCGGTCGAACGTCAGTTCGGCCTCCTTGAAGCGACCGACGGCCAGCAGCAGGTTCTCACGCCGATCCTTGCGGGTGTGACTGTCGTGACTTTTCCTGAGGAACCAACGACCAAGGATGGTCATGGCCACGCCCTCGTCATTCCGGTCGGGGCTGCTGAGCGAACGCTCGAGTAGCACCTCCATCGGCTTGGCGTTGCGGCCGGCCCGTTGCTGGACGGGCAGGGGAAGCTCGCGCTTCCGCCACCGTAGCAACGTGACCGCAAGGTCGCGGTCGTAGGCCATCTCGTGGTGACGCCTGTCATAGCCGTAGGCCTGACGGACCTCTTGCATGCACCGTTCGGCCTCTTCGAAGTCGAAGAAACGTAGGGCGCAGGTAGCTCGACGGACCCAGTAGTCAGCCCCGTCATCCATGTCTGGCCTGGTTCGCAGGCCCATGTCGTACAGGACCTGCTTGGCCTCGCCGAACTTGCGTTGGTTCCACAAGGTGTCGAACCTCGTGAAGTCGTGTGATCGTACGATACGATCGGTACCTCCCATCTTCATCACCTCCGTATAGTGAATGGGAATCTTTTCATTATACCATAAAATCATAGTTTCGGCAATCACTGGTATACTAACCCTAATGGAACAGAAGGCAAAACTCGAAGATATCGTCGGCCTGGCCAAGCGCCGCGGCTTCATTTACCAAGGATCGGAAGTATACGGTGGCCTGAGCGGCACCTGGGACTACGGCCCGCTTGGCGTGCAGCTGAAGCGCAACATCATGGACCTATGGTGGCAGATGTTCGTGGCCGAGCGTGACGACATGTATGGTGTCGACGCTGCCATCCTGATGAACCAAAAGGTCTGGCAGGCGAGCGGCCACGTCGATACGTTCACCGACCCGTTGGTCGAATGCGCGAATTGTAAGGGTCGGTTCCGTGCCGACAAGCTGGATAATCCGAATAAGTGTCCGACCTGCGGTAAGGAAGGCACGTTCGGCGAACCGAAGCAGTTCAACATGATGTTCAAGACGAACGTCGGCCCCGTTGCCGACGAAAGTTCCACCAGTTATCTTCGCCCTGAAACAGCCCAGGGAATCTTCACCAATTACAAAAACGTCGTCGACAGCTTCTATCCGGACCTGCCGTTCGGTATCGCCCAGCAGGGGAAGGCGTTCCGTAACGAAATCTCACCGCGTGACTTCGTGTTTCGCTCGCGTGAGTTCGAGCAGATGGAAATCGAATACTTCGTGCACCCCGACAAATGGGAAGAAGCCTTCGAGCATTGGGTAGAGAAGTGTAAGGAGTGGTTCGCCGCACTTGGTCTGCCGGCAGAAAGTGTACACGAGTTGGAAGTGCCGGAAGCTGATCGGGCACACTACAGCAAGCGCACCATCGACTTCGAATTCGACTACCCGATTGGCCGCGAGGAACTGATGGGTCTGGCCTACCGTACTGACTTCGACCTTAGTAACATTGAACGCGTATCCGGCAAAAGCATGGCATACCGCGTGAAGGGGAGCGAAGAGAAGTTCGTACCGCATGTGATTGAACCATCCTTCGGTGTCGAACGCGCCCTGATGGCCGTGCTGGTAAGCGCCTATCGCGAAGACGAACAGAACGGCGAGAAGCGTGTCTTCCTAGCCTTGCCTGAGCATTTGGCACCGGTGAAGTATGCCGTAAGTCCACTATTGAAGAACAAGACGGAACTGGTTGAAAAAGCCCGCGAAGTTTACCACGCGCTGAAGAAGAAACACGGCAACGTGATGTGGGATGACAACGGCAACATCGGCAAGCGCTACCGCCGCCAAGACGAAATCGGCACGCCGTACTGCGTGGTGATCGACTTCCAGACGCTGGAAGACGATACGGTGACGGTGCGTGAACGCGACACGACCGTGCAGAACCGTGTCTCGTCCGTCGAACTCGTTGACTAGTTCACGAGAGGCAAAGCTTCTTGGGGAATATTCAGTGCTACCGCCAGCCGCTCGAGCTGTTGGAACTTGCCATACGGAATCTGCGTACCGTCAGAAGCGTATAAGCGGTAAAAGTGCGGGTAGGTGACCGTCGTACCGCGGAACGTCTTGGCACTTGTCGGTTCGTCGATGCGCTTGATATACCAGCCGCCGGTCTGGGGCTCGATAATTCGTTTCAGTTTGGCGTAATGATTGAAAGCCATGATACCCCTACTATACGGCTATCTGCTACACTGTGAACACTATGGCCCCCAAACGACCGAAGATACACCCGCTGATACGCCTTGCGCCGAAGATGCTGCTGGCGATATTGTTGGTGTTCACCTTGGCCGCCGTGGTGGCCGGCGAGCTATTCGGCGCCTACGACATATTCTGGTGGTGGGACGACATGCTACACGGTGTATCCGGTGTCATCTTCGGACTGATCGGCTTTCTGCTGGCCTACTTCATAAACGGTCGCTACCACTTGGCAGTCGGACCGCTGTTCATGGCCGTGTTCGCGTTCACGTTCGCCATGACGATCGGCGTGTTGTGGGAAATCTTCGAGTTCAGCGTCGACGTGGTATTCGGTGCCGCCATGCAGCAATGGAACCTGCCGGATGATGCCCGGCTGATGGGGAAAGCGTTTCAGGGGAGCGGCTTACGTGACACCATGTCGGACCTGATTCTTGCTTCCGGTGGCGCGCTGTTCGCCGCCATCTTCTCATATCTGGCCTACAAGAATGATCGCCAGACGGTACTTTCCGTCATGCGACAGATGTTTCCGATGATCCGGCGCAAAAAGCGGACTGCTCGCACGAAGTAGGGGCGTGACAAAGCCCCGCTGGTGAGGGGCTCTGCCTATTCGGTTGTAGAGGGCAGTAGACCCGTGCGGGGCTAGCTCTTGCGCTTGACGGAGACTGCCTTGGGGCTGAGCTTCTTGTTGTCGAAGGTCACGTCGTGGCTTTCGTTCAGCTTGACGCTCAGCGTGTCATGCTCGGGTGTGATGTCGAGGAAATCCTCGTAGTGACGCCGCTCATCGGGATGTTCGGCAAGGAATTCGACAAGCCGCTTCTCGTCGACCTCAACGACCCGCCTGGCAACGCGGTTGACGTGGCCACGCTTGCGGGCGACCACCAGTGCACCGCTCTTGTCCTTCAGCTTGATGCTTTCAGGTACGCGCTTGAACTGGAACCTGACCCACCGGGTGGTGAATGAGCGTTCATTTTTCGGTGTCAGCTCGTGGCGGTGCCGGTCGATGTCGCTCCAGAGCAAGCCATCATCCTTGTGGATGTGGGCCTCGAGCCGCGTGACGGCGCGGTCGTGCGTCGCCTTCAGGGCGTCGCGCCTCTCTTTGTATCGTTGCTTCACCTTGTCGAGACGGGCCTCGAGCAGGATACGACGACGGGCACGGCGATTCAGTCGGTCCAGTACTTTCGGGTCGACGTTCGTCACGTCAACCACCTCCGTTTCTTGATGTTGAAGAGCTGCGAGTATTATGATAATAAAACATCGGAAAGTCAATGATCCGTCGACCGCTCGTAGGCCGAAGACTGTATACTAAGAGAAAAGGAGATACATGCGCCCACGACTATTCATCGAGCAGAAAATCACCGCATTCGCCAACAAGTATCGAGTCATTGGTGCGAGCGAGACAGGTGAGCCCGTCGACCTGCTGGCGTTCGCGCAGCAGAAACGGCTAGCCTTCAAAGAGAAGGTGACGTTTTACGCTGACGAAAAGAAGCGCACGGCTGCGTTCACGTTCCGGGCCGAGAAAGTGATGGACGTACACGGTCGTTACTTGGTGGAAGATATCAACGGAGCACTGATTGGCGTGTTCCGCAAAGAATTCAAACAGTCGCTCCTTATCAGCACCTGGCAGGTGATGGACGCGGAAGGTAATGCAGTCTTCACAGTACGAGAAAGTAATGCGACACTCGCTGCTGCACGTCGTTTCGCTGGCTTTATCCCGTTTGTCGGCGATCTATTTGAGATCATACTTTTGTTTCTCAAATACCATTTCGTATTTCTCGATAGTGCCAGTGATGAAGTGGTGGGCACCTACCGTAAGACCACATTGTTACGTGACCACTATACGCTGTTCATGACCGACGAAGGCTATGGGCGCACCGATTGGCGCGTGTTGGCAGCGATGGGCGTGGCGCTTGACGCGCTCCAATCGCGCTAGGTAGTGGGTGACATCTGTATCTTTTGTTACAATTTTGGTTAGAGAAGAAGGAGACTTCGTGACGAAAGCGTTCATGAGACAGTATTATGCGCTAATCCAATGGCTACTCGGGAGCTTCGTGGTAGTGAGCTCGCTGCTGGCGTGGCTTGATACACGTGGGCCGGTCGATAGCCTGAGTATTTACGATATCTTTCCGCCACTCGGTTTAATCGCGTTTGGTCTGATGTGGACGCATTTCGTATTAGGCGCAGTGCGTCGCTATGCGGGCTACGCCAAACCCGCAGGTGATGCGTATATGAGCATATCGATGGGATTGGTGCTGGCGCTGATCATCCTTCATCCTGGCCTGCTGTGGCTCGGGTTGTACCGCGACGGCTTCGGACTGCCGCCCGGCAGCTACTTGATGGCGTATGAGAGCCAACTGTTGGCCGTGCTGCTAGGCAGTATCGGGCTGACGATCTTCCTGGCCTTTGAGCTAAAGCGGTGGTTCGGCCAGAAAGCCTGGTGGCGCTACGTTGAGTGGGCGCAGATTGCCGGTATGGCAGCCATCTTTGTCCACGCCATCCAGCTAGGCGGCGAACTGCGACAAGACTGGTATACGTTCGTGTGGTGGCTGTATGGCGTGACGCTAGTTGTTGCTATCATGTATACAGCGATTCATCACACGAAACGAAAGGGGAGAAACGATGCAGCAAAAAGGTAGGGGAAGCGCCACGTTCATGTGGGTGATAGCGGTCGTCCTCATGGTGTTGGCCCTGGGTGCACTGGTGTATGCGATGAGCCGAAACGACGAGTCTGATGTCGCCCGCGACCAACCAACCGGACGTACCGAGACAACCGGCCAAGCTGGTTCGAATGATAATGAAATCCAAGCTGAGGGTACGCAAGTCATCTTCACCGACGATGGGTTCAACCCGTCGAGCTACACTTCCAGAGAGGGTGAAGCTGTAACGGTACGAAACGACTCCTCGATGGAACTGCAGTTCTCGAGCGCTGATCATCCCACGCATCAGGACACACCGGAGTTCAACCTACCGGTACTTGGTCCGGGAGAATCAGCCACTTTTACGCCGAACGGGACAGGTACCTTCGGTTTCCACGATCATATCAATTCGCAGTATACCGGCACGCTGACGGTTGAATAAACCTGCCACGGAAAGTGTGGTAGATAAGGCGATAGTAAAACCATCTGCCAGCAAGGAACGACTGGTACAATGGAACAAGCACTAACGAAAAGGAAACATGGAAACACCGACGACCGAACCGACTGATATTTTTTTGTGGGCCAACCAGACCGACGCCGTCAAGAACGAGCTGACACTTGAACTGTTCGTCTTCAACAAGAACTACACGCCGTACAGCATCAGCTATTCGCGTGAACTGGACGCCCAGCTGAAAGCTATGTTCATTTACGACTTAGTGAATACCGTCAACTTCGGCGCCGGCACCGGATTGTCGGTGCGTGATTTCGAGCTGTCTGAGGCCGAGGAGAACGTGCTGCTCCGAACCGAACTGGAGAAAGTCGGGCGGGCCGAGACGCTGATTCATTTAGTCGAAAAACAAAGAGGCGATATCGTCGCGTTCTCTGAAACGGAACATGAATTCAAACGCATCAAAGGCATCCTGCTCAAGGCGACACGACCGGACGGAAAGACGTTCTATGTGACCAAGGCGGTCCAGCAGAGCAACGTGTTGCCGGGCGCTATCAGCTGGCAGCTGAGCGGTGGCACGTTCGCGCCCTTCGAGCCGGAAATCGGCGTCAAGCTCCCTAGTGACAACCAGGTGCTGATCATCGGCCAGGACATCTTCATTTTTAACCAGGCGAAATTCGAAAAGTTGTTCCAGTACGAATACAAGAAACAGCTGCTGGCCGATCAGAAGGTGAAAGAGATACTGGAGGCGTACAAGCTGAGCCTGCCTGAAGGCATGGACCTACAGAGCCTGGTGCGTGAGAAGCCCGGTGTAGTGAAGAAGCTGCAGAAGCTTGAGGTCGGTGGCGTCAGCCAGGAACAGGCAATCGACTACGCCGACACCATGCAGCTCGACCTGATGACCGACGATGCCAATGCCATCATCATCATGGACGGTCGCGACTTGGATATGTTCGTCAATTTGATTAACGAGGACTACATCACTAGTGAACTTTCGGGAAAACGCTACGAAATCAAAAGCAAGAAGTTGCTTGACGAACCCGAGGGCGAACCGCCGCGCGGTTAGTCGGTTATACTAGTACTATGAAGCAGAACTTGGCACTCGCCATCATGGCGACAGGGGAGCATGTGTTCCTGACCGGTCCGGCCGGCTCCGGTAAGACGTATCTGCTGAACCAACTGATACGGCTGAAGAAGCATGAAGGGAAGCATGTCTCGGTCACGGCTACCACCGGTCTGGCCGCCTCGCACCTGGGTGGCAGCACCATCCATGCCTGGAGTGGTATCGGCATACGCGATGAGCTGGGCGGTCAGTTCCTGGAAAATCTTTCCAAGGGCCGCCGCGATATCATCGAGAAAACCGACGTACTGATCATTGATGAGATCTCGATGATGCATGATTTCCGCCTCGATATGGTAGATACGGCCTGTCGTTTGGTACGTAAGCAGCCTGATACACCGTTTGGCGGCATCCAGGTCATCATGAGTGGCGACTTCTTCCAGCTACCACCGGTGAACAGAGCCGATAGCTTTCAAGGCGGGTTCGTGGTCTTCTCTGAGGCCTGGCAGCAGCTCGATCCGGTCGTTTGCTACCTTGAGGAGCAGCACCGTCAGGAAGAGGACGACGAACTGAGTGGCATACTAGGCGCCATGCGCTCACGCGACATCCGCCAGTCGCATGCCGCGCAGCTGCTGGCCCGCACCGAGGTCACGCCGCCGGCTGACAGTATCTACACCGAACTCCATACGGTAAATGTCGATGTCGACTCCCAGAACGAAGCCAAACTCAAACAGTTGCCAGGTGACGAGATGATCTATCAGCAGACGACAACCGGTTCCGATAATTACGTCGAGAATCTACAGCGCTCGGTACTGGCACCGGCCGAATTGCATCTGAAAGAGGGTGCGCTGGTGATGGCGGTCAAGAACAGCCTTGATAGGAAATATGTCAACGGATCGCTTGGGACCGTCGTCGCCTTTGACACGGCAACGGAATACCCGATCGTTAAATTCCTGAATGGCAAAGAGGTGACTATGCAACCGGACACCTGGGAACTGCGGGATGGTGATAAGAAACGCGCCAGCATCACACAGATACCGCTGAGGTTAGCCTGGGCAATCACCATCCACAAGAGTCAGGGCATGACGCTCGACGCTGCCCTGATCGACCTGCGCAAAGCGTTCGTGGCGGGTATGGGTTACGTGGCACTGAGCCGTGTCCGCTCACTTGAGCAGCTGTATCTGAAGGGCATCAACCGGACGGCCCTTGAAATCAGTGAACAGGCCTACGACATCGACGATCAATTGCGACAGAAGTCAGCCCAGGATGCGAAGCGGCTGGCTCATCTCGAGGCGACGTTCGAGCAGCGCGAAAAAAAGCTGGCTGGCAAGAAACCGAGCAGTTGGAGTCAAAAGATCGAAAAGATGCGTGAAACGTACCCGAACGCCTATCGTCCGTGGACCACTCAGCAGGATGCCATGCTGAAGCAGGAATTCCAAAACGGGCTGAGCCTCAAGGAGCTGTCGGCTGCGCTCGGCCGTCACGAGGGGAGTATCGTCATCCGCCTGCAAAAACATTTCGGCGACGACGTAGTCGCGGGCTAGGGGTATAATAAGAAGAATGTCAGATTCGAGCCAAATCAGGTTTCCGTCCCGCTTCTTATGGGGTGCGAGCATAGCGGCTCATCAGGTGGAAGGCGGCAATCACAATCAGTGGTCGGTCTGGGAGCTTGAAAATGCCAAAAGTCTGGCGCACGCGGCTGAGTACCATTTCGGTGATCTCGCAAACTGGGACGACATCAAGGACGAAGCCAAGCGACCTGACAACTATGTGTCAGGCAGGGCCGTCGAGCACTACGAACGATTCGAAGCCGACCTTGATCTGGCACGGAAAATGAACCTGAACGCGCTACGGTTCAGCGTCGAGTGGAGTCGCATCGAACCGACCGAAGGCGCCTGGAACGTCGAGGCGATCGAGCACTACAAGCGCTACGTATTGGGACTTAAGAAACGGGGCATTGAACCCATCGTCACGCTGTTCCACTTCACGCTGCCGGTCTGGTTCAGCGAGAAGGGGGGCTTTGAGTATCGTGCGAACGTTAAATACTTCCTTCGCTTCACGGAAAAGATATTGAGCGAGCTGGGGCCGGCCGTGCGGTATGTTATCACTCTCAATGAACCCGAGGTCTACGCGACCGAAAGTTACCTACTGGGAAACTGGCCACCCATGCGTCAGAGTCGCTTCCAGATGATCAAGGTGCTGCGGAACCTTGCCTATGCACACAACAAGAGTTCGAAACTCATCCATGGGATGAATCGTCGGTACAAGGTATCGGTTGCCAAGAACTCGAATTATTTCTATGCCGGTGACGACGCCAGGTTGTCGCTATGGAGCACGGCTATCATGCAGTACTTTCAGGACGATTATTTCCTGAAGCGGGTGCGACGACGGTGTGATTTCCTGGGGGTGAACTACTATTTCTCGCATCGGGTGTATGGCTACCGGGTACATAATCCCGAAGAGCGCGTCAGTGACATGGGGTGGGATCTGAGTCCGGACAACCTGGAGTTCGCGCTTGAGCGACTGTACCGCAAATACCACCTGCCACTCATCGTAACCGAGAACGGGTTGGCCGATGCCAGTGACGAACAGCGTCAGTGGTGGCTGGGCCGCACCATCATGGCGATGCGCAACGCCATGCATCAAGGCGTTGACCTGCGCGGTTATCTGCACTGGAGCCTGCTCGATAACTTTGAATGGGATAAAGGCAAGTGGCCACGGTTCGGCTTAGTGGCGGTCGATTACGCCACCATGGAACGCACGCCACGTCCGAGCGCCCGACGGTACGCCGCGTTCATTGCCAAGCTACAGAAAGGAAACGGTTGACTCATGGAAAAGACAGGCGTCAAGATCGCGGTCATCGGTGGTGGCACCGGTAGTTTCACGCTGCTATCTAGCCTGAAGGATTATACCCGCCACGTCAGTGCATTGGTCAACATGGCCGATGACGGTGGTTCAACCGGTCAGCTGCGCGACGAACTAGGGGCGTTGCCACCCGGCGATATCCGTCAGTGCCTGGTGGCGCTGAGTGATTCCGAGCGGTTGCGCGACCTGTTCAACTACCGCTTCGAAGGCGGCAGCCTGGAAGGCCATGCGTTCGGCAACCTATTCTTAAGTGCGCTTGAAAAAATGACCGGTAATTTCGCCGAGGCGGTCGAGACGGCTGCCGACGTGCTCAATATCACCGGCGAAGTCTATCCGGTAACGCTCGACAAGGTGACGTTGGTGATGCGCCAGTCGGACGGCAAGGTGACCGAAGGTGAGTTCCAGATCGGGCATGCCGATTTCGGTGACTACACCCGGCCAGACATGGAACTGAGACCTCAGGCCGCGCTGAACCCAGCGGCGCACGAGGCGATTTTAGGCGCCGACCTGGTGGTGATTGCTCCCGGCAACATCTACGGGTCGCTCGCGCCGGCCTTGATCGTACCGGGCATGAGCGAGGCACTGAACGCCACCACTGCCAAAAAGGTATACGTGTGCAACCTGGTGACAAAGCCAGGTCAGACCGATGGTTTCGACGTGTGTGATTTCGCGGCCGAGATTGAACGCTTCGGTCAGCTGCGACTCGACTACGTACTCTTTAACGACGCCAAACCGTCACAATACCTGCTTGACCGCTATGCCAAGGAAGGAGAGTACTGGGTGACGTATGACAAGAAGAAATTAGCCGCCGCTCATTACCAGGCCGTCGGTGGGCATTTCGTCTCCAACGAACGCCCGGCCGCCTCACAATCCGACCCGATTGCTGCCACCAGGACGCTTATCCGTCACGACGCCGACGCGATCGCGAAGCAGCTGATGAAGCTGTACTTCACCTAGCAGGCCGACACCGCTATACTGAAGGTGAATGCAACGTAGCTATGAAATCATGAGAACTGGCAGTCACGAGACCGAACCTCGCGTGGTCGACGAATTCGTGGTGCTTGATCTGGACCGGACGCTACTCGATAGCGATAAGGTAGTCGAACTGATGTGTCGTCAGCTGACCCGATATGGAATAGCAGCTGATGAAGTGCGGGAGAACCAGCGGCTCATCATGTCGGCAACCGGGCAGTCGTTGTCAGCCCTTGAATTCCTGAGTGGCGAGTACGGCGAGGCACTGGCCGCACGCCTGACCGCGGATCTGCACGGCTTGGCCCAGGAGGGACGGCTCCCTCGTGAAGCGTTGCTCTATGACGGTGCGTCGCCGGCGCTGCTCGACGAGCTGGACCGTCGGGATCTGCCGTTCGCCGTGTTGACCTACGGCGAACCGGCCAACCAACTGTTCAAGCTGGCACTGTACCGCCAGCTGACCGGACGCGATGAGCGTCGTCTGCCAGCCGTCGTAACCGACGAACCGAAGAAAGGTGAGTGGATCCATGCGCACTGGTACGACGGTAGCGATGAGCATATGAGAGTACCGGCCGAATTCACCCATGCCCACCCGATCATGGCGAAGCGGGTGGTCGTGCTCGACGATAAGCTGACGAACCTCGCCTCGCCCGACAAGGTAGTGCAGGGAATCCATATCGATAACCGCCCAGAGGCACCCCTCGGTCGCCACTCGTTAGGAGACGTGGTGACTGCTTTGCAGACAGGGCAGCCTCTCGCCGAATTGGCGCGACATTTCGGCAGCGCAGCCTGACCCCCTTCATTGACTTTTGACACTGCTTATGCTATAATGGAAGTATGGTTAAGAAACGATTTCGCGCGACGAAAACCGACGATGTTATGAGTCCGGCTGCCATGCTGGCGACGGAACATGACTTCAAGAACGCCTTGCTTCTGGTCTCGCTCGGTATTAATGTTTTCGTCCTCTGCCTGTGGGTGGCCCTGCAGGTAACGCCCGCCTACGATCTGGCACTGACGCAATTCTTCTTCGGACGCTAGGTGTTCGTCAACTAACACAACGAAAACCGGCCCAGCACCACAGGGCCGGTTTTCATCTGTTACTGGCTATGCTTATCCACAAAAGTGTGGATAAAAGAGCAGGAAGAAATCAAAATCTATAAAAATATGCTTGCAAGTGGGTACTGGTGGGTATTATGATAAGGTCAGTGGAAAAAAGTGGGTAACACCACAAAACAAACAAACACCACTGCACAATAAAAAATAATCAACGCTACCGCCCCAAAGCAGGCGAGTAAGAAGGCACCCTTAAACGCGATGGATTATTTCGAACGAAAGCTTGATGACAAGCGTCGGTTGACCATACCGACGGAGCTTCGTGAAGAATTCCAGAGCGGGGTAATCCTTACCCGCGGCTTCGGCGACTATCTGCATCTGTACTCGAAAGAGGTATGGGAGCGGGAAGTCGAACCGGCGCTCACAGGAAGCATCCTTGATGAGCACGTGGCCGATCTGAACGTCAAGTTCCGCTCCGGGAAGACCGAGGCAGAACTGGATCAGAAACAGGGCCGGGTGACCATTGAGCAGCATCTGCTGGAGTACGCAGGTATCGGAAAGGCCGTTTCGGCCGTCCGAGCCGGCGCCTACTGGCGGCTGATGGCAGCCTAAGCGTTCTCCGTCCACCGTTCTTTAACAATCCGATACGTAAAAGGATACCTCGAGATTACCAATCTGGTTGCACGTGAGCAGTGGAAAGGGCAACACATTAAACAAGCCTAGAACCTTCCTCAAAAACACACCTCCCAAAACTCCACCTCACACATAAGTCTCTCAAGTCCCGATCAAGGCCGGTATGCATCCCATGCGGATACTTCCAATCAAGCCTCGGGACCACTTATCACAAAAACAAACACACCATGCGAAAACAAACATGCTCCGCGTGACCAGTTTGGTGATCTTGAATCCGACAATTGCAGCACATGATGCTACAATTAGTCGCGAAATGAGTATCAAAGAACATCCACCACAAGATGAAGCGCCTCTCGCAGGCACTTCACCAGTTCTTCACGTTCCCGTATTGCTCGCCGACACATTGGCGATGCTGAAGCCCCAACCGGGTGAGTCATACCTTGATCTCACTGTCGGCTACGGTGGCCATGCATCGAAGGTGCTGGAAGCGACCGACAACTATCCGGGTGCCGTGCTGGTCGACCGCGACGAGAACGCGATCGCCACGCTGCAGGCATTCGAAGGTAAGGGAGCGCGTCTCGTGCATCAGGATTTCGTCGCAGCTGCTACGCAGCTCGCGAGTGAACCTGCACGATTCGATATGATTCTTGTGGATCTCGGGGTGTCGTCACCACAGCTCGATAGGGCTGAGCGAGGCTTTTCCTTTCAAAACGACGGACCGCTCGACATGCGGATGGATCCATCACTGGACCAGACCGCGGCCGACATCGTCAATCACCGTAGCGAGAAAGATCTCTACAGAATCTTACTCGAGTACGGGGAAGAGAACCGAGGGTTCGCCAAACGTATAGCCAAGGCTATCGTCCGCAACCGGCCGTTCTCGACCACGAAGGAGCTAGCCGATCTTATCCTGCACGAGCATCGCGGCAAATGGCAACGAACCCATCCCGCGACCCGCACCTTTCAAGCCCTTAGGATCGCGACCAATGACGAACTGCGTCAGGTCGAAGACCTACTACCACTACTGCCACAATTACTGCAACCCGGCGGCAGGGTAGCGATTATCAGTTTCCATAGCCTGGAAGACAGGCTGGTGAAACGGTACTTCAAGGAACAGGCGCAGGCCGGCTATGAAGCCGAACTGGAGCTGTTGACCAAGAAGCCAATCGATGGGGCGATTTCAGACGTTCACAACCCGCGATCGCGTAGCGCCAAGCTCCGCGTCGCAGTGAAAAAATAAAACAAACATAGGAAAGGGCACAAAAAACAATGCCAATCCACATCCCAGTACAGAACGAATCAGTCGAGACCAAGGTCGTCGTCCGATTCAAGTAACCGTTCTTCGGGGCGTCTCACTCGTGGGGCGCCCCACCAAACATAAACACCAAAAACACCCACCACCACATGTCCTACCAAACCACCACCTATAACCGACGTCGTCAAAGCATGAACCGCAACCAGAACACGGTCGCGTTCGCCTCAAGCGTCAAACTCGGCCCAGTGACCCATACGGTGCTCATTGCCCTTATGATTACTGTGCTTGGCTTGATATACTTAACCCAGGCCACGAAGGCTACCAGCTACGACTACGAGGCGCAGGCCATCGAAACGAAGATCGCTGAGCTCAGCGAAGAGAAGACTGATCTCGAAGTAGAGAATGCCCGTCTGACCGCACTCTCGAGCGTGCGAGACAGCAGTGTCGCCCGGGCGATGGTAGCTCCCGATGCGCCCGCCTACGTTGGCAACTAACCCAAACCTTATGTATCATGCTTCGCGACTTCAGTTCTAACCCTCGCATACGATTGCTCGCCATAGCCGTTCTCGTGCTAATGGCGATTTTCGTAATGCGTCTGTTCTACCTGCAGGTGATCCGGCATGAGTATTACGTCGCCCGTGCCAGCGGCGAGCAAGTGAAGCGGTTGACGATTCCGGCCCAACGAGGCGAGATCTATATGAAAGACGGCGATCAACTTGCCAAAGTAGTCATGAACCAGACGGTCTTCACCATGTTCGTCGACCCGAGCATCATGGATGACAAACAGGGCGTGCTGGCGGCGATCAACCAGATTGCCGGAGGCAACACCGTCAAGGGCTTCAAAGACCGGTTGGATGACGATACGCAGTATGTACGCGTGGCGACCGGCGTGACCAGGCGGCAGGCCGAGCTGGTGAAGGAACGTGGCCTGAAAGGTGTCGGCTTCCAGGCCGAAACCAAACGTATCTACCCGGAACGCACGCTGGCAGCCCAGACCCTGGGCTTCGTGAATGCCGACGGCATAGGCCAGTACGGGGTTGAAGGCAAATTTGATACCGAGCTGAAAGGAAAGGCCGGGCTGCTTCAGTCGGTCACCGACGTCGCGAACGTGCCGCTGACGATCGGCGAGAACCATATCAATATTCCGCCTCAGCATGGGCGTGACATCGTGTTGACGCTGGACCGGAACATCCAGGCGTACACCGAGCAGGCGCTAGCTGCCGGTATGAAGCGGAGCGGTGCCACCAACGCCAGTGCCATCGTGATGGACCCCCAGACCGGCAAGGTGATGGCGATGGCCAGCCTGCCGACGTACGATCCGGGTGACTATCTGAAGATTCCGAATTTCAGCGTCGTCAATAACGGCGTCATATCGAGCCCGTACGAGCCTGGTTCCGTCATGAAGACGTTTACCGCCGCGATGGGAGTGGATACCGGCACTATCACGCCGCAGTCAACCTTCGTCAATACCGACTTTGTCCGGGTTGATGACCGCGTCATTTCGAACCTTACCAAAGGTCAGACCGGAACAATCACGTTCCAACATGCCTTGAACTGGTCGCTCAACACCGGGATGGTCGAGATTGCTCAGCGGCTCGGTAACGATTCGCTTGATCGTAAGGCCCGCGACACGATGTATCGTTATTTGCACGATAAGTTCCGTCTGGGGCAGAAGACTGGCATCGAACTTGTCGGCGAAGTGCCAGGCCGCATCATTCCTCCGACTGATGTCGAGGGCAACGCCGTACGATATTCCAACATGTCATTCGGGCAGGGTATGGACCTGACGATGGTACAGGTGGCCGCCGGTTTCAGCGCCATGATGAACGGGGGTACCTACCATGTACCGACGGTTATCGAAGGCAGCCTGAACGGTGAAGACGAAATCACGCCGGCCGAACCGTCCGCTTCACGGCGTGGCGTCATCAAAGCCTCGACCTCCAAAACGATGCGCGAGATGGCCGTGACGGCTCGTGAAGCTTTCTATGCCTCGAACGACCGCAAGGGCTATCAGATAGGCGGTAAGACCGGTACGTCGCAGACGATCGTCAATGGCTCGTACGACAACGGACAGACGATCGGTACCTACCTGGGATTCGGCGGCGACGACAAGCCGCGGTATGTCATAATGGTACAAGTATCGGGCCAAGGGGTTAATCTCGGCGGTGGCGACGACGCATTGCCGATATTCACCGACATTTCCAACTGGATGATCGATTACCTAACATTACAACCGAGAGGATAGCATGAACGACCCCCGCATCTACCAAATCTTAGCCGGTGAAGTCAGTCAGCTGTTCCTTATCAGCGTGGCGGCGTTCGTGTTGGCGATGCTGCTCACACCGATGTACACCTTCCTGGCCTACCGCTTCCGTTTCTGGAAGAAGCAGCGTACCACCAGCACCAGCGGCGAGGTGTTGCAGGTATTTAACAAGCTGCACGAGAATAAGTTCCGCCGTAATATTCCCACCATGGCCGGGGCGATTGGCGTCATCACCATTGCTCTTATTACGTTCGGCTTCAATCTTGATAGGGCAGAGACATGGCTACCGTTGGCAGCGCTGATTGGCGGTGCGCTCGTCGGGTTGATTGACGACGTCATTAACCTGCGCTCCAATGGCCACGGTGTCGCCGGGCTGCGCTCCAGTATCAAGTTCAGCATGATCGTCGGTATCGGAGTGGTGCTGGGGTGGTTCTTCTTCGACAAGCTTGGCATCGATACCGTTCATGTGCCGTTCTTGGGGGCGATTACGATCGGCTGGCTGATCGTACCGTTGTTTGCGTTCGTGGTGACGGCGACCGGAAATGCGGTCAACATATCGGACGGCCTGGACGGACTGGCTGGCGGGCTGCTAGCTATCAGCTTCGCCGCGTTCGGGGTCATCGCTATGCTGCAGGGCCAGCTATTGCTGGCAGCTTTCTGCTTCACGGTCATCGGTGCGTTGCTGAGCTACCTCTGGTTTAATATCTACCCGGCTCGATTCTTCATGGGTGACGTCGGAAGCTTTGCCTATGGCGTCAGCCTGGGCGTGGTGGCTATTCTGACGAACTCACTCCTGTTGCTGCCGATCATCGGCCTGCTGTTCGTCGTGGAAGCTGGCTCAAGCCTGATTCAGATTGTCGCAAAGAAATTCTTCGGCCGCCGTATTTTCATCTCGGCGCCAATCCATCGCCACATTGAGGCGATTGGCTGGCCCGAAGTAAAGGTGACGATGCGGTTCTGGGTCATCGCCGTAGTCGCGGCCAGCTTCGGACTGATGTTGGCGCTAGCCGGAGGGCATGTCGGCTAATGGAGCGACGACGATCAGAGAGAGCCGACACCGGGTCGGTGCGTAGCGTCAGGAAGCATCGGCCGGATTACCGGATCGTCCTGTATACCGGCCTGCTGATGATGCTAGGACTGATCATCATGTACGCCATCGGCCCGCAGCGTGCGCAGGTGCTAAATACCGCCTATAGCACGGATTTCTACACCGCCACCTATTTCTTCGGCAAGCAAGCCATCAGCCTTTTGATGGCACTACTGGCGTTCTTCATCGTTGCCAAGTTGCCATATCCATGGCTGCAGGCAAACGCGACTCGGATCTTTTATGCCGGCATCGGTGCCTCGGCCTTCCTGGCGTTCGCGGCGGCGATAGGGTGGGGAATTGCCAAATGCTCCCTTGGGGCGTGTCGCTGGATTGACCTGGGGCCGCTTGGTAGTATCCAACCGGCTGAGTTCCTGAAGTTCGGATTGTTGCTGTTCGTCGGCAGCTTTCTAGCGCTACGGGCGAAACAGGGGTTTCTCAATGACATGTACAAGACGCTGATTCCGCTTGGTGCTATCATGGCGCTGGCATCGCTGTTCGTCATCATCATCCAGCGCGACATGGGCACGGGACTGGTGATGCTGGCTATGATCGCCTGCATGCTGGTCGCGGCCGGTGTCCGCCTGCAAGTAGCAGGTGCCGTTTTCGCTGTGGCGGTGCTGGCGGGTATATTTATGATCGTCATCGCACCGCACCGGATGGAACGTGTCGCAACCTTCCTGCAGGGGGATAACACGTCGGTCGCCGACGCCTCGGCCTACCATATTGAACATGCGAAAATCGCTATCGGCAGCGGTGGCTGGAACGGTGTCGGCATCGGTAACAGCGTGCAGGCGACCGGATATTTGCCCGAGGCCATTAACGATTCGGTCTTCGCCATCATGGGTGAAACGTTCGGTTTCATCGGATTGGTAGCGATACTTATTCTGTTCACGGCGCTACTACTCAGCCTGCTTCGGGTAGCCGATCGCTTGCCAGGCTTGCCAGAGAAGCTGCTGGTCGTAGGGGTCTTCGGTTGGCTGGCCGCTCACGTGGTGCTGAACGTGGCTGCCATGACCGGCGTATTTCCACTGACGGGTATCACGTTACCGCTCCTGAGCTTCGGCGGCACCAGCATGGTGTTCATGGCCGGCGCCCTGGGTCTAGCTTTCCAACTGTCATCCTATACCGTACATTCAAGCATTAATGAAGGAGAGCGCTATGAGAATTCTCGCAGTCGGCGGGGGCTCGGGCGGCCACGTCACACCAGTCGCAGCCGTCGTTAAGGAACTGAAGGCGACCGTGCCCGATGCCGAGCTACGGTTCTGGTGCGACCAGGCATTTGCCACGCAGGCCACGGCGACCATGCAGGCGGTCGATCCGCAGATGCGTATCGACGTCATCATGGCGGGTAAGTTGCGCCGCTATCATAAGCTGTCGCTGCTGAGGCAATTGCTTCAGGTGCGTACCATCGTGGTACCGAACCTGGTCGACGCCGTCAAAATCACCATCGGTTTCCTGCAGAGTCTTATCAAGTTGGTCATATGGCGTCCGGATGTGGTATTCACGAAAGGGGGCTTCGTCTGTCTACCGGTCGGTGTGGCGGCTAGCTTGCTGAGAATCCCACTTGTCATCCACGACTCCGACGCTCATCCCGGTCTGACGAACCGGATCCTGGCTCGCTTCGCCCATACCATCGCAACTGGAGCCCCGCTGAAGTATTACCGCTATCCGAAAGGTCGTTCGCACTATGTCGGTATTCCGGTGGCCGGTGCGATCTCGCCGCTATCGGCTTCCGCGCAGGCAGCGGCGAAACGTCAGCTCGGTTTCGACGAACATGAGCCGCTCGTCGTTATCACCGGTGGCGGGTTGGGGGCGGCAGCGTTGAACGAGGCCACGATGGCAGCATTGAAGGACATGCTAACCTTCACTTCGGTCATTCTGATCTGTGGCAGCGCTCATGAGAAAGCGCTGCGGCGAAGGGCCCCGAAAAAGAGTAACTTCAAACTGTACGGCTACGTCGCAGGTGATATGCTTACTATGCTTGGAGCGGCCGATGTCGTTGTCAGCAGGGCAGGGGCGACCACCCTCCTTGAGTTGGCGGCCCTGGCCAAGCCTGCTATCATCGTACCGAACGCGCATCTGACCGGTGGCCACCAGACTAAAAATGCAGCCGTCTACGAACAGGCGGGAGCAGTGGTAGTGCTGGACGAGGAACATCTGAAGGTAGAGCCGCTTGCCCTGGTCGATGCAATAAACGCAACGTTACTCAATAAGGCTACCTTACGTGCCCTGTCGAAGAACATCCTAAGTTTGTCGAAGCCTGATGCAGCCCGCGATACCGCCCGTCTGATTATAAATGCAATCGATAGGTAACCCTCTTGCCTCTGTTACAATAAGACCAACCTAACTGAGTAAAATACATAGATATGTTCGGCCGTACACAAAAAGTTGACCAAGACCGACCCGGCCGCCGCCGGTCGGTATCGGGCGGCCCAACTCCGCGTCAGACATCCGATATGACCGACCGCTACGCGTTCCGTCGTAACCGCACGCTCACTGGTAGCTCGTCGGGTAAGATTACCAGCTCGGCGGAGCTGAGTGCCGAGCTCCGATCACCGCGCGCCCACGCCCACCATCTGACGACGCTTCGTCGCAAGCTGTCACTGTATTTTCTTATCGTAGCGAGCACCTCGTTCGTGCTCTATCTTCTCGTCAGCCAGCTGGTAGCCTCAGCGACCGTACGGGTAGCCGGGGTCGATCTGTTACCGGTCGACGATACGGTCACCTACGCTCGCTCCCTGGACGAATACTACGGCGCACGACCCATCGAGCGTCTACGCTTCCTTTTGAACGAACCAGAACTGACTTCTCACCTGCAGGCCGCCCATCCCGAAGTGAAGGCCGTACGGGTAGAGCCAGGCAGTGAACTGGGAAATGCATCGGTCGTGATTACTGCCAGGCACGCCATCGCTCGCTGGAGTATCGATGGCCGCAATCGGTACGTTGATGCCGAGGGGGTGGTCTTCACGCGCAACTATTTCGAACGTCCAGGATTGCAGATCGTGGACAACAGCGGCATACAAGCAACCGCGGTCCAGGCAGTCGCTTCGAACCGATTCCTTGGCTTCGTCGGACGTGTCATCTCGTCCAGTCAGCGCCAAGGTCTTGAAGTTGCCAAGGTTACCATTCCCACGCTGACGACCCGCCAAGTGGCGATCAATCTTAAAGGCAGACAACCGGCTTATAAATTTTCAATTGACCGCTCGGTAGGGCAGCAGGTAGAGGATATGGCTCGGATCGATCGCTTCCTGCGTCAAAAGAATATCACCGCCAGCTACGTCGACGTGAGAATCGAAGGAAAGGCCTTTTACCGATAAGAAGGGCGCATGGCCCCCGCCTCACCGGGCAGTAGTTCGGTATTTGTTCTATAGTACCGAACATATAAAAAACTATACCAAAATATCAAAATTACAAAAAAGCAAATAGCGGGTAAGTAGGGAAAAAGAGTAGGGGGGTAATAAAAAACAGAAAATGCAAATAACGGATGGATCGTCGTATGAATACCTGATGTGGATAAATATGCGCCGCGTGGCGGTGGATTCCAGGATCATGGAGATGAGTGACCTGGGTCGGTAAGATACCTGAAAGAAACCGAACGCTACGAACGTAACAGAATGAAAACGACGCCTCAGAACCGTACACCTCCCTGTTAACAGGTGATATAAAGGTATAGTGAATCAACTCTATGAATAATACGCTATGTCGTAAAAGATATATTGTGCGACGTTAAGTTACTACACATGCCATGACGCCATATATTCAACTACTCTGCCAACTGCCGGATGCGTTTCACTCTTCATTCAACTGCGTTCGCTTCTTCCCGCTTGGCCTGACTGTGATTTTCCTTACAGCTGGCTTATTCACGTCACGTAGATTCATTCCTTGCGACGCCTGATATGTCATATATGCGTTTGGCCCACGCCAATGGATGCGTTGATCGTAAGTTCTACTTTTGTTCGTATATACATTCTCTTGCGACAGATTGAGCGCTATAGCTAGGCAGCAGGGGTAAGGTGCTCTTCAGGTATCGAGAAAATCGTCGGTTCATCAGCGTACGTGGTCGTGTGGACGGTGTAGACCCACTCACCGTTGTCATACCGGGCGCCACCGATGCTTCCGAGTACGGCTCGCTCCCCTTCCTGGTAATGAAAGACGACGGAATCGTCAATCAGGAACTTTGGTTTAGGTACGTGGAACGGCTCGACGCTTAGCTTGGGGTTGTCCATTGAATGGCCCTCCTTACTCCGTTAGCGGAGTTTTATTTCCGTGGTTCCGCTTTCGGGTAATACAGCTTCCGGTTTTGAGGTGACTTTCGTATCGGCAGGGGTGCCCCCGGCAGGTTTCTTCTTGCGCGTACGGCTCCGTTTCTTCTTTGGTGTAACGGAGGGCTCCGAAGAGTTCTGTGACGGCGTGATCACTTGGGACTGGGCGTTGATTGGCCAGACATTCGGCTGTGCCTTAGGCGGCTGGTTGGTCGGAGCACCGTGTTTGGGCATTACCAGCTCGGCAATCTGCGTTTCGACGTCGCTTCGTGGGCGTGAGTAGTGCAGACGGGTATGTTCGATGATGCGGCCGGTATTGTCCGTCTGCGGCGCCGGAAGGTTGAGCGTGCGGGCACTGAAGGCTGGTGTCTTCTCGCCGTTGATAACCATGTTGATGACGAAGTTGCGATTATGCATCTGCAGCAGATCGAGTGCCTCGAAGTTCGGCTCGAACTGCTTACTGAGGATCGGTGCGTCATCAGCTGAGACACGGAAGCAGATCATGGTGCCGACGTTGCCGAAGACAGCGTCACGCACGTTGTCGCTCATTTGGGAGATGTACTGGTTGGCTACGGTCAGATTCAGGCCGTACTTACGGGCTTCCGACAGGATGGTCGCGAACGAATCGGTGGCGAAGTTCTGGAACTCGTCGACATAGAGGTAGAACGGCCGGCGATCCTCGATGTTCGGGATGTCCTGGCGACTCATGGCGGCCAGCTGTACCTTGGTGACAATGAACGAACCGAGGATGGCAGCATTGTCCTCGCCTATCAGGCCTTTCGAAAGATTGACGATGAGAATCTTACCTTCGTCCATGATTTCACGGATGTTAAAGGTACTCTTAGGCTGACCGATGATGTTACGGATAATCGGGTTGGCCGTAAAGGCGCCTACCTTGTTGAGCACCGGTGCGATGGCCTCGGCTTGGAATTTGTCGTTCCAGCTGGCAAACTCGACGTTCCAGAATTGCAGCACGACCGTATCGGTACAGGTCTCGAGCACTTCTTTGCGGAACTTCTTATCTGTCAGCATACGAGTGATGTCGAGCATGGTGGTGTTCGGATGATCGAGTAACGCCAGGATGGTATAGCGCAGAATGTACTCCAGGCGTGGGCCCCACGACTCGCCGAACATACGCTTGAGTACCCCGATGACCTCTGATGATATGTTGGTCTTCTGGTTCGGGTCGGTCACTTCAAGCGGATTGAAGCCGAGCGGATAGGCCGTATCGGCCGGATTGAAGTAAACCACGTCTTTCAGGCGCGAGCCGGGGATGAAGCGCATGTTGTTGACCGCGAAGTCGCCATGCGGGTCGATGATGGCGTAACCATGGCCATGGAAGATGTCCGACAGTGCGAACAACTCGAGCGTACCTGACTTACCGGCTCCGGTCTGACCGATGATGTAGACATGTCGGGAGCGATCATAGCGTAGCATGCCGAACTGATGGTTGATGCCGCGGAAATTAGTGACACCGAAAGCGGAGATATTCTCATCGATGGCGTCGTTACCGGTAATGACCGGGAGCTTGGCCGGTGGTTCGGCCGTCTTCGAACTAGCCCAGACGATATTGGGCGTCTCGACGTTGGTGTGCGGCAAGTGGAAGACTGACGCCAGCTCTTCGATGTTAAGGATGAAGCCTTTGTCAGCGAACAGTCGGGTCTTGTAGGCGTTCAGATCTTCCTTCTTGAAGCTCTGGCTGGTGGCCTTGAAGCCGTTCAGGTTGGTGGAGTTATATTGTTTGAAGGTGCCTACCAAGGCCTGCATGCGCTGCTTGGCGTTGGTCTGACTGTCGCCAAGATACGCCAACCGAATCTTCACCTGGTAACCAAGCTTGGTCGCCTTCTTCTCTACCTCACCGATACGTGTCTTGTCACGTTCTGACAGTTCCCTGCCCGGCCCACTGCCGACTCCTTCTTCCGGTGGTTTCCAGAGCGCTTCAAAGAAGGTCCGTATCCAACTGAAGTCAAAGCCCCCCTGCCCTGTCAGGGCACTGAACGGATTACCGGTGCGCAGCGTCGAGATCCAGCGTTCGCTCTGTTTGTGCCAGTCGTCAGCGATTGGCCGGACCAATACCTGGATCCATAGTTCCTCCCCTGTGGATTCGAGCTTGGCGAGCGTACCGGTAATACCGGCCAGCGGGTCGACCTCGAAGCTCTGGAAGGTCTTGATTGGTAGATACTCGGCTCCTGTCAGGGTGATGTCGGAGGTGTGCACCACGCTGTGCTGGCGTTCATGACTGACGTAGTCCTCGTCGGCGGCGTGAATCTGAACGGTCGGGTACTGGGAGTATATCTGTCCTTCGACGAAGCTTTGCAGGGCTTTCGGCACCCATACGTAGAAACGGATCTGGCCGTTGACCGAGGCGATCTCGAAGCTCAGGTGCTCCTGAATGCCGTGGTTCAGCTTCAGTTCGGTCTTATCACGCAGAATGCCATGCAGGCTAGCGAACAGCTGCTCGGCCGCCAGTTCCGACTTGTCGTTTGCCTTAGGAATTTCAAGGATCAGCAGGCTGGTCTCATGGTCCGGCAATGGTGGTGCCACGCGGTAATTACGCCAGGTGGCGTAGAGCAACACAACGACAAGCGGTATCCAGACATACCACTGGAGCAAGGTTTCAAATATCCAAGAAAGCACAGACATAGTTAACTCTGGTCTTATTGTCGCACCAGCCTACCGCTAATGCAACTGGGGTTTAAGAGGGTTCGACCAGCTGGTAGGTCGCTTTCGAGACGCGTTTGAACTGAGGCTTCGACTGCAGGTTAAGTAGGATGGTCGTTTCTTTCACCTGTCGGCTCATCAGCACGCGCTTGACAATCTCATCGCGGTGAAGCGGTTCCCCGGCGGTCCGGAGGACGTCGGCGATGATGTCAGCGACGGTGCCCTTGGAATAACCCCAGCTATCGAGTGCGTAAATGCCGCGACCGATCAATACGAAGCGCTTGTCTTTAATCAGTTCGTTGTGAATCGCCTGGGTAGTGACATCTTTGCGCTTGAAATCGCTTTTCTTGATGTTCTTGGCAATGTCCGAGAAGTGCATCGGCTTGCCGTTGTCGGCCAGCACGACGTAGATCTTATCGCGGATGTTCTTCGGGTTCACTGTCGGCCACTTGACAAGTCCCCAGCGGTCTTTCAAGCTAGCCAGTTTTTTCGAAGTAGATGCAAGGGCTCGGACGTGCGAAGGATGTTCATGCCCCAGCTTTCCGTGCAACTCCTCGATACCAATCGGTTCACCATGCTGTTTGATGGTCTTGACGATTTCTTCGACGTGCGTCTTGATCTTCTTGTCGTCGGCATGTTCCTTGATGCCGATGGCGTGGTAATAGTCATCGTTCTCGGCCAGTACCGAGATGTTCGGCGACAGCTCGGCGATGAACGCGACATGCGCCTTGTGCTGGGCGGTAGCCTTATCACCAATGAGGTCGAGTGCCACGTCGCTGACGCGGGCTACCCTACCCTTTTCAGACAGGTGACGTATAAGCGTACGCTCGATTTCATGTACGCTGGGTACCTTGCCGGCCTCAGACGCCAGCTTCAGCCGGATCAGGATGGCCTTCTCTAGCTGACGGACCCGTTCACGGGTGATGCCGAGCAACTCACCGATCTGCTCGAGAGTCTCCTTGCGGTCGAACAACCCGAAACGCCGCGTAATGATCTCACGCTCTCGTTCCTGCTCGATGACTGCCAGTATATCGTTGACCGCGCTGGTCAGGCTGGTCGCCATGTCGGCTTGGGTTGTTTGTTCCATCTCGGTAGGTTCCTCTCGGGCTCGCTGTTAATGGTTGGTGCAATTCGTTTAAGAACATTATAAAACAATGTATAGTTAATGTCAAACACATTGTCCGATATGCTTAATTATAGCACATTCTAGACGCTTATGGTAAATAGTATTTTGAAGCTTTTTTATATAAAAAAGTATGGCACAGTAGTGTCGGCCTATGCCGAGACAAGTAAGTCGGAGCGCGGGTCACGGTGCCATAGCTGACGCACTTCTGCCAGGTAGCCGAAAGCAGCCCGGGCGAGCTCTTCGCGGAGGTGGGCATCTTTCAGGCGTTGGCGCTCCGTTTCACCGCCTTCTTTGCGCAAGGCCGTGAAATAGGTGCGTTCCTGCGCCACTATCTGTGCGTGATAATCCACCAGTTCATCTCGGGCCAGAATATCGGTCATTTGGCCGACGGAGTAATGGCCGGCCAGCGAACCGGCGACGCTAATGACGTCTTCCGGATACCTTTCGGTCAGGTGGATAATTCTAGGGTCGATTTCGCGCGAAGGCATTGCCTTAAGTATGAAACATAGCCTCCGCTGCGTCAATGGTCAACGTGGCTACGATTTCTTGCGGGTGGGCGCTCGCCGACCTCGGCCAGCCTTGGCTGGCGCGGCCGCGAGAAGCTCCTTTGCCTGCTCGTGGGTGACCGACTTCGGATCGGTACCTTTGGGAATCTTGGCGTTCTTCTTGCCGTCGGTGATATACGGACCGAACCGGCCGTTCAGCACCTTTACGCCGTCGCCGAAATCAGCAATGTTCTTCTCGGCCTCGGTCTTCAGCTTGGCCTCGTAGAGTTCAAGTGCCTTCTCGAGTGTGATGGTGTGGGGGTCTTCCGGCTTGATACTGACGAACAGCTTGTCGACTTGAATATACGGACCGAACCGGCCGATATTAGCTTTGATCG
>Ga0100392_1000177_pt1 | contig 62800 bp, 52 predicted proteins | sample CryGeymeta201516_FD_81548 | JGI IMG/M metagenome (GOLD analysis project Ga0100392, IMG submission 81548) | Groundwater microbial communities from Crystal Geyser aquifers in Utah, USA - Crystal Geyser metaG 2015-16 | ecosystem: Environmental > Aquatic > Deep subsurface > Groundwater | place: USA... | reverse complement strand
TTTGCCGGACAAACATCAATACATATTCCGCATCCCGTACAATCTTCTACCGCAACTTGGATCGTGTAAAAGAGGTTGTCGCCAAAATCTTTTGCTTTGAATTTTACCGCTTTGAATGTTTCCGGTTTATTCGCCAACAATGCTTCGTCATAAATTTTTGCCCGAATAGTAGCATGCGGACAAACGATAACGCATTTGTTACATTGAATACAAGTATCAGCATCCCAAACAGGAACTTCGAGAGCGATGTTTCGTTTTTCAAATTTGCTTGTTCCAGTTGGATAGGTTCCGTCAACCGGCATTTTACTTACCGGAAGAGAATCACCATCGCCGGCGATCATTACAGCCGTAACATCACGAACAAAATCAGGAACATTCCCGGAAACGTAAGGCATAAATTGAATTTTGCTTGTTACGGTTTTCGGAACTTCTACTTCATGCAAATTAGCAAGTGTTTGATCAATTGCGTTGAAATTCATTTCAACAATTTTTTCGCCTTTAGCGCCGTAAGTTTTTTTAACGGAATTTTTAATTAGTGTAATTGCTTCTTCTTTAGAGAAGATATTTGAAATAGCGAAGAAGCAAGTCTGCATAATAGTGTTGATACGAGCGCCCATTCCGGTATCGTTGGCAACTTTGTAAGCATCAATAATAAAGAATTTCATTTTCTTAGAAACTAAATCACGCTGAATTTTTTCCGGAAGCGTATCCCACACTTTATCTGCGGGTTCTTGCGTGTTCAATAAAAAGGTTGCGCCTTCAACGGCATCTTTTAACATATCCATCTTTTCCAAAAAGAATTGCTGATGCGATGCGATGAAGTTAGCTTTATCAATTAGGTACGTTGATTTTAATTCTTTCGGTCCGAAACGCAAATGGGATGTTGTAATTGAACCGGATTTTTTGGAATCATAAACAAAATAACCTTGCGCGAAGTTATCGGTACCTTCGCCGATAATTTTAATTGAATTCTTATTTGCGCCGACAGTTCCGTCTGCGCCCAAGCCGTAAAATTTTCCTTTGAAAGTTTCGGGAGCTTCAACGGTGAATGCCGCATCGTAATCCAAACTTGAATGCATAACGTCTTCATTAATTCCGATCACAAAATGATTTTTTGGTCTCTCTTTTTTTAATTCATCATAAACAGCTTTGATCATTCCAGGGGTGAATTCTTTTGAAGAAAGTCCATAACGTCCACCGGTTATTTTGGGGTAAGCGAATGGCAAAACAGCTTCATTATATTGTTCGGAAATAGCGTTAACAACATCGAGATAAAGCGGATCTCCGGCGCCCGGCTCTTTTGTTCTGTCTAAGACTGCAATAGATTTAGTTGTTTTGGGGAGTGCTTTGATGAAATGTTCGATTGAGAAAGGGCGATACAACCGAACTTTTACAACCCCGACTTTTTCTTCTTTGTTGATTAAATATTGAACAGTTTCGTCAACAGCCTCTGCACCACTTCCCATTAAAACGATGATGCGCTCTGCATCCGGTGCGCCTACATAATCAAACAAATGATATTGCCGACCGACGAGCCGAGAAAATTTATCCATCTGTTTTTGTACGATTGCCGGACAATCAGCATAAAATTTATTTACGGTTTCTCTTCCTTGAAAATAGACATCGGGATTTTGAGCGGTTCCGCGCATAAATGGATTATCAGGAGTTAAGCCTCTTTTGCGGTGAGCTAAAACCAGTTCATCATCAATCATTGCTTTCATATCATCAAGAGTGAGTTGTTCAATTTTCATTACTTCGTGGGAAGTTCTAAATCCATCGAAAAAGTGGAGAAAAGGAATTCGTGATTCAAGAGTAGCTGCTTGAGCGATTAAAGCAAAATCCATAACTTCTTGAACAGAGTTAGAACAAAGCATAGCAAAACCGGTTTGGCGCGTTGCCATTACGTCGCTATGATCGCCAAAAATTGATAATGCCTGTGCAGCGATTGACCTTGCGGTAACATGGAAAACCGTTGGAGTTAATTCACCTGCTATTTTGTACATATTCGGGATCATCAAGAGCAAACCTTGAGATGCCGTAAAAGTTGTTGTTAAAGCCCCCATTTGTAAAGCGCCATGCACGGAACCGGAAGCTCCGCCCTCGCTTTGCAGCTCACTCACCGAAGGAATTGTTCCCCAAATATTATTCTTTTGTTCAGAAGCCCATTGATCAGACCATTCGCCCATCGGCGAAGAGGGGGTGATCGGGTAAATAGCGCAAACTTCATTTGTATGGTAGGCTACATAGCCGGCAGCTTCATTCCCATCAATTGTTACTTTTTTTCGTTCCATTTTCCTTACCAATTATTGTTTTATATTAAGATAGATTAAATTCAATAGAATAGTCATTACATTTAGCCAAAAATTATACCAAAATCAAAGCGTGGTTTTTCGGCGGTTTTCCGAAAAACATTTTCAGAATTGGCAATTATTGTTAGTGAAAAGAAAATCTTTTCTAATTTGTAAGAATAAATTAGAGAAATCCTTCATCAATTAAAAAAGTAATTTTTCAGAAGCTCAGATTTTTGAAATTCCTTTATTATTAATATATTTGGTCAAGAAAGTGAAATTATTTTGTTAATAAAGGTGTTTTTGAAATGAAAAACGGAATCCATCCAGGTTACAGACCAGTAGTGTTTAAAGATTTTTCTTGCGATTTTGCAATTTTAACCCGGTCAACAATAAAAAGCAGTGAATCCATCGAATGGGAAGACGGAAAATCGTATCCCTTGGTACGCTTAGAAATTTCCAGCGGATCACATCCCTTCTTTACCGGGAAGCAAAAATTACTCGATACTGCAGGAAGAGTTGAAAAGTTCAATAAAAAATATGCAAAGGCAAAAAGCTAGTTTTAGCTTTTTCGGTTAGGTATTAAAAGCTATTCACTTTTGTGCAATAGCTTTTTTTGTTTTTAGGAGAAAGATTTTTCTTATTTATTTACGTTTCGCGGTTGTATAGGGAGACCATCTTAATCATAATCTTTTTCTTACTCTTTCTCCTTATGTGTATTTAAAGCAGGTTAAGATTAAGAATTATCTTAATTTCCTGCGTAAGTTAACTAGTATCTAATTATTTGAAGAGGAAAGATTGTTATGGAAATCTGCGTTTTTGAAGACCTGTATTTTGACCGGCTTGAGCCGCTGACTTTTTCTCGTCCAACATATGATTTAGTTTGCGGAATTTCTTCCCTGAAAGAAAAAATTTCCCGTTATTATCCCGGAGTAAAAGTTTCGCTTCACACCCGTCCGTACCTGGAATCATTTCTCATTTCAAAATATCCCGGTTTAAGCGTTAATAAAATTGAGGACGATGACTGCCTTTTTGTTAACGGAAGAATTTTAGCGCCGGAGAATATCGCTCAGTTGCTCCCTCTAAAAGAAAAGACAAATAAAGTTTTCATAAGCAATGACGGAACACTGCTCGCTGCCCGCATCTCAGGTAAAAAACTAAATGAAGTGAAAAAAAATATTCACGATTTGCTGACTCTTTCAAACTTCGACGGCGTTAAAGTTGAGAAAATTGATATCCCATGCATCAATTATATTTGGGATGTGATTAATAATAATCATAAAGAGATGTTAAAGGATTTTTCTTTTTACACGAAATCAAAAAAAAGGAATATGCATCATGGTAAAATTCATGACGGCGCCCACTTAATTGAAAAAGAAAATATTTTTATTGCTGAAGGAGCTGAAATAAAACCGGGTGCGGTATTAGACGCTTCTCCCGGTCCGATTTATCTTGACGAAAACGCCGTCATCTTTCCTAACGCTGTTATTGAAGGTCCGGTGTATGTTGGGAAATCGAGTCAGGTAAAAAGCTGTGCTCGAATTTACGAAAACGTAAGTATTGGAAAAATTTGTAAAGTCGGCGGTGAAGTCGAAGACTCGATTATTTCTCCCTTCACTAACAAACAGCACTCGGGATTTTTAGGCCATGCATATTTAGGAAGCTGGGTCAACATCGGGGCGGATACTAATTGCAGCGATTTGAAAAACAATTACGGAAGCGTTAGAATGTATGTCAATGGAGAAGTTATTGATTCTGGTTCGCAATTTCTCGGAGTTATTATAGGCGATCAATCAAAGACCGCAATTAATACAATGTTTAACACGGGAACGGTCGTCGGCTTTGCCTGCAATATTTTCGGCGCCGGATTTCCTCCAAAGTATTTGCCTTCATTTTCATGGGGCGGAAGCGACGCCATTACAACGTATGATATAGCGCGAAGTATTGAAACAGCCAAACGTGTTATGGCAAGAAGAAACAAGGTGATGGATGAAGCCGAAGAAAAATTATTTAGAAAAATTTTCGACCTAACCCAAAAAGAAAGAAGAAAAAGAGGATACCCTTATTAACGGTGAAATTGTAAAATTAGAAGAACATCTCGTAAAAGATATTTATTCCGGTGTACGCGGATGTGCTGTTAAAATTTTAAACCGCGTTGAACGGACGGATGCTTATTTAGACAAGCAGCTTGATAGAGAATTACATAACACAGATTTTTCCGGAGCCGATAAAGCCCTGCTCTATGAAATTGTTCACGGCGTTATCCGGTGGATGGGGAGATTAGATTGGATCCTAAGCGGATTTTATAAAGGACAATTTTCCAAAGCCATTCCTATCTTAAAAAATGCTTTACGCGTTGCTCTTTATCAAATTATGTTTCTTGATAAAGTGCCCGAATATGCCGCAGTGAATGAAGCGGTTGAGTTTGTAAAAAAATTACAGGGACAAAAGCCTGCCGATATCACAAACGCTATTTTGCGAAATATTTTAAAAAGCAAAGACAGTTTGCGTTATCCTGATCCGCTGCAAGACGAAATTGGGTATTTGTCAACCTTCTATTCGCATCCAACATGGATAATCAAACGATGGCTTCCAAGATTTGGAAGAGAAGCAACGGAAGCTCTGCTTGCTGCAAATAACGAAAGACCTGTTTTAACGCTTCGGGTTAATACAAAAAAAATTTCGCTGCACGATTTTGAAAATCTTTTATGCACCGTCAATTTAAAATTTGTAAAAGGAAGATATTATCCCGAATTTTTAAAACTTACTAACCTCTCAAACATCCGGCAATGGCAGTATTTCAGGGAAGGATATTTTAATATTCAAGATGAAAGCGCAAGTTTGGCTTGCCGTCTTTTAAATGTAAAGCCGGGAATGCGCGCACTTGATCTCTGCGCCGCCCCGGGTGGTAAATCCGCTTACCTCGCAAACTTAATGGAAGATACCGGAGAAATAATCGCTCTTGATAAATTTGATGCGCGTTTAGCTTTGGTTGAAAAGAGTGTAAAACGCTTAGCAATCACATCGGTTAAAACCATTGCAATTGACGCGTTGGAATATCAAAACGAAAACCTCTTTGACGCGGTTTTAGCAGATGTTCCCTGTTCAGGAATGGGAACCCTTTGTAAAAAGCCCGATATAAAGTGGAAAAAAGATCTTCTCGATATTAGAAAATTAGCAGATGCCCAATTCAAGCTCTTAAAAAAAGCTTCCACCTTAATTAAAATCGGCGGAGCGGTTGTCTACAGCACCTGCACTATTGAACCCGAAGAAAATTATGAAGTTGTGAAAAAATTTCTTGATGAAAATCCTAATTTTAGTTTAGAAAATGCCCGGCAATATGTTCCGTTTGAGGTTGTGGATGAAAAGGGATGCGTGCAAACTTATCCTCACATTCACAAAATGGATGGTGCTTTTGCTGCGAGAATAGTACGAAATTCATAGAGAGCTTAGGAAATCAAAATGAACGTTATGTTTCAACAATTATCTGAAGAATTAGTAATAGCCCGTGAAGAATCAAGGCTAACTCCAGAACAAGTTGCCGTAAAGATTAAAATGGATTTGAAATTTCTTCTAAAGATGGAAAGCGGAAACTTTTCATTTCTTCCCGACATTTATCTAAAATCTTTTCTCGGGGAATATGCAAAGTGTGTGGGGCTAAATGAACAGATGGTTCTGAAAAAATATAATTTTGCAAAAGAAGGTAAACCGCTTGAAGGCAAGCAAGAAGAGCCGGAAAATCATCCAAAGGAAATTCTCCCATCTCCAACTCCTCCCAGGTTAATTACCGATGACCATTTACAAACAACCTATTCACCCGAAAAGAAATTTTCATTTACTTCAAAGCAGTTGGTGAGCATTGGCGCCGGAGTGTTTATTCTTTTAGCCTCCCTGATTTATTGGTTCGTAATAAAACAAAACGCAGAGGTGATTGTAACGGAAAGACCGTATGAAGAATCCATTCAGGAGAACAAAGAAAGATTTGAAGATGAGACAGTTGCCGCCGATTCCTCTTTTGTCGCTGCTTCTTCAGATAGTTTGGTCTTAGCAATAACTTCAAAAGATTCATCATGGCTAAAAGTTATTTTGGATGACAACGCTGCAAAAGAATATTTTTTGTACCCCAACACGGCGGTAGAAATAAAAGCGCTTACAAAATTTTCGATGACAATAGGGAATCCCACCGCTGTTAAATTGTCTTTGAATAATCAACCCATGGATTTTAAACCATCTTCAGCAAGACGCGAAATTATCGAAGTTACTAAAGAAGGGATAAGGTACATTGATCAGACAAAAAAGCAATAAACGATGATGAATCTTGATGAACTGCTGCGTGAACTTCGCGAAAAAATACACTTGTATGATCATCATTATTACGTTCTCGCCGAGCCGCTGATCGGCGACTTGGAATATGACCAACTGCTAAAAGAATTAGAAAAATTAGAATCAGAAAATCCGCAGCTTATCACTCCCGATTCTCCCACTCAACGCGTTGGAAAAGATTTAACTAAAGAATTTAAACCGGTCGCGCACCAATTTCCGATGTTAAGTTTAGCAAACACTTATAACGAGCAAGAAGTTGTAGATTTTGACAGGCGGGTAAAAGAAATTCTGGGTGCGAATGAAACCGTTGACTATGTAGTGGAATATAAAATTGACGGAGCTTCCGTTAGTTTAAATTACGTTGACGGCAAACTGAGCACAGCAGCGACGCGCGGCGACGGAACAACCGGGGAAGAAATCACACAAAATGTTAAGACAATAAAATCCGTTCCTCTGAAATTGAAAAATTACCCACACCCAAAATATTCTTTAAACAATATTGAAGTGCGTGGAGAAATTTTTATGGACATTGAAGACTTCAGGCTCTTAAACAAAGAGCGGGAAGAGCGTGGCGAAAAACTTTTTGCAAATCCGCGCAACTCTTCCGCCGGAACTTTGAAACTGCAAGACCCGCAAATTGTTGCTAAACGTCCGCTGAAAATTTTTACCTACTACTTATTGAGTAAAGAAAATCAATTACAGCAGCAAAGCGAAAATTTAGCGTTACTTAGTAAACTGGGTTTTAGAATAAATAAAGACTTTCAAATTTGTAAATCAATTGAAGAAGTTCTGCAAACGTGCAGCAAGTTTGAAGAAGTGCGTGATTCACTTCCGTTTGAAATTGACGGTGCAGTAATAAAAGTTAACTCCATTCGTCAACAAACCATTTTAGGAAGCATTGCAAAATCTCCGCGTTGGGCTGTAGCCTTTAAATTTAAAGCGAAGCAAGCCACAACCTTGTTAAAAGCGATAACCTGGCAGGTAGGCAGAACAGGCGCAGTTACACCGGTCGCTGAATTAGAACCCGTCTTTCTTGCAGGTTCAACAATAAGCAGGGCAACGCTGCATAATTTAGATGAGATCCGCCGTAAAGATATTCGCGTGAATGATTATGTGGTTCTCGAAAAAGGGGGCGATGTAATTCCAAAAATAGTTTCTGTGCTGTTAAGTGAAAGAAAGATAGACTCCCAACCGACCGAACCGCCCCAAAATTGCCCGGTTTGCAGTTCGGCATTATTTCAACATGAAGATGAAGTCGCTTTGTATTGCGAAAACCTTGAATGTCCGGCACAAGTAAAAGGAAAACTCGAACATTTTGCCTCGCGCACAGCCATGGATATTGAAGGTCTTGGAGAAGCGCTAATTGATTTATTTGTTGAAGAAAAGTTTTTAGGAAACATTGGCGATATTTACAACTTAAAAAATCACCGGGAAGAATTAATTCAAATTGAAAGACTTGGAAAAAAAAGCATTGATAATCTTCTCTCCTCAATTGAAAAATGCAAAAGACAGCCGTTCGCGAAAGTTCTCTTTGCGCTCGGCATCCGCTATGTAGGCGCAGGAGTCGCAAAAAAATTAGCTGATCATTTCCAGTCTTTAGAGAATTTGCAAAGGGCTTCAAAAGAAGAATTGACAAATGTTTTTGAGATCGGTGAAAGCATTGCTGAAAGCATTTTAATGTTTTTCCGCGATGAAAACAATCTGTTTATCATAGAGAAACTGAGGGAAGCCGGGCTTAATTTTTCCTCAGAGAAAAAAAGAGTAGCTGAAAATGTTTTTACAAATAAATCATTTGTGTTAACCGGGACTTTAGAAAATTTCAGCCGTGAAGCCGCCGGAGAAAAAATTCTTGGTTTTGGCGGAAAGGTGGTCTCCAGCGTAAGTAAAAAAACTGATTTTGTGTTAGCCGGAGAAGCCGCAGGTTCAAAATTGGAAAAAGCAAAAACCCTCGGAGTCCAAATACTTTCTGAAAATAATTTTCTTGAAATGTTAAAAAGCGCATCGGAAACATGAGAAATTTCATTGGAAACATCTACTTATCTGTTACCTCCAAACGACGGAAAACCATTGTGCAAAAATTTAACAAAGTACTTGCCAACGCAAAATATTTTGTTTTGCTTATGCCGGAAGATGAAACTGATTTTTTAAATGCGTTATCAATTGCCGAATTTTTGCTCTCCAAAAAACTACACGTTGCGTTGGTTGCAAATAATTTAACAATGCACTTGATAAAGGACAAAAGCCCATACCGTCTTGAAGAATATTATCCGACGGACAAAAACAGATTGGGGCTGCCAAAAATGAAACTTGTGAGGAGATTAAAAATCTATTCGTATGACGTTTTGATTTCGCTTGAGCGAGAGCCGTCTTCTTTCCAAAAGTTTTGTGCTGAAAAAATATCTGCGGAAAATAGAATAGGACCCGCGTTTCCGGGAAACGATAAGATCTTCAATATTCAAGTTTCTGTTGCACATGCAGAACCCATTGATTTTTATAAAATTTTCTTAAATTGTCTACAATCATTATATTAAGCTATGAATTTTGAAACAAAACATTTAGACGACTTTACCATCTTTCAGCTAAAAGAAAAAAAATTAGACGCTAATATTTCAGGTTTAGTTAAGGCTGAAGTTACTCTTTTAGTTAAAGGTGAAGGCGATACTAACCTCATCATTGATCTGAATGATGTGGAGGCATGTGATAGTTCAGGCTTAAGCGCATTATTGGTAGCTAACCGATTGATCAATGCGGTCGGCGGTAAATTAGCGATCATCACTTCTTCCGAAAAAATTCTTTCGCTCATCAGGATCACACAACTTCACCGCGTCCTTTTTATTTGTGCCGATGTTGATGCGGCTATCAAAGAATTCAACAACCCGTAAGTTTTTTCTTGCAAGGAAATCTCCTCGACTATATCATCATTATCGTTTATCTTTTGGGAGTAACGGTTGCGGGAATGTTTATCGGCGCCAAACAAAAAAACGCAAAAGATTATTTCTTGGGCGGGAAGAATCTTTCATGGTGGTCCGTCGGTTTTTCAATTGTTGCGAGCGAAACCAGCACGTTAACTTTTATCAGTATTCCCGGGCTTGCCTACAAGAGCAATTTCCATTTTTTACAACTCGTTTTTGGTTATTTCATAGGGAGGATAATTGTCAGTTTTGTTTTTATCCCGGCTTACTACCGCGGTGATTTAGAAACAGCATACGACTTTCTGGGAAAGCGATTCGGTTCCTCACTCAGAAAATTTACTTCATCAGTTTTTCTTTCTACAAGAGTTTTGGCTTCAGGTGTCCGGCTTTTTGCAACTGCTATTCCGGTTCATTTGATAACGGGATATGATTACGCAACTTCTATTTTTATCATCGGTGCTTTTACACTTGTTTATACATACGTAGGCGGGCTTAAAGCAGTAGTTGCCATGGATGTAGTGCAGCTTTTCATTTATCTTTCAGGTGCGGTGGTCTCACTTGTAATTATTGTTATGAATCTGCCGAACGGTTTTGGCGATGTCTTTGCCTATGCCTCAATGAACGGGAATAAATTTGAAGTTTTTAATTTCGAACTCGGCTCTTCATTTTGGGACTTTCTAAGCGCTCCTTACACTCTTATCGGCGGAGTACTCGGCGGAACATTTTTAACAATGGCGTCACACGGAACGGATCAATTATTGGTGCAGCGGTTATTGGGCTGTAAATCTAAACGCGAGAGTCAAAAAGCGTTACTGTTAGACGCTTCGTTTATTGTGCTTCAATTCGGCTTCTTTTTATTTTTAGGAACGTGTCTCTACGCATTTTATCACGGAATTCCTTTTCAGCAGTTGGGGCTTCAATCTTCTGATGAAATTTTTCCGAAATTTATTATTGAAGAATTACCAACAGGGTTTTCGGGAATTGTTATTGCCGGAGTTTTAGCTTCTGCAATGGGAACGCTTGCTTCTTCAATAAGTTCTCTCGCATCATCAAGTTATTTAGATTTGTTCAAGAATTCTTCTTTTGAAAAAAAACATTCCGAAAGAAAAGAAATGTTTTGGTCGAAAGTATTTACGCTGATTTGGGGATTGATTCTGATTGGAGGGGCGATGCTTTTCACCGATACCAAGAATCCTGTTGTTGAACTCGGTTTAAAAATTGCTTCGTTTACTTACGGTGGTTTGCTCGGAACGTTTTTCCTCGGGCTGCTTTTTAAAAAGATAAACCAGCGCGATGCATTCATCGGTTTTATTTGCGGTATCATTTCTATGGTTCTGGTTTTACAATTCACTAATATTGATTTTACCTGGCATACGTTTATTGGTTGTTCTGTTACTATACTGGTAGGAAATCTCAGCCACTTGTTGTTTGGTCCTAAAATTTCTGCGAAGCAACAATAATTATTTTATGTTGAAATTCTAACTTCCCTCCGTATTTTTAACTGACCGGTCTTATAAATTATGTGACCGACAAATTTTTTCAAAAAAGAAAATCAATGCTTAGTAAATCACAACTAAAAAACATTAAACTCGTTCTTTTTGATCTTGACGGAACGCTGTTAAACGACAGAGGTGAAATTGGACAGGAGTCAATTTCATTGGTGAATCAATTGCAACAACTTGGAGTTTATTTTTCTTTCGCAAGTGGAAGGCTTCACTCAGCTTTAACGGAATATGCCACTGAACTCAATATAAAAGTTCCGATCATATCTCTTGATGGCTCATATTTAAAAAGTTATCTGGAAGGGAAAGTCCTTTTTCAATCGGTCATTCCGAAGAAAAAAGTAAAACAAGCGATAGAATTTGCAGATCAGTTCCTTTTAAAAATTGCTCTCTGCCATGCAGATGCTGTTTATTATACCGAGCATAACTCCGTTATTCCCAACATTATTGATAAATTTGGTGCAAAGTTTGCGGAGGTACATTCTTATGAAGAGTACCTTGATGATACATTAGAAATAGTTTTTGCAAGCGATATGAAAGACAATTTAAAGTTTGTGCAGTCAAGATTAAAGTTTCCTTATTCATTCGGACTCGTTTCTAATTACTATAAATCGCATTTACGCGAAAGTATTTATTACCTTGATATACGGAAAAGTGGATCAACAAAGGCAACCGGCTTGAAGAATCTTTTGAAATATTTAGGATTACATATCCACGATGCGGCTGTTCTCGGAGACTGGTACAACGATGCTACCTTATTTGAAACCGAAGCCTTGAAAATTGCGGTTGCTAATGCCGTTCCTGAAATTAAATTCAAAGCGGATTATGAATTGAAACGAACAAACAATGAAGACGGAACGGCTGAATTTTTAGAAATGGTTTTACAAGCTAAAAAAACATAACCCGATGTCTAAACAAAAATTATATAGCGGTAAGCGGTATAAAATTCTGATTGTTCTTGTTACGGCTATAATTATTTCATTCCTTTTTCCCAAAGGAGAATCGCTTGAATCCGAAGTAACGATCGGGTCAATTTGGATCCAGGATGATCTGATTGCAGTGTTTAGTTTCCCGATTATTAAGCAGCCTCAGATTTATAAAGCAGAACTTGAGAAAGCCAAGAACAGCGTTTACCCTGTTTTCTTGAAGGATGAGACCGGAGTAGAAAACAATTTCGACTCTCTTGATCAATTAAAAAAGCAGATGAGAGAAGAATTCCCCCAAATCAAAAAAAACAAAAAAAACTTATCCGACGTTTTTCCCTTCCTTTCTGAAAATACAAAGGAAACATTCTTTTCGTTAAACACAAAAAATTATGAGGATCTGGATCAATATTTTGGAGATGTGAGGCAAGTTCTTGCCGAAGTTAGCCAACGGGGTCTGCTGGATCAGCCGCACGATAAGATACCGCAAAATATTATTACCATAAGAACAGGAAATATTGACCGGCTTGATAACAAGTTTCATTTTCTTAATCACTCTCTTGCCGCAGCTTTTGCAGAAAATTATGTTAATAAAAAACCTTACCGCGCTGATATTAAACGGGCTATCATTGAATTGAGTCTCTATTATCTTACACCAAACTTAATGTTTAGTAAACAATTTACAGATGAAGAATTAGAAATTGTTCAAGGAAAGGTTTCAAAGTATGCCGGTATCGTAAATGAGAACGAAAGAATTATTGCCAAGCATGAGCGGGTTAATCCTGAAACAAAATTAAAAATAGATTCATATAAAATTGCAAAAGGAGAAATAATAGGTGACGGCGGATTATTCCTCCAATGGCTCGGAAAATTTCTTCATATACTTTCAATTCTCATTTTGCCGAGTATTTACATTTTTCTGTTTAGGAAAGGGATTTATCATAACAATCTGAAGATAGCCATTTTTGCTATTTTAATTTTATGGATTTCATTTGTCACGTTTCTTCTTAATCAGATTAGTATTCCTGATGCAGCGCGGCTTCTCATCTTTATTCCGGCAGTTTCAATGTTGATGACGATCATCTTCGATTCACGTGTAGGATTTTACAGTACCGTTATTGCTTCACTTATTGGAGGTGCGCTTCGCGGCAACGATTATCCATTCGTTATTATGAATGTTATCGCCGGAGTACTCGCGGTTTATTCTGTGCGCGATATAAAGAACCGCACTCAGATTTTCCGCTCGTTCATGTTCATTCTGCTTGGCTACCTGGTTACGATTACCGCTTTTGGTTTTGAGAGATTTGAATCCTGGCAGAAAATTTTTATTGAGTTCTCTTTTGCGGGAACCAATGCGTTAGTTAGTCCCATTTTAACATACGGACTCCTAATTTTTTTCGAACGTATATTTAAGATTACCACGGATTTAACTTTGCTGGAGCTATCTAATTTTGATAGGCCGTTATTAAAAGATTTAGCGCGGAAAGCTCCAGGCTCCTTTAATCATTCACTTACAATGGGAACACTTGCCGAAGCTGCTGCGGAAATAGTTGGAGCAAATCCGTTATTGGCTCGTGTCGGCGCTTATTATCATGATATTGGAAAAACCATTTCCCCGAATTATTTCGTTGAAAATCAATTAACCACGAAGAATATCCACGAAGAAATTTCTCCCGAAGAAAGCGCGAAAATAATTTCGGATCATGTATTGCAAGGCATTGAGCTTGCAAAAGATGGGCAGCTTCCGAAGGAAATAATAGATTTTATTCCGCAGCATCACGGAACAACAACAATAAAATTCTTTTACGACAAGGCTATAAAGTTACACGGTGCTGAGAAGGTTGATATTACAAAATACCGCTATCCCGGACCAAAGCCGCAAACAAAAGAGACTGCAATTGTAATGCTGGCGGACACGTGCGAGTCTGCAGCTCGTACAATTTCCGAGCCTGATATCGAGAAAGTAGAGAACTTGATGTCAAATCTCATTAATGACCGCATTAACGATAAACAATTAGATGAATGTCCGTTAACCTTTAGTGATATCAGAAAAATTAAAGAAGTATTTGGCAGCATTCTTCTTGGGCAGCACCACCGTAGAATTCGTTACCCGAAACAAGAAGAAATGGAAAAAAGTGAGTGAGCAAAACGACCCCTTTTATAAAAGCTTTTTAAAAGAATATCTCACGCTGCTTAAACTTGAACGAAATCTTTCTGACAACACGACTTCCGCATATAGTAACGATCTTTCAACTTGCTTTTCATTTTTCGAATTAGAAAACGTCAAAGATTTTGATGAAGTTACTTATCAACATATCAACAGTTTCTTTTCCGGGTTACACTATGCAGGGCTGACAAATTCATCAATTGCGCGATACTTTTCTTCGCTGAAAGGATTCTTCACGTTTCTTTTTTTGTCAAAGTACATTCAAAACAATCCAATGGAAAAGATAAGTCCGCCGAAATTGGGAAAAACACTCCCGGAAGTTTTAACGGTAAACGAAATTGATGCCGTCTTCGCTTTGCCAAATGTGGGAAATAAATTTGGATTGCGCGACAGGACAATCCTTGAAGTGCTCTATGCTTGCGGTCTGCGTGTTTCCGAGTTGATCAATTTAAAAATATCGGATCTTTTTTTAAGCGATGAATCAATTCGAGTATTCGGCAAAGGTTCAAAAGAACGAATTGTTCCGATAGGAAGCAGCGCCATAAACTGGTTGGATAAATACTTCTTAAACAGCCGGGTGTTGCTTGAAAAAAAATCCAAGAGTGAGAACTATGTTTTTCTGAACACACGCGGAACTAAATTTTCGCGGATGGGAATTTGGAAAATAATTAGCAGGTATGTGAAAGAAGCAGGAATCTTAAAATCGGTGCATCCGCATACATTTAGACATTCGTTCGCAACGCATTTAATCGAAGGCGGCGCAGACTTGCGGGCAGTACAGGAAATGCTTGGGCATGCAGATATTTCTACGACACAAATTTATACGCATCTTGACCGTGATTTTGTTAAGCAGGAGCATAAAAAATATCACCCTCGCGGGTAGTGCATCGCTAAGAAGAAAGTTCGTTATTCCTCTTTTTTCTTGCTAACTTTAAATAAAAAAATGAAAAATTTTTTTCGCGCATGAAAAACATTTCGGTAATTATCATAACAAAAAATGAAGAGAAGAACATCCGCGGGTGTCTGAAAAGCGTGTGCTGGGCTGATGAAATTCTTCTTGTAGATGCGTTTAGCGGCGACTCAACAGTTGAAATTGCGAAAGAGTTTACCGATAATATTTATTATAAAAAATGGGAGGGGTTCGCAAATCAAAAAGCCTATGCGTTGAGTCTTGCCGGGAACGATTGGGTGCTCTCGCTCGATGCAGACGAACAAATATCTCCACAACTCAAAGAAGAAATCTTATATTTAAATGATCCGGATATTTCGGCTTATGAAATTCTTAGAGAAAACTATTTTCTTAATAAAAAAATCACTACTTGCGGATGGGACAAAGACTACCAGTTGCGGCTCTTTATAAAAGAAAAAACAAAGGTCACCGTTGACAAACTTGTACATGAAGGATTTTTAGTTGACGGGAAGAAAAAAAGACTTAACGCTCCAATGTATCATTACACAACTCCGTCAATTGAAAAAATGATCGGGAAAATAAACTATTATTCTTCCTTACACGCAGTTGAAAACTATTCAAGCAAGAAAAAAATTACTGGATTAAGTATGTTACTGCATGGTGTTTCAGCTTTTCTGCGTCCCTACATTTCTTTGAAAGGATACAGAGACGGCATGCACGGATTACTGATCTCTTTCTTAAACGGACTTACAACCATTTTAAATTATGCAAAGCTTTGGGAATTGCAAAAAAAACAAACCAAGGAAGAATTAAGTGAAAACTTATTTTAGAATATTAGCATTTGTTAAACCTTACTATAAATATATTTCAGGTTCAATCATTTTTAGTGTGCTGTATGCGCTTGCAAACGGTGCTTCGGTTTATTTATTCATTCCTTTGTTGGACACCCTGTTTTTAGCAAAAGGGGAAAGCGTTCATAAAATTCAACAAACCTCCTCGCGGGCTTCATCGCTTATACCGGATTGGATCCTTTCGATCAAAGATTCCGCCGCGTCAACATTCAATAATTTCGTTTTCAGCGGAACTAAGTATGACGCGCTTTCAAAAATTGTAATACTTGTACTCGTAGCTTTTTTCTTGAAAAATTTATTCAGTTATCTTCAGGCATATTTTCTCGTTTTTGCCGAACAAGGTGTGGTTAAAGATATTAGGAACAAAGCTTACATGCACCTGCACACCCTGCCGATGGGATATTTCAAAAACGAAAAAACCGGTAATTTGATCTCACGAATTGTGAACGATGTTCAAGTAGTTCAGTCAAGCGTTTCAACGGTTTTTCTCAATCTTGTGCGTGAACCGATAATGATTGTGGTTTTTCTCGGAATTGCTGTTTCAATCAGTTGGAAATTGACACTCTTTTCTTTTGTTGTTCTTCCGGTGTCGCTTGCTTTAATAACTCTGATCGGTCTTCGTTTAAGAAAAGAAAGTTTGAAACTTCAAGAAGCTATTGCTCACATTACTTCTCTTCTTTATGAAACTATCACCGGCGTAAAAATTGTTAAAGCGTTCGGGATGGAAGCGTATGAGAATAAAAAATTCTTTAAAGGAACTCAATCTTACTTTAATAAAGTTTTGCGAATGACGAACATCAGAAATTCTGTTAGTCCCATTACTGAATTCTTAAGCGTTGCTGTAGGGACCGGAATAATTTATTATGGAGGAAGTCTTGTGCTTGCAGGGCAGGGGTTAAAGGCGAGCGAATTTCTCGGGTTTCTTTTTGCCATCTTCCAATTGATGACGCCGATAAAAGAATTGAGCGGGTTGAACAACAAGATTCAAGAGTCAAGCGCTGCGGGAGATAGAATTTTTGAAATTATTGACACCGAACCTTCAATTAAAGATACTGAAAGCGCAAAGGGGCTAAGCGCCTTTAACGATAAGATTGTTTTCCATCATGTCTCTTTTCATTATCAAGATTCAGATGAATTGGTTTTGCATAAAATTAATTTTGATATAAAAAAGGGTAGCGTAGTTGCTCTTGTTGGACCAAGCGGCTCGGGAAAATCTACTTTAGCTGATTTAGTTCCACGGTTTTATGATCCAACAGAAGGAATTATTACCATTGATGGAATGAATTTATGTGATATTAAAATTGCTGACTTGCGTAAGTTGATGGGAATCGTAACTCAAGAAACTATTTTGTTCAACGAATCAATTAGAAATAATATTGCGTATGGACTTGAAAATTATCCTTTAGAAAAAATTGTAGAAGCAGCAAAAACTGCGAACGCACACAAATTTATTGAAGAATTTCCGGATGGTTACGATACAATCATTGGCGAACGCGGTTTGAAAATTTCCGGCGGGGAGCGGCAGAGATTATCAATTGCGCGCGCACTGTTGAAAAATCCGCAGATCATGATTTTTGATGAAGCCACTTCTGCACTTGATAATGAATCCGAAGTGCTGGTTCAGGAAGCTATTGAACGCTTGATGCAAGATAGAACGACTATCGTTATCGCTCACCGCTTAAGCACTATCAGCAATGCGGATTTGATCCTGGTACTTGATAAGGGGAAAATAGTTCAGGAAGGAAATCACGAAAAATTGTTGCGAGAAGAACAGGGGCTTTATAAAAAATTGTACGAACTCCAATTCAGGGTCTAACCGAAAGATGAACTTTAAAGACAAACCCCAAATTGCTTTTTACTTGATCAGTGCAATTGCCGCCTCGTTTTTGCTTTCGCTTGTTTTACTTCAGTTATTCATTTTTCTTCTAATTATCCTTTGGATATTAGAACCAAACAACGAAAAGACAAAAGTGTTTGGAAGTATTGAAGTTTATTTTTTAGCATTTGTTTGCTTGCGGATTCTTTCAATTATCTTTTCCGAACATTTTGCATTAAGCATTCATGCTTTTTACAAAGACTCTCTTTTCTATACCGGTTTTTTTCCGCTCGTATTTTATTTAAAAGCTTTTTCGAACGAAAGGAAAAAAAGGATTCTCGAAATCTTCCTCATTTTTTCGGTAATTGTTTCTTTCATAGGGATTTCAAAATTTCTTTTTGAAATAAGGCCACGCGCTGAATCAATAGTTTCCGGGTATGCAACTTTTTCTACTTTTCTACTTGCCGGATTATCCATCTCCTTTTCTTTTTTTACTGATCTTAAAAAAAGAATTAATCCATGGCTGTTGTCCCTGGGCGAGCTAGTAATTTTACTGGCAATTGTTCTTGCACTTGGCAGAGCCGATTTAGGAATTGCTTCTGCGATAGTTATTTTCGCTCTGATTCAGAAAAAGATAAGCTGGAAATATTTACTGTCGGTACTTGCATTAACTACCCTCCTTTCATATTTTTCTTTTCAACAAAACAGCAGTGAAATAAAAGTTAGAGTCAGTCAACCGGCGACAATGTCTGACCGGGACGTGTTATGGAAATCGGCTTTACAGCTTTCCTCTCAACATCCTATTCTTGGTTTTGGTCCCCGATCCTTTGAAAAGATTTTTCCTGATCGCAATTTGCTTTTAGATAAAGGTGTTGGCGGCTGGCATAATGATTACTTCACCGTTTATTTAGAAAGCGGAATATTCGGCTTGATGTTTTTTCTTTTGTTGTTTTTTGAAATTGTTAGAAAGGGAGTTAAAAGATTTCTTTTTAAGAATTCAAAGTGGACTTGGGGGATATTCATTTCACTTCTCGCAATGTTTTTATCAGCGGTGATGTCCGGTTTTATTAACAATCCCATTCTATCGTTGCTTTTCATTTTTATGCTGGCTTTCTTCAGTTCCGAAACGGATACCGGGAAAATCTAAATCCCTTTAGTATCAGCTTTGATCATTTGCCAAACAGTTAGAAGAATAATCTGAATGTCGAGCGAAACCGACCAATTTTCGATGTACCAAATATCATATTCAATTCGTTTCCTGGTACGTCCTTTGTTTTCTTCCTCGTCAGGAACATCTCCGCGCAAACCATGAACTTGCGCCCAGCCGGTAATTCCGGGTTTCACTAAACTTCGCAGTTTAATCTCATCAAAAAACTCTTTATACAATTCATTATAAGCAATTGCATGCGGGCGGGGACCGACAATTGACATCTCGCCAAATAAAACGTTAAACACTTGCGGCAGTTCATCCAAATTCGACCGGCGTAAAAATTTGCCAAATGAAGTTATTCTGAGATCATCAATAGTGGTCGGGATGAATTTTTTATCGTCATACTTTTCATACATTGTGCGGAATTTAAAACATTTAAAAACTTTATTATTCTTTCCAATTCTATCTTGAATGTAAAAAATTTTCCCCGGTGAAGTAATTTTTTGAATAATCATTAAGACCGGGAAAAGCCATGAAGTAACAAAAAAAACAGCACCTAAAGAAAGAATAATATCAAAAACTCTTTTTACAATCCGCCATTGAATTTCTTGAAGTGGTTCGTCTCTCACCGTGATGATCGGGAACTTATCAAGCATTGTAATTTTAAATTTTTTAGAGATGAACCGGAAGTAATCAGGAATAATGTGGGTACGGATAGCGTTGATGTTACAAATTTTAATTACGGTATCAAGGCTTTCAATTTCTTCTTTGGGAAGAGCAATAATCGCTTCTTCTACATGATGGATGCGAATTATTTGTGAAAGTTCGTCAAGTGTTCCCAGGCAGTTGATTCCCGCCACAGTCGTTGGTTGACCGACAAAGCCAAGAAATCTAAAACCAAGTTGATTGTTTTTCCCGAGCATTTCCCAAAAATTTTGCCCGACTTCTCCCGCCCCGATGATTACAAGATTGCGGACGTTCTTTCCCTTTTTGCGCAGGTAATTTACGATGAGTTGGAAAGAAACTATCCTTAAAATAATGAGGAAGAATAAAAGAAATCCATAATAGAGGATAAAGTTCCTGGTAAACAAATTCTCTTTACTTAAAAAGATAAACATGATGCCCAGCATTATTTGCAGCCCAATATTTTTGATTATTCCGATAAACTGGAATGTCAGCAGCTGTGAACTTGAATCTTCATAAAATCCAATTGCGTTTGAAGAAAGATACCATGCAAGAGAAAGGATAAAAAGCAGACCGAACATATAATCGCGCGAAACAAGAATTGAGAACGACTGCGCAAAAATTGCCGCGATGAGAAATGCAATTACTACGAAGAGCAGATCAAAGGTTAATCTGAAATGATAAATAGAATCTTTGTTTACAAACATTGTACTTTACAAATTAATTTATTGATTAAAAAAAAGTTCAGCTTTTTGAGTAACAAAATCCGAAAATTTTTGTTCGAAAATCGTACGGTCGTACAGAGCCGCGCCATTACTAATGGCTAAGGAGTCGAAGCGCTGTTCGTTTCTTTCGAACTCATTTACAGCGCTCATGATTTCCTCGACTGTCTGCTCCTTAAAATGAATTCCATTTTTTAAATGAACAACTGTTTCAGCCGTTCCCCCTTTAGCAAGGGCAATAACGGGTGTCCCGCAAGCTAAGGCTTCGATAACAACAATGCCAAAGTCTTCTTCCGCAGCAAAAACGAACGCTTTAGCTTTTTGCATATATTTTTTTAATGCTTCTCCATCTTGATAACCGAGTAACTCGATATTCTTTTTTGCATGGGCGGTAATTTTGTCTTTCTCCGGGCCCTCTCCGATAACCAACAATTTTTTGTCGGGCATTTTTGCGAACGCCTCAACAATTAAATCAATTCTTTTATAAGGAACAAACCGCGAAGCAGTTACATAATAATTTTCTTTGTTCGTTTCGCATGGGAAAAGATTTGTATCAACCGGCGGATAAATAACTTCGGACTCTTTATTATAAATTTTTTTTATCCGCTTTGCAATATATTTCGAATTCGCTATAAAATAATCAACTCTATTTGCAGTTGAATAATCCCAAATGCGCAGGTAGTGAAGAAACATTTTTACAATTGCGGCTTTAACGCCTTTCTGCAGATTCGATTCTTTTAAATATTGATGAGTAAAATCCCAAGCATACCGCATCGGTGTGTGGCAGTAGGAGATGTGAAGTTGCTGCGCGCTTGTAATAACGCCTTTAGCTACCGCATGAGAACTTGAAAGAATCACCTCATACGATGAAAGATCGAATTGTTCAATTGCCAAAGGAAAGAACGGCAAGTAAGAGCGGTGGTGTTTTTCTGCAAAAGGCAATTTTTGGATAAATGAAGTTTTTGGAAATTTTCCCTTTACAATCGTATCCCGTTCTTGTTGGTTGAGAAAATCAACGAGAGTAAAGATATCCGCATCTTTCCAAATGTTTGTAAATGATTCAACAACACGCTCGGAGCCGGCGTAATTTACCAGCCATTCATGGACAACTGCGGTTTTTAATTTATTCTGCATTATTTCCTTTCAAGCGAGTAAGTCTCGAATATGTTTTTGTATGCTTCCGCAAAATGCTCAAGAGCGAATCTTTTTTCAACTGTCGCGCGGCCGTTTTTTCGAATTTCGATCAGCGATCCGTTCTCAAATTCTGTTACAACTTTCGCCATCATGAGCACAAGAGTTCGCTCGTTTCTCGGTTCCACTAAAAAGCCGTTTATTTCATGCTGAATTATTTCCGAAGGTCCGCCTTCGTTTGAAGCAAGTACAATTTTATTGTATGCCAAAGCCTCGATGACAGCCATGGAGAACGATTCGGGAACGGCGGAATAATTTATTAAAATATCAAATTGATCGTAAAGATCAGTTTTCTGTTCAACAAATCCTTTGAAGATAATTTTGTCGCCGAGATTAAGACGCTCAACTTTTTCTTGTAAGGAACGAAAAAGGAATTTTGACGATCTCTCTTCCCTGGGTGTTCCAAAAATGTACAACCTGCATTGCGGAAAGTTTTTTGTCAGTTCCGCAAAAGCCTCAATGATTCGGTCATGTCCCTTTTCCTGAATAATGCTGCCGACTACTCCAAAACGAATTTCACCCTCTGAGACGCGCGATTTGATCATTTTGTTGTTCATTTCCGGGCGGGATATTCCGTTATAAATTACACAACATTTTCTGCCGAGCCGTTCTCCGGTAAATGTTTGAATATTCTGCGCAACACTTTTAGAAACACAAATAAACCTATCAGAATATTTTGCGAGAGTTTTGAGCAGTTTCCCTTCAAAAGAGTTTTTTTTATACAAGAGATGTTGAATAATAATAAGTTTTTTCTTAAAGAGAAAGACATGCGGGAGAGCAAACAATGCCGCAAAATTTCCATTAGCGGCAATGACTGGAATATTCTTCTTTCTCATAAAAGAATAGAGCGGCATCACCGACCGAAGAATATTAACAAATGTGTTCAGTCTGTCTGAGATTGCCCAATGTCCATTTTTGCGGAAAAATTTTTTCAAGTACGCCAATGGAAAAATATTCAATTTATGCGCTAAAAACTTTTTTGCTGAAGCTCCGGGAGGGGTTGCAACAAAAAAAGTAATGCATTCTACATGAAGTGCAATTTTTAACAACACTTCTTCTCCACCGCCCCATGAATCCGTTACGGACAGAAGTAAAATAGAGTTTTCGTTTTTCGCCATCTTTCTAAACAATTGAAATTTTCTCTTTAAATATGCAAAGAAAACCTTTTAGATGCTTTCTTTTTAAGTCCAAAATTTTAATTGATTATGCTTATCTTTGTTCAAAAGAATGGACTTCTTCTAAAATTAACATGAAAATAACCGTCATTACTCCGACTTTCAATTCCGAAAAATTTATCAGGCAGAACGTTCAATCTATTCTCTCTCAAACACACACAGATTACGAGCATATCATCATTGATAATCAAAGCAAGGATGCAACTCTCTCAATTATCAGGGAAGAATATGACGCTAAGGCATTAACGGAAAAACTTGTCGTGGTATCCGAGAACGATAACGGAATTGCGGAGGCTTTCAATAAAGGGGTTACCCTGGCTTCAGGAGAAGTGATTGCTTTTTTAAACTCGGATGATTTCTATTTTAGCGATGATGTTTTTCAAAAAGTCAATGGAGCTTTTAATGGAAATGAAATCCTTTTTGTTCATGGGAATATTTTTTTTGAAGATGAGAAATATGGTTCAAATATTCGCAAGCCGTTGATGTGTAAGCTTCAGCAAGGGATGCCTTTTAATCATCCGGCAATGTTTATGCGGAAAAAGTGTTTTGAACAAGCAGGAGTTTTCGATTCGACCTTTCGCTTTGCAATGGACTTTGAGCTTCTTTGCCAAATGTCAGATCGGACTCCAAATTTTTTAAAAAAAGGATTCTATCTTAATGGAATTCCCCTTGTGCATATGCGCGGCGGCGGCGCTTCATGGTTGCAAGAAAAAGAAAGTGTTGGAGAAGTAAAAAAAGCTTTAAAAAAAAATAAGCTGTGGAATGTGTCCGCAGGATATTATTATGCCTTACGGAGGTTAAGAATTTTCCTCAAATCTTACATGGATAAAACCGGACTTCTGATCTTGGTAAAATTTTGGCGAAAAATTAAATGGCAATGAATCAGCAAACAAAAATCTCCTCTCTTATTCTTGCAAAAGATGAAGAACAAAACATCGCCCGCTGCCTTGAAAGCCAGCTTACATGTGTTGATGAAATAATAGTCTTAATTGATGATGCAACGACAGATCGAACTGAAGAAATTATCCGTACCTTTCCGCAAGTACGCTATGAAAAAGTTGTCTGGCAGGGATTTTCAAAAACAAAACAACTGGGACTTTCGTTCACTTCAAACAATTGGATTTTTTGGATTGATGCAGATGAAGCAATAACCAAGCCTCTGAACGATGAATTAATTCAATTTAAAAACGAACTTCCGAAATTTAACGCTTATTCATTCCCAAGACGTGCTTTCTTCCTTGGGAAATGGATAGAACATTCCGGCTGGTATCCAGGCAGAGTAACGAGGCTTTTTAGAAAAGATAAAATTCATTTTAGTGAAAATGATGTGCATGAACATTTACTCGTAAATGAGGAAGTTGGAAAATTCATCGGCGACATTGACCACTTCACAGACCCGACGATTGAACACTACTTCACAAAATTTAATTACTATACCTCACTTGCGGCTAAAGAACTGTACGAGAGGAAAAAATCTTTTAAGAAAACAGATGTACTGCTTCGCCCCTTATTTATCTTTCTAAAAATGTATATTTTTCGTCTGGGATTTTTAGACGGTTTTCACGGATTTCTTTTAGCCGTCTTTTCATCTCATTATGTTTTTACGAAATATGCAAAGCTATGGGAACTTAATCAACAAAAGGAGAAATAAATTATGGCTGAAAAAACGAATTACGAAGTCCTCTTTATGCAATTAATCATGCAGCAGCAGCAATGGGCGATGATGTCCATGGGAAAATTAAAAAATCCTATGAGCGACAAAATTGAACGGAATCTAGAGATGTCAAAATATGCGATTGATACGCTCGACATGCTGGCTGCAAAAACGAAGGGGAACCTTGGCGAGTATGAAGATAAATTTATTAATGAAGTTTTACGCGAATTAAAATTGAATTATGTTGAAGAAGTCGGGAAAGATACAAAAGAAGAACCAACTCCGCCCGAGGCTGCAACTGCAGAAGAAACACCGCCGGAAGCATAAATGAAATTTGGAATATTCGGCAATACAACCAAAGACGAGCTTACAGCTACTTTACAAATCATAGTTGAACAGCTAAAATTAAACAAGTATGAATTTCTTATTAACGATTCGTTGCGAAGATCGTTTCCCCTTGCATTGGTTCAACCTGATTATTTTGCTTCCGCTAAAAAGGTCGCAGAAAGTTGTGACATCTTAATTTCGCTTGGCGGAGACGGCACAATGCTTACAACCGCATATATCGCACATCAAGTTAATAAACCCATTCTCGGAATTAATCTCGGAAAGCTTGGTTTCTTAGCCGAAGTTGATATCAAGGGGATTGAGCAGCTTTTTAACGACATAAAAAATTCTCGCTATTCGGTTGAAGAAAGAATGGTGTTGGTAGGTAAATGTTCCACTAATGATTGTGACGATTTTTTTGCGGTGAATGATTTGGTTATTGATAAAGGCGCATGGCCTAAAATGATTGAGCTTACAATTTCTGTTGAAGATGAATACGTTACAACTTTTTCGGCAGACGGTTTAATCGTTGCTACCCCGACCGGATCTACCGGGTATTCGCTCTCCGTTGGCGGACCGATTGTAAGTCCGAAAGCTGAAGTGATAGCGCTTAGTCCTATCTCGCCCCATAGTTTAACCATGCGCCCTTTAGTGCTGCCGAGTAATGAAAAAATTTTTATTACCGCTAACTCAATGCACACAAAAGTTCAAGTAAACTGCGATGGTCAGCGCGTAATGGAATTTCCGCCCCCGCTTGAAATTGTAATTTCGAAAAGTGAAAAACCGTTGAAGTTAGTGCACATGGATTCTGCGAATTACTTTAAGATCCTCCGGTCAAAATTACTTTGGGGATTAGACGTTAGAAAAAATAGTCATCAACAAAAAGGATCTTAAGATGAAAAATTTATTCATTCTTTTCTTTTTCTCACTTGTTACTTTTGCACAAACAACAAACCAATGCGTGCTAGACCAAAAATCCGGCAAACCGATGTTGGTTGGCATTTGCAGTCGAGAAGCAATTCAAGATTCCTCATTTGCATGGTGGTTTAATCCGGAATATGAAAACTATGAACTTGATAAAGAAACGCTTTCCCACGTTAAAATGGATAACGAGTTTCACTCAATAACCATAGTAATGGGAACGTGGTGCAGCGACAGCAGAAGGGAAGTCCCGCGTTTTTATAAAATTCTCGATTCGCTGAATTTCCCTTCTGCCAAAGTAAAGCTGATCATGGTGGACAGAAAAAAAGAAGCGGCGGAGGTAAACATCGCATCTTTAAATATTGAACTTGTTCCCACAATGATTATTTATAATGATGGGTTGGAAATCGGCAGAATAGTTGAAACGCCGAAAGAAACGTTGGAAAAAGATTTAGCAGCGATTTTAACGAAAAAATAATTAAGAAAAGAAATGACCCACAGAATAATTATCGCGTAGCTCTATTTATTTACCGGAAAATGCTTGACGAAAAGGATGGATAGAATTAATCATCAACATTTAAACTACTTATTGGTAAAAGTCATTTCAAATAGCTTGACATAAAAACAAAAACTTAAACGCCAATACTCTATTGCACATTATTACGGTTAAAATATTTCCTTTGGCTTGTTAAACCAAAACTCACGGTAACGGTGCGGGAGAGTGGTTACGTTTTCAGTAAATAATTTTAGAGAGACGCGAATATTATATCCTAAAAAGCTGTAAGGATTTTTGTTAAAGATTTTTTCAAAACCATCTACTTTTAATTGGTAATCTGAATAGGCAGTTCCTTTTGGATCAACAAAGATAATTTTGTAAGCATTCCCGTTTTTTAACCAAAAAATAAAGTCCGGGAAAAAAGATCTTTCTTTATCCGCTTCCAAGTATGGGATATAAATATTGTCTAATGATTCATCAATTTTGCTGAACATCCACCAATCATATTTTTTCTTTATCTCATAGGCATTTTCAGAAATATATTTATCTAATTCATTTAAGAATGTGATTTCACCGGGATTTTGGATTATGTGTTTTATAAATTTTATTTTTTCATCAGATGTAATTACCGGAATGTAGTAATGTTCGTATAGACGCCTGATAGTTAGCTCTTCAAAAACTATTTCTGATTTAAGTGATGCTTTTTCTTTTATAGCATCAAAGATTGGCTCACTGATTATCCCTTTCTTGAACAGCTCTTCAGATTTTTGAAACTTTTCTTTGCTTATTTGAGCTTGCGGCGATGTTATTTCATTTATGGTTTTTATTAAATCCGCAATCTTTTTGAATTCGTTAGAGACAGCAATTTTTCTAAAGTGAATGATTTCTTCATCTAATTTTTTGAAGCCGCTTAAATATTTACGTTTGGAATTGATATGAAATGAGAACCGGTTAATGATTGAATTTGTATCAGAGTATTTTTTTGAATCATCTTCAGCCAGGATAGCATTGGATGAAAGAGATGATCTTAATAAAGACAAATCATTTACCTTAGCATTTGTGCTGAAAAGTAAGACATTATCATTAACCGACGAAAGATAATTATTCAATCTTGTTTTTGAAGAAGCCGCAATATGGAACGGAGGAAGATCATCAAAATGAGAAGATTTAATATCGTAACATGGAATTAATAAGTCACAGTTGGATTCATTTTTAGATAGTTTCAAGGTTGTATGATCAACAACCGAATCGCTATCAGATTTGATTGCTTCGACAACTTTCCGGATAGCAAGTTTATTTGTTCCAAAAATGAAGAGAGTTTCTAATACACTTGAAAAGTCAAATAGATTTCCAAAATCCGATTGCTGGATTAAATTTGAATTGCGGAGTTTAATTAGTCGTTTTCTTTTGCCGGGTAAAGGAGAAATACGAACGCCACGACCGAGAGATTGAAGAATAAATTTTTGAGCGTCTGTTGAAGTGCCAATATTAATGTAGTTAATGACATTCGGACGATTTGAATCCCAGCCTTCATAAAAAGCACGCGAACCCATTAAAATATTAATATGCGGATTATCATTTAGTTTTCTGAAGTAGCTATCGTCATCATAGGTTTTAGTAAACTCATAACCGCTAAGTTTATTTTTAATCCAACCGGAAATATCGCCGATTTTGATAAGAGCAAAAGGCGTATCGGATTCTTTGAGTTTGAATGCAAGTTCTTTAGTGTTTGCGTTAGTGGTTACTTCAATTTCGCCAAATCTATCAGAATTAAAAACAGATTTAAGAATATGTTCACGTTCAACGGCAGCAAAGAATGATAGGGGTAAGGCGTGGGGTTCGTTTTCGAAGATGTATTCTTTATGATTTTTTAGCTCTTTAATAAGTTCATCTTTGGCTTGGTGGAAAAGAGAACTATTGATTTTACCACAGGCAAATTTTACAAGCACATTAAAAAAAACAAGGAGATCGGATTCTTCCGTATTTACAGAGTTTACAAGCGTTAACATTAAAGGAGAATGATAAGCAGACTTTTCTTTGAGATAAACTTTTTTGGAGTAATCTTTACTGAATGCCAGTGTAAGAAGTGATTTTATAACAATCTTTTCTTTTTCTTCTTGTGAAAAATCGTCGTCGGTTTTTGCACTGAAGGATATATATTCTTCACCGCTTACATATAAATGTTTTCCGTAGCCATCTGTAATAAACTTTTCCAGATTGAAATTAAAAACTGTTGTTACTAAATCCCAATTATCAGTAAAGGTAGCAGAGAAATTAAATAGGAATCCATTTCTTGAAAGAATGCTAAAGTAAGATTGTCGTTTAGAATCTTCCTTACCGCCTTTATGAGCTTCATCTAAAAGAATATACCAGTTACCATTATTATCATAGTTTTTATAGTCTATTTGCACATCTTTTTGTTCATCGGTAAAATTATCTGAACGATAGTAGAAAACAGAAATTTCATCGGAGAAAGAGAATTTTTCGTTTTTTATTCTTTCGTAATCTTTAATACTATAGAGATTAATCCGCCGGTTTGAACTTGCTGAATTGTATTCGTCTATCAGTTTTTTAATCTGATCAAGCAAATCTTCACGCGGGGCAAGAATAAGAATATTGTTATCGGGAATTTCGTTAAGAGTGATAAGGGAGCTTAACAGTTCTATAACTTTTACAATCAACAAACTTTTACCGGAACCGGTAGCCATCCAAAAAGAGCAGCGATTTATAAAATTACGAAAGAGGATTTGGCCGTTCTCTACCGTGTAATAATTTGAAAAAACAGTGTAGAGGTCTTTGTTTTGCGGAGAGATAGAAAAATTATCTTCCCTAAATTCGTTAGCGTTAAAAAGGTTAAGCAGATATTCTTTGCGTAAAAAATTACCAGCCGGATTTTCAGAAATTGAAAAATCTTTAGCTTCTTCATAATAAAGATGCAGGAGTTTTACGGTGTTCTGCAAAGATTTTATTTGATAATCGTATAAAGTCTTTGAAGCCGAGAAAGTTGAGAAATTAAATTCAGACCAGGACAAAGGGAGGTCTTCAATTTTTCGCGCTGATATTATTTCTTCAAGAATAAGTGATGGCATTTATTACCGCTGTAATTTCATAAGTAAAATAATATTTTCATTAATTTTCACCGTTTATTAAACCGTAAGGAAGAGAGATTGACATACTCTAATTGGCTCATATAAGCGACATGTGAGCTAATTAATAGGCTCGTGATACTATTTACGATATTTGGCATCTCTCCCTTTGCCAACCGTTTTAATTACTTGTTTCATTTTTAATTCGTGTAAACCGCGTTTAAGAGTAGCATAACTAATACCGGGACAAGCGCGCAAAAGATCGGAGAAAGAAAATTCATCCGGCAGATTTTCAATAGCGGCAAAAACCATTTCTCTTTTTGCCCCTTTTGCTGTGGTAATTTTACCGACGCGTTGTTCAAATTCTTTATAAGCCGCAATTAGAGTAGAGAGAAAGTAGTTCCACCAGGGAATAAGATCGTGTTCACCTTCGTGCCATTTTTGAGAACTCTTATAAAGAGCGTCGTAATATGCTTCTTTGCTTTCTTCGATAATTCTTTCGATTGAAATGAAGCGACCGACTTCATAACCGATATGATATAAAAGAAGAAGAGTTAGAAGACGACCGATCCTGCCGTTGCCGTCTTTGAAAGGATGGATACATTCAAAATCAAGAACAAAAGAAGCGACAGCAAGTAGAGGTTCAACTTTATTTTGCGCGATGCTTTTATTAAACGAATCGCAAAGTTTCTGAACTGCTTTAGGAGTATTTTTTGCAGAGACAGGACGAAACCGAATAACCGTTTTTCCAATAGGAAGAATTTCCAGAATGGCATTGTCCAAGGTTTTAAAGCCAACAACTTTTTCGGGTGTATAGCGGTAAAGCTGTTTAATCCATTTCAGAATTAGATTAGGAGTAAGTTTATTTTTACTTGCATTGGTATGAATATCATTCAAAATATCTTTATAACCGGCAACTTCTTCTTCGGGTCTGTTTAGCGGTTTTACGTTTTGTGCAACGATTAAGCGGATTCTTTTTTCAGGCACAAAGATACCTTCGATACGATTACTCGATTCCGTGCTTTGAATAATGGCTGTTTGCTGCAAGGTTTTAAGAACTTCGGGGAATTGATCTCTGAACAAAGATTCTTTCCCTTTAAATTCTCCAAGCATTCTTACGGCAATAAGTAACTTTTGAGGAACGGGCTGGTCCAAAAAATAATCATTTTCAAAAGATTTCATTGAACACCCTCAAATTCAGATTTTTTTTCTTTTGCATTATTGCCACCAAATAAATTCTTTGAAGAGATGATAATTTGGATTGGTTAAACTTTCTTTCGAGCCGTCATTAAATTCAACTTCTTCTTCGGTTATTTTTTTTATCTTTTTGCCGGTTATTAACGAGAGAGTTTCCGCAGCATCAATATTGGGGTAAAGTTTGTTGAGCGTTACTTGTACTGTTTTATCTTTTGCGTTGATCTTTACCGCTTTGTCTGTAAGTTTATCATCACGCATAAAAATGTATTGCTCGTACGGAGTTTTGTTTTCGTTAAAGATGAGCAGTGCATCTTCTTTGTAAGATACTTTTTGAAGTGTGTCTTCATATTGTTCAAGGGAATAATATTTGAAGAAACCGCCGCCTTTATAATCTGTTTCTTTTGAAATACTGGATTGAACGCCGGCAATTACTTTTTTCATTCTTGGAAGAACAACCGTAAAAAAGTGTTCTCCCATTTCCACGCCGAGCCATTTACGACCGAGTTTTTGAGCAACCGCTTGTGTTGTAGAACTGCCCATAAAAAAATCAAAAACAAGGTTACCTTCTTGATTAATATTAGAGAATATTCTTTTTAATAACAGTTCGGAGTTTTCAGTTTTGAAATCAGTGGTATTTGAATATCCTTTTATATCAAGCCAATTTGTATCAGCCAATACAAACTCACGAGGTGGTATCCAATATTTAATTGAGGAAATTCCGTCGCCTTCTTTTTTTATAAACTCACGATTTGCGCCATCCCTTAACCAATATTCTTCTAACGTTTCATTTGTTGTTTTAGAAACCTTGAGATATTCTTTGTAGTTTTCAATTGCAGTAGATGCCCGGTTTCTTTCCCACATCCACTGACCTTTTTCTAAAGACACGCCTTGAATCTCATAACGCATATTTTTTCTGTCAAAACTTTTCCAGAAACTGTGCCAATGAGCAGCTTTCTGATTATCTGTAGTCGGTTTAATGATTTTTGTAAAACGAGTGAAAAAGTTATTCGAATACCAATAAATGTTATCATAATTAACAGTCATCGATTTCATATCACGAAATTGTTTATTTAAGTCGCCCTTCGTTTCTTCCGCACGGCGTAAAACGATTTCGTTTCTAAAATTTTCTTTGCCCAGAATTGTATCCAATAAAAACCGAACAATATAATTCCCATTATAATCGCACCGGACAAAAATGCTTCCGTCTTCACTTAGAAAATCTTTGGCGATACTAATTCTATTTTCGAGAAGAGTAGCCCAATTTGCGTCTTTATAATTGGTACGGTAAAGAAATTGGTCGCTGCTATCAAGATTAAAAGGCGGGTCAATATAAATAGTTTTTACAGCGCCTCTATATTTTCTTTTAAGTGTATTAAGCGCCTGGTAATTTTCCGAATGAATTAAAGTGCCGTCCAAAGAATCATCGAGATTATCGAACAAAGAAAGAATTTCAAGTTCAAGGTCTTTGAAATATTTAGTATCAACCGGAAGGAATCTGCATTCTTTTTTAAGAAACTCTTTTCCGTCGAGGGAAGTTTGAACCGCAATAATATCTTTCGGTTTAAAAATATCTTTAACAAGTCCAAGTTCTTTCCATTCGGCAATTTGTTCTTTAACGCCGGGATGCTTAATAAGTTTTTCGACAAGTTCTTTTGGCAGCCGGTCAAGCGTAATTACATAATTGCTGTTAAGAGGAAATTTGGGTTTGTTCCAAATTTTAACAAGCTCATCTTCGAACTGAGAAATAAATGAAATTATGTTGTAGGCAATTTCTTTAAGGGATTGCAGTTCTTTAATTCTCTTTTCGTCAAACTGGTTCACCTCCTTGAACATATACTGGTAAAGAAAAAGATCGAACTGTTCTTTAAGAAACTCTTTAGCATTTTTGTTAATAAAGAAATCAACTTCGGATTGTTTTTTGAAAATGGAGAATGATTGTTCAAGAATTTCTTCGGTTACGTTTTTAAAATCTTCTTTTTTGAGAGCTTTGAGAATTTCATCAATCTTAGTTACTCTGCCGTTTTTGGAATAATTAACATTAAATATCAGCGCAACTTTTTTGTCTATCCCGCCAACTTTATTGAACTCAAAAATCAGATTGCGTCGTTCATTATTTTTTTTGTTTTCAATTTGGGAAGCATCAAAGAAAAAGTTTAAGCCATCAATCTCAATCTTCATTGATTTGTAAATTGCTTCACTTTTAACATAGTAAAGCATGTGAGTTTTCCAGAAGAGAATAACATCGCGGTTGGGATCGTAAACTTTATCATAAATGTTTTGATAAAGCGGGGTATAATTGAAGTAGATACTTCCGGTTTGATTAAAGTAACGAGAAAAGAAGAAGTAAAGTTTTTCAAACATTTCTTCGCGGAAATCAGGGAAGCCGGAGAGTTTTACGTTAATATCTTGGATTAAAATGGGGAAAATGCCTTCAAAGTATTTCCCCTTAATGTGCATTAGATTTACATAACCGGATTGACCTTCAATTTTAGCCCCAATAAAAATATCTTTTAGGGCGGTTAAAAATTTTTGTTCTTGGTTAGGCATAATATTATTTTTTTTATTAGTAATATAAAAAATTACAATTGAATGAAACGAATGTATTGAAGAAAAGCGATTTACTATAACCGGCAATGTTGCTTTAAATTAACCATAACTTAATTTCCGAAAAGTTAATTTCTCTAACTTTACCCGGTCTCAAATTTCCCAAATGGATATTGCCGATTCGTATTCTCACCAACCGTAATGTTGGATAACCAACTTTAGCGGTCATCTTCCGCACCTGCCTGTTTCGTCCTTCAATTATCGTAATGCCAAGCCAGGTTGTTGGAATTGTTTTTCGAAAACGAATAGGAGGTATTCTCTCTTCAAATTGCGGCGGTTTATTTAAAATTATAACTTTCGCCGGAAGCGTCTTTTTATTTTCGATAAGGACACCGCCCCGAAGCTCTGTTAATGCGGCTTCTGTTGGTGTTCCTTCAACTTGGACAAAATATTCTTTTTCTAATTTATGCTTTGGATGCAGCAGTTTATCGGTAAGCGCTTTGTCATTTGTTAGAAGAAGAAGTCCTTCGCTATCATAATCAAGTCTTCCGACCGGGTAAACATCTTTCGGAAAAGTAAAAAGATCGGTGAGCGTTTTCCTTCCAACTGCGTCCGTAAATTGAGTCAGCACTCTGAAGGGTTTATGTGCGACAAAATATTTAAAAGATTTTTTCATCTGACTTTTTTCTTTTTACTGCGTCAAAATTAACAAAAAGATTTTCTTTCAACAGCAAACTATTCCTTATTTTTACGGAAAGAAAAAAGGAATCAATGTGAAACCACCGAAAAATGATCCAATTTGGAAAATGATGGGCTTGCTGTTTAAACCGCATCCATGGCACGGAATATCCCCCGGAGACAACGTTCCGTACCAACTTACTGTTTATATTGAAATTGTTCCGACTGATTCGATGAAATATGAAATAGATAAACAATCCGGTTATTTGAAGGTTGATAGACCTCAACGATATTCAAATTTTTGTCCAACGCTTTACGGATTGGTTCCCCAAACGTACTGCGCAGAAAAAGTTGCGGAATTAAGTACTGAAAAAACCGGCAAAAAAAGTATTGTCGGAGATGGTGATCCGTTGGATATTTGCGTGCTTACGGAAAAAACTATTACGCAGGGAGGTATCTTGCTGGAAGTAATTCCAATCGGCGGTTTACGTATGATAGACGGCAATGAGGCTGATGATAAAATTATCGCCGTAATGAAAGGCGACGCTGTTTATGGTCAAATGAAAAGTGTGAGAGATGTTCCCCCAAATGTGATTGATCGCTTGCGCCATTATTTTTTAACTTACAAAGATGTTCCCGGCGATGAACACCATAAACATTGTGAAATAGATGAAGTTTATGATGTGGAAACAGCGTACGAAGTGATTAAGAGAAGCCAGGAAGATTATGAACTTCGTTTTGGTGGTATAGAAGAAATGCTTACTTCGGCTTTGCGCGGGTAATAAACAAAGAAAATTAGGGGAAGATAAAATGGTTAAAAAAATATTACCGAATAGATGAATGAAAATGAATGGTTGAATGTTTTTCATTCATTCAAGCATTCAGCCATTCAATTGATGATCTGTGACTCTTTGGTTCCGGTTTACAAGGTTAGAAATTAACGATTAAGGAAAAAAGAAAGTGGCATATTATTTCAGAGATCAGAAAAAATATATTGAGGAACTTAAAAGGTATGAACCGAAAATGCAGCCGAAGGAACTTGAAGAATATAAAATGTTCGTTAAGCGGCATAAAGATGAGGAGGAATTCGACTCAATCTCTTTCGGAAAACTAAAAGCGCTCTATGAAAAATACTCTGCTCAACGCGAAAAGAAGAATTATGACCATTTCTTTAAAAAACCTGACCAAGAAAACAGTAATTAACCTCCCCGTGTTTCGGTTTTAAGCAAGAGTTTGATAAATTTGAACTGCTAATTATGAATCTCATTCACCCTTGAGGAACTAATGAATTATAAGCTTCTGAATAGAATTATTGCGGCGATCGTTTTTGTTATTTCAAACGCCGTTCTTTTTTTAACGGTACAACCTTCGGTTTCATTTTGGGATTGCGGCGAGTTTATTGCTTCCGGATTCTCCCTTCAGGTTCCTCACCCGCCGGGAGCTCCTTTCTTTTTACTCCTTGGCAGAGTTTTTTCTATGCTTCCGTTTGGTGAAAATATTGCCTTCCGGTTTAACACAATTTCCGTTTTAGCCAGTTCGCTCTCAATTCTTCTTCTCTATTTGATCGCTGTTAAGTTGATAGAGAATTATAAAGGAAAGACTTATAATAATCTTTCAGCAGCGCTGTTAACCTACATTCCGGCGGCTATCGGCGCGTTATCTTTTTCGTTCAGCGATACCTTTTGGTTTAACGGTGCAGAGGCTGAAGTTTACGCTGCAAGTACTTTCTTTTTAGCTTTAGTAGTTTACCTGATGATGGTCTGGCACGAGAAGGCGGACAATAAAGACAATGAGAAATATATTTTACTGATCGCATATCTTATCGGTCTTTCTACGGGCGTTCACTTGATGAGTGTTTTAGCCATGATCTCCGTTGTTATGATTATCATGTTTAGAAAATATGTTGATGATGACGAAGCTTTGAAAAAATCGGGATATATTTTTCTTGCGCATGCCGGACTGCTTATAATCCTTGCAGTTGCTCTTTGGGCAAATCAAACGGATGCTACTCCCCCCACTCCGGAACAATACAAAGATTTTGATTCCAAGTTTAAACTGGTAATGGCGGGAATCAGCATTTTGATCGTTGGAGCTTTGTGGAAAAAATTGTTCAATAGAAATTCAATTTATATTTGCCTCGCTATTGGAGGGGTGGCGCTCTTTGTTGTTTATCCCGGAATTGTTAAAATTCTTCCTGGGTTAATGTCGAGTATTTCCGGAGACAATATCATTACGGAAATCCTCTTATTAGCGGCTGTGTTCGGAGCTTTGGGTTATGGCGTGTTCTACGCTGTGAAAAATAATAAACCAACAATGCATCTTGTTTTTATGTCTTTGATTTTCGCTCTTCTGGGATTCACAACATATACAATGGTAATAGTTCGTGCAAACCAAAGTACGCCGATGAATGAAAATGAACCGGATAATTTTTCCGAATTGGTTTCTTACCTCAACCGCGAACAGTATGGCGATTTCCCAACATTTAAAAGAAGATTTGCTACCGAACCCCATCAAATGGGAGTTTATGAAAACTATACTTCCGATCTCGATTTTTGGTGGCGTTACCAAATGAACCACATGACCACCAGATATTTCATGTGGAATTATGTCGGACGCGAATCATGGGATCAAGATTCCGGCGCAAACATGTGGCCTCTTAACGGGCTCGGAAACGCTCTGTTCAAACCTTTCAACATTCATTTTAACGGCGATGCAAAAGATTCTCTTTTTGGCATTCCTCTCTTGCTCGGATTACTCGGCATTTATTTCCATTTCAAAAAAGATTGGAAGATGGCAAGTATTTTTATGGTGCTCTTTATCTTTATGGGATACTTAACGGCATTCTATCAAAATCAGCAAGAACCGCAGCCGCGTGAAAGAGATTATTTTTATGTCGGAGCATTTTTTGTTTATTCAATTTGGATCGCGTTCGGTCTTCGTGGAATTATAGATGTTCTTTTAGATAAAATAATTTCGCCGTCACTTGCAAAAAGTGCCGCCTTTGCAGTTGTAGTGCTTGGAATTATTTTTGTCCCGGTGAGAATGTTGCAGGCAAATTATTTTACGCACGACCGTTCACGCAATTGGGTGCCATGGGATTATTCCTACAACTTATTACAAAGCTGTGCGCCGAATGCAATCCTTTTTACGAACGGCGACAACGATACTTTCCCTCTCTGGTATTTGCAGGATGTTGAAGGTGTGCGGCGCGATGTGCGTATTGCAAACCTAAGTTTACTGAACACAAATTGGTATATCAAACAATTAAAGAACCTTGAGCCGTACGGCGCAAAAAAGGTCGCAATGAATTTGGACGATATGCAGATTGATGCGCTGCAGCCGACTCAATGGGAGCCGCAGGACGTTACTATCCCGGTACCGGGTCAGCTCCCTTCATCTTATAAAACCTATTCCGAAGGAAGAACGGTCCTAAACACTGATCCGTCAATAAATCTTAACGAATGGAATATTGAAGATTCAACCATCATCCGTGAAGGAAAACTGACCTGGCGGATGGACAACTCAGTTGTCTATAGCGGAATCAAAGCTGTGCGCGTACAAGACATTATGACAAAAGAGATCGTTCAAGCGAACAATTGGCAAAGACCGATCTATTTTGCCGTAACATGTTCGGACGATAGCAAGATTGGTTTAAATGATTATTTGAAAATGGAAGGAATGGCTTTCAGGCTTGTTCCCGAGAAAAAACGGGCGAGAGTTGAATTTATTAATGAACCTGTTATGCGTAAACAAGTATTCGATGAAAACCCAAGTTTTTCAAAAAAATATTTGCCGGGATTTAAATTCCGGGGCTTAAATGATTCAACCATTTTCTTTGATGAAAACCATACCCGACTTGTCCAAAATTATCGGAATGCATTTATCCGGTTAGCTATTTATTATATGAACACCGGTCAGCCGGATCAAAAAGCAGTGGAAGTCCTGAACCTGATGGAGAAAAAACTCCCGAGAAAAATTTTACCGATTGATTACCGCATTCTTTACAATATCGGGAATTTGTATTTCGCTGTAAATGATTTGCCTAATTATAAAATAATTGCTTCCGAAATTGAAAGTGATGCGCTGAAAGCACTTGTAGAAAACCCCAGGGGACAACCCGGGCGATACAGCCCTTACAACATTTTGTTAGATATTTATGAAAATCTGAATGAATACGATAAAGGAATTGATCTTCTTCAGAAGATATCTAATATCTATCCCGGCGACAATCAAGTTAAAAATGAAATTGAAAGATTGAAAGCCGCAAAGGCAAACAAGGATTCTTTGGTGATCGGTCATTAGTTATTTGTCATTGCTTTCTCAATGACTGATGCCCATTGACCCGCTGACCGGTGAAACTAAATAATGAAGATACTAATACTTGCTCTTTCGGGAATTGGCGACGCACTAATGTTCACTCCGGCGATGCAGCTTCTACGAAGTAAGTTACCCGATGCAGAAATTGATGCAATGGTAATGTACAAAGGCGTTAAGGATATCTATGAGCGGACAAATCTGTTTGACACTGTTCATTATTTTGATTTTCTAAGCGCACCAAAATTTTCTTCATTTCAATTTGTTTTGAAATTTCGCGGCAGGTATGAGGCTTCGATCAACGTCTATCCTTCAAACCGGAAAGAATATAACCTTATAAATTTTATTGTTGGTGCAAAGAAACGAGCAGCGGTTCAATATCTTCGTAGCGATCTTCCAAATCTCGGATTTCTTAATACCCACAGAATTGTAGAAAATGATTCGCTTCACAATGTAGAAGAAAATATTCTTCTCTGTGAAAAACTTTTTTCGACAAAGTTTGCCGAAAGTCCGCAGCTTCTTTTTCCCCTTACAAAAGAAGATGAGTTATTTAAAGAAAAATATTTAATTGAAACCGGAATTACTTCTCCTGATTTTGTTGTTGGATTTCACCCCGGGTGTTCTACCCTAAAAAATCATGCTAAGAGACGATGGGAGCCGGATAAATTTGCACGGTTAGGCAATTTGTTGGTTGAGAAAAAAGGAGCAAAGATATTAATTTTTGGCGGAACTGAAGAACGTGAATTGCAGAAATTAGTTAAACAAAATATCAATTCGGAAAATGCTTTTGTTATCAAGACACAATCGCTATCACAGACCGCTTCAATAATGAAGAGGTGTAATGTTTTTGTAACGAACGATTCAAGTTTGATGCACATTGCTTCGGCAATGCAATTAAAGGTTGTAGCTGTTATTGGTCCGACGAATACTAACTATATTTATCCATGGAAAACAAATCATAGAGTTGCTTCCCTTCAATTAGATTGTGCGCCCTGTTTTTTCTATTCTCCCAAACCACTTAGCTGTAAAAGAGATGACATTCAATTTAAATGTATAAGAGAGTTGGAGGTAGAAAAGGTTTTTTCAGTTATTGAATCGTTTTAAAAGACAATAGTCGAGACAAATTTTCGAAATAAGTTCATGCAATTGCTTCCGCGTAAACGGTTTCCCCACATAATGGGAACACCCGGCATCAAGAATTCTCTTTTGGTCTTCCATCAGAGAGTACGCGGTCACCGCAACGATGGGAGTTGATTTATAGTTTTCACGCTGCCGCAGAAGCTTGGTTACATCTAACCCGTTTATTCCCATACCAAGATTAATGTCCATCAAGATGATGTCATAGTAATTCAGCTCGGTTTTGGTCAAGGCTTCTTCACCGTTTATTGCAAAATCGGACACCGCAATTCCTCGAATAAAAAGGGCGATAACTTCGCGGTTATCCTGATTGTCTTCAACTACCAGAATTTTTATTTTGTTTTCATTCATATTTAAATAGGTACGATTATAGTGTGTACAAATTAGTTAAAAATACGTTCTCTTGAAAAGGAGAATATGCAAAAAATGAAATGAATATTCAGGATTCAATAATAAATAAAGCTCCTAACAGCTTTCTTCTGTTTGTTTAAACTTCATAATTGAGTATTTTTAGCCCTTACATTTTGAAAACGAAGGAGTACCTGGCAGAAATGCATTTTAAGAGAAGAACACATACATGCGGTGATCTACGAGAATCAAATATCGGACAAAACGTTATTTTAAACGGATGGGTTGATACAAGAAGAGATTTAGGCGGATTAATTTTTATTGAATTGCGAGATCGTTATGGAATTACACAAGTTGTTTTTGAGCCCGGATTTAATCAAGAAGCCCACAACACCGGAAAACCCTTAAGAAGCGAATTTGTTATTTCTATTGAAGGAGTGGTCAGAAAACGTCCCGAAGGAACTGAAAATGCAGCTTTAGCTACCGGCAAGGTTGACGTTATGGTGAACAACCTTACTATTCTTAACGAAGCAAAAACTCCGCCCTTTCAGATCAAAGAAGAAACGGATGCAGGAGAAGACCTGCGCTTAAAATACCGTTATCTTGATCTTCGCCGTTCTTCGATGCAAAAAAATTTAATGCTTCGCCACAAAATGTACCAAATTACGCGTAAATATTTTGATGAAAATAAGTTTATTGAAATTGAAACTCCCGTTCTTATGAAAAGCACTCCTGAAGGAGCAAGAGATTTTCTTGTTCCAAGCAGATTGCACACAGGAAAGTTTTACGCGCTTCCGCAATCACCCCAAACTTACAAGCAAATATTAATGGTCTCCGGATTTGATAGATATTTTCAAATTGTAAAATGTTTCCGTGATGAAGATTTACGCGCAGACCGTCAGCCGGAGTTTACACAGATTGATGTTGAAATGTCTTTCGTTGATCAAGAAGATATTTTCGGGGTGGTTGAAGGTTTGATGAAACGTTTCTTTAAAGAAGTTTGGCAGAAAGAACTTCCGCTTCCGCTTCCACGCATCTCGTTTGAAGAAGCAATGGAACGTTATGGAAGCGATAAACCCGATTTGCGTTTTGAACTTGAAATGAAAACTCTTAACCATGTTTTTGAAAACACTACTTTTAAAGTTTTTCAAGACCAGATTCAAAACAAAGGAGAAATCACCGGCCTGGTTGCCCCCGGTTGCGGCGAGTACACACGCAATCAACTCGATGTGCTTACAGACTTTATTAAAAAACTTGGCGCCGGCGGATTAATCTGGATTCGTGTAAAAGAAGAAGGACTTGAATCTCCCACAATGAAATTTTTTACTGATGTTGAGCAGGCAAATTTAACTTCGTTCCTCGGAGCCAAACCCGGCGATTTAATTTTAATTCTTACCGGTAAAAAATATAAAACGCTTAGCTTGATGGGAATGCTTCGCTTGGAAATGGCGAGGAGATTAAATTTGATCAATGAAAATGCAGCGCCAAAACTTTTATGGGTAACCGATTTCCCGTTATTTGAATGGGACGAGGAGACAAAAAGGTTTTACGCCATGCATCATCCGTTTACATCACCCAACATTGATGATATTCCTTTTATGGAATCTAATCCGGGAAAAGTTAAAGCCAGCGCTTACGATTTAGTTTTAAATGGAAGTGAAGTTGCCGGCGGAAGCATTAGAATTCATAGTGCGGAATTGCAGGCAAAAATGTTTAGAGCTTTGGGAATTACTGAAGAAGAAGCCGAACACAAATTCGGATTTTTGATGAACGCTTTCAAATACGGCGCTCCGCCGCATGGTGGAATTGCATTCGGTTTTGACCGCCTTGCGATGATCTTTGCAGGCGAACACTCTATTCGCGAAGTAATCGCTTTTCCGAAAACCGCAAGCGGTGTGTCCCTGATGGATGAAGCCCCCTCAACTGTGGACGAGCATCAACTGAAAGAATTGCATATCAGAATTAGGAATTAGGAATTACGAATTAGGATTTTTCAAAAAAAAAGCCGTGAAATTTTTCACGGCTTTTTAATTTTAAATAAAAAATTATTTAAATCGTTTTTCACCAACTGCTTTATTGTAAACAATTTGAACGTTTACATAAGCTTCTTGTCCAGAGTTATCACCATAGGAAGCAACTTTTACTTTAGCATAATGCCCATCATAATCATAAACAAAGTAGTATTGGGTCGTATCTCTATCTGGGATTTTATTTGTCCAAGTCGCAGCATCAAAAGCTGGTGCAGCAGCACCGTCGGTAATATTTGATGTGCCGGCAGCTTTAAATCTGGTTTTTCTAGCTGTTGAGGTTATCAAATCGGAACTGCGCAGATCATATGTGCTGGAAGCTGAGTTGGAATAATAAAGCATATCAATTGCAGCGTTAGATGAGCTTGCAGTTGTACCTGTAGAAAGAATTAATCCACTTGGTTGTGAAACACCAGTTCCGGTAGTTTCCCAAATTTTAATTGGTCCATAAACAACCGTTTTAGGCGATAAAGTAATTGTTGAGGTGGTTAATTTGTTAGCAGAAATTGTCACAGTAAAACTTGTATCAGCATAATTATCATTTTTTACAACGATTGTATGAGTACCTACAGTAAGGTTCTTAACGGTATCTTCATTTGAGACTTTAAATTGAGTATCAGCGTCAACAAAAAATTGCGCGTAGGAAGGAGCTGTTTCAAGGTAGAAAGTACCATATTCTGTAGCCGAGGTTACTGGGTCAGTTGTTGAATCAGTACACGAGGCAATAAAGAAAATAATAGGAAGAAAGATTAAAAGAGCTAGATATTTTTTCATTGTTTTCCCTTTGAAGTTATTTTTTAGTTAAAGTGAATTTACTTGATGACTTATCAACTTTTTCCGTAAATGTACCAGAAATTTTTTTCCCATCAGCAGAAAGTTTCGCAGAATATGTACCAGCATATCTGTTGTGTTGGGTATCGTTCATTGAGAGAGTAAGTTTTTCCGGGCTAAATTTACCTGAAACAGTCTGCTTTCTTATTTCACGGTAATTAATTGTAATTGAGCCTGAGAATGTAGAATCGGTTTGATCGGTGATTTTTAGGGTTGTAGCACGTGAATCAAGGGTACCGGTGTAAGTCCCTTTTAAATCAAGGACGGCTTTTTTTTCTTCAACCGGTTGAGGAGTTGTATCTACAGCGGTCTTTACAGTTTCGGCGGCTTGCTCTTCTTGTTTAGGCGCTTCTTGTTTTCCGCATCCTGCAAAAAAAGAAAAAGTTAGAACTGTAAGAATTAGTACTAATCCGGAATAGGGGTTATTTTTTTTTGTGAACATCATACCTCCTGGTATATTGTTAGTTATTTGATATACAAATATAAAGAAAAATTTATGGTTGCATAGTGATAAAAATAAAGAGGCTTTAAATAATTCAGTAAGTTATTTTACGCATGAAATCCTAAATCTTGCATGCAGTCTTGATCTTGCTTGGTTTTCAATTCGATTAAGAGCATGATTACGATCAAGAGCAAGAAGCGTAGCGTAATGTGAGTCAGTAAATTATTCGAACCAGGAAAGCACTTCATATGAGGCACTTTTAGGAAAGGATGGCGGAACTTGAGTCATGAATCTTTCATCAAAACGAATGTATGAATTATAACCGTTGGTAATTTGTCCTGTATAAGGATTAAAGACCCCGGTGGCTTGTGCCTGGTATTCAATAAGTCCGCCGGTCAACCGAATAGTGCCGCTATAAGGGATTGTACTGTAGTGCTCAGCCTTTAAACCGCCCTTTAAAGAAAATATGGAAGCGTTAATAATTATATCGCTTTTGTTTGGCACATTATCAGAAACTATTACATTATTGGTTGCCACTATTCCGAGCATATCAGTGCAAGTTGGGTTAGTTGGATCTGTATCATAAACGATATTATCATCTAAATAAATGTTTCCGTTTGAGGTGCCTGAACTGAGGGTTGCGCCAAGTGTTATTTTCCCCTTTACAGTTCCTTTTATGTGAAGGTTTCCTTTGTCAACCGAAATGACGCCGTTTGGAGCAAAGGTTGAAAGCATCTCATTTTCCCAGCTACCCGAACTCCCAACTTTATAATCAACGGAGCCATTCGAATTGAAAGTAAGCCAAACATCTGTACTGGAAAAAAATTTTCCACCCGATTCAGCATCCGCAGAAACCGTATTGATTGTTGACGGCAAGGGTAAGTTTATCCCGCTTTCATAGCCGCCCAGGAATTGAGGATCGGTTGAAGAATCGAGTTTTTTTAGTCCATTTTTTGTAGTGACTTTTCCAGTGAACACAGGTCTTCCCCAAACATTTAATTTTCCTTGCACGTGCATTGGACCAGAGACGGTGTCTCCCGTAACATAATAAAGATTGCCCGGCATTATTGCTCCATAGTAACCAAACCGTGCAAAACTTGAAGGCTGTAAGATTACTTCGACGGTTTTTGTTAGTCCACTGTAACTACCCGTTGCAATTATTTTTTTTCGGTTGGAAGCTAAACTAACAATCGAAGCGCTGAACGTTCCACCATTAAACGAAACATTGGAGTAACCTGTTGTCCAGGTCGGAGATAAGAAAAATTGATTGCAAGCTAAGTTTGCGGCGCTTGAGGCAATGTTCTCCGCCATGGTATTGGTATAATACTGACTGTAAACATCAACGGAATTTGAACTAAAAGTAAAAAGATTTTGCGTGTACATAAGCAAAATTCCGCTAAAGCCAAGCACTAAAAAGACTGACGCTCTGCCAAACATAATTTCACCTTACCTGCTTTTTAAATTTTTTGAAGCTAATCTAACTTGCCGCCAATAAGCATTGGAATAATTTTGATTGTAAGCCGCTGCATTTTCAACTTTTACAGAAAGCTCCATTGTTTGTATTTCTCCCGGAGTGGCAACCGGGGCATTTATCGTATCACCTAAAGCATCGGAATAAACGAGACGAAACTCAGTTACTACACCGGTCACGGATTTATCCAGGCTATTATTGTTTATGATGCGATAAAGTGGAACATCCCTCGGGTTTGTTGTCCCGGGTAAATCGCTTGGAATTCCGATTCGATATTCAACAGTATCAAGTTTTCCGGTTTTATGTAAATCGGTTACAAAAGTTATTGAATTAGAATCTGCACTTAAAATAGTTTTATTTGGAGGAATTAGATTGTCGGGATCAGCGCAATACCCGATTCGCCGCAAATCTCCTTCAACAATTAAAATAATATCAACAAGATCCCGCTGCAAGATAAAATCGGCATTGTAATAAAAATAACTTTGTACCGTATTGTCATTTATTGTGAAGAGCGAAAGAAGCAAAATTCCGCCAATGACCATCGCCCCGATAATATCTAAGATGGTAGTGTAACCCATAAGACTCCTCTACCTAAAATACCAATAACTAAATATCGTACTGATTTTAACAGTGTCTTGCATCGAAATGCTTGAAACTGATACAGTTAGTTTTTTATTAAAAGTTGGAGAATTAGAATCAACGTCCGGCGTTGTAGGAATTACATAACTAACTTTACACGAGATATGATAGTAAGCCGAAGCCAACTTTCTTTCATCATATTGGAAATTGTTATAGTCGTCGAAGTCATTAAATTCAGCGGGTTTATTCGAATGCTCAACTCCATCTACTCCTAAATTATTGATTGAAGTAAGAGCGTTTGTGTTTGTAATAGAGCTATCAATGGTTATTTCATCAAAAGAAAGTTTATTCGCATTTTCGATTATAGAGGTTGCTAATGAAATCGCCGCTAACCCAAATTTAGAATTTTGCATAGTTTCTTGCGTCTGCAGTACAGAGCTATTCATTCTAACAGAAAGAAGTGTCAGCATCATCATTGCCAGCAGCGTGAGCATTGTTTGTCCGGTATTCATAAAAACGATTCCCTTTCTATAAATAAAGTCAAATTACGTACCATATTAATTCAGGTATTAAAATATATTTCACACACTCTTTTTCAACAAATAAACGCACCCCTTAGCGCAATATCTTGAAAAAGTAAAGCGAAAGAAGAAAAATATCGGCAGTTCTTACAGGTAACATTTACAAAAGAGTATTTTTTACCATTGCTCTGTTCTAAGATTTTTAATCCAAAACGGAAGATTATGTTCACGTTTACAGGATGGCATCTTTATTGCTTTTATGAAATCGAAGTCAATTATCACTTAAAATAAGGAGTTACTTAAAATGGGACAACAACAGTTATTACTCATCGTTCTTGGTGTTATTATCGTTGGAATTGCAATTGTCGTCGGTATCAATCTCTTTAGCGCAAGTTCACTTGAAGCTAATAGAGATGGAGTTGTGGCAGACAATATGAATCTTGCCGCTCTTGCACAACAATTTTACAAAAAACCAACTGAATTAGGCGGCGGAAACAACACCTTTACCGGATTCACTATTCCGACCAACCTTGCTTCAACGGCAAACGGTGCTTATACAGCAGTAGTTGCTGCGCAAAGTGTAGTTATTACCGGAAAAGGCGTTGTAAAAAATTCAGCCGGAAAAGCATATTGGGGAGTTACTACAGTTACGCCAAATGCAATTACTACGGCGGTACCAAAGCTGCATTAATTTATTCACACCATGTTATGAAGGAACTGAACTTTTCGGTTCCTTCATTTTTTTTTATTTCTCTGACATTTTTTTTTCATAAAAAATATTGTTAAGTTTTATAACCACTAATAAAGGAGTTACTAAAGATGGGACAGCAACAGTTATTGCTCATCGTTCTTGGAGTTATTATCGTCGGAATCGCAATTGTCGTCGGTATTAACCTTTTCAGTGCAAGTTCTCTGGAAGCAAACAGAGATGCAGTTATTGCGGATAATATGAATCTTGCAGCACTTGCACAACAATTCTACAAAAAACCAACATCGTTAGGTGGCGGAAACAACACCTTTACCGGATTTACTATTCCGACCAACCTTGCTTCAACGGCAAACGGTGCTTACACAGCAGTAGTTGCTGCGCAAAGTGTAGTTATTACCGGAAAAGGCGTTGTAAAAAATTCAGCCGGAAAAGCATATTGGGGAGTTACTACAGTTACGCCAAGTGCAATTACTACGGCGGTACCAACGCTGCATTAATTTTTTTATTTTCTCTTAAAAGGATTGAGTGATCAATCCTTTTTTTATTTTAAGTATGTGAATTTATGGGACAGCAACAATTATTACTTGTTCTTGTTGGGGTGATAATAGTTGGGTTGTCTATTGTTCTTGTTGTAAAATTATTTGATGTTAATTCGCTTGAAGCAAATAGAGACGCTCTTTACATTGATACCCTAAATTTAGCCGCTAATGCTCAACACTACTAGCAACTCCCAAGAATGTTAAGCGGCGGAGGCGGATCCTTTGTTGGATATACTCTCCCGACAGAATTAGCGGAAAATGGGAACGGAACTTATTCGGTTTCAAACATTACGGCAAGTACAATTACTATCCTTAGAGTGGGAATTGAGCAAGACCCGGAAGGCAGAGCATATCACGTAACTACCATCGTAACACCATCTGCGGTTCAATCAACTACTTCAGTGCTTGAGTAAAAAATCAAACTACGATATTAAAAAAGATTTTATTAATGTAATTTTTATTTGGTATATTTCAGATAAATAATGCTTTTAATATTAACTGGCAAAAACTTTTATGGTAGAATATAGATTTGCGGCAATCAACAGCGCTGGAAAACCTATAACCGGTGCAATTACTGCCGATTCGGTTAGGGAAGTAAAGCAAAAAATTAAAAATCTTGCCGAGAAGAACCAACTAAAAATACAGTCTATTGAAAAAAAGACTACCTTCCTTTATAAAGCAAAAAAGGGAAATGATAAACCTATTAAAGGCTCTCAAAAAGCGTTCAATAAAGATGAGGTGGTTGATGCCTTAACCAGACTTAATTACGAAGTTATTTCGGTAAATAAAGTCCTCTTAGATTTTAACCCCAAACCGCCTACGTTAGACATTGTAAATTTTGTAAAGATCAGCGCGGAACTTCTCGATCAAAAACTTCCGTATGGAGAAATTCTTACTCTGCTTATAAATGACACACAAAACAAAACCCTCCGGGAAGCCTTAAAAGATATCAATGCCGAATTAAAAAAAGGAACCGACAGTCAAGCAGTTTTTATGCGGTATCAGTCCGTCTTCGGGAAGTTTACCTCTTATATGCTTGGTCTCGCTTCTAAGAGCGGTAATATGACGGAAATATATAAAGCGACGGCAAAATTTCTTGAACGTCAACAAGAATTTAAGAAGAGTTTAAAGAGCGCTTTGATTAGTCCTTTTGTAACTGTCTTTGTTTTACTCTTGGCGGTGCTCTATTACGTGGGCTACATTTTCCCTGAAACCGCAAATTTATTTTTAAGATTTGGAATTACGTTACCCCCGATGACTGCTTTCACACTTGATTTTAGTAATTTTTTAAAAGCGAACATATTGGTAATTTTACCAATATTTTTTATTCCCCTTCTTTCGTTTCTCTATTATATCAAGACAAAACCGGGAAAAATGTTTCTTGACGGGATGTTGTTAAAAATTCCAGTAGTCGGCAATTTAATTCATAAAACGATTATTGAAGTTTTCTGCCGTGTATTTTATACGCTTTACAGCGGTTCGGCAGAAAGCATCGAACCAATAAGAATAGCTGCTGAAGCAAGCGGGAACACCTATTTCGAAAATAAAATTAAAAGCGTCGCTATCCCACTGATGATAAAAAAAGGCGTAGGGATAACCGATGCATTTACACAAACCGGAGTTTTTACTGACACAGCCCTTTCTAGATTTCACTCCGGCGAAGAGACCGGGACAATTAAGAATACAGCGCTTCAGCTGGCAAACTACTATGAAAGCGAAACAGTCTATAAATTAAAAAACATCATCGAATTAATTCAAGTTATCATCTCAATGGTAATTATGATAGTGATGATTATGTTGACTTTAGTTTCAGCCGAAACAGCAACAGTTAAACCCAAAATGCCTGGAATGTAGCTTTATGGACGCTAATTTAGAACTCACGGATAAAGTCGGCTATATTCTCTTTAAAAAAGGGATTATTGACACAACAGTTCTTGAACAAGCTCTTACCATGAAAGCTAACGATACGAGCAAGATAAAAAAGAATTTAGCCCAGATACTTGTTCAAGAATTCAAATATGATCACGATGTAATTTTTAAAGAAGTAGCTAACCTTTATGCATTTAGAGAGGTTGAAGCTACACCGGATGTGCTTACCCCACAGCGATTTGAATTTATTAAGCAGACGATGCTCGCCGCCGGCGAAACAATGAAGCAGCTTATGCTTCAAGTTAAAGTAATTCCCTTTATGTATGACGAACGCCAGAAGGATAAATTGCTCCTTGCATCCATTGATCCCACGGAAAGAAATATCCCCAAAATTGCTTTCGGGCTTAACGCAAAAAAATATGAAGTGATGTTTATTAGAGAACGCGACTTTGATAAGCTTGTGGAAAAGCTCTTCCCCCCGGAAAATGAATTCTTAAAAAACCTTGAAGATATGCCCTCCGATTTCGAAATGGATGAACAGAAAGAACAATCGGAAGACGAAGCTGAGATTGAAGCTGAAATAAATAAAAGCGCGTTAATCAATTTAATTGAAGCTGCTTTAGTTGAGGGAACTCGTAAGGGGGTCAGCGATATCCACATTGTTCCTACAGACGCTAAAACGACATCTATCATGTTCCGGATTGACGGAAATTTACAAGTTTGGCACACGCAAGAGAATACTTCTCCCGAAGCAGTACTCGCTGTAGTAAAAGACCGATCGCGGGGGATGGATAGGTTTGAAAGAGAAAAAGCGCAAGACGGTTTTATTCAGCGTGAGATTGATGGACAGATTATTCGTTTTAGAGTTTCTATTTTGCCGATGGTTGGAACGGAACTTAAAAATAAATTTGAAAGCGTCGTTATAAGAATTCTTGATGATAGAAAAGTTGTGAAGGATTTAAAACTGCTGGGACTTACCGGCTACGCAAACGATGCTTTTGAAAAAGCGATCCGCCAGCCGCAGGGGATGGTTATTCTTACCGGACCTACCGGAAGCGGAAAATCAACCACTCTAGTTGCTGCTTTGTACCAAGTGATTGACCCAACGGTTAATGTGCTAACCGTTGAAGACCCGGTTGAATATGTTATTTCGGGAGCCCGTCAATTGAAGATTGGCGTAAAAATGAATTTTGAGCAGGCAATACGTTCTATCCTGCGCCACGATCCCGATATTGTGCTTGTTGGTGAAATGCGCGATAAAGAAACTGCCGAAGTTGCCATCAAGCTTGCGAATACAGGGCACTTAACTTTTTCAACACTGCATACTAATGATGCGCCGAGCGCGGTTGCCCGTTTGTACAAAATGGGGATTGAACCTTTCTTAATTGCCTACGCCATCAATATAATTGTTGCTCAACGCTTGATCCGGAGGCTTTGCACAAACTGCAAACAAAAGATAATAAATCTTGATGAAGTTTTAATGAAATCTATCGGGCTTGATTTGAACGAGTGGAAGAATTATACTATCTATGAAGCTAAAGGATGCGAAAAATGTTCTGGCACCGGATACAAAGGAAGAGTCGCCATCCATGAAGCTCTTTACTTTACGAAGGAATTGAAACAAATTATTCTCCGATCTGGGGAATCGGTTGATGAAGAAAAAATCCGCGCCCAGGCGAAAAAAGACGGGACACTTAATTTGCGCGAATGCGGTATAGACAAGGTGAAACAAGGGCTCACTTCTTTTGAAGAAGTTATTTCCGGGACAATGGAAGAATAAGTTATGATTGATGATATAAAAAAGATTTTATCAAAATTTCTCATCAACGTGCCTGCAATGCTTAGCGGACAAGACCGCGTAAGTTATTTCGTGGAAAAATTTTCTCAGTTTACAAACGATGAGAGAATTTTAATGCAGAAATTCATTGTTAAAGTGTTAACATTAATGATAGAGCGTGAAGCTTCCGACATTGAGTTCGGCGGCACCGGGAGCGATGGCTATACCTGGATGAGAATTTTTGGGAAGAAAGAAAGAGTTATTGATCTCCCAAAGTTTACGTTAGATGAGTCGGCGCTCTTGATCTTAAGTATGCTGAATGAAAATCAACGGCGTTATTTAATGGTTACCAAAAGTATAGATTTTAGTTATACTTTTGTTTATGAACGCAAAATGGAAAATGTAAGATTTAGAGCCACCTGTTATTTCGATTTAGATCATGTTGCTTTGAATATGCGCGCAATTGCTTCTCAAGCCCGCACTTTTGAGTCTTATGATTTTCATCCTTCTTTAATAAAAGTATTAAGCCATCAATATTTTAAATATGGTTTAACGCTTGTAACCGGAATTACCGGGTCGGGTAAATCTGCAACACTTGATGCAATTATTGATTATCACAACAAACTCGATGCTACCCATATTATTATCATCTCTTCCCCGATCGAGTATGTACATAAATCGAACAAATCAATCGTTAAGCATCGCGAAGTTGGAAAAGATGTTTTAAGTTTTAAAGAAGGCGTTACTCAAGCCTTGAGGCAGGACCCTGACATTATCGTCATTGGTGAAATGAGAGATCCTGATACTATTATGGCTGCTCTTGAAGTTGCCGATACCGGTCATAAAGTTTTTTCAACGCTGCATACTTCTTCGGCAGTTGAATCTATTGATCGAATTGTAGCAGAAGTTCATTCATCCGAACAAGAACGTGTACGCAACCGGTTGGCGGATGTATTAACTTCTATTATTTCGCAAAAGCTTGTAACCACCGTTAATGGGAAACTGATTCTTGCTAAAGAAGTTTTAATTGTTAACGCCAATGTTAGAGCGGCAATTAAAAACAATAACACGAGTGAAATTTATATGATGATCAATCAAGGTGGACAATTCGGAATGAACACTTTGGAACAAGATTTAAAGCGGTTATATTTGATGAAGAAAATTAGTTTAGATTCAGCAATGGCATTTGCTAATAACAAAACCAGGATGCAGCAAATTCTTTCGGCATAAACCGTTTAATTGAATATTTATTTTTTATCGGTCTTCACTAAAAAGGTGTTTTAATGAAAAAGTGTTTTGCAGCAGGCGTAAAAACAAAGTTAAAAAATTCATGTTTGGGTTTTTAGAGTGAACTCAATAATAAATAACTTTTTGTTTACTTTAAAAGTCATATTCATCGAAACAAAAAAATCAACAATAATCAATAATAAATTATAAATCATTGAAACCGCTTGTATGCTTATATTGTGAAGGCTCCGACTCAAAAATTATTGTGGTAACGAAGGAGAATGATCAAGTAAAAATTCTCCGCGCCGCTTCAGTAGATGTATTGGGGTCACAGCAGTCCGCTAGCGAAATTGGCGCTGAATCTGTTCAAATGATTGCAGAAGAATCCGGGATCCAAATTGATGCTGGGGGCGGGGCAAATTTAAATATGCAGGGGTTTACTACCGGCGGAGTCTTTGAAAGTTTAGTAAACGCAGAAATGCGCGGGATTAAATTACATAAATGCGAATTTATTCCAGTACTAACAGAACCCTCCATTTTTTATCAAACAATACCTAAAAGAATTACCGGGGCGCAGACGAAAACCGATACTTTAAAAAGTACGGTAATACAATCCGACCGCCCCTTTGACCGAAGTAATGTGGGTTTAACAAGTTTAGCTGATGGAAATTCCCTTGCATCATTTTTAGCTCAGGATGTCCCTTGCTTTAAGATGATCAGTGGGCTGGCGAAGTATAACGGGAAAAGGGTTTACAGGTTAACTTCGGTAAAATCGGCAGAACTTTCGCTTGCTTATTATGTTGCCAAAAAGAAAAAATTTTTTCCAGACGATTATTCTCTCATTGTTTACATCGGTAAAGAATACAGCAAACTGATTTTTTTACAAGGGAGAAAATTAAAACACATCGGCGCTACACTTGACTTAGGGACGGCTAACCTTCATACGTATGATGTTTATTTTTCTAAGATCTTGCTTGAAATGGAAAACGGCGGAATCCCGAACTTAGACAACATTGTAGTTTGTGGCGAAGATGATTCCGAAAATTTGATTCTCTCGTTTTATGGTACTTTTCCCGAAGCAAATGTTAGCAAACTTGATTTTGATAACGTTGATGTTTCTGCGCTAAACGAAGATGCCCGCACAAAAATATCCTCCTTCACGGTTCCTTTTGCCGCGGCAATTGAATTTCTGGATGAACTTTCAAAAGAAACTAAAGGGATTAATCTTTTACCGGCATATATTAAAGAAGACCAAAAGGTCTTTCAGTTTGGATGGCATGGCTACCTTGTTTTACCCCTGCTTTTCTTTGCGGCGTTTTTCATCACAACAAATATTTTGAACGAACAAATCGAAATAAATAAAGTAGCAAGCGAAATTCAGTTTCAAACCATTCTAAAACGGCAAAACCTTTCCACCTTGATGGAGATAGAGAATTTAACTGCACGGATCAATAACTTTGATCAGACACAAGCCATCCTTGATTCAGCGGCGAGCGGTACGGGAATTTGGAACAAACTTCTTTTTAATCTCTCTGACTTTGTCGGGAAGAAAAAATCTTTTTGGGTGCGAAACATCATTCTTCCGGATAGCGCAGTTGTTACAATAGATGGGCATTCTATCAACAGAAAAGTACTCACTGAATTTGCCACCGGGCTACAGACCTCTATATTACAAAATATTACTTATGAGCCAATCCGTGAGAAAGATGCATTTCGTTTTGTTCTAACCATAAAAAAAGCAGAACTGTTGAGAGCGCTGCATGAATAGAAAAACAAAAAACACTCTTGCTCTTTTAGGAGTTCTTATTCTCCTTGTGGCTTTGGGCTTAGGGTATATCTATGTCTTTCAAAAACCGTCCTTGAAAACTAAAACTGCGGAGTTGACCTCTCTCAAAGCGCTTAGCTATGACCCTAATGAACTGAACAAACAGTTAAAAGAAAAAATGAGAAAAGCATTGAAGCTGGACTCTATTCTTTCAGCAAGAAAATTTAATATTCCAAAAGACCTCTCGTCTTTAAAATTTTATGATTTTCTTAATCAACTCAGCACACGGTTATCTGAAAAGGCAAAATTTAATATCGAATACGTGGGGCAGAAAACAGATAAAGAATTTCTTTTTTTCGATTTCCGTGTAAGCGGGTATGGAAGTTATAACGACCTGTATCAATTGATTTATGGAATTGAAGAAAGTAAAGAACTTAAAAAAATAACTAAACTAAATTTAAGCAATTACATTCTTGCTCCCGAAAATGAAGAACCGGAATTTTTAATCAATTATACTATGAATGTCGCTGTTTATTTTTCTGCTAATGATAGATACGCTACCTCAACATATTCCGAAAATAATTTGAGAGCGCCCAGAGTATATGATATTTTTTATCCCCTTATCCGGACAGAAATTCCACCGAACATTCGAAGTTTGCTTGATGTTCAAGGAGCCAAATTGCTTGCCTTGGTTCCGGATGGCGCTTTTCTTGCCGACGTTCGTGGAAATTCATTCTTACTTATCGAGGGGGATGAAGTTTATCTTGGTTACTTAACCACCATTGATTATAAATGGAAAAAAGTTACTTTTGTTCTCAACAAAGGGGGCGTTGTTGAGACCGTAGTTTTAAGTTTAGATAGATCTTTAAAAAAATGAAACCAGAGATTTCTATGAAAACATTAATTTTTATTTTTGCCTTTGCACTAAGTCAATTTACTTTTGCGCAAGATCCTTTCGAGCGGGATTTGAGAGGATACACCTCTCCCGATGAACTTGTTACCCTTTCTACAAATCTTCCTTTTTCTAGCGCTATCGAATTACTCAGCAAGGTAAGTGAACTTAAATCCGGAAGAAAAATTGTTTCTACTGTTCAGAGAGCGGATCCAATCGGGGTAGAAATAACCAATATACAATATGAAAAAGCATTGCTTATTATTGTGCAATATGCAGATTTGCTTCTGGAAAAAAAGGAAGATGTTTTCATTATAAAAAGGAAGCCGGATCCATCGGCAAAAGGAGAGGAAGAGGTTTTTGTAGACGCCAATACACGAGAAGTTAAAATCTCCGCAGTCTTTTTTGAAATGGATACTCAAGCATTAAGGCAACGGGGAATCAACTGGCAATTTCTTCTTAGTAAAAAAGGATTGGACATTGGTACGGGAATTACAACAACCGGACCTGCCAATACATCAGGCGCTGCATCATCGGCAGGAGTTTCCAGCGATGCGATGATTTCAAGCACAAATTCGTTTTCTGCCGGTAGTTTTTTCGGAGAAGCAGTATCACTGTTCAGATTTATCGAAAGCGAAAACCTCGGTGAAGTTATTGCCAGCCCCAACATTACCGTCCGCGATAAAAATGAAGGAAGAATTCAAGTCGGTTCCGATTTTTCAATTAAACAAAAAGATTTTGCCGGAAATGTGATAGATGTTTTTTTCTCAACCGGTTCAATCATTACCGTAACCCCAAGAATTTATAATGATCAAGGGATTGATTATGTACTGCTGAAATTAGAAGTTGAACGCAGCACAGGATTTCCTTCCGCTTTAACAACTGAAATTCAAAAAACAAAAGCCACAACTCAAGTTCTGATGCTTAATGGTGAGGAAACGGTTATCGGCGGGTTATTTTCAAATGAGCAAAAAACAGAGCGCATCGGAATTCCTTTCTTAAAAGATCTTCCCTGGTGGGTTTTAGGGCTTCGTTATTTGACAGGAAGTGATAATGTTACGGTCACAAAAAAAGAATTGGTTATTGTTGTTAAGGTTGACTTAGTCCCCACTTTAAAAGAACGCCTCGCTTTTCCGAATGGAGAAAACGTAATTAAACAAGAAATGGAGAACTATAAAAACAAAGTGAAATACTACCAGTTCGATTCAGAAACAAAAGAAAAGTAGGAGAGTCATGGAAGCGATCTTAATTGTTGATGACGATCTCAACCTTTGCAAGGTTTTAGCTGAGGAGTTATCTGAAATAGGATATTCTACTACCTATGTTACATCGGCAGATGCAGCCTTAGCATATATACAGAAAGAGTCTATTGATTTAATGCTGCTCGATTTAAAAATGCCTGAAAAAGATGGATTCGATGTTTTAAGAGAACTCAAAGTTAAAAATGTTCTTTTTAAAGTGATCGTTTTAACCGCCTATGCCGATGTTGTGAGCGCGATGGAAGCAGCCCGCATGGGAGCGACAGATTTTATTTCAAAACCTTATGATTTCGACGAATTGATTATTACAATTCGAAAAGTTTTGCAAAAAGATTCTTGATTGCTTCATTGAATGAAAATCAATTACCGTATCATATTAATTAATATTGTTATTGTAGCGGTGATCATTGTAGCTTCCGGTTCCGCCTTTTACAGCATTATGTATAACGTGCTTACCGCCCAACAATCCAAACAGCTCCTTACTTCAACAAACGATTTTGCTTTTTTACTTCACGGCGTTTCAAAAGAAGTTGATGACGCGTTTACTCTTTTTCTAAATAAGTATGAGCTAAAACCTTTCTCGAAAGAAGCTATTTCCATCTATAAAAATCTTGATTTTGTAGCAAAATTAAACCCCGATTCTTCTTTCAATGAAGAGGCAATTGCACTCAACAAAGGAATCATCCCGCCAAGGGGGAGTGGTAAGCTCTCCACTTTTTTGAGGTTCAACCCGCTGGTTATTTTTAACATCTATGAAACCAAAAAAGGGGAGACATATCTTTACGGTAAGGCTATTTCGCAAAATTTCTTAAATGAATTATCAGGAAAAATCCGGGCTGAAATAGCAATTTATCTTAACAATAACATCGCAGCCTATTCTAACGAAACTATTAATCAGCAGTATTTTTTTAATATTGCTGCGGCAAGTAACAATCTCGCTTTCAAAAATAATTATGATATTTTTACTCAGGAAACGGAGAACTCCTACTTTCTTGCTACTGTCTATAGAATGAAAGAGCCTTTTTTAACAACCAGCAAAATCGGCGCTATTATTTTTACTACACTCAATGAAACACAGAATCTTAAAACAAACCTAAAAAACATTCTGCTGATTTTAGGGTTTGCAGGACTTTCCCTTTCGGTAATCTTAACGATCTTATTAACGGGCAGCATCAGAAGGCAAATTCATTCGTTAACGGAAGCTACTGAAATTACAAAAACCGGAAATTTCTCAAACCGGATGCTGGTTGAAAGCAAAGACGAGCTCGGTTCACTTGCAGTTGCTTTTAATAAAATGCTTGATGAGCTTGAACGAAAGGAAAATGCTCAGGTTGAGTATTCGGACTTCATAACGATGATCAATCAAAATCCCTCGCTAAAGGATATTGCAGAGGCTTCTCTAAAAAAAATAATCCGTATCACTCAATTCAATGTTGGTGCAATTTATTCTGTTATTGATGAAAACATCGCTCAAGTCAGTTCCTATGGTGTTGATGAAAAGCAATTTGTATTAAGAGGAAAATCGGAATTATTCAAACCTTTGCTCAAGAAATCAGAAACAGTTGAAATTATATTTAAAGAAGAGCCGCCGGTCATTTCGTCCGGATTAGTTCAGATTAATCTGAAGTATCTTCTGCTTCTTCCCATAGTATTCAATAAAAAAACTATTGGTATCCTCGAGCTCGGTTCAGTAAATAACCCATCGGCAGCGGCAAAAGAGTACCTTGAATTGATAAAGGAACAACTTGCAATCGGATTAACAAACGCAATTGCTTTTGTGCAAATGGAAAATTTGGTTGCAGAGTTAAAACGATTGAATGATAATTACCAAAAACAGAATGAGCAAATAAAATCGCAAAATGAAAGATTAGTAGAACTCCACACAGCTCTTTCGCAAAAAGCAAAAGAACTTGAAATTCAGAAGCAAAGAGCCGAAGAACTAACACAGCTGAAATCTCAGTTTCTGGCGACCATGTCGCACGAGCTGCGCACCCCAATGAACGCCATTCTGGGATTAACTGAATTAGTCTTAGAAGATAAATCCATTTCTTCTAAAAATGGTGAGCGGCTTTCGGTTGTATTGCGCAGCGGCAAGCGGCTGTTAAATATGATTAATGATATTCTTGATCTCTCCAAAATTGAATCAGGTAAGATGGAAATAAAATTTGAGAATTTTATTCTTGATGATCTGCTCGATGAACTCAATGCTTCGTTTTCAAACCTTGCAAGAGAAAAGGCTATCGAACTTCGTATAATCAGTAATGCTCAAGAGAAACTCTATCTAACTACAGACCGCACAAAACTTTTGCAAATATTAATCAATCTTGTCGGCAACGCAATAAAATTTACCGCCGAAGGGTTCGTTGAGATACGTGTTTCTTTGCTGAAAAACAATCTTTTAAAAATTGAAGTCGAAGATAACGGCATAGGTATTTCTTCTGAACACCAAAATTTTATTTTTGAAGAATTCCGCCAGGCGGATGCCTCAACGACAAGGAAATACGGCGGCACGGGGCTTGGACTTTCAATATGTAAAAAATTTGCGGAAATGCTCAAAGGAAACATTTCGGTAAAAAGTGAGTTAAATAAAGGCTCAATCTTTTCTGTTGTTTTGCCTGTTGAAGTTGTTCATCTATTTCAAAATAAACAATTGGATGAGACCATCGTAAAAAAATTTAATGATCCCGAACATAAACCTGTTCTTCTTCTGGAGCATCAGCAAAATATTCAACAAACAATAGCGAATTACATTAACGGCAAAGGCTATGATACGATACCTGCAGAAAGCCCTGACCACTGTTTAGCGCTTGCACAGAGAACGCTTCCCCTGGTTATTCTCTTAGATGCTTCTTTTCCGGCGTTAAATTTCTGGAAATTCGTTTATGACCTTCAAGCAGACCCTGCCATTAAAAATATCCCCTTAGTATTTTATTCAATAAACGAAGGGAAAAAGAGAGGATTTGCTTTTTCACCTATTCAGATTCTTCCCAAACCCGTATCTCCACCGGAAATTGTGCTGGCGATAAAACATATAAGAGAAATCATTCACAAGGAAGAACCAACGTTCGCATTACTCGATGATCAAAAGAGTTTAAGTATTTTCTCTGCGGTAGATTTGAAAATTCAGCTTCACAATGAAGTAGAAAATTTTGGTTTTGAAGAAGATGTAATATTTGTTGATCCTTTTTATAAAAATGGGGAGGCATTAATAAAATGTACTGACATGTTTCTTTCGTCGGAAGGATTTCAAAAATTACTTTTCTTTCTGCTTCCTGAAAATCTTACAGAAGAAGAATTTGTTCATGGACAGAGCATCCTAGCAGGGTTAGCAGTTACTTCAAAAGCAAGTACGTACGATGTGCTGAAAATAATTCGCAATGCTTTTTATTTTCTTGAACAAGGAACGCAAAAAGCTCTTCTCTCTTTTGAGGAAGAAAAAATTGAGCGCGTGAGTATTGCTCAACATGATAAAGAAAAAATCTATGATGAAAATTCTGTCGGAAATGTTTTAATTGTTGATGACGATCCCGACAGCCTTTTTACCTTAAATGAAATTGTACAGAAATGTAATTGTGTTACAGTCCTGGCGAAAAATGGGAAGGAATGTTTGGAGATCCTTGAGAAACAGATACCCGATGTTATTCTGCTGGACATTATGATGCCGGTTATGGACGGGTTCCAAACCTTACGAGCAATAAGAGAAAAACCGGAGCTTAAAGATATTCCGGTTATAGCTGTTACTGCGAAAGCTATGATCGAAGACCGGGAAATAATTCTAAAACAAGGATTTGATAGTTATATCACAAAACCCATCAATTCGGGCGTTCTGGCTTTTCGATTAACGAAAGCATTAGCGGAGAAACGAACAGCAAAGCATGAAAAAGATCTTAGTAATAGATGACCAACCGGAAAATATTTTTTATTTACAAGACAGACTCCAAAAAGAAGGTTTTGCGGTTATTTCCGCGAACGGCGGAAGAACTGGTATTGAAGCCGCATTAACTCAATTACCCGACTTAATCCTTCTCGATATTATGATGCCGGAGATTAGCGGGCTTGAAGTCTGCCGTTTTTTGGTAAATGATTCGCGCACTTCTCGTATCCCGATTATTTTGGTTACCGCAAAAATCTCAGCCGAAGATATGCGCGAGGGGTTGCAGGCAGGGGCTGTTGACTATATCAAGAAACCGATAAACAAAATTGAATTGCTTGCGAGAGTGAATTCAGCTTTAAAAGTTAAAGAATCGCAAGATCTTTTTCTTGAAGTTGAAAAGATGAAAACTTTTACCGCAACGGTGGTTACTGCAAATCATAAGATAAAACAACCGCTAACGCTCATCAAGCTATCGCTTACCGCAATTAAACGGGAATTGCACAAAGAAGAGATTAACAAAGAAGCAATTACCAATAAAACAAAATATATTGATATTGCAGTTGGTGAAATTAATGATATCCTGGAGCAATTGAATCAAGTTGAAAAACCAATTTTTGCCGACTATGTAGGCGAAATCAAAATGATTGATCTCGGGGAGGGAGCAAAGCCGTCAAAGTAGTTTTTTTACAGTTGCAAGCATCGTATCAAAATCATATGGTTTATTCACCACTGCATCTATCTTAAGATTATTGAACTCACCCCTGCTCGCAAATCCCCTGCTTCCCGATGATAAAATTATTGGAATTGTAAACCCAAGGTTTCTGATTTGCTCGACACATTCCACTCCATTTATTTCCGGCATGTTATAATCAATAATTGCGAGATCGGCTCTTATTTCTCCTAAAACTTGAATTAGTTCTTTTCCGTTGGGAACTTTAATAACATAAAAATCATGAGACTCTAAGAGCTCAGCTAATAGATCCTGCAGCATTTCTTCGTCATCCGCAATTAAAATAATCTTTTCCAAAATTACTTTTTCAAGGAAGGAAGAGTCTTCGTAAGCAGGTAAATAAATATCGAAACAAGTTCCTTCGCCAACCACACTTGAAACCTGGATAATTCCACTATGGGCTTTGATTATTCCGTAAGTAATATAAAGCCCCAACCCCGAACTGCTTTCACTTTCTTTCGTTGTAAAGTAGGGGTCAAAAATTTTAGAGAGATTTTTTTTGCTGATTCCTCCGCCTGTATCCTTTACTGTAAAACAAACAAAATTTCCTTTTGGCAGGAAAGAATATTGATGCAAGTTTTTTTCTGAAACGGAAATGTTTCTTGTTGAAAGAATAATTGAGCCGGATTTTCCGATCGCATCTCGCGCGTTGATGCAAAGATTAAGCAGTACCTGGTAAATTTGTGTACTATTGCCCATTAATTGGAAGATATTGTCCCCCAGTTGAACAGAAAAGTTTATCGCCACGGGGAAAGTTTGTTTAACAACGCCGGCAATCTCATTTGCCAATTGATTTGGCGAAAGAATTTCTTTTTGTTTTGGCTTTGGCTTTCCATATGCCAGAAGCCCGGACGTTAAATCTTTAGCCCTTACGGCACAACTTTCAATATTTTCGACCAGCCGAAGCGCATCATTGTTTAGGGAAACCTTTCTTTTTAAAATGTTCACGCTTCCGAAGATACTTGAAAGAAGGTTACTGAAATCATGCGCAATCCCGCTTGTTAACTTGCCGAGCGATTCAAATTTTTGTTTTTGAATCAGCTGTGTCTCTATGGTTTCATTCAGTTCAATAGCCTGAATAATTTTTGCCGCGCTTTTAAATAATTCGGCAGAAAATACTGCGGATTCCTTTTCCTCTGCGGTAAAGGGTTTGGTGGTTCTTCCAATAATAAACAGAACTTCTTCTCCACTCTGAATTTCAAGATGAAGAAGGAGAACATGTTCAACTTGCAGAAGCACCGATAGGTTTTTTGTATTTACGTCATTTGGGGGTTCGGTTTGGAGCGGATCAATATTAAATAAAGATTTTTGCAGCTCGTCTTCCGAAAAATTGTGTGGCGACCGAGAATAAATGACGTGTAAATCTGTATCTTTTACCGAGAGGAAAAGCTCAACCCCGGTTTGGAGCTGCATCCGGATTTCTTCACAGATTAATTTGGCAGAGGTTATTGAGTCGGGCTGGTTTACCAGACCGGATAAAAGTTGGGAATAAAATTTTTCGTTTTTCAAATTCTTGCTGTCGTTTAGTTTACGTCACTTTTACCAGATGATACTTTTTTATTTTCGAATAAAGTGTCTTTTGACTAATTCTTAATTGCACGGCGGTTTTTGTTCTTTCCCATCCATTCAAATCCAACACTTTTAAAATATGGTTTCGTTCCAGATCATCAATGGATAAGTCTTCCACATTGTTTTCTTGATGCTTTGCTGAAGCTGCAGGTTGTGTAACTTTCTTTTTCTTTAGAGAAAGAAAAAGAATTTCAGGGTGAATGATATTGTCGTCAGAAAAAATAATTGCCCTTTCAATAATGTGTTCTAACTCCCGGACATTCCCCGGGAAATCATATTGCATCAAGGCGTCAATAGCTTTTTCATCAAATTTGCGGGGCGCCCGAATAGGGGATTTGGATTCCAGGAAAAAATTTGCGAGTGTTAAAATATCATCTTTTCTGTCTCTTAAAGGGGGAACGACAAGGGTGATAACATTTAACCGGAAAAGTAAGTCTCTTCTGAATAATTTAAGTTCCGTTTCTTCTAAAAGATTTTTATTTGTTGCTCCGATTACCCGCACGTCTGATGAGAGCGAATTAACGCCGCCGACACGCCGGTATTCACCGTTTTCTAAAAAGCGTAACAGTTTCGGCTGAATAGTTAAACTCGTCTCGCCTATCTCATCAAGAAATAAAGTGCCGCCGTTTGCAATTTCAACAAGCCCCGGTTTTGATGTTTTTGCATCGGTAAACGCTCCTTTTTCGTAGCCGAAAAGTTCACTTTCAATTAATTGATCGGGCAGAGAAGCGCAATTGATTACAACAAAAGGTTTTGTCCTTCTTGTTGAGTGCTGATGAATAAACTCTGCAAGCAATTCTTTTCCGGTTCCTGTTTCTCCTTCGATTAAAATATTTGATTCCGATTTAGCCGCTTTTTCCGCAAGCTGTATCAGTTGGTTTAACGCTTCGCTATTCCCGATAATTCTGCTTGCGCGATGCTGTTTGGCTTGTTTGGTTAACGCTTCATTTTGAAAGAGTAAATCACGGTGCTCTAATGCCCTTTTTATAGTAAGCAAAAGTTCATCAAAGTTGTAGGGTTTGGTAATAAAATCGTAAGCTCCAAGTTTGATGCAGTCTATCGCTTTTCGTATTTCGGTATCGGCGGTAAGAATAATTACTTGTATTGACGGATAATATTCTTTAACAAATTTCAGTACATCTTCCCCCTGCATGATCGGCATTTTCAGATCGAGCAGGAGGAGGTCATAATTTTTTTTCTTCAAATTTTCGATGGCGTATTTACCGTCATAAACCATATCAATGGCAAAATCTTTGTCAACTAACTGTTCTTTTAAAAGGTAACAGATGGTCTCATCGTCATCGCAAACAAGAATTTTTGGATTCGTATTCATTTTTTTAATTATTACTCGTTACAAAAATAACAAATCCTATAGAACTGAAAACATTTTTGGATAAATAACT
>Ga0100392_1000145_pt1 | contig 71554 bp, 58 predicted proteins | sample CryGeymeta201516_FD_81548 | JGI IMG/M metagenome (GOLD analysis project Ga0100392, IMG submission 81548) | Groundwater microbial communities from Crystal Geyser aquifers in Utah, USA - Crystal Geyser metaG 2015-16 | ecosystem: Environmental > Aquatic > Deep subsurface > Groundwater | place: USA... | reverse complement strand
CTCAAGGATCCCAAGAAGTTCAGCCGGCTCGGCGGCAAGATCCCCAAGGGCGCGCTGCTGGTCGGCTCGCCCGGCACCGGCAAGACGCTGCTCGCGCGCGCCATCGCCGGCGAAGCGGGTGTTCCGTTCTTTTCGATCTCGGGCTCCGATTTCGTCGAGATGTTCGTCGGCGTCGGCGCCAGCCGGGTGCGCGACATGTTCGAACAGGCGAAGAAGAACGCGCCGTGCATCGTCTTCATCGACGAGATCGACGCGGTCGGCCGCCATCGCGGCGCCGGCCTCGGCAACGGCAATGACGAGCGCGAGCAGACGCTCAACCAGCTGCTCGTCGAAATGGACGGTTTCGAGGCGAACGAGGGCATCATCATCGTCGCCGCGACCAACCGCCCCGACGTGCTCGACCCCGCGCTGCTGCGTCCCGGTCGCTTCGACCGCCAGGTCGTCGTGCCGCGTCCCGACATTGACGGCCGCGTCAAGATCCTCGAAGTGCACATGAAGAAGGTGCCGCTCGCCCCCGACGTCAACGCCCGCACGATCGCGCGCGGCACGCCGGGCTTCTCGGGCGCCGACCTTGCCAATCTCGTCAACGAGGCCGCGCTGCTCGCCGCGCGCCGGGCCAAGCGGCTCGTCGCGATGCAGGAGTTCGAGGACGCCAAGGACAAGGTGATGATGGGCACCGAACGCAAGTCGATGGTCATGACCGACGACGAGAAGCGAATGACCGCCTATCACGAGGCCGGCCATGCCATCGTCGCGGTCAACGAACCCGCGTCCGACCCGATCCACAAGGCGACGATCATCCCGCGCGGCCGCGCATTGGGCATGGTGATGCGCCTGCCCGAGCGCGATTCGTACAGCTATCACCGCGACAAGATGCACGCCAACCTCGCCGTCGCGATGGGCGGCCGCGTCGCCGAAGAGGTCATCTTCGGCTATGACAAGGTCTCCTCGGGCGCGTCGAGCGACATCCAGTACGCCACCAAGCTGGCGCGCGACATGGTCACGCAATGGGGCATGTCCGACGAGATGGGACCGCTGCAATACGAAGAACCGCAGGGCGAAACCTTCCTCGGCTATTCGCAGTCGCAGCGCGTCCACATGTCCGACGAAACCGCCAAGAAGATCGACAGCGAAATCCGCAAGATCGTCGATGCCGGCTACGACCGCGCCAAGGCCTTGCTCAAGAAACACGTCAAGCAGCTCCACCTGCTCGCCAACGCGATGCTCGAATACGAGACGCTGAGCGGCGACGAGATCAAGGAGCTGCTGACGACGGGCAAGTTCCACCGCGACGACGGCGAACTCGTCAAGCCGTCGGCGATCCCGCAGGCCGGCACCGCCATCCCCAAGGCCGGCGGCAAGCGCAAGAACCGCCCGTTCGGAGACGCCTCGCCGCAGGGCGCATGAGATCGGCCCCATCGGCGAACTTCCGCTCATAAGCGGTTGAACTCTTGATCATATTCATCCATCTTCGCGGCGAGATGGGGGGATATCGACAGATGCGTAACGGTTTCACGATGCTTGCGGGCACCGCGCTGGCGGCGACCACGCTGATCATTTCGTCGGCGGCGGCAAGCGAAACGCCGGCCTATGCGCCGGTTCCCGACTGGGTCGAGGAGCGGCCCCTCCCGGCGATCGACCCCGCGGCCGAACCGAGCGATTTCACCTTCCTGCTCGCCGACCGCCAGACGCGCTTTCACGACGGCATGGTCGAAAGCTATTCGGCCTATGCCTATCGCATCAACAACGCCTCCCTGCTATCGCAATTCGGCAATCTCTCGTCGAGCTGGAACCCCGAAAAGGGCGACTTCACCGTCCACAAGGTGATGCTCATCCGCCCCGACGAACGCGTCGACCTGATCGCCGGGGGACAGCGCTTCACCGTCCTGCGCCGCGAGACGAATCTCGAAAAGCTGTCGCTCGACGGCATCCTGACCGCGACGATGCAGCTCGAGGGAATGAAGGTCGGCGATATCCTGCTGTTCGAAAGCACGACGAGCTATCGCGACACCACGCTGGGCGGGCATGTCAACGACACCGAAGGCCTGCTGCCCGACAAGCTCGACGTCAAATCGGCGGGGCTGCGCTTTCTGTGGGCGCCCGACGTCGCGATGAAGTGGCAGGCGCCCGACGCCGCCGACGCCAGGATCGGCAAGAGCGGCGAGATGGTCGAGCTGACGATCGCGAGCCCCGCGATCGAGGAGCGCGATACCCCCAACAACGCCCCGACGCGCTATCGCCTCGGCCCGATCGTCGAGCTGACCAGCTTTCCCGACTGGCAGACGGTCAGCCGCACCGCTTTCGAACCCTATGCCGAGCGCGCCGAGATCGCGCCCGGTTCGGCGCTGGCGGGCGTGGTCGCGGGAATCGCCGCCGAGCACGCCGACCCCGACGATCGCATCGCCGCCGCGCTGCGCGTGGTCCAGGACGATGTCCGCTATCTCTTCAAGGGGATGGAAAACGGCAATTACACGCCGCAAACGCCCGAGACGACCTGGGCGCTGCGCTATGGCGATTGCAAGGCCAAGTCGCTGCTGCTGGCGACGATGCTGCGCGAGCTGGGCGTTCGCGCCGACATCATGCTCGTCAATGCCAGCTCCGGCGATGCGCTGCCCGATCGACTGCCGGGATTTTCCGCTTTCGACCATGTCATCGTGCGCGCGCAAAGCGGCGAGCGCGAATATTGGCTCGACGGCACCCGCGTCGGCGATCGCCAGGACGACCTTGCCGACACGCCCGGATTCGCCTGGGCGCTGCCGCTGTCGGCGACGGGCAGCGGGCTCGTGCCGATTCCCGTGCGCCCCCTCGCCCGTCCGACCTCCGACGTCGCGCTGACCTACGATTCGCGCGCGGGGGTCAACCTGCCCGCCCTGTTCGACGTCACCATCACCTGGCGGACGTCGACCAACGACGATCTCAAGACGTCGAAAGGCACGCTGACCGACAAGGAATACAAGACCGCGATCGATGCGCGGATCGACAAGCTCGTCTCCAACACCGGCATTTACGATCGCGCGATCAGCTTCGACGAGGATGCCGACACGACCACGCTCAGCGCGCGCGGCGTCACCTGGCTCGACTGGGACCGCGTCGACGGCCGCTATGAACGCGCGTTCAATTCGGCGGTCGGATCGGCGCGGCTCAATGCCAATCGCGCGAAGGCGGAATGGCGCGACATCGGTTATGCGATCGGTTCGCTGACGCACAACTGCTATGCGACGCGCATGCTGCTGCCGGCGAACGAAACGGGTTTCGTCATGGCGGGCCGCAGCGATATCGACGAGGACGTCGCCGGCGTACAGTATCATCAGACCGCAAGCTTCGCCGACGGGACGTTCGACGCGTTCGAGACCTGGCGCACCTTTCGCCGCGAAATTCCCGCCTCCGAACTTCCCGTCGAACGGCGCAAGGTCGCCGCGATCAAGGGCGACCCGCTGCGCATCGAGGCGCCCGAAGGCTATCCCGGCGTCCATGTCGAGGCGATGCTGGCCGCGCGCGACAAGCGGCTCGGCCCCGTCCTCGAAGCGCTGACCAAGGCGATCGAATCGGCACCCGAGGACGAGATGGCGCCGCTGCGGTCGCGCGCCTATGTCTATGAGGTCACCCAGCAATATGATCTCGCCGTCGCCGATCTCGACGCGGTGCTCGCAACCGATCCGACCGCGGACAATTACCTGTGGCGCGCGCGGATGTACGCGCCCGGCGATGTCGCCAAGGCCGAAGCCGATATCGAGCGCGCGCGCGCGATCGAGCCCGATTCCGAAGGCGCGCTCAAGCAGCTCGTCCAGTTGCGCCTCGATGGCGAGGACTATGACGGCGCGCTCGCCGCGATCGACGATGGCGAAGGGCTCGGCCTCGACCGCAAGTTCGTCGCCTCGTTGCGCGCGATCGTCCTCGCCGCGGCGGATCGGGACGCCGATGCGCTGACCGCGCTCGCCGCGGCCGGACGCGCGGCGCAGAGCGCGCCCGACGTGCTCGAGGCGCGGTGCCATATCGCGGCCTTTTACCAGGTCGGAGAAGACGAGGCGCTGCACGCCTGCACGCGCTCGATCCAGTTCAACAGCGCACCCGCCCAGTCGCTGCTCGATCGCGCGATCGCCTATGCCCGTCTGGGGCGCGACGAAGAAGCGATGGCCGATATCGATCTCGCGCTCGAAATCGATCCCGATTTTGCCGATGCCTGGTTCATGCGCGCGGTCGTCGCCAAGGGGCCGGAGGCCAAGCGCGACCTAACCTATGCCGGCTATATCGATCGCGATATCGCCGCCGATTACGTCAAGGTCGGCATCGTTCCCTGACCCCTCGGGCGGCAAGCGCAACGAAAAAGGCCCGGCATCGCTGCCGGGCCTTTTATCGTTCGAGCGGGAACTTAACCCTTGTCGAAATCGGTCGCGATATTGGCCGGGCGCGGCGGCGCGGCGGCGGTCAGGCGCAGCGCCTCGGCGGCGCGCGCGGTCGAGCCGATCTCGTCGGGCGTGTCGTCGTCGTCGATCTGGACCTTTTGCAGGTTCTGGATCAGCGATTCCTTGAGGTCCTTGGGCTTGACCGTCTGTTCGGCGATCTCGCGCAGCGCGACGACGGGGTTCTTGTCGCGGTCGCGATCGAGCGTCAGTTCGGCGCCGCCCGAAATTTCGCGCGCACGTTGCGCGGCGAGCAGGACGAGGTTGAACCGGTTGGGAATCTTGTCGACGCAATCTTCGACGGTGACGCGAGCCATAGTGCCGCTTCCTTTGTAAAAAACCTGACCAATATTGGGAAGGGTGCGAAAAAATTTCGAAGCGTTCCCCTAGCGCGACGACCCCGCAGAGTCAAACAATCGCTGCGCGACATAGGCGCCGTCACCGCGCCGCAACGCTTGCACTCGGCGGGCAAAAGCGTATCGCGCAGGGCATGTCCGGGCCCGTCGCAAGAGACCGCAACGATGACGGCGCTTCGTTTTCGGCCAAGGTCGGCGACGACGCCTTCACCGTCCACCCATCGGGGCCCGAACGGCTCGCGGCGCTGCTCGACCTGATTGCGGGCGCGCGCGAGACGCTCGACCTCACCTTCTACATTTTCGAAGCCGACGCCGTCCGCACGCGCGTGCGCGACGCGCTGATCGCCGCTGCCGGTCGCGGGGTGCGCGTCCGGTTGATCGTCGACGGCTTCGGATCGTCCGACGCGCACGACGATTTCTTCGCGCAATTCGACGAGGCGGGCGTCGATTTCTGCCGCTTTTCGGCGCGCTGGTCGGTGCGCTACCTGATCCGCAACCACCAGAAGATCGTCATCGCCGACGGGCGGCGCGCGATGATCGGCGGTTTCAACGTCGCTAATGCCTATTTCGCCCCGCCCGGCGGCGACGGCTGGCACGATCTCGGCATGACCATCGCGGGCCCCGCGGTCGCGCCGCTACAGCACTATTACGACAAGCTCCACGACTGGACGCACAATCCCAAGGCGCAGTGGCGCACGATCCGCCGCATCATCCGCAACTGGGATCCCGGCCCCGGCAAGGTCGGGCTGCTGCTCGGCGGGCCGACCAACCGGCTCAGCCCATGGGCGCGCGCGGTCAGCCGCGACCTGCGCCAAGGCGAGCGGCTCGACGTGATCATGGCCTATTTCTCGCCCGCGCAAAGCCTGCTGCGCCGCATCGGGCGGATCGCGCGCAAGGGCGAGACGCGGCTTGTGATGGCGGCGAAATCGGACAATGGCGCGACGATCGGCGCGACGCGGCTGCTCTACGGTTTCCTGCTGAGGCGCGGCGCGCAGATCTACGAATACCAGCCGTGCAAGCTGCACACCAAGCTGATCGTGCTCGACGACGCGGTCTATATCGGCTCGGCCAATTTCGACATGCGCAGCCTCTACATCAATGCCGAGATCATGCTGCGGATCGAGGATGCCGCCTTTGCGACGCGCATGCGCGCCTATGTCGCCAGCCATTTCGACGATTGCGAACGGATCACGCGCGAAAGCCATCGCCAGCGGGCGACGCCGCTCACCAGGCTACGCTGGGCGCTGAGCTGGTTCCTCGTCACCGTCGTCGACTACACCGTGACGCGGCGGCTCAACCTCGGGCTTTAGCGCGCTTGATCCTCGTCCTTATACGCCCAGAACAGGTGGCACGGCGGCACGTTCCAATATTCGATGGCGCGATCGATCGTGCCGAACCGGCCTTTCAGGAAATCGAGTACCTTGGCGCGGAACTGATAGACCAGGAACGCCCCGCCGGGACGGATCGCGTCGCGCGTCGCGTCGGCAATGGCGTCGCCGACGCCGGGCGGCAAGGTCGAGAACGGCAGGCCCGACAGCGCGTAATCGGCATGGCTATGGCCCAGCGCGGCAAGGATGTCGCGCACGTCGGCGGCCGATCCATGGACCGGCACGAAGCGGCTGTCGCGGATCTCGCGCTTCAGATAGTCGATGAAATCCTTGTTGGTGTCGATCGCGACCAGCATCGCGTCGGGCGCCATGCGCTCGAGCACCGGGCGGCAGAAGGTGCCGACGCCGGGTCCGTATTCGACGAACACCTTGCAATTGGCCCAGTCGACGGGGGCGAGCATGTGGCGAATCAGCTTGCCCGAAGACGGCACCACCGATCCGACCATCACCGGATTGCGCGCGAACCCCTTGAGGAACATCCCCCAGGGGCCGAGATAATCGACGAATCGCGTGATCAAGCCGCGCTCGTCCTTGCGCGCTTCGGCCTTGCTGAGGGTCATCGAGGGTCCATATGCAGTTGCTGACCCGCCGGGGGTTCGCAAATCGCCCGCCGGGATGCAAGCCGTATCGGCTGCGCGGAGCGGCCCGCGCGCCGCGTTGATCGCTTGCGGCCGCGCCGCGCCGCGCTATGGCGGACGCATGACGCAAGCGACCGACCCCTTCCCCGCCGGCACCGTCGCGGTGATTTTCACCGCCCAGCTGAGCGGCGAGGACCCGGCCGGCTATGCCGCGGCGGCGGAAGCGATGGAGCGGCTGGCGGAACGCCAGCCTGGCTATCGCGGCATCGAATCGGCGCGCGGCGGCGATGGCCTCGGCATCACCGTCAGCTATTGGCGCGACGACGCGGCCGCCCAGGCGTGGCGCGACCAGCCCGATCATGAAGCGATCCGCCAAGCCGGGCGCGCGCGCTGGTACGCCAGTTTCCGCCTGACCGTCGCGCAGGTCACGCGCGGCTACGGCTGGACGCGCGGATGACCGACGCGCGTCCGCTCTCGCCGACCACGGGCGTGCGCCCGTCGCGCATGGCGGTCCTGTTCCTCGTCATGCTCGTCGCCGCCGCGGGCAATACCGCGATGCAGTCGATCCTGCCCGCGATCGGCACGCGGCTCGGCGTCCCCGACTGGTGGGTCGCGCTCGCCTTTTCGTGGTCGGCGCTGCTGTGGGTCGTCAGCGCGCCGCGCTGGGCGGCGCTGAGCGACCGGCGCGGGCGCCGCGTGCTGATGGCGCTCGGCCTCGCCGGCTTCGCCTCGTCGATGCTGCTGTGCGGGCTCGCGCTCTATGCCGGCCTGTCGGGCTGGATCGGCGCGGGCGTCACCTTCATCCTGTTCGCGCTGTTCCGCAGCCTCTACGGCGCGCTCGGCTCGGCCTCGCCGCCGGCGGTGCAGGCCTATGTCGCCGCGCGCACCGACCGCGCGCAGCGCACCGGCGCGATGGCGCTGATCGCCTCGTCGTTCGGCCTCGGCACCGTCATCGGCCCGGCGGTCGCGCCGTTCCTCGTCTTTCCCGTCGTCGGCCTCGCCGGTCCGCTGTTCGCCTTTGCCGCGTTCGGCATCGCGGTGCTGATCGCGGTGCGCGCGGTGCTGCCCAACGACGATCCGCGCTTTGCCGCGCGCGGCTCGGTCGTCTCCTATCCCGCCAGCGGCAGCGCCAGCATCGCGGTCGAAAGCGATGACGATGACGACGACGACGCCTCGCCGGTCGCTGCGATCGCGCTCGGCTGGCGCGATCCGCGCACGCGCCCGTGGATGCTCGCCGGGCTGCTCGGCGGCCATGCGCAGGCGATCCTGTTCGGCATCATGGGTTTCGTCGTGCTCGACCGGCTCGGCCTGCGCGCGACCCCGATCGCCGCGGTCGAACCGACTGGCATCGTCCTGTTCGCGGGCGCGGGCGCGACGCTGCTCGCGCAATGGGGGCTGATCCCGGCGCTCGCCATCGGGCCGCGCTCGTCTGTCCTATGGGGCGCCGCGCTCGTCGTCGTCGGCGCCGCGATGCTCGGCCTCGCCGACGGGCTCATGGGACTGGTCAACGGCTTCGCCGTCGCCTCGCTCGGCTTCGGCCTGTTCCGCCCCGGCTTCACCGCCGGCGCCTCGCTCGCAGTGCGGCGAAGCGAACAGGACGCGGTCGCCGGCCAGGTCGCCTCGACCAACGGCGCCGCCTATATCGTCGGCCCGACCGTCGGCATCGCGCTCTACACGCTGTCGAACGGCGCGCATGGCTGGTTTGCCTTTGCGCTGATCGCGGCGATCGGCGCCTTCCTCACCGGCTGGGGCTGGAAGGCGCTGCGGCTCTAGCGCCGCTTCGCGGCGCCGAACGGCAACGGGCGCGTCAGTCGTCGTGCTTGCGGTCGTTGACCGGGGTCAGCATGCCGGGTTCGATGAAGCCGATGCCGCCCATCTGCGCGACGTGCTGCTTCACCTGGCCCTGTATCTTCTCGTATTCGCGTTCCATCGCCTCGGTCACCGACGCGCGCGTGTCCTTGAGCGCCGCGTCGAAATCGTCCTGCCCGACCTTGCGCGAATCGATCGACCGGCGCAGCGCGTTGAGCCCGGCGCGGCGGACGAGGTCGGCAAGGTCGGCGCCGGTGAAGCGCTCGGCGCGCTTGGCGATCGCGTCGAGATCGACGTCCTTGGCGAGCGGCATGGCGGCGGTCTGGATGCCCAGGATGCGCCGCCGTCCCTCGGCGTCGGGTACCGGCACATAGATCAACTCGTCGAAGCGGCCGGGGCGCAGCAGCGCGGGATCGATCATGTTGGGGCGATTGGTCGCCCCGATGACGACCACCGACTGCATGTCGTCGATCCCGTCCATCTCGGCGAGGATCGTGTTGACGACGCGGTCGCTGACACCGGGATCCCCGCCATTGCCGCCGCGCGCGGGCACCAGGCTGTCGAGTTCGTCGATGAACATGATCGTCGGCGCGACCTGGCGCGCGCGGGCGAACAGCCGCGCGATCTGCTGCTCGCTCTCGCCATACCATTTGCTCAGCAGGTCGGACGATCGCGTGGCGATGAAATTGGCCTTGGCCTCGTGCGCGACCGCCTTGGCGAGCAGCGTCTTGCCGGTCCCCGGGGGACCGTAGAGCAGGAAGCCCTTGGCCGGCCGAATGCCCATGCGCTGGAACGCCGCCGGGTCGGTCAGCGGCAGTTCGATTCCTTCCTTGAGCAATTGCTGCGCCTCGTCGAGACCGCCGATATCGTCCCATGTGACGTTGGGCGCCTGCACCATCACCTCGCGCATCGCCGACGGCTGGACGCGCTTCATCGCCTCGACGAAATCGACGCCGGTAACCTCGAGCTCGGCGAGCAGTTCGGGCGGGATGACCGATTCCTCGAGGTTGAGCTTTGGCATCAGCCGGCGCACCGCCTCGATCCCCGCCTCGCGCACCAGCGCGGCAAGATCGGCGCCGACGAAGCCGAAGGTCGTCCCGGCGAGCATGTCGAGGTCGACGTCGCCCGCCAGCGGCATGCCGCGGGTGTGGATTCCCAGCACCTCGCGCCGGCCGCGCTGATCGGGCACGCCGATGACGATTTCGCGATCGAACCGCCCCGGGCGCCGCAGCGCCTCATCCAGCGCTTCCGGACGGTTCGTGGCGGCAATAACAACCAGATTGGTTCGCGCGTCGAGTCCGTCCATCAGCGTCAGCAATTGCGCGACGAGTCGTTTTTCGGCCTCGCCCTGGACCTGGCCGCGCTTGGGCGCGATCGAATCGATCTCGTCGATGAACAGGATCGACGGGGCCGCCTTGGTCGCCGCCTCGAATATCTCGCGCAGCTGGCCTTCGGACTGGCCATAGGCGCTGCCCAGGATCTCGGGCCCGTTGATCAGGAAGAATTCGGCGTCGCTCTCGTTCGCCACCGCGCGCGCGAGGCGCGTCTTGCCCGTTCCCGGCGGCCCGTGCAGCAGCACGCCGCGCGGCGGATCGATGCCGAGCCGCGCGAACAGCTCGGGATAGCGCAGCGGCAGCTCGACCATCTCGCGCAGCTGGTCGATCGTGTCGCCAAGCCCGCCAATATCGTCATACGTGACATCGGCGCGGCGCGCCTCCTTGGGCTCCTCATATTCGGGCCGCAGCTCGACTTCGGTCGCCTCGTCGACATGGACAATCCCCGCCGGCACCGTCGACACGACGACCAGGCGAATCTCGGTTAGCGAATAGGCCGGCGCGCCGAGCATCTGGCGAAGCTGGGGAGGAATATCGCCGTTCTGCATGCGGTGATGGCCCGACGTCGCAACGACGTCGCCCGCGACCATCGGCCGCCCGACGAAGTTGCGCTTGAGCGCCTGGCCCGATCCCTGCAACCGCAGGTTCTGCTGCGCGGGCGCCAGCACGACGCGCTGCGCCGCGCGCGATGCGGCCTTGCGCAGCGTGACGAAATCGCCCGCGCCGGCGCCGGCATTGGCGCGCTGGAGGCCGTCGAGCCGCAGCCGGTCGATGCCCTCGTCCTCGCTATAGGGATGGACGACGCGCGAGGCGGTCGTGCGCTTGCCGATGATCTCGACGATATCGCCCTCGCCGACGCCAAGCGTGGCCATCGCCTCGCGCGGCATCCGCGCGAGGCCGCGCCCGCTGTCCTCGGGACGCGCATTGGCGACCTGGATCTTGATCGTGGCGCTGTCGCTCTGCGGTGTTTCGGCGTCGGCCATCGGGGCTCCTTCGATTGTCATGCGCCCGCACGAAAGCGTGGCTTGGTTCGACCAGGATCGGGATCGACCGGGATCGGGCCGACCAAGATAGGGACATTTTCAACGGTTACGAGTCGGCTGAAGTTCCGCACGATGCGCGGGGGCGATTCAGGGTAAAAATTGTGCAGGTGCGAACAAGTCCTTGCAGTTGCAGTTTTTGCAATGCTAGCGTGCGTCATGCGCCGCTTGCCGCCACTCAACGGGCTCGAAGCCTTTGTCGCCGTCGCCCGGCTCGGCTCGATCAAGGCCGCGGCGACCGAGCTGTCGCTCAGCAATCCGGCGCTGTCGCGGCGGATCCAGAATCTCGAACGGGTGCTCGGAAAGCCACTGTTCAACCGGCACCACCAGGCGCTCAGGCTGACCGAAGCGGGCAAGCGCCTGCAGGCGGAAGCGACCCCGGCGCTCGACGAACTTGCCGCGGCGATCGACCGCGCGGTGGGTGCCGCCGGCGACCTGCGCCTGCGCCTCAACGTCCTGCCGCTGTTCGCCTCGCAGCGGCTGTTTCCGCGCCTGCCCGCGTTGCGCGCGCGCCATCCCGAGCTCCATCTCGACGTCGAGACCGCCAGCCATGGCGAATTGCGGCTGGGCGACAGCGTCGATGCCGCGATCATCCTGGCCCGCGGCGTCGATCCCGGCCTCTATTCGGTGCGCCTCGACACCGACCTGATCTGGCCGATCGCGTCGCGCGCGCTGGCCGAGGGCCCCGACCGGATCGCCTCGCCCGAACAGCTGGCGCGCGCCACCGTCCTCATCCATTCGGAAATTCCCGAAACCTTCGACGCCTGGAAAGAGGCGATCGGCATGCCCTATCTCGAACCCGCCGCGATCGACCATTTCGACAGCGGTCCGCTGATGCTCGAGGCCGCGGCGCAGGGCGTCGGCGTCGCCTTCATGCACAGCCACCATCTCGACGACGCGCATGACGACCGGCTCGTGCGCCTGTTCGATTTCGAGGTCGAAAGCCCCTATGCCTATTATTTCGTCTGCCGCCCGCGCGCGCTCAGGACCCGCGCGGTCCAGCTGTTCCACGACTGGCTGGTGGCGGCGGACATCTGACCCGATCTCGACCGCACAGAAAAACGGCGCCGTACTTCAAGATACGACGCCGCTTCTCAATCCGGGCGAACCCGGAAAAGGCAATTTCAGATTACTGGGTGTCGCCGACGCCGGTTTCCGACGGGGCGATCTCGCCATTGTCGTCCATCGCGTTGGCTTTTTCTTCGCCCATTTCTTCGACCATATCGGCCTGGTTTTCAAGGGCATCTTCCTGAGCTTCGGTCGAGGCGTTGTCGGCCATGTCGTCGATCGCTTCGGCCTGGGCTTCGGCGTTGTCTTCAACGGCGTCGGCTTCCTTGCTCTGGCAACCGGCAACGGCCAGGGCCGCGGCACCAACAACACTCATTGCAAAAATCTTACGCATTAATTCCTCCTGTTAAAATGCACGACAAATACGTTTGGGTAATCGAATTGTTTCGTCGTCTGGGGACTTTTCTCACACCCGCAGGCAAATGGCCAGTGTTTCAAGCGGATAATTTCGCTCAGGAAACGGTCGCCTTGACGATTTTGCCCGGATTTGCGGGCGGTTCGCCCTTGGGCAGCGCGTCGACATATTCCATGCCGCTCTCGACCGCACCCCACACCGTGTACTGGTTGTCGAGGAAGCGGGCGTCGGCCAGGCAGATGAAGAACTGGCTGTTTGCGCTGTTGGGATCCTGCGCGCGCGCCATCGAACAGGTGCCGCGAACATGCGGTTCGCCGCTGAATTCGGCCTTGAGGTGCGGCTTGTCGCTGCCGCTCATGCCGGTGCCGGTCGGATCGCCGCCCTGCGCCATGAACCCGTCGATGACGCGGTGGAACACGACGCCGTCATAGAAACCGTCGGCGGCCAGTTCGGTGATGCGATCGACATGGTCCGGCGCGAGGTCGGGGCGCAGCGCAATGACGACATCGCCGCCGCTGTCGAGGGTGAGGGTGAGTTTATCGGCCATACGGGGGCCCTTTCGTAATCTGGGATGCGGATTCGTTGCCCGCCTCCTAGACGCCATGCGTCGCCGCGACAAGCCGATCCGCCGCGCGAGATCTGCAACCCCCGCGCCGCCGCGCCCGCTTAAGCCGTTGCAATTCCGCCCGCCCGGGCTAGGAACGGCGGCGCGGGCAATCGGGCGGAAAAAGAGGGAGCGGGCCGTTGAACGAACCAGTCGACACGCTCCGCGACGAGGATATCGACGTCGATACCGGGCTCGACGAGGACGATCGCCTGCGCCCCTCGTTCGTCCGCGCGGTGCTCGATTTCGTCGAGAAGGGCGAGACCGAGGAAGCGCGCGACCTCGTCCGCCCGCTCCACCCGGCCGACGTCGCCGACCTGTTCGAGCTCGCCGACGAGGACGAACGCGCCCCGCTAGCCGCCGCCTTGGGCGACATCCTGACCGCCGACGTCCTGTCGGAGATGAACGACTACGTCCGCGAGGACATCATCGACGAACTCGCCCCGGCGCAGGTCGCGGTCTTCGCCAGCGCGCTCGAGACCGACGATGCCGTCGCCATCATCGAGGACATGGACGCCGCCGACCAGCAGGCGGTGCTCGCCGCGCTCGATGCCGAGGACCGCGCCGCGATCGAGGACGCATTGTCCTATCCCGAGGAGACCGCGGGCCGCCTGATGCAGCGCGACCTCGTCGCGGTGCCCGAACATTACAGCGTCGGCCAGGTCATCGACATGCTCCGCGTCGAAGGCGATATCGCGACCGATTTCTACGAGGTCTTCGTCGTCGATCCGCTCCATCGCCCGGTCGGCACCTGCATGCTGAGCTGGATCATGCGCACCCCGCGCAACATCGCGATGACCGACGTCATGCAGCGCGACCAGACGCTGATCCCGGTCGACATGGACCAGGAAGAGGTCGCGCTGCGATTCCAGAAATACGCGCTGATCTCCGCCGCGGTCGTCGACGGCGCGGGGCGGCTCGTCGGCATGATCACCGTCGACGACATCCTCCACATCGTCCAGGAAGAGGCGGCCGAGGACGCGCTGCTGCTGTCGGGCGCGGGCGAAGGCGACATCAACATGTCGGTCGGCGAATCCTATGCCGCGCGCGTCCGCTGGCTGGTCGCCAATCTCGGCACCGCGCTCGTCGCCTCGACGATCATCTATCTGTTCGGCGCCGCGATCGAGAAAATGGTCGCGCTCGCCGTGCTGATGCCGATCGTCGCCTCGATCGGCGGCAATGCGGGGACGCAGACGATGGCGGTGTCGGTCCGCGCGCTGGCGATGAACCAGTTGACCCAATCGAACAGCTGGCGCGTCGTCCAGCGCGAAATGCGCATCGCGCTGCTCAACGGCGCCACCGTCGCATTGCTCGTCGCGACCGCGGCGGGCCTGTTCTATGCCGACCCCGTGCTCGGCCTCGTCATCGGCGCCGCGATCCTGTTCAACGTCTTCGTCGCCGGGCTCGCCGGCGTCCTCATCCCCGTCGTCCTCGACCGGCTCGACCAGGATCCCGCCGTCGCCAGCTCGGTGTTCGTCACGATGGTCACCGATTCGATCGGCTTCCTCGCCTTCCTCGGCCTCGCCGTCGCCAGCGGGCTGGTGAGTCTCTAGCATCATCGTCATGCTGAACTTGTTCCAGCATCCATAAGCTCCAGAGCTGGCATTTCCGCACGAGACAGGAGCCTATGGACCCTGAAACGAGTTCAGGGTGACGGTTCGGATATGGTTGAATCCCCGCGCCCCCGCTGGCAAAGCCGCCGACATGGATGACGCACCGCAGCAATCGCTCCCCAAGACCTTCGACCCAGCCGCAATCGAGGCGCGCTGGTACGCGCATTGGGAGGCGAACGGCGCGTTCCGTCCCGACCGCCCCGACGCGACCCCCTTCACGATCGTCAACCCGCCGCCCAACGTCACCGGCTCGCTCCACATCGGCCACGCGCTCGACAACACGCTGCAGGACATCCTCGTCCGCTACGAGCGGCTGCGCGGCAAGGACGCGCTGTGGGTCGTCGGCACCGACCATGCCGGCATCGCGACGCAGATGGTCGTCGAACGTCAGCTGGCCAAGCACCAGCAAAAGCGCACCGACTTCACCCGCGAGGAGTTCGTCGCCAAGGTCTGGGAATGGAAGCACGAAAGCGGCGGCACGATCACGCAGCAGCTGCGCCGCCTCGGCTGCTCGATGGACTGGAGCCGCGAACAGTTCACGATGGACGAACATTTCAGCGCCGCAGTCACCAAGGTCTTCGTCGACCTCCACGCCCGCGGCCTGATTTATCGCGACAAGCGGCTGGTCAACTGGGACCCCGGCCTCAAGACCGCGATCAGCGACCTCGAGGTCGAAACGCGCGAGACCCAGGGGCATTTCTGGCATTTCCAATACCCGCTTGCCGACGGCAGCGGCAGCATCGAGGTCGCGACGACGCGCCCCGAAACGATGCTCGCCGACATGGGCGTAGCGGTCCATCCCGACGATGATCGCTACAAATCCTGGGTCGGCAAGACCGTCCGCCTGCCGATCACCGGCCGCGAGATCCCGATCGTCGCCGACGAGCACGCCGATCCCGAACTCGGCTCGGGCGCGGTCAAGATCACCCCGGGCCACGACTTCAACGATTTCGAGGTCGGCAAGCGCGCCTGCATTGCGCCCGCCGACATGCTCAACATGCTCGATGGCGACGCCAATGTCGTCCAGACAAGCGACGGCCTGATCCCCGACGACTATCTCGGCCTGTCGCGCGAAGAGGCGCGCACGAAGGTCGTCGCGCAGTTGAAGGCTGAAGGCTTCCTCGTCGCGCACATCGACAAGGACGGCGCGCAGCACGACGCCGAACCGCGCACGATCCAGACCCCGCTCGGCGACCGTTCGGGCCAGGTCATCGAACCGTGGCTGACCGACCAATGGTATGTCGACGCCGCAACGCTCGCCAGGCCCGCGATCGAAGCGGTCAGGTCGGGCGCGGTCGAGATCGTGCCCAAATCGTGGGAAAAGACCTTCTTCCACTGGATGGAGAACATCCAGCCCTGGTGCATCTCGCGCCAGCTCTGGTGGGGGCACCGGATTCCGGCTTGGTATGGCGACAACGGCGAAATCTATGTCGCCGAAGACGAAGCGGCGGCACGAAAGCTGGCTCCCGAAGGCGTGACGCTGCGCCAGGACGATGACGTCCTCGACACCTGGTTCTCCTCCGCGCTCTGGCCCTTCGCCACGCTCGGCTGGCCCAACCAGCCCTCTCCCCTTCAGGGGAGAGGCGGCGAGACTTGGCAAGGCGAAGCCGCGCCTAGTCGCAGCGGAGAGGGGCGCGGGGAAACGCAACCCGAAGGCGAGTCGCCCAGCCTAACCCCTCTCCCCAACCCTCTCCCCGGAGGGGAGAGGGAGCCCTCGCTCTTCGCCCGCCATTACCCCAATGACGTCCTGATCTCGGGCTTCGACATATTGTTCTTCTGGGACGCGCGGATGCTGATGCAGGGGATCGAACTGACCGGCACGCCGCCGTGGAAGACGCTCTACCTTCACGGCCTCGTCCGCGCCGCCGACGGGCAGAAGATGTCGAAATCCAAAGGCAATACCGTCGATCCATTGGGCCTGATCGACCAGTACGGCGCCGATGCGCTGCGCTTCTTCATGGCCGCGATGGAGAGCCAGGGCCGCGACATCAAGATGGATGACGCGCGCCTCGCCGGCTATCGCAACTTCGCGACCAAGCTGTGGAACGCCGCGCGCTTCTGCGAATTCAACGGCATCTCGGCCAGCACGCAAATCGCCGCGCCGCCCGCGACGCTCGCGGTCAACACATGGATCATCGGCGAGGTCGCCGAGACCGCGAGCAAAATCGAAACCGCGCTCGCCGCCTTCCGCTTCGACGACGCCGCCAACGCGATCTACCATTTCACCTGGGACCGCTTCTGCGACTGGTATCTCGAACTGATCAAGCCCGTCCTGTCTTCTTCTGCCCCCTCCGCTCACCCTGAGCCTGTCGAAGGGTCGGGCGAGAGCGACGAAACGGGCTTCGACGAGCTCAGCCTGAGCGCGGAACAGAAGGAAACCAAGGCCGTTGCCGGCTGGGCGTTCGACCAGATCCTCGTCATGCTCCACCCGTTCATGCCCTTCATCACCGAGGAGCTGTGGCATGCGATGGGCGAGCGCGGGGATTATGACCTGATCACCGCCAAATGGGTCGCGACCGGGGAGATTCCGGACCACCCCGATCAGGTGCTTCTGGATAAGTCCACGTTGCCAGGCAAACCAAACCTGAATGCCATCGCTGGCTTCTCTGTCGAATGGAGCATCGAAGTGATCAGAGAAGTTAGAGCCATGCGCGCCGAGTTAAACATCCCATGGTCGATCACCCTCGACCCCGTTGTTATCGGTGACGATGCTGGCTTGGAAGAACTGCTGGGAGATGATCCGGCTATCAAACGCATGGCGAAACTGGGCACGGTCGCAGTTGCCGATAAGGCTCCACCGCATTCCGCGCAAATCTTGATAAGAGGCACGACGGTGGCCTTCCCCCTCGAAGGCGTTATCGACCTCGCCGCCGAACGCGACCGCCTGACCAAGTCGCGCGATGCCGCCGCCAAGGAACGCGACGCCCTCGCCGGCCGCCTCGCCAACCCCGCCTTCGTCGAGCGCGCCAAGCCCGAAGCCGTCGAGAAAGCGCGCGCCGACCACGCCGAAAAATCGGCCGAGGCCGAACGGCTGCAGGCCGCGCTGGCGCGCCTCGGCTGACCCGATCGCCCTTGCCCCGACGGCGCAAGGGCGACCGCGCCTCCGACGGTCCGGTCAGTCGCTGCGTTTCTCGCGCATCCGGGCCGCACCGTCGCGCATCTTCTCGGCGCCTTTGCGCATCTTGACCGCGCCCGCCTCGAGCTTCGGGATCGCATCGACCAGCTCCTGCTCGGTCACCGCTTCGCGCTTGCCGCGTTTCCAGCGGCCGCCCTCTTCGGCGTTGATCCGCGCCACCTCGCTGCGGCGGAACGCGGGGTCGCGCAGCCGGGCGGCATAGGCCTCCATTTCGTCGGCACCGCGCAGCATGCCATCGGCGCCGCTTTCCATGCCGTCGGCTCCGGCGGCGAGCCCTTCGCGCACCGATGCCGCGATCTCGGCGCTCAGCGCCCGGTGATCGATCCTCGCCCCATCCGCCTCCGCGATCGCCCGCGCGATCTGCGCCTTCAGCGCGGCCTTGTCGATCGTCATGCGCGCGATGTCGCGCCGCGCCGCGCGCAGCGATTGCGCGATCGCATCATGGTCGATCTCGATCTCGCCGATGTCGTCGATGTCGTCGATGTCGTCGAGCGCGATCCGCATCGCCTCGGCATGCGCGCGGGCGGCGGCCGCCGCGATGCGGTCGCTGTCGGCGCGCAACCGGGCATCGTCGTCCCATGCGCGCGGCGTCTCGCTTGCCGCCTCGGGATCGGCCTGCGGCGGCGACAGCGCCTGCACCTGGACGGCGAGGCCGAGCGCGCCCGACAGGGCGATCATCGAAAGCGCGATATTGGGGGTCAGGGTGAATGCCATGATCGGTCTCCTTGGTCGATTGTGCGACCACTTATGTAGACGACGACGCTTGTAGTCGCAAGCGCGATCTGCCGACCACGGAACCCGAGCCATATCCGCTCGTTGATCGCACGATGCCATCGTCGTTCAGCCTTTCCCGCATCGGCGCGATCGCGCTCGTCACCGGCCTTGCCGCGGGCGGCGCGATGGCCAGCTACACGCTCGGCGAGGCGCGCTTTGGCGACGATGTCGGCGTGATCGGCAGCAGCAGTTACGCGAGTTTCACCGGCAATGCCGATGCCGTCGGATCGGCTCCCGCTGCCGCCACCGACTGCAGCGGCTGCCGCGACAGCTACGACATCGTCTATCTTGATCACCCCCAACGCACCCGGACCGGCGTGCGCGTCAACCGGCGCGGGATCGGCGGTTCGGGCGATGGCGCTTATGTCGTCGCGTATAGGGACGTGGACGAAGCCGCTCCGCCCGACGCGCTCGGCGCGGCGCGCCCGGCCTTGGCCCAATCCGCCGTTGCCGACGCGCGCCAGGCGCGCATGGCCGAACAGGCCGACCGCATGGCCCGCGCCCGCTCGCAGGTCGCGCGCGCGGTCGCCGACACGGCGGCGATGCACGACATGGCGGCCGCCCCGTCGCCTGGCCGGACGCCGCAAATGGCCGAAATCGTCATCCGCCGGGGGGCTGCCCCGGCAATGCCCGCCGCGGTGAAGCGCGTCCCCGCCCCCACCGCGCCGCCGCTTGCGGTCGCGGCCAGGGCCGGCGCCGCCGACTAGCGCGCGCCGCCGGGCGAGCCCCGGATTACCAGATGCGGACGCGATCCTCGGGCTTGATGTAGAACGGCGACTCGGGCGTCACGTTGAACGCCGCGTACCACGCGTCGAGGTTGCGCGTCGGGCCGAGCACGCGGAACCGCGCCGCGCTGTGCGGATCGGACGCGACCTGCTGGATCATCGCCTGCTCGCGCGTCTTGTTCTGCCACGCCTGCGCGAAGCCGAGGAAGAAGCGCTGGTCGCCGGTCAGCCCGTCGATCACCGGCGCGGGCTTGCCGCCCAGCGAGGCGTGATAGGCGTCGAGCGCGATCTGCAGCCCGGCGAGATCGGCGATATTCTCGCCCATCGTCAGCTCCGGATTGATGAAATGCCCCGGCGCGACCTCGTATTTGGCGTATTGCGCGCCGAAATCCTTCGCCAGCGCCTCGAACCGCTTGCCGTCCTCTTCGGTCCACCAGTCGCGCACCGCGCCGGTGGCGTCGATCTTGCGCCCCTGGTCGTCGAAGCCGTGGCTGATCTCGTGGCCGATGACCGCGCCGATCGCGCCGTAATTGACCGCGGCGTCGGCCCTGGGGTTGAAATAGGGCGGCTGCAGGATCGCGGCGGGAAAGACGATCTTGTTCTCGAGCCCGCCATTATACGCGTTCACCGTCTGCGGGTTCATCGCCCACAGCTTGCGGTCGACCGGCTTGTTGAGCTTGGCGAGCTCGTAATCCCAGTTGAACGCGCCGACCTGGATGACGTTGCCGAGCAGGTCGTCGCTCGACAGGTCGAGCACCGAATAATCGCGCCAGTCGTCGGGATAGCCGACCATGACGTCCATCAGCGCCAGCTTTTCGAGCGCGGCGGCCTTGGTCGCCGCCGACATCCAGCTGTTGCCCTGGATGCGCTTACCCATCGCGACTTTCAGATTGGCGACCATGTCCTCCATCGCCGCCTTCGACGATGCCGGGAAATGGCGCTCGACATAGGTCTGGCCGACCAGCTCGCCGAGCGATCCCGACACGATGCCGACGCCGCGTTTCCAGCGATCGCGTTGCGTCTTGGCACCCGACATTTCCTGCGACAGCTTGAACTGGCTGTCGACGAACGCCTTCGACAGGAACGCCGACGCCGCCGATGTCATCCGGAACCGCTGCCATTTCTTCAGCGTCGCCAGCGGCGTTTCGGCGTAGAGCGCGGCGAGCGCCTTGACCGCCGTATTGTCGGCGACGATCATCTTCTGGTCGGTCGGGATACCGGCGGCGGCGAACAGCGCGGGATAATCGATCCCGGGCGCATAGGCCTGCAGCTCGGCCATCGTCATCGGGTTGTTGATCTTGTTGATGTCGCGCTGTTCGGCGACCGGCCAGCTCAGCTCGGCGATCTTGGTCTCGAACGCGAGAACCTCCCTGGTGTCGGCAGCGGCATCGGGCGACCCGATCAACTCGAAGCTGCGCGTGACGAACGCGCGATAGGCGGCGAGCTGCTCGGCAAACTTGGGATCGAGATAATAATCGCGCTGCGGCAGGCCCATGCCGTTGGTGCTGATCGCCAGCGTGTTGACGGTCGGGTTGCTGAGGTCGGGGATCACCTGCGTGCTGATCAGCGTCGACCCCAGCTTGCGCGCGGTCGCGCCCATGAAGCGCGTGAAGCCCGCCTTGTCGGGGATCGCCTCCATCGCCGCGATGCGCGTCAGCAGCGGCGCCGCGCCCTTCGCCTCGAGGCCGGGCTCGTCCATGAAGCTCTGGTAGAGCGCGCCGATATTGCTCGATGCCGGGGCGTCGGTGATGATGTCGCGCACCTGCGCCTCGGACCGGGTATAGACGTCATAGCCGACGCCGGCGACGACCTGGTCGTCGGGGATCACCGTCGCATCGCGCCAGCCGCCGTTGACATATTGGTCGAAATCGTCGCCCGGCGCGATGCTGGTGTCGAAGCGGCTGGTGTCGACGCCCCAGGCGCCATAGCTCGGCGTGGTATCGGCGGCGGCGGCGGGGGTCGCCTGGGCCGCCGGCGCCGGGTTATCGGCAACCGCCATGTCGGCACTCGTGGTGCAGGCGCAAAGCGCCAGCATCGAAACGGCGGCAAGCATCATAGATTTCATCGTGATATCCTCAGGTTACAGCCCGCTCGATCGCCGGCGAGTCGTTCGCGGCGCAGATTATGGTTTTACCCTGCCAATCGCAAACGCGAACTCGACGCGCCGAACAATGACCGCAACGGCAGCCGACGGATTGACGACCTAGGGATGGCCTCGCGTGATGGGCGGCGCGATCGCCGCAGCGCGGTGCTGGCGAAGATGGCGCTGCACGCCACATGGCATGGCCCCGCCTGCGGTTCGCCGCAGAGGTTTTTGCGATTTGCGTTAGCAATTGATTTTACAAAGTAGTTTCGGCTAGGGACACCACGACTTGAGCGGCGCACTCCTTCGAAAACAGGGTATTTATGATGTCCAAGACCTATCGATCTTCGCTTGTCTCGCTGATCGCCTTGTCGCTGCCGCTAGCAGCCTGTGGCGGAGGCGGCAGCCAATCCACTCCTCCCCCGCCGACGCCGGCGCCCGCACCGACCCCGGCGCCGACCCCGACGCCCACACCGACCCCGGCGCCGGTACCCACACCGACCCCGACACCGCCGTCGACCGCAAATAGCGATCTTATCGATCTCACCGATAGCGAGAACTTTACCAACAAAGCCGCCATCGCAAGTGGTAAGGTCGAATCCGGCAAGCTTAACCTGAAAAGCGGTGGCGCTACGGTATTAACGATTATCTACGATGCGCCCAGCAACAGTTACCGGCTGTCCGCAGGAAGCTCCGAAACTCTATTTCGCTCCGCGGACAAGTCCGGTTCAGGCGATGTCTTTAATAGCTATTCGGTTTCGGGACTGGGCTACGACGAAACCCTTGAGCTTACGCGTCCCGGGAATGCCGGCCGATTTACCTATCGTTATGTCGGCGGGGGGCTTTGGCGTCGCTTGGCACAGAATCCGGCCGACGAATCGACGATTTTCGCATTCAGCTACGGCGTTGAAACCCCGAACGCTAATGTGCCGCGCGCGGGAGGGGCGATCTATGCCGTCGACCTGTACGGAACGTCCGGGGAAAAGGAGTATGAGGGCTCGGGCTATTTTGGCATCAACCTCGGCGTCGGCGAGTTTTACATGAACCTTGGCGTGAGACAGATCGATACGGGCGGCGCTTTCGATCCCAATACGCAGGGCTTTGCCGCATCGGGTCAATTCTCGTCTTCGATCAATCTGCTCTATGGTAAGTTTCGTATGACCCGGCCTTATCAACCGACTTATGAAGGCAACCTGTCGGGTCAATTTTTTGGTCCGGCCAGCGAAGAGATCGGCTTCTCGTTTTACGGATCCGAAATCGCCGGCGACGGTCCCGGCTTCACCGGCTTTATCTTGGGCCGCCAGGACAGCAGCGTCACTTTCTCCAATCCGACGGTTATCGACCCTGTTTTCGATGAGACCTTCCGCTATTTTGGTCAGGAAATCGAATACACTTTCGCGACGTCAGACGGCCGTTACATCGGCTACGAAACACCAACCTACACGAGCAACCGCCTCGTTATTGACGCCAGCGAGGGGTCGTACACCACACGCGATAAAAACAACGCTGACGTTACATTTCTTCCATCGCAGGAAACGAACAGAGATGGGCGTTTTATCACCTATGACCGCGGCGATGGCTATCGTCTGATGCGGTATCGGCCTGGGCCCGGCAACAGCGATATCCAGTTGACCTACAGCTCGTTCGTCATCCTTGAACAGACGACGGTCGATCCGGCGACCGACCGGACCGTTCGATATCTGCAATATTCTCCTTATGGTCTGCCCACTTTAAGGGGCCCCCAGAGCGGTACAGCTACATATCTCGGGAAAATCTATGGTGCGGCGGTATCGAATACGGCGGCCTATGATGTGACCGGAACGGTAAGCTATTTCGCTAATTTCAATAACGGAATGCTGAGCGGCACCTTCAATCCTGACGGCCGTAATCTAGCCAATGGCGAAATCATCGATTTCGGGTCCTATGCAGTCAATGGCAGCGTCGGCACAGGCCGGTATACCGCGTTTTTCCAGAATCCGGACGGCGCGTTCGACGGCTATTCGACAGGTACATTCTTCGGGCGGGATGCAGAGGAAATGGTAGGAACCTTCTACAACGTCTTTGGCTATGACCCCCGCTACCCTAGCGAAAAGGTCGATATCTCGGGAATATTCGTGGCCAAAAAATAACCGTCGAACACTATCGTGATATTGCTGTCGCTATGACGCCAAGTGCCCCGCCACCCATCGCGGTGCCCCGGCGATCGATTGCGTCACGCGCCATCGATCTCGATTGGAAATCTCTGATTATGTTTGCCAAATCGCTTGCGCTGGCGGCAAACGCTTTTATGGGCCCGACCATGTTCTATCCGCTCCTCTTGCGTGTATTTAGAGGACTTTCGGTCGTGGCATTGACCCATATAGGTACCGCCGCATGGGCCAGTGAACCGGTACAGGACTCCGTGGACGAAGAGCAGGCACCCGTGACACTCAGCGCGGCCGAGCTGTTCGCGTTCGCCGATTCAGCCCGCAATTCCGGCGACCTCGCTACAGCCGAAAAGGCGTATCGCGCACTTGTCGAAAATCCCGATGCCGAAATCCGCAGCGAAGCACGCTTCCGTCTTGGCATGCTGCTGTCCGCGCTTGGCCGCAACAGCGATGCAGCCCTCCAATTCCGGGCGATTCTTGATGAAAAACCCGATGCCCAGCGCGTTAGGCTCGAACTAGCCCGTGTCCTGGCGCAGATGGGCGATCTTGCCGCTGCCCGGCGCGAACTGCGAGCGGCTCAGGCGGGCGAGCTGCCACCCGAGGTCGCGCAGATTGTCGATCGTTTTTCCGCCGCATTGCGCGCCAACAAGCCGTTCGGTGCCAGCTTCCAGGTCGCTCTTGCGCCCGACAGCAATATCAACCGCGCCACGCGGTCGGACACGCTCGGCACGATCATTGGCGATTTCACGCTTAGCGAGGATGCCAAAGCGCGATCGGGCATCGGCCTTTCGCTCGACGGGCAGGCCTATTTCCGCACCGGGATCGATCGCAACGCGCAACTGCTGGCACGCGTCTCGGCCTCGGGCGACCTCTACCGCGACAATGATTTCAACGACTTTTCGCTGGGGGTACAAGCAGGCCCAGAGATTGCTTCGGGCCAGGACCGCATCAACCTGACCGGCGGCATCGCCTGGCGCTGGTTCGGCGGGACCCATTATACCACAGTCGTCTCCACCCAAATCGATATTGCCCATCCGCTGACGCGCACCGCGCAGCTGCGCGGCCGCGTCGGCGTGGGATTTATCGACAATCGCCGCAACGCGCTCGAAAGCGGCGAAAGCTACTCGCTGTCGCTCGGCTATGAGCGCGCCTTGTCCAATCGCGCCGGCCTGTCGCTCAACGTCGCGGGGTTTAGCCAAGCTGCGGCCGATCCCGGCTATTCGACCGCATCGGGCCAAGCCGCCATCGGCGGCTATCGCGAAATCGGCAGGGTAACGCTCGCGGGATCGCTATCCTACAGCCACCTCGAGGCAGACAAACGTCTATTCCTCTATCCGCGCCGCCGCAGCGACGACCAGTACCGAGCGACGCTCGGCGCGACCTTCCGCAAGCTCACCGTCGCCGGTTTCGCCCCGGTCGTGAAGCTCAGCGTCGAATGCAACCGCAGCAGCATTGAAATCTACGATTATCGCCGCCTCGCCGCCGAATTCGGTATTGCCCGCGCATTCTGATCGCGTCGCTTAGCACGGCAATTGAGACAGTATCGCTGCAACCTTGCGTTGCCCCGCGCCGGTCCTATCTACGCTGCACCCCTGCGCCCCGCTTGCCCTAAAAGAACAAATCTGGAACAAAGCCCCTTATGCCCCTCACCCACATCTCCGTCCGCGGCGCGCGCGAGCATAACCTCAAGGGCGTCGACGTCGACCTGCCGCGCGACAGCCTGATCGTCATCACCGGCCTGTCGGGCAGCGGCAAATCCTCGCTCGCCTTCGACACGATCTATGCCGAGGGCCAGCGGCGCTATGTCGAGAGCCTCAGCGCCTATGCGCGCCAGTTCCTCGAGATGATGCAGAAGCCCGATGTCGAGCATATCGACGGCCTCAGCCCGGCGATCTCGATCGAGCAGAAGACCACCAGCCGCAACCCCCGCTCGACCGTCGCGACCGTTACCGAGATCTACGATTACATGCGCCTGCTCTGGGCGCGCGTCGGCATTCCCTATTCCCCCGCGACGGGGGAACCGATCACCGCGCAGCAGGTCGCCGACATGGTCGACCGCGTCATGGCGCTGCCCGAGGGGACGCGCGCCTATCTCCTCGCCCCCGTCGTGCGCGGGCGCAAGGGCGAGTACCGCAAGGAGCTCGCCCAGTGGCAGAAGGACGGTTTCACGCGCGTCCGCATCGACGGCGAATTCTACGAAATCGAGGACGCGCCCAAGCTCGACAAGAAGTACAAGCACGACATCGAGGTCGTCGTCGATCGCATCGCGGTGCGCGACGACCTCCACGCGCGCCTCGCCGACAGTTTCGAAACCGCGCTGAAACTCGCCGACGGCCTCGCCTATGTCGATCTCGCCGACGGCAACGTCCCCGGCCGCGACGACGAATCCGCCGGCGATCCGGGCAAGATGAAGGGCGCTGGCCTGCCGCCCAACCGGATCGTCTTTTCGCAGCGCTTCGCCTGCCCCGTTTCGGGCTTCACCATCCCCGAGATCGAGCCGCGCCTGTTCAGCTTCAACGCGCCGCAGGGCGCCTGCCCCGCATGCGACGGCCTCGGCGAGCGGCTCGAGTTCGACCCCCAGCTCGTCGTCCCCAACGAGCATCTCAGCCTCAAGAAGGGCGCCGTCGTCCCCTGGGCCAAGTCGAACCCGCCTTCGCCCTATTACATGCAGGTCCTGAGCTCGCTCGGCCGCGCCTACGGCTTCGACCTCGAAACGGCGTGGGAGGATCTTGACCCGACCGACCGCGACATCATCCTCCACGGCACGCGCGGGCGTCCCGTCGAGCTGACCTTCAAGGACGGCCGCAAGTCGTACAGCGTGCGCAAGCCCTTCGAGGGCGTCATCGGCAACCTCAATCGCCGCATGCTGCAGACCGAGAGCGCGTGGATGCGCGAGGAGCTCGGCAAGTACCAGACCGCGCAACCGTGCGAGACGTGCCACGGCAAGCGCCTCCGCCCCGAACCGCTCGCGGTCAAGATCGCGGGCAAGTATATCGCCACCCCGACGCAGTACAGCGTCACCGACGCACTCGATTACTTCACGTCGCTCCAGGCCGACGACAGCCCGCTGACCGTGCAGCAGCGCCAGATCGCCACGCCGATCCTCAAGGAAATCGTCGAGCGCATCGGCTTCCTCAACAATGTCGGCCTCGATTACCTCAACCTCGACCGCACCAGCGGCACCCTGTCGGGCGGCGAGAGCCAGCGCATCCGCCTCGCGAGCCAGATAGGTTCGGGATTGTCGGGCGTTTTGTACGTATTGGATGAACCGTCGATCGGCCTGCATCAACGCGACAACGACCGGCTGCTCGTCACGCTGCGCCGGCTGCGCGATCTCGGCAACACCGTCATCGTCGTCGAGCATGACGAGGACGCGATCCGCGCCGCCGACTACATCCTCGACATGGGCCCCGGCGCGGGCGTCCACGGCGGCGAGGTCGTCGCCAAGGGCACGCTCAAACAGATCCTCAAGGCGAAGGACTCGCTCACCGCCGATTATCTCAACGGCACGCGCGAAATCGAAATTCCCGCCAGGCGCCGCAAGGGCAGCGGCAAGAAGATCACCGTCCACGGCGCCCGCGCCAACAATCTCGCCAACGTCACCGCGTCGATCCCCTTAAGCACCTTCACCTGCGTCACCGGCGTTTCGGGCAGCGGCAAGTCGAGCTTCACGATCGACACGCTCTACGCCGCCGCCGCGCGCGCATTGAACGGCGCGCGCATCATCGCGGGCCAGCATGACAGGGTCACCGGCCTCGAATATTGCGACAAGGTCATCGACATCGACCAGTCGCCGATCGGAAGAACCCCGCGATCCAACCCCGCGACCTATACCGGCGCCTTCACCAACATCCGCGACTGGTTCGCCGGCCTGCCCGAGAGCCAGGCGCGCGGCTACAAGCCGGGCCGCTTCAGCTTCAACGTCAAGGGCGGCCGCTGCGAGGCGTGCAAGGGCGACGGCCTGATCAAGATCGAGATGCACTTCCTGCCCGACGTCTACGTGACGTGCGAAACGTGCCACGGCAAACGCTACAACCGCGAAACGCTCGAGGTGAAGTTCAAGGGCCGCAGCATCGCCGACGTGCTCGACATGACGGTCGAGGACGCGGTCGAGTTCTTCAAGGCGGTGCCGCCGATCCGCGACAAGATGGCGATGCTGGCGGAGGTCGGCCTCGGCTACGTCAAGGTCGGCCAGCAGGCGACGACGCTCTCGGGTGGCGAGGCGCAGCGCGTCAAGCTGGCCAAGGAACTCAGCCGCCGCGCCACCGGCAGCACGCTCTACATCCTCGACGAGCCGACCACCGGCCTCCACTTCGAGGACGTGAGGAAACTGCTCGGCGTGCTCCAGGCGCTCGTCGAACAGGGTAACACCGTCGTCGTGATCGAGCACAACCTCGACGTCATCAAGACCGCCGATTACATCTTGGACCTTGGGCCGGAGGGCGGCGTCAAGGGCGGTGAAGTCATCGCGGAAGGCACCCCCGAACAGGTCGCCGCCAACTCGCGCAGCTTCACCGGCGGGTATCTGAAACCGATGCTCGATAAGAAATAGGAGCGCCCTGAAGCTGGAATTGACGTGGTTTGCGCGTCCCCACAACCGTGTTGAATGATCTTATCTGTTTGAAGTATTTGTTTGCCGACCTAATGCTCTTCCGCATATTCATTACGCTTAATCTTGACATGCTCTCGTTGGTCCGCTCATAATTTGCCGAAGGAGCTCCTATAAGGAAACGCGTAATGGCAAAGCGACAACGCAATAATTTGGTAAGTGTGTCATTTCATTATATGACTCGCTCGATCAGAGATGATAATGAAGATGACGACTATAGAGATATAGGAATAACAGAGGACGATTTTGCAAAAATAGTTCATCGCATTCGTAACACCAGACCGATCGATGATACGGATGATGAAGTTGTTGCTCAAATAAAAGCAGGTCGCGAATTACCATTTTTATACTATAATGAACCAGAGCCTGGGCTACATTTTGGTGATTTTGAAGGTGCATATTATGGTCAGCGTTACCGAAATAATATGCTTGGTGAAATTGATGCCGACAGCCTTAATCTTAGAAAGTTCCATTATTTGACGACACGATTGCGCGATGGTCGCGTTATAGTGGGAACAACATATCACGGACTGTATGGCGATTACGAAGGATTGAAGAGCTGTTTCACTCATTTACTCGGAGAAGGCGCTCACATTCGATCTATGACACTAAAGAACCTAGCTACTGAGATAGGGGATGGCGAGCCTATTTCGCTGAATTTAACATATAGAAAGCGTCGCGACCGGGCGGAGCGGCGACCGTTATTCGGAAGTACTGGTGTACTTGCAATTAAAAACTCCGATTTTGGTGAACAATTTCCGGATCGAGTAAGGGAGGTTGCTCAGGAAATTAGAGGCAACGAAGCACGTCGAAAGCATGTGTTGGCTGATATTATCAATCGAGGTGAATTGATAACATTAGACGAAGATGAGATTATAGGATGTACCGCAGTTGTTAGGCAGGATGGGCGAACTAGAACTATCTATCTATTAGGGGATCCCTATAATTTTTCGACGAAGTTCCCGATGGATGTTCCTGTCAACAGGGCCGGGGAGACCGACAGACGTAGAGTTTTGGCAGAAATGACGCGCATAATGCGCGAGAAGATTTTGCCTCTTATGGGATGACAACTTAATGCTTCCGCTAATTCGCGATGTTTACGATACGTACAAGGGAGACGAAGAGCCACACGTGCTGCGCTTATTTGTGATGGTCCTTGCATCACTTGCCGTCGCGATCTTTAGCGTTGATTTACCTGATCATGCTCTGCCGGCAATGGCGTTGGCCATTTCTGTACTCGCGGGCTTTACATTTACGTCATTGTTTTCAAGTCATGCCTTGGCGACTTTTGACTTACCACCTCCTAACTCAGAGAGTGATCGTAATGATTTAAGAACATTAAAAACGTTAAGCGTAAATTTCCGGTCGCGTTCAAGACTTTTTATATTACTAGCCGTTACTGACCTTATTGGAATAATTTATCTTAGTTTAGATTTTTCGGGTGCAAAAGGATCGTTTGATTGGGTACTATTGCAATTCCCATCTTTAAACTATAATCACATTTATGAGTCGCTTACATTCGGTTTATTATTACTCCGAAGCATTATATCGTTCGTAGTAGTATTCATATTCCTCGAGTGTCTTTATACGTTTTATCGCCTTGCAGAAACTATAGTTTCGGTCGTGGATATACGAAGAGATTATATAGAGAAATAGTATAAGCGTGTTTGAATTAAATATCGTTTATGAGGTCGAATTGTTGTTATTTTAAACACCATATCTCTTATTCCCACCTGAAGTTATACAATACCGTCCACCTCTCGGCCCTATGCACACAAGACGGCCGCTGCAGGGACAGCCGCTGCCGTAGAAGTTTTGCCGCTGCGCTGGCCTGCTTTGACGTCTTGGGCGAGCAGCTGGCCGCGTAGATGAAACATGCGAACTCGAAACCCAGACTTCGCGTTCGCCGCTGGAAACTTTGAGCCATTCACCCGACCGAGCCACGACCCGGGCCGAGCTACCTTGAGCAAGTTTGGTGAGGACGTCGCCGCTTGCGGACGGATCAGGACGGCCATTAAGCGCACTTGCGGTCACATAAACCGTATCGTCGGTATCATAACGTAGTGCATCGCCACTGGCTGGCTCGAGTTTCGGCTCATCGATAAGATCGACTACCTCGTTTGTCTCGGCCCTTGGGGAGGATGCTGTTTCATCACCGCCCGAACACTTGCCGATCGCAAAGAGGACGATCAGGCCGATGAAGATATATCCGCAACCCGCGTTCGAAGACTTCGCCATGCCTGCCCCACATTTCGCGTTACTCGGCAAGGGGCTATCCTAGTTTGTGACCGATTGCCAGCTAGGCAGCGTTCACCTTGGCGAGAAAGGTCTTTCCTACAATTTACCACCTGGCCTATATATCCGATCCCCTTTTGTTCCTCAGCACAGCGAGGCGGATCGATGGACCACGAGACTTTCCCGAAGAATTCGCACGAAACCCACGTCCCCGGCCAGCCCGGCGAGCCCGCGCCGACCCTTCGACAAGCTCAGGGCGAACGGGATGTGGAAAGCCCCGCCACCGACGCCTATGGCCGCACCCCCGATCGCTGGGCCGGGTCGGGCGATCCCGACGATCCCACCGCGGGGCTGAGCGATCGCGAATACGATATCTACTGGGCGGGCGTGCGCGACTCGATCGCCAGATACGGGGTCCGCGCCGCGGCCTCCGCCCTGCCCGCGCCCGGCGCGACGTCCTGCGATTCCCCCGGCCATTCCCTCAGCGATCTGCCCTGCGATCCCCGATATGATCCCGACGCCGATCCCGACGCCGCGCTCCTCCGCCCCTGGCTCAAGCAGTTCGATGCCGGGCTGCGCGATGCCGCCGATGCCGAGGCGTGCAGCGAGTCGCATTGGAACCCGCGGCGCAAGCGCGTCTTCCTCGCGACGCTCGCCGCCTCGGGCATCGTCACCGATGCCTGCCGCGCCGCCTCGATCAGCCCGCGCTCGGCCTACAATCTGCGCAACCGCGACGCGATCTTTGCCGAGGCATGGGTTGCTGCCCAGGCGCTCGCGCGGCAGCGGCTCGCCGACGATCTGCTCGAACGCGCGCTGCGCGGCCAGGTCGAGCGCATCGTCCGGAAGGGAGAGGTGATCGCCGAGCGTCACCGCAGCGACAACCGCCTCGCGCTCGGCCTGCTCACCCGCCTCGATCGCCTCGCCGCGCCCGATCTGCGCGATGCGCGCGGCCGCCTGCGCGGCGAGCCCGGCGCGCACAAGGTCCTGATGGCGCACTGGGACGACTTTCTCGACACGATCGATCCGACGCCAATTCCTCCCCCATCGGGGGGAGTCGAAGACGATCCGCAGGATCAGCGGGACCATCCGAAGGATGGTGGAGGGGCACCTCTCGAATCGGGCGAAGCTTCAGACTACGATTCGGACGTCGAAGGTCACACCCCGGTTCACACCCGTGAACCCGTCGCTGGACGGTGTGAACTGCGTGAACTTGTCAGGACCTTGAAGGCTTCGCGCCGTTCGGCCCCCGCCCGCGCGGCCGCCCCCGCGGCGCCTGCCGAAAGCGAGGACGAGGAGCACGAAATCTGGCAGGACAGCCAGGGTCGCTGGTGGACCGACCTTCCCCCGCCCGAGGATTTCGACGGCGTCGAGGAAGGGCGATACGGCGGCTGGGATTACCGGCGCGATCTCGACGAGGATGAACGCTTCGCGGTCGAGCAGGACGACGACGAGGACCGCGCCGAACGCGCCCGCCTCGAAGCCCTCCGCCGCGCCGCTTTCGGCCTTCCTCCCGAGGACGAGGACGACGAGGACGATGAGGATGAGGACAACGGCGACGAGGACGACGACGGAACCCAAATTCCTCCCCGGACCGGGGGAGTCGCAGACGATCGCTCCGATCAGCGGGACCGCGAAGCGGTGGAGGGGCACGTCACCCCATGGGCCGACATCGCAAAGCCAGGCGATTCCGCCGACACCGCGTCACATCAGCCGCCGCCCCCTATTGCTGACGGGCCAGAACCCGCCGCAGCTCAGCGCTTGGGCGATCCGTAATCGGGCTTGCCGCCGCCGCCCGATCCCGGCCCGGCGTCCTCGTCCTTGGGATAGGCGTCGGGGCTCGTCGTGCCGACATTGGGGCGGTCCTCGACGGGGCGCGGCGCCTCGGCGGCGTCGGCGGTGTCGGCGGTGTCGTCGGGCGTCTGCTTGGTGTCTTCGGTCATTCCGGCTTCCTGGCTGTCGCCGGATCAACGACGCGCCTTCCCGCCGGTTCCGCTCGCCGGCACCTGCCTGCACATATGCCGGCACCTGCTGCACAGATGAACGCCGCCTGCGCCGCGCGTTGCATCCGGTTCAGCCGGCCGCGCGTAACCCTATCGTTACCTCTTCGCGCCTATGCGGATGGGACCGCGGCGAAAGGAACCGGCAATGCGTATCAGAATCGGGGCATTCCAGCTCGGCCTTGCCGTCTTCGCCGCGACCGGCGCCGTCATCCTCGCCCCCGCGATCGCCCCCGCCCGCGCCCCCGCCGCCGCGTCGGCCCAGCCCGCCCCGCTCGCCGCGCCCGCCCCCGCGCCGGCCGCCGACCTTCGCCCGCGCTCGTAACGCCGCCGCGAGAACGACCGTGCCAAAGGCCGAATGCAGCACCGCCATTTCGCCAAGCGCTTGAATAATCGTCCGCTTGTGTCGAATTGCACTTGTCAACGCACGCCGGGTTGCGCAGGTTTTACTTGCCGCGCGAGGGGCGCGGAGCGGGAAGATCTTCGTAAACGAAGACTTCCATGATCCAAAGGGGGGATGAATGAAGAGATTTGCTGTAGTCGCGCTGGCGACCTTTGCCGCGTGTCCGGCCTTTGCCCAGGACACCGAACCGACGACCGATACCCCGGTCGAAACCGCGGTCGCGCCCGATTCCGCCGCCGCGACGCCCGCCGCCGAACCCGCCTTGCCGGTTCCCGCCGCCGCGACAACCGCCGCCGAACCCGCCTTGCCGGATCCCGACCGCTGCGAACTGCATGTCTGGGCCAGCGACCAGTATGAATCGGTGTCGATGGGTTTGTTATCGAGTTTCGGGCTGGTCGGCGCATTGCTCGACCAGGCCGGTCGCGGCAAGGAAAAGGTCACCATCAAGGACTTGATGGCTGAATATCTCGATCCGGCGACGCAGTTTGCAACGCTCGAAACGCTCGATCCCGCAGCAAAGCTTGGCATGCCCGGCGCCGAAATCGTCTGGCACGACGATATGCTGACGCTCGCCCAGCGCAAGAATATCAAGAAAAACAAGCGGCGGTTAAGCGATTCGCAGGCGAGCTGCTACGGAGAGCTTATCAACGGCGTCGTCTTCTATCATCGCGCCGCCATGCATGGCAGCAATCTGTTCGGCGGCTTCATCTATCGCGATTTCAGCGACAGCAACGAGCCGCGGGTATCGATCGGCAAGGTCAAGAACCCACTTGAGAGCTTTCCGCCCGACAAGCCCGAGGACGAGGCCGAGGCGAAAACCGAACTGGTTGATGCTTGGGCGAAGGACTTCAATGAATTCATCCAGAAAAAGCTGAAATAATTCGCGTGGCCAATTGCGGTGACTGGACCCTGCAATTCCAGTCACCGCAATGCTGACCGGCGCGAAGGGTCGGGGGCGGTCGCCGCATCGGCCTGCGCAAACCCGTATTTCCTTGCATTTGCGCGGGGATTGGCGCATAAGGATCGCGCTACAGTCGCATATCGACGGTCTACGGCGCTTTGCGGCTCCCTATCTCCTTCTTTCCCTGACGGCCTTGGGCATCGGCGTACCGGTTGTCGGCACGCCGTCACGATTTGAAGGAATACGAATATGGCTACCACCGGAACGGTAAAGTTTTTCAACGGCGACAAGGGATATGGCTTTATCGCTCCCGAAGACGGCGGCAACGACGCCTTCGTTCACATCTCGGCCGTTCAGGCTGCCGGCATGGACACGCTGCAGAAAGAACAGCGCGTGACCTACGAGCTCGAGACCGGACGCAATGGCAAGACCAGCGCCGTCAATCTCCAGTCGGCTGACTAAACCCAGCCCGCGGATTTAGACAGGGCGGCGGCGCGTTCATTCGCGCCGCCGCCCTTTTTTTTGTCCTTTTGGCGAGGTCTAGTGTTCGGTCGGCTTGTCGGTCATCCCCGCGGCCTTGGCCTCGAACTTCGCCGCCAGCCTTTCCATCGCCCGGCCGAGCGTCATCGACAGCGTCGCGGCGATCTGCTCGCCCAGCTCCTCGGCGCTCTTTTCCGCCCGCTTCGCCGATTCCTTGAAACTGCCCTTGGGCTTGTCGCCGGCCTCGACGACGATCTCGACGTCTTCGTCCCGGTTGCGCCGGTCGCGTGCCTGCGCCGCGATCCCCGCCGCCGCCGCCATCATCCCCGCCGCCGCCAGGTCGCGAGCGAGCGGACCGGTGGCAAAGCGCCACGCCTCGTTCGCCTTGCGCCGCAGCTCGTCGGGGATCTCGATCGTCTCGTCGGCACCGCCCAGATGGATGCGGACATGCGCCTTGCGCCGCCCGCCGTCGCTCTCGCCCTCGGCCGGGCGGGCTTCGCGCATCGCTTCCTTGGCTTCGCGCATCTTGTCGCGCGCCTCGCGCATCTTCTCCTGCGCCTCGCTGCGCGCCTCGGCGGCCAGCGCGCGCGCTTCCGCCATACGGGCCTCTGCCATCTTGCGCGCCGCCTTGGCGGCCTTGCGGGCCTGTTTCGCCGCCTTGTCCGCTTTGTCCTTCTTCGCCATCGTCGACTCCTGTACGCTGTGTGTTATAGATGTAGGACACCGGCGCAGCGATTGCAAGATGGGAACGCAAACCGCGCGCGGATGTTGACCCCTGGCAAACTGGAGAGAAAACCATGAGAATGATGACCTATGCCGCGACCGCCCTGTCGGCCGGCGTGTTACTGACCGGCTGCGCGACGATCGCCGGCACCGTCGGCGAAAGCTGGAACACCGCATTGGTCGGCAATCAGGAAGTCCCTGGCCCCGGCGACCCTGATGGCACCGGCACCGCCAAGGTCACCGCCGACGCGACGACCGACACCGTCTGCTACGACATCACCGTCCAGCGTATCGGCGCGCCGACCGCAGCGCATCTCCATCGCGGCACAGCCGGCACTGCCGGACCGCCGGTCGTCACTTTCAAAGCCCCGACCGCGGGAGCCTCGAGCGAATGCCTGCGCGTCGACAAGGCGCTCGCCGCAGCGATCATCGCCGATCCGTCGAACTATTACGTCAATATCCACACCGCCGATTATCCCAACGGCGCGATCCGCGGGCAGCTCGCACGATGAGCACGATCCACAAGAGCGGCTCGGCGCGCTACGAAGGCCTCGGCAAGGACGGCAAGGGCCACGTCTCGACCCAGTCGGGCGCGCTCGACAACCAGCCCTACGGCTTCCAGACGCGCTTCGAGGACAAGCCCGGGACGAATCCCGAGGAACTCATCGCAGCCGCGCATGCCAGCTGCTTCACGATGGCATTGAGCTTCGGTCTCGCTAAGGCGGGTCATAGCGACGGCACTGTCGAAACCAAATCGGTCGTCAGCCTGGAAAAGGACGGCGACGGGTTCAAGGTGACCAAATCGGCGCTGACGCTGACCGCGACCATCGACGGCATTTCGTCCGAAGATTTCGCGGCTGCAGCCGCCGATGCCAAGGCGAACTGCCCGTTGTCGAAGCTGCTCGACTGCGAAATCACGCTAGAGCACAGCCTCAACGGCGCCTGAGCGCGTCACGCCGAAAAGACCGAGACCGCCCAACGGGTCGGTCGGCATATCGCGCAACGATAATTGCCCTAATGAAAATGGGAGCCGACATTGCTGTCGGCTCCCACTGCGCCACGGATGGATTTGTTTCGATCCGAAGATCGTCGCATCTCCGTCGGGCGTCCGGTTTGATTTCCCTCCGAAGAGGCAAATCAGACCCGATATCGCGTCCTTCCGGTTCGAAACCTGAGCTCGCGCCGCGGATTCTACTTTGGTTTTGTGCGACATCCCGCGTCCGCATTTCGCTTCACACTCCACGAGGGAGTCTTCCGCATCATACCTGGCGGTCTTCCGGTGGAACCTTCCTCATCCTTCTGCCGCGCCTCCGAAGAGGCTTGGCTTCCGTCCGAAGGTTCGCCCTTCCGATGAATTGACAATGACTCGCCAGCCCGAGTCGGATCAAATGAAAAATGCCGAGTTATCCACAATCACGCAACTAAGCTGTGGATAACCTCTGCATTCGCAACATTATTGCGTATTTCAGGGATGATTCCTCGTGGTCAGCGACTCGTCGTTCGCTTCTTCATCGTCGATCGGGGCGCCGCGATCGGGATTGAGGTCGGTTTCGATCCCGTCCCTAACCGGATGTTTGCCCTCGACCTCGAGAATTTCGGCGCGCTGATCCTCGTCATAGTCGGACAAATCCTGCCCGCTGGTATCGACCTGTCCGTCCATCGTGAATTCCTCTGCTGTGTTGCGATCAAACGCTCGACCTGCCCGCTCGTTCCGCCGTGACCTAGGCGCCGCGCGTTTCCATCGCCGCCAGCGTCTCGCGGAAATTCGCGTAGCGCGCTTCGAGCTCGTCGAGCGCCGGTCCGGCCAGCGACTCGCGCGCCTGGCTCATCAGCAGTGCGCCCTCCTTGGCGATCGCATCGCGCCGCCGCTGCGACGAAGCCGCCGTCGCGCTGGCGAACAGGCAATCGAGGAAATTCTTCGCCGCGAGCGGGCTGCCCGCTGCCGAGGCCCGGATGCCGCCGAAGCCCCGTGCCAGAAAGTGCGTGAAATCGTCCGAGAGCGGCAATACGCGCTCATGCGAATAGCGATTCTGCTCGGGGCCACGCGACAGGTCGCGGCGCGCGATTTCGCCGGTTGCCGCGCCGAGCCAATGCATCGCGGTGATCGCGGTGAAAGGATCGTTGATCCCCGGCGACAGCGCGCGCAGCGCGATTTCGACCAGCTCGTCGATCAGGAATTCGAGGTCCTGCGTTGGCGTTCGCCGCCCGCCCATCGCGAAACAGTTGCGGATGTCGCCGATCGCATCGTCGTCCCAGTCGCCGCCCGACACCTTGGCGAATGTCATGTCGGGATGGACGAAGTCGCCGGTGCGGACGTTGAGGACGATCGTGCCGCCGCGCGCCTCGGCGATGTCGTCGAGCGAGGCGAAGTCGATGATCTGGACATAGCCGCTGTCGCGCGCGGTAATCGCTTTGCCGTCGGGCCGTTCGCCCGGCTCGGTGCCGTCGTCCTTGTCGGGGAAGCGCCGCTTGAGATCGTGGATCAATCGCTCGCCGATGCCTTCGAGCACCGTGTTGATGCGGATGCTCGACGGGATATGGTTGAGGAAATAGACGAGTACGGCGACCGCAATGCCGACCAGCACGGTCGCGACCAGCAACGACAGCTGCGGAACGAAACCCGGTGCGATCGTCGATACCGCGTCGGCGACCGTCGTGGCCTGCTCGCTTTCGCTGCGGACGACGCGCATCACCATGACCGCATAAACGAACGTGGCGATGAAGGTGCCGAGCGACAGCTGGTTGCCGCGATCCTCCATGAAGTTGGTCAACAGCCGCGGACCGTATGTCCCTGAGGCATAAGCAACCGCCGCAATCGTGATCGAAAACACCGTCGAGGCAACGCCGATCATCGATCCGGCGATCACCGTCAGCGTGTTGCGCGCACCGTCGGGGCGCGCCGGACTCAGCCAATTGACCTGGCTCAGATATTCGGCCGCCCAAGCGCGATCGAGATAGACGGTGACGAACGCCAGGATCGCCGCGAGGCCGGAGAAGATCGCCGGGTAGAACCAATAGCTTGCGTTGACGCTCACCCACCAGTTGCGCAGCGCCGCGATCATGCTCGCGGCGTGCCCAGATCGCCCTGCCCCAATGTGCCGGACGCCATTTCGAGCATCCGGTCGAGCGACTTTTTCGCCCCCAATCGAATCCCCTCCTCGATCTCGATGCGCGGCTCCAGGTCGCGCAACGCGACATAGAGCTTCTCGATCGTGTTGAGCGCCATGTACGGACAGATGTTGCAGTTGCAGTTGCCGTCGGCACCGGGCGCGCCGATGAACGTCTTCTCGGGTACCGCCTTTTCCATCTGGTGGATGATGTGCGGCTCGGTCGCGACGATCACCGTGTCGCTCTCGCTCGTCTTGACGAATTGCAGGATGCCGCTGGTCGATCCGACATAGTCGGCGTGATCGATGATATGCGGCGGGCATTCGGGGTGCGCCGCGACCGGCGCGCCGGGATGCTGCGCCTTGAGCTTGATGAGTTCGGTCTCGCTGAACGCCTCGTGGACGATGCAGACGCCCGGCCACAGCAGCATCTCGCGGTCGAACTTGCGCGCGAGGTAGCCGCCGAGATGCTTGTCGGGTCCGAAGATGATCTTCTGGTCGCGCGGGATCTGACTGAGGATCGTCTCGGCCGAAGAGCTCGTGACGATGATGTCGCTCAGCGCCTTCACTGCCGCCGAACAGTTGATGTATGTCAGCGCGATATGGTCGGGATGCTTGGCGCGAAACACCCGAAATTGTTCGGGCGGACAGCTGTCCTCTAGGCTGCATCCTGCCGCCATGTCGGGCAGGATGACGATCTTTTCGGGGCTCAGGATCTTGGCGGTCTCGGCCATGAACTTGACGCCGCAAAAGGCGATGACGTCGGCGTCGGTCTCGGCCGCCTTCTTCGACAGCTCGAGACTGTCCCCGACGAAATCGGCGAGATCCTGGAGCTCGGGCGTCTGGTAATAATGCGCCAGGACCACGGCGTTACGCTCCTTGCGCAGGCGCTCGATCTCGGCGCGCAGGTCGATCCCGGCAAGGCTGCCGCTTGGCGGTGCGGTCATTGTGAGCTGTCCTTTTCCCCGTCGAAGCGCACGTCGACGGTCACATTGTCATAACCCGCGACTTGCAGCGGGATCGTCAGATTCTGGCGGATCGCGCCCTTGGCCGCCGCCCGAGCAAGGTCCATCAGGACTGGATTGGCGGCCTGTTTCGCCGCCTGCTGCTCGGCCAGGCGGGTATTGTTGCGGTTGAGCCGTTCCTGCGCGTCGCGCGTAATGAGCACGCCTTCGCGAATATATTGTGCACGCGCCTCGTCGAGATTGGGGCGGCTGACGCTGAGCGGCGGCAGTGTAACCGACAATATGCTGCGTTCGGCGTTCCAGCGCATCCGTTGGCGATCGATCCGCGACAGGTCGAGCCGATAGTCGACGCGCGCGGGGATGACCGCGATCTGTTTTGACTTGAGCAGGCCAAGCATGCGCTCGTCGTCGCTCGCCACGACCGGGGCGAGCTGCGCACTGAAGACCGTCAGGCTGTTCTGTTTCTCGAACGCCAGCAGCGAGGTGGCGAGCGGATCGCCCAGCGGTTCTGGGCCGAACGCGCGCCAGGCCAGCCATGCCGCGACGGCAAGCGTCAGCGCCAGCAGCACCCATGGCGCCCGTCTCGCCGGCGGCGCAGCCATCGGCCGAGCGTGGGGCGCGAGCGTTGGCGCGATGCCAGCTCGCTCTTCGCGTTCTACAGTCTCGGTCATGTTGGGCAAATCGTCCATTGCTCTCCTGAACGGGCGACACGCCCCTGACGTTCCAGTTCGATCAGATGCGCCAACACCGATCGCCCTGCCGCGCCGTATAGCCGCGGATCGAGTCCCTTGTACATCGACGGCACCATCTCTTCGATCCGGTCGGTGCCGTCGGCGATGCGGCGCAGGATCTGCCCCTCGCGCTGGCGACGATGCCCCATCATGCCGCGCACCAGCTTGCGTGGGCTCTCGATCGCCGGGCCGTGCGCCGGATAGTAGACCCGGTCGTCGCGATCGAGCAGCAGCGCCATGCTCGCCATGTAATCGGCCATGTCGCCGTCGGGCGGGCTGACGACGGTGGTCGACCAACCCATCACGTGGTCGCCGGTGAACAGCGCGCCAGACGGGGTCAGCGCGTAGCACAGATGGTTCGACGTATGTCCCGGGGTCGCGACCGCCGTCAGTGTCCAGCGATCGCCGGCGACCTGCTCGCCATCCGCGAGGACGCGGTCGGGGGCGTAATCGACGTCGAACGCGGCATCGGCACGTGGACCGTCGTCCTCCAGCGTGAGGGGGGCGCACCCGATGATCGGTGCGCCGGTGCGTTCGGCGAGCGGCGCGGCGGCGGGACTGTGGTCGCGATGCGTGTGCGTGCACAGAATGGCGACGACGGATCGGCCGGCGACACCGGCGAGGAGAGCCGCGATATGCGCTTCGTCGGCGGGACCTGGGTCGATCACCGCGACGTCGCTGCGGCCGACCAGATAGGTTTGCGTGCCGGTATATGTGTACGGCGATGGATTGGGTGCCAATACCCGCGCAACCATCGGCTCAATCACGTCGAGCAGGCCGACGGGCTCTGATACTGGTCCAGCCATAAGGACCATGTGGCATCGACCAGGGCAAAGGAAAAGGCCTTGCCGAAATGCATCGCCACGATGGCGGTCGGGCGTCAGCCCCGCTCAGACTTCAGCTTGGCGATTTCCTTGGCTATTCCGGCAAGAATAGCGGCCTTCGCCTGCACGGGAATGTCTTCGTCCTCTTCGACTTCGCTCCGGGCTTCGATCAAGCTTTCAAGAACGTCCGCGCGCGCTTCGCGCAACTCTTCCGCGACCTCGCGCTCGATCGCGCGCGCCATGGATTCATCGGAGCAGATCGAAATACTCATGGTTTGTGGGCGACCCCGCCGCGCAGGGATGGTCTTGATACGGACCGGCTCATCGGCATCGCAGTCATTGTCATTCACGACCTGAACACGCGGAATCTTCGCCACGACGAAATCGCTGTCGATCGCGATCCTCGCCTGATCGCGCTTCGCCTTGGCGACGATCTCGACCGCCTCCGCGGCATGGCGGGCGGCAGCCGCGCTTTGGCGGACACTGACTTCGGCAGATCGCGACGAAGATTGTATCGACGACGTTGCGCTCGACATGACCGGCCGTATCGCCGCGACTGCGGCAGGCGCCGTCCCGTTTGATCCAGCCACGCCTTCGGGCAGCGCCAGCGACGGTGGCAGTGCGAGCGGGGTGTCCATCGGAAAGGAGAGCGTCGGGGAACTGGCGCTGAATGGCTGCGCACTGCTCGATCGCGCAACTGACGGCCCCTCAGGCCCCGCCGCCTGTTCATCGGCGGCTATTGCGCTTGCTGGAACGACCGTCGCAGTGACGAGCAGAGACGTCGCGGCCAGCATGCCGATCAACGCCACACCCGCCACCAGGCGCGATTTGGAAAAGGATCGGGCTTGCTTGAGCGAGATCAATCGCTGGCCGACGCTGTGGCGTTCGATGATGGGCGCAACGAGGCCCGATCCCAGAAACTGGGAGCCTGTTGCAGCCTTTGCCAGCGTCAGCGCATAGGTAAATCGCTCGCTGCCATCCGCTCGCGCGGTGACGCGCGCATCGCAGCACTGTTCCTGATCAAGACGAAAGGCGCGCCAGGCCACCCACGCGATAGGATTGAACCAGTGCACGCTCAACATGATCGCCGCGGCGACATTTGCCCATAAATCGCCGTGCCGATGATGTTCCGCTTCATGCCAGAGTACGTAATTTCGTTCGCGCTGATCGAACCGAGCCTCGAAGTCGACGGGAACAACGATCAGCCTACGAAAAAGACCGATCGCGAGCGGACCTTGGGCCACGGGACTGCGCATGACCTGGCAGCCCTGAAACCAGCGGTCCGGCATCGCAGCCCCCAGGATGCGACGGCGAAATCCTAAATGGGACCAGAAAATCGCCAACAGCAGGCACCCAGCGCCCATGAACCAGATTTGCGGGAGATAATAGATAAAGCCTCCCCAGAGCGCTTCGAACAGCGAAGGCGCGGTCGCATCGATGCCAGGGGCGGCGTAATACAGGCCGGCAGTCCCTGCTGCTGATATGTCGGGCGCAAGGGCCGGCTCAGCAAGGGGATCGCCGACGAATGCCGGGGTCAAAAGACGCACAAGAGGTATCGACCACAGGAAATAGGCTATGCGCGGACCGAATGCCGATATGAACGGCCGTCGGATGGCCAAGACAATCAGCATCAGGACGCTCGTCACCGCCAGCGTTTCGCCCAGCCAGGTGAGCGAATAGGGCGCGATCACGGACGCAGGTCCTTCAGAAGCGCTTCGATCGCGGCAATATCCTCCTTGCTCAGGACATCGCGCTCGGCAAGGTGCGCGACCAGCGGGCTGACCTTGCCGGCGAACAGTCGGTCGATCAGCCGGCGCGATTCGGCGACGGCATGATCGTCGCGCTCGATGAGCGGACGATAGAGATAACGTCGTCCCTGCGCCTCGAATGCGACCGCACCCTTGTTAACCAGCCGCGAAAGCAACGTCTTGACCGTTTGCAACGTCCATCCCTGGGCATCGGCGACGCGATCGGCGATTTCGACCGCGGTCAGCGGTGATTCCTCCCACAAGGGGGTAATGACTGCATATTCCGACTCGCTGATCCGTTCCACGGCCATAATCGTCCTCTCGTTCGGAACCCCCAGTAAAGCATTGTCGATTACGGGTGTAAACAACAAATGTTAGCTGTGGGCGGACACTATCTGTCGGAGTTTTTGACACGATGCCAGCGGATTAACCTTTCGCGAACCATCGTCGGCCGCCTGACGGGCCAACATGTCACAACTGGCATGCTCGCTGCATAGTCTTCAATGTTTCTGAGTGTTTCGCTCTACGAAGGCGGGTCGGTTCGGTCTGGTCCCCGGTCCCGACCCGCCCTCACCCCCGGCCTAAACCAGGCGTTGGCCAAAAAATCAAGGCGCCGACACCCATACCCCGGGTGCGGCGCCTTTTTCTGTTCGCCGATCTCGCGAGCTTATCCGGCCTTGGCGACGTCCTTATCGGCCATCAACTGGGCCAACTCGCCGGCCTCGAACATCTCCATCATGATGTCGCTGCCACCGACGAATTCGCCCTTCACGTAAAGCTGCGGGATCGTCGGCCAGTCGGAATATTCCTTGATGCCCTGGCGAATTTCCATGTCCTGCAGCACATCGACACTATCATATCCGACGCCGAGATGCTCCAGGATCGCAATCGCACGGCTCGAAAACCCGCATTGCGGGAACAGCGGCGATCCCTTCATGAACAGAACGACATCGTTATCGGCAACGAGGCTGTCGATACGGTCTTTTACGGGCGCGGTCATGGTCGGGTTCCTTCGGGAATCAATGTGGTCAATTGCAAAGCGTGAAGCGTGCCGCCCATGCGCCCGCCGAGAGCCTGATAGACCGCCTTATGCTGGGCGACACGCGGCTGGCCGCGAAAGCTTTCGGCGGTGACGCGGGCGGCAAAATGGTCGCCGTCGCCCGCCAGGTCGGTCATTTCCACCTGCGCGTCGGGGATCGCGCGAACGATCAGCGTTTCGATTTCTGCTGCGGTCATCGCCATCGTGATTACGTCTTGTCGACTTCTTCGATGAACTGGCGGCGCGCCTCGATCGCCTTTTCGTCGATCGCAGCGCGGACGCCCGCCTCGTCGATGTCGCAGCCCGCCTGCGTCATGTCGCCGAGCAGCTTGCGGACGACGTCTTCGTCGCCAGCCTCTTCGAAGTCGGCGACAATGACTTCTTTCGCATAGGAATCGGTCTCTTCAGGCGAAAGCCCCATTTTCTCGGCCGCCCATTCGCCGAGCAACCGGTTTCGCCGCGCCGTGATCCGGAACAGGACATCGGCATCGTGAACGAATTTGGCTTCGAATGCGCGCTCGCGGTCTTTGAAATCTGTCATGGTGTGTCTTTCCCTCGTGCACCACCGAGATAGGCAGCCCCGGCGGTGCGCGCAAGCGGTTGACGGGCCCAAAGTTTGCCGCGACACCGCGGCCATGACGACCGACGCCCCCCTGAGGCTGTATAACAGCCTGACCCGTTCGCTCGAAACATTCACGCCCGTCCATCCCGGCGAGGCGCGCGTCTACACCTGCGGGCCGACGGTCTACAACTATCCGCATATCGGCAACATGCGTGCCTATGTGTTCGCCGACGTGCTCGGCCGGACGCTGAGCTGGAAGGGCTACAAGCTCACCCATGTCATCAACATCACCGATGTCGGCCATCTGACCGACGATGCCGACGCGGGCGAGGACAAGCTCGAAAAGGCGGCGGCTGACAAGGAACGAAAAGGCGAAAAGACGACGATCTGGGATATCGCGCGCCATTACACCGAGGCGTATTGGGCCGATGTGAAGGCGCTCAACATCCGCCAACCCGCCTATTGGTCGATCGCCACCGACTATGTGCCGCAGATGATCGCGTTCGCGAAGAGTATCGCCGACGAGCATTGCTACGAACTCGACAGCGGCCTGTATTTCGACGTCTCGACGGTCCCCGATTACGGGCGGCTGGCGCGCGCGGTGACCGACGACGGCGAGAGCCGGATCGAGCCGGTCGACGGCAAGCGCAACAGCCAGGATTTCGCGATCTGGCGCAAGACACCGCCCGGCGAGACGCGCCAGATGGAATGGGATTCGCCATGGGGTCGCGGCGCTCCGGGCTGGCATCTCGAATGCTCGGTGATGGGCGAGAAGCTGCTCGGCTTCCCGTTCGACATCCACACCGGCGGGATCGACCACCGCGAAATCCACCACCCCAACGAGATCGCGCAGAACCAGGCGTTCTGCCATTCCGACGCGAGCGGCGCGAACATCTGGATGCACAACAACTTCCTGGTCGAACGCAGCGGCAAGATGAGCAAGAGCGCGGGCGAATTCCTGCGGCTGCAATTGCTGATCGACAAGGGCTACCACCCTCTCGCCTACCGCATGATGTGCCTCCAGGCGCATTACCGCAGCGAGTTGGAGTTTTCGTGGGAGGGTCTGCAGGCCGCGTCGGTGCGGCTAAAACGGATGGTGATGGCCGTCGAAAAAGTACGCGAGTTGGCTCCTGCCCAGCCTTCGGGAGAGTTCCACATGGCCGTGGTCGAGCAGGTTGATCGAGAGCTTTCGGACGATCTCAATACTCCAAGGGCTCTCGCTCTGTTTGAAGCGACTCTTGGCGGAAGCGCGGGTGCATCGGACCGGCTCAACGCGATTTCCAGAATAGATGAGGTCCTGGGCCTGAATCTGATCGCGCTAACCCGCGCCGATCTCCGCATTTGTCCCAAGGACGCGCAGATCACCGAAGCTGAAGTCGACGCCGAACTCCGCCGCCGCAAGGAGGCGCGCGCGGCGAAGGATTTCGCCATGTCCGACGCCATCCGCGACGACCTCGCCGCCAAGGGCGTCGAAGTGATGGATGGCGATCCGCTGGAGTGGGAGTGGATCACGGGCCGCAATTGAGGCGGGGCGTGCTTCGCCAAGCCCAGCGCCGGGTCAGTATTCTACCTGCCCTCAAATCCCTTCGCCGCCCGCCATCAACGCGGTATTGCCGCCGGCGGCGGTGATATCGGTCGAGATCGTCTTTTCCTCGGCGAAGCGCAGCAGATAATGCGGTCCGCCCGCCTTGGGACCGGTGCCCGACAGGCCGCGTCCGCCGAACGGTTGCGAACCGACGATGGCGCCGATCTGGTTGCGGTTGACATAGACGTTGCCGACCTGGGCGCGCGCCGCGACATGCGCGGCGAAGGCATCGATCCGGCTGTGGATGCCGAGGGTGAGCCCGTAACCGGTGGCGTTGATCGCGTCGATTACGCGATCGAGATGCCTGGCCTTCCAACGCACGACATGGAGCACCGGCCCGAACACCTCGCGTTCCATCTCGGCGATATCGTCTAGACGGATGATCGTCGGCATGATGTAGCTGCCATTGTCGTCGATCGTCCCGGTCCGGACCGCCTGAACGACGATCCGGCCCTTGGCGGCAAAGCGGTCGATGTGATGCTGGATGCTGGCCTGCCCCTCGCCGTCGATGATCGGTCCGACATCGGTCGACAGCTCGGACGGATCGCCGATCGTCAGTTCCGCCGCCGCCCCGGCGATCATGTCGAGCATGTGGTCGGCGACATCGTCCTGAAGATAGACGACGCGCAAGGCCGAACAGCGCTGCCCCGCCGACTGGAACGCCGACGCGACGACGTCGCGCGCGACCTGTTCGGGCAAGGCCGTCGAATCGACGATCATCGCATTCATCCCGCCGGTTTCGGCGATCACCGTCGCGATCGGCGCGTTGCGGGAGGCGAGCTTGCGGTTGATTAGGTGCGCGACCTCGGTCGATCCGGTGAAGACGACGCCGGCGATCTCCGCATGGCCGGTCAGCGCCGCGCCGACGACTTCGCCGCGCCCGGGCAGGAAATGCAGCACGTCGCCCGGCACGCCCGCGTCGAGCAGCGCGCGCACCGCTTCATGCGCGATGATCGGCGTCTGTTCGGCGGGCTTGGCGAGGACCGCATTGCCGGCTGCCAGCGCAGCCCCGACCTGCCCGAGAAAGATCGCCAGCGGGAAGTTCCACGGGCTGATGCAGGTGAACAGGCCCCGTCCTTCGAGGATCAACTCGTTGCGCTCGCCGGTGGGGCCGGGAAGCACGACGGCGCGCTCGAAATGCTCGCGCGCTCCCGCGGCGTAATAGCGCAGGAAATCGACCGCCTCGCGCAACTCGGCGATCGCGTCGACCAGCGTCTTGCCTGCTTCGTCCATCGCCAGCGCGAGAAACTTCGGCGTGTCGGCCTCTAGCAGGTCCGCCGCCTTTTCGAGCCGCGCCGCGCGGAAATCCCCACCCGCCAGGCTCCATTCGCGCTGCGCGACGAGCGACAGGGCGATGGCATCGTCGATCTCGCTCAGGCTCGCTTCGACGCATTGGCCGATCGGATCGCCCGTCGCGGGATCGATCACCGCGAGCGCGCTGTCGCCCTGCCCTGCCTTGCCCCCGACAATCGGCCCGACATGCCAGTCGTCGCGGCGATATGCGGCCATGTCGGCCATCAGCGCCTCGGCCTGTCCGGGTTCGCCGAGATCATAGCCCTGGCTGTTGCGCCGTTGCGGCAGGAACAGCTCGGCGCCTGTGGCGATCTGTGGCGATGCGCCGTCGAGTTGCTCGCGCGCGTCAACCGACAGATCCTCGATCGTCACGTCGGGATCGCTGAACTGGTGGACGAACGAGCTGTTGGCCCCGTTTTCGAGCAGGCGCCGAACGAGATAGGCCAGCAAATCCTTGTGCGTTCCCACCGGGGCATAAACGCGTACAGGGCGCGGCGGCGGGGCAATCGCGCGTAGCGCATCGTGCGCGCCTTCGCCCATGCCGTGCAGCCGCTGCAATTCGTAGCCCTCCTCGCCCGCGAACAGCTCGGCGACGAAGGCAATCGTCATCGCATTGTGCGTCGCGAACGCGGGATAGATGTGATCGGTCATGCCGCGCAGCAGCTGGGCACAGCGCAGATAGCACAAATCGGTGTGCGGCTTGGCGGTCCAGACGGGGAAATAGTCGGTCCCGGCGACCTGCGATCGCTTGATCTCGGTATCCCAATAGGCGCCTTTGACTAGTCTCAGTGCAAGATGCACGTCGTGTTTCACGGCCAGCGCGTAAACCAGCTTCACCAGTTCGGGCGCGCGCTTGGAATAGGCCTGGACGACCAGGCCCATGCCGCTCCAGCCGTCGGTGACGCCCGCTTCGACGAGGCCGGTGACGATATCGAGATGCGGCTCGAGCCGATCCGATTCCTCGGCATCGATCGTCATCGGGATGTTCGCCGCCTTCGCCTGCATGGCGAGAGCGACGACGCGCGGCAGCAACTCGGCGCGGACGCGATCCATCTGGAGATATTCGAAGCGCGGATGAAGCGCCGAGAGCTTGACCGAAATACCGTGATTGGCGTGCGGGTTGCCGGCTTTCGCACCGCGCCCGATCCGCGCGATCGCTTCCTCGTACGACCGGAAATAGCGCGCCGCATCCTCCTCGGTCCGCGCCGCCTCGCCGAGCATGTCGAACGAGCACAGTTCGTCCTGCGCCACCTTCGCCGCGCGCTTGACCGCGCCGTCGATCGTCTCGCCCATGACGAACTGCTTGCCGAGCAGCTTCATCGCCGCCAGCGCCGCCTGGCGGATAACCGGCTCGCCCGACTTGCGGATCATCCGCTTGAGGATCGTCGCCGGGTTGTCGCCGCCGCCGAACTGATCGAGCAGCAACGTCGTGCTGCCGAGCGACAGGCCGTAAGCCGACAGGTCGACCAGCCGCGACCCGCTGTCGGCGCGGTCCGAAACCCAGTCGCGCCCGGTGATCTTGTCCTTGATCAGCGCATCGGCCGTGCCGCGATCGGGCACGCGCAGCAGGGCCTCGGCGAGACACATCAAAACGACGCCCTCTTCGGTCGAGAGGCGATAGCGATTCATGAACGCGTCGATCAGCGTTTCGCTGTCGTCGGCCTTGGCGTGCGCGACCAGCTTGCGGCCGAGCGATTTCACGTCGGCGACGGGCGGCGCGCCGTCGGCGAGTTCGGCGACGATTTGGCGGATCAGCGCGGGCTCTTCGGCACGCAGGGCGGAGCGCATGGCGGCGCGCGATTCGGCGATCGATGTCATCCTTGCGCCGCTAGACCAAAGCTCCCCGCGTCGCCAGCATGGTTTTGCCTAGCGACCATCGCGCAGGCTGAAGCGCTGCAGCTTGCCGGTGGCGGTCTTGGGCAGCGCGTCGACGAAGACGATGGCGCGCGGGTATTTGTACGGCGCGACCGTCGCCTTCACATGCGCCTGAAGTTCGGCAACAAGCGCGTCGCTGGCGCCATAGCCTTTGGCGAGGACGATGAACGCCTTGACGATCTGTCCGCGCTCGGGGTCTGGCGCACCGATCACCGCGCATTCTTCTACCGCTTGATGGTCGTACAGCGCCCCTTCGACCTCGGGCGCGGCGATATTGTATCCCGAGGAGACGATCATGTCGTCGGACCGCGCGACGAACCAGAAATAGCCGTCGGCGTCGAGCCGATAGGTGTCGCCGGTGACGTTCCAGCCATTCTCGACATAGCTCGCCTGGCGTTCGTCGTCGAAATAGCGACAGCCGGTCGGCCCCTTGACCGCCAGCCGCCCGACCCCGCTGTCGAGCGCAACGCCCGCGTCATCGAGCACCGTCGCGACATAGCCCGGCACGACCTTTCCAGTCGCGCCGGGGCGAATGTCATCTCCGGCGGCCGAGATGAAGATATGCATCATCTCGGTGGCACCGATGCCGTCGACGATCCCGAGCCCGGTCGCCTCGTGCCACGCCCGCCAGGTCGCGGCGGGGAGGTGCTCGCCCGCCGATAAGCAGGTTTTGAGCGACGCGATCTCGCGCCCCGCAAGCAACGGGATCATCGCCTTGTAAGCGGTCGGCGCGGTGCCGAGCACGGTGACGCGATGGCGCTCGATCGCATTGAGCAGGGCCGCCGGTCCGGGCGTTTCGATCGTCACCGCCGTCCCGCCGAACCGCCACGGAAAGATCAGCTCCATGCCGAGCCCGAAAGTGAAGGCGAGCGGCGCCGAACACGCCCAACGGTCACCTGGTCCCGGTTTCAGCACATGGCGCGCGAAACTGTCGGCGCAGGCAAGGACATCGCGATGGAAGTGCACGCACGCCTTCGGCTGGCCGGTGGTGCCCGACGTAAAGGCGAGCAAGGCGACATCGTCGCGGTGCGTATCGCAGGCGACGAAGTCGGGCGGGATATCGGCGATCCGGCCGGCCAGATCGCCGTGTGCCGCGTCGCCGTCATAGCTGATCGTGCCGGGTGCCCGCGCAGCCCGCCCGCACGCCTCGCCGAAGTCCGCGGCGAAGCGCGCGTCGATGATCGCATGGCTGACCTCGGCGCGGTCGAGAATCGTGGCGATCTCCTTGCCGCGCAGCATCGGCATTGTCGCGACGACGACCCCGCCCCCCTTAAGCACGCCGAGCCAGGCGGCGAACATCGTCGCGGTATTGGGCCCGCGGAGCAGCACGCGATTGCCCGAAACGAGACCCTCGCGCTCGACCAGCAGCCGCGCGATGCGGTTTGACCAGTCGGACATCTCGCCATAGGTCCATTCGCCGCTATCATTGACCAAAGCGAGATCGTCGCGCGGCGCGCGATCGATCAGCTCGACCGCGCAATTGAAGCGCTCGGGGTAGCGAAGCGCGGGACCGACGAAAAGGAATTCGGGCTGGTCCTGCGGCGGCGGCAGGCCTTCGGCGATAAAACGGTCGATATGACCCGACGTCATGCGGGCACCACCGCGGTCGTTTCGATTTCCACCTTTGCGTCGCGTTCGACCAAGGCGGCAACCGCCACCACCGCCATCGCCGGATAATGCTTGCCGATGATATCGCGCCATGCCGCACCGATTGCCGCCAGGCTGGCGACATAGGCATCGCGATCGGTGACGTAGCAGGTCATCCGGACGATATGTTCGGGACCAGCGCCAGCCTCTGCCAGGATCGCGACAGTGTTGCGCAGCACCTGCGCGAACTGACCGGCGAGATCATCGCCGACGATGCGTTCGTGCTCGTCCCAGCCGATCACGCCGGCGGTGTAGATCGTTCGCCCGCTCGCCGCGATGCCGTTGGCATAGCCCTTGGGTCGCGGCCAGCCGGGCGGCAGCAAGCTTTCGTGAACCGTCATGCGGCAAATCCCTTGAGATGTTCGCGCGCGATGACCTGCCGCTGGACCTCGCTCGCGCCCTCGTAGATGCGCAGCGCCCGGATTTCGCGGTAGAGGCTTTCGACCGCAACGCCGTGCGTCACGCCGAGACCGCCGAACAGCTGGACCGCCTTGTCGATCACCCGCTGCGCACCGTCCGTGGCGTGGAGCTTGGCGAGCGCCGCCTCGCGCGTGTTGCGCACGCCTTTCACGTCGCGCAGCCAGCCGGCGCGATAGATCAGCAGCGCTGCAGTCTCGATATCGAGCACCATGTCGGCAAGGCTCACCTGCGTCACCGCATTGTCGGCGAGCCGGCCCGCGCCCAACCTGCGATCGAGCGCACGCGCCGTGGCATCATCGAGCGCGCGCCGTGCGAAGCCCAGCGCGGCGGCACCGACGGTCGTGCGGAAGATATCGAGCGTCGCCATCGCCTGGGCAAAGCCGCGACCAGCCTCGCCGAGCAGGGCGTCGGCCGGCACCGCCATGTCGGTGAATTCGATCGTCGCGAGCGGGTGCGGCGCGATGACGCGGATGCGTTCGGTAACCGCCAGACCGGTGCTGTCGGCATCGACGATGAAGGCGCTGATCCCCTTCGTCCCCGGCGCTTCGCCGGTGCGCGCGAAAAGGATGTAGTAATCGGCGATTCCGCCGTTCGAAATGTATGTCTTGGCACCGTTTATCGTGAAACCTTCGCCCTGCGTCGTTGCGATGGTTTCCATCGCCGCGACGTCCGAACCCGAACGCGGCTCGGTCAGCGCGAAGGCGGCGATCTTTTCGCCGCGCGCGACGGCGGGGAGATAGGCCGCCTTTTGCGCCTCGTTGCCGAACAGCGAGATCGTCCCCGATCCCAGCCCCTGCATCGCGAAGGCAAAGTCGGCGAGTCCATCGTGCCGCGCCAGCGTCTCGCGGATGATGCTGAGCGAGCGCACGTCGATCGCTTCGTGCACGCCGCCATGGCTGGCTGGCACGCAATAGCGCAGCCAGCCCCCCGCGCCGAGCTTGCCGACCAGATCGCGGCATGCGGTATCGACATCGTTTTCGTCGTGATCGTAGACCAGTGCTGTCTGGCACCACGCCTCGAGGTCATCGGCGAGCGCGCGATGATGATCGGCAAAGAAAGGCCAGTCGAGAAAACTGCGGTCGGCCATCAGTCGCCTTCGAACACCGGTTTACGCCTGGCGGCGAATGCCTCGTAAGCGCGCGTGAAGTCCCTGGTCGCCATGCAGATCGCCTGCGCCTGCGCCTCCATCTCGATCGCGGTCTCGATCGAGACCGACCATTCCTGTTCGAGCTGGCGCTTGGTCATCGCGTGAGCGAAATTGGGTCCGTCGGCGAGCATGCGCGCCAGTGTTTGCGCCTCTTCGAGCAGCACATCGCCAGCAACGAGACGGTTGTGAAAGCCCCAGGCGAGGCCTTCCTCGGCGCTCATCGAGCGTCCGGTGTAGAGCAGTTCGGCCGCGCGTCCCTGGCCGATCATCCGCGGCAGGATTGCACATGCGCCCATGTCGGCGCCCGCCAGCCCGACGCGGGTAAAGAGGAAGGCGGTCTTCGCTTCGGCCGTTGCCAGCCTAAGGTCCGATGCCATCGCCATGATCGCACCGGCACCCGCGCAGATCCCGTCGATCGCCGCGACGATCGGCTGCGGGCAGGCGCGCATTGCCTTAACCAGATCACCCGTCATGCGGGTGAAATCGATCAGTTCGGGCATCGCCATCTTCGTGAGCGGCGCGATAATCTCATGAACGTCGCCGCCCGAGCAAAAATTGCTGCCCGCCCCCGTAACAACGACCGCCTTCACGTCGCGCGCGTAAACCAGCGCGCGGAACAGGTCGCGCAGCTCGGCATAGCTGGCAAAGGTCAGCGGGTTCTTCTTCTCGGGCCGGTCGAGCGTGATCGTCGCGACGCGATCGGCGAAGGCCCAGCCGAAATGATCGGGCGCTAATGTTTCGGGGTCGAACGTGCTGGTCATGCCTTGAGCGCTGCCTCCATCTCCGCCGCGCGCTTGAGGTTGCGCGTCAACTGTTGCTGCCCGCCGAGATAGGGTTTGGGAACAGCGATACCGCGATAGTCGGCAGCGGCGGCGGCATGCAACGTCCAATAGGGTTCGACGAGGTGCGGCCGCGCCATCGCGACGAGATCGGCGCGGCCGGCGGCGAGGATCGAATTGACATGGTCGGTCTCGTATATGTTTCCGACGGCCATCGTCCGGACGTCCCCTTCATTGCGGATGCGGTCCGAAAACGGGGTCTGGAACATGCGACCATAGACGGGGTTGCCCTTAGCCCAAGTCTGCCCCGCCGACACGTCGATCAGATCGGCCCCAGCGCGCGCGAACGCCTCGCCGATCAGGACCGCCTCGTCGGGCGTGACGCCGTAGTCGCCCATCCAGTCGTTGGCGCTGATCCGTACCGACATCGGTCGATCGATCGGCCAGACATCGCGCATCGCCGCGAACACCTCGAGCGGGAAGCGCAAGCGGTTCTCCAGGCTGCCGCCATATTCGTCGCTGCGCCGGTTCATCAGCGGGGTGATGAAGCTCGACAGGAGGTAACCGTGGGCGGCGTGCAGTTCGACCATGTCGAACCCGGCGTCGATCGCACGGCGCGTCGCGGCGACGAATTCGCCTTTCACCCGGTCCATGTCGATGCGCGTCATCGGAGTAGGCGTCTGATTATGCTCTGACCAGGCGACGTCCGACGCCGCCATCACCGGCCAGTTGCCCGTGTCGAGCGGAACGTCATAGCCTTCCCAGCCGACCTTGGTCGAACCCTTGGGTCCCGAATGGCCAAGCTGTAGGCAGACTTTCGCATCGCTATTTTCGTGGACGAAATCGACGATACGCCGCCACGCCGATGTCTGTTCGTCGCTCCACATGCCCGCGCAGCCCGGCGTGATCCGGCCCTCCGCCGACACGCAGGTCATCTCGGTAAAGACCAGTCCCGCCCCGCCCTGCGCCCGCGCGCCATAGTGGACGAGATGGAAGTCGCCGGGCAGCCCGTCGCTGGCCGAATAGGTCGCCATCGGCGACACGACGACACGGTTGGCGAGCGCCATGTCGCGCAGCTTGAACGGCGCGAACATCGGCCAGACGGCATCGTCGGCAGGCGTGCCCGCTGCCTGGCCGAGGAACCAGCGTTCGACCCCTTCGAGCCAGGCCGGGTCGCGCAGGCGCAGGTTTTCGTGACTCACGCGCTGCGACCGCGTCAGCAGCGAATAGGCGAACTGGATCGGCGCGAAGCCGGCGTAGCGCTGGATATTCTCGAACCATTCGGTCGAATTGCGCGCCGCATTCTGCAGCTTGAGAACTTCGAGGTGTCGCTCTTCGCGATATTCGACCAGCGCATCGGCGAGCGCAAGGCCGGGGCGACCCAGCACCTCGGCGAGCTTGATCGCGTCTTCGAGCGCGAGCTTGGTGCCCGACCCGACCGAGAAATGCGCGGTGTGCGCGGCGTCGCCGATCAGAATCAGCCTGTCGTGATGCCACGCATCGCAGATGATCCGCGGAAAGCGCCGCCACGCCTCTGCCCCATCGAGATGCGCGGCATTGGTCATCAGGGCGTTGCCGTCGAGATAGCGGGCGAAAATCGCTTCGCATTTGGCGATGCTTTCGGCCTGGCTCATGTCCTCGAAGCCGAGCGCGGCAAAGGTTTCGGGGGCCATTTCGACGATGAAGGTCGAGAGCCCCTCTCCATCATCAGCTTCGTCGAAGCGATAGGCGTGCGCCCAGACCCAGCCTTCGGGAAGGTGTTCGAAGGCGAAGGTGAAGGCGTCGAACAGCTTGTGCGTCCCGAGCCAGATGAAGCGGTTGCGGCGCCAGTCGATATCGACGCCGAAATGCGGCTCGTAGCGCGTCCGCAGGCGACTGTTGGCACCGTCGGCGGCGATGACGAGGTCGTAACCGGCGTAATCGGCGAGGTCGTCGCTCGCCTCATGTTCGAAGTGGAGCGCTACGCCCAGGTCTCTCGCCCGCTGCTGCAGGATGGCGAGCAGGCGCTTGCGATCGATGCCGATGAAACCGTGGCCGGTCGACGTGATCGTCTCGCCTCCGAAATGGACGTCGATGTCGTCCCAATGGGCGAACGCGTCGGCGATCGTCCGGCCCGAGACGGGGTCGTTGGCCATCAGGTTCTCGACCGTCTGGTCGGAAAAGACGACGCCCCAGCCGAAGGTCGAACCGGCGGCGTTGCGTTCGAACAGGTCGATGTCGTGCGCGGAATCGCGCAACTTCATCGAAATCGCGAAATAGAGACCGGCCGGACCGCCGCCGATGATTGCGATGCGCATGCGCTCTCCCCTGGCGCCAAGGATTAGGCGAGCCGAGCGCGATTGGAAAGGGCCTGGTACCTCTGGCCGGAGTCGAACCGGCACTCCTTTCGGAACTCGATTTTGAGTCGAGCGCGTCTACCAATTCCGCCACAGAGGCGCACCAGGCGGTCCCGCCCCTAGCGAAGCCGGGGGCGGATCGCAACGCCCCTATTTCTTGAAGTCGCGCGCGATCGTCCTGGCGGTGGTCTTGCCATAGGGCGGCTTCATGCCGGCGAGCCTGGCGATGTCGAGTTTCGGCTGGCGATAGACCGACTTGGCGTGGCTGACCGCGCGGAAACCCTCGATGCCGTGATAGCTGCCGATCCCCGACGCGCCGACCCCGCCGAACGGCAGGTCCTCCATCGCGACGTGGAAGATGACGTCGTTGACGGTGACGCCGCCCGAAATGGTGCGGTCGAGCACGCGGCGCTCCTCGTCGGCGTCGCTGCCGAAATAATAGAGGCCGAGCGGGCGGTCGTGCGCGTTGACGTAGTCGATCGCATCGGCGGTGCCCTGCGTCGCCTTGATCGGCAGCACGGGTCCGAAGATCTCCTCCTGCATCACGGTCATCTCTTCGCGGACATTGCGGATGATGTGGAGCGGCATCTTGCGCTTGTTCGACGCGGCGAAATCCTCGTTTGCCGGATTGACGACGATGACCTCGGCGCCCTTGGCGCGCGCGTCGTCGACATGGGCCTTGAGCCGGTCATAGTGGCGGTCGTTGACGACCGAGCTGTAGTCGTCGTTGTCGAGCAGGGTGGGATAGAGCGCGCTCGCCGATGCCTTGATCCGATCCACCAGTTCGCCCTCTTTCGCGCCCGGGACGAGGAGGTAATCGGGCGCGAGGCAGATTTGCCCGGCGTTCATCATCTTGCCGAGCACGATGCGTTCGGCCGCCTGTGCGAGGTCGGCGCTGTCCGAGACGATGACGGGCGACTTGCCGCCGAGTTCGAGCGTGACGGGCACCAGGTTCTTCGCCGCCGCCGCCATGACGTGGCGGCCGACGGCGGTCGAGCCGGTGTAGATCAGATGGTCGAAGGGCAGCTCGGAAAACGCCTTGCCGACATCGGGCCCGCCGGTGATCACGGCGCATTCGGTCGGATCGAAATAGTCGGGCACCAGCCGCGCGATGAGGTCGCTGGTGACGGGGGTGTATTCGCTCGGCTTGAGCATCGCGCGATTGCCCGCGGCGAAGACGCCGGCGAGCGGCGAAAAGGCGAGGACGATCGGGAAATTCCATGGCGCGATGATGCCGACGACGCCCTTGGGTTGGTATTCGATATGCGCGCGCGCGCCGAGCAGGCCGAGCGGGAACTGGACCGGGCGGCGTTCGGATTTCATCCATGCCTTGGTGTGCCGCCTCGCGTGCTTGAGCGCGTTGATCGCCGCATTGACGTCGGTCAGCATCGATTGCTCACGGCTGCGATGGCCAAAATCCTCGCTCATGGCGTCACATAGCGCTGCGCCGTGTTCGACGAGCAGCGCGATCGCGCGGGTCAGCCGGTCGCGGCGGACGGCGAGGCTGATCGGCAGGTCGGCCATGAACGCCGCGCGCTGGCGGTCGAGCAGGCCGTGCATCGAGTCGGCGGAAATCTTCGGATCGGCATCGGCCATCAAAGCGGCTCCCAAGCTGACAAGTTCACGAGGTTCACACCGTCCTGCGGCAGGTTCACGGGTGTGAACTTCGATGTGACCTTCCCGGCGGACGTGCCTTGCGTAAACCGGCGATCAGCGATCACTGTAGCAGACGCGCGATAGTGTAGGAAAGCGGGGAGTTAGCGGCGTTGACGTAACGTGATCGTCTATCGGCTTCGTCATCCTGAACTCGGTTCAGGATCTATAAGGTGGTGCCCTCTCGATAGGGCGGATCCTATGGATGCTGAAACAAGTTCAGCATGACGAGATATACGCGATGTTGCGACAGCGAGCTTAAGCCTCGCCCGCCGCCTCGATCCGCACGAGCAGCGTGCCTTCGCTGACCTGCCCGCCCGCCGTCGCGTTGAGTTCGGCAACGGTGCCGTCGAACGGCGCGACGAGGCTGTGTTCCATCTTCATTGCTTCGAGGGTGACGAGTCGGTCGCCCTTGATCACCTTTTGCCCCTCGGCGACCTCGACCGCGATGATCTTGCCCGGCATCGGGGAGAGGATGGCACCGTCGGAAGCGGCACCTGCGGATGAGCCGTCCACACGCGGCCAAGCAATCAAATAAGTTTCGCCGTCAACGTTGAGGAGTTGATCATCGCTGCCGTCCACGTCGCGAAAACCATGTTCAAAATATTCTCCTGCTAGAGTAGGCGAAAATTCAAACTGCTCGATTTTTCCTTCCACTTGCATAGCTTGAGTACTTTTTCTTGGAGCATTCATTCGGAAACAAAGGAGCCCGTCGGTACGCGAATTGAAGTCGGTACTGGCACGCGCGTGCCAGACGAGACCATCGCTCAACGACCGCGCGGATGGTGTTGATGTTTGAGAGAGAACGTCCTGCTTCCTAGCTATCATTCCCGTATCGAGCTCAGCCTCAATAACTTCGTCATCGGTTACCAATCTGCGTAAAAAAGCAGCATTACTTTTTACGGGCCAAACGCTGATTTCACCAAGAGACCTAGCTAATGCTGTGATCGCCTGCTTTCGCGTAGACTCATGAGCAATTATTTTAGCGATCATCGGATCGTAATACGGACTAATGTCATCACCTTCTTCGACGCCAGTTTCGTTGCGGCTATCGTAAGGCAGATGGAAGCTTTTCAGCCGCCCCGTGCTTGGCAAAAACCCCGTCGACGGGTCCTCGGCGTAAAGCCGCGCCTCGATCGCCCAGCCATCGATGCTCAGCTCTTCCTGTTTCTTGGGCAGCTTTTCGCCCGACGCCACGCGCAACTGCCATTCGACGAGGTCCTGGCCGGTGATTTCCTCGGTGACGGGATGCTCGACCTGCAGCCGCGTGTTCATTTCCATGAACCAGATGCGGTCGGCGCGCAGGCCGTCGGAGCCGTCGGCGATGAATTCGATCGTGCCGGCGCCTTCGTAGTTCACCGCCTGCGCGGCGCGGACCGCAGCACCGCAGACCGCCTGGCGTGTTTTTTCATCCATGCCCGGCGCGGGGGCTTCCTCGATCACCTTCTGGTGGCGGCGTTGCAACGAGCAGTCGCGTTCGAACAAATGGACGACGTTGCCGTGGCTGTCGCCGAACACCTGCACCTCGATATGGCGGGGGCTTTCGATCCATTTCTCGATCAGGACGATGTCGTTGCCGAACGCGGCCTTGGCCTCGCGCTGCGCCGATTGTAGCCCGTCGGCGAAGCCGGCGGCGTCGTCGACCTTGCGCATGCCCTTGCCGCCACCGCCCGCGACCGCCTTGATGAGGACGGGATAGCCGATCTTTTCAGCCTCGCTGGCGAGATGCGCGGGGTCCTGATTGTCGCCGATATAGCCGGGCGTGGTCGGCACGCCGGCGGCGTCCATCAGCTTTTTCGCTGCGTCCTTGACGCCCATGGCACGGATCGAGTCGGGCTTGGGCCCGACCCAGATCAGGCCCGCGTCGATCACGCTCTGCGCGAAGTCGGCGTTTTCGGAGAGGAAGCCGTAGCCGGGATGGATCGCCTCTGCGCCGGTCTGCTGGGCCGCGGCGATGATCTTTTCGCCGACGAGATAGCTCTCGTTGGCAGACGACGGGCCGATATGGACCGCCTCGTCGGCCGAGCGGACGTGGAGCGCCTTGGCATCGGCGTCGGAATAGACCGCGATCGTACGGATCCCCATCGCCCGCGCGGTGCGGATGATACGACAGGCGATCTCGCCGCGATTGGCTATGAGGAGGGATTGGATCATGCCAGATCCTCCCCGGCACGGGGAGGGGGACCGTCCGCAGGACGGTGGAGGGGTTCCGCGCTGGTCAGGATCAATCGCACTACGGACTCCAAATCTTTGAAAACATCTGCCGCCGAGATGCGCAACACCGAATAGCCCGCCGCCCTTAAACGCTGCTCACGCGCCGCATCGGTCGATTGCGGCGCGGGTCCGTCATGTGCTGCGCCATCGATTTCGATAACCAGGCGGCAAGACAGGCAGGCGAAATCGACGACATAGCCACTGATCGGAAACTGGCGCCTGAACTTCAAACCGCCCGGTCGCGTCCGCAATTCGCGCCAGAGCAGGACTTCGGGCAACGACATCGCCTTGCGTAGGACACGGGCGCGGCGCACGGTGCGAGTGGGAGCCGACAAGGCCGCCACCCCTCCACCATGCTGCGCATGGTCCCCCTCCCCGTTCCGGGGAGGATTTCTTTGCGCCGACACCATCACATCCGGAACACGCCGAACTGGGCGCGGTCGGGGATCGGGGCGTTGAGGGTGGCGGCGAAGGCGAGGCCGAGGACGTCGCGCGTCTGCGCGGGATCGATGACGCCGTCGTCCCACAGCCGCGCGGTGGCGTGATAGGGGTTGCCTTCGTCCTCGTATTTCTGGCGGACGGGGGCCTTGAACGCCTCGGCCTCTTCGGGGGTCCAGCTGTCGGCGTCGCGGTGGACGGTGGCGAGCACGCTCGCCGCCTGTTCGCCGCCCATCACGCTGATCCGCGCATTGGGCCAGGTGAACAGGAACCTGGGATCGTAGGCGCGTCCGCACATGCCGTAATTGCCCGCGCCGAAGCTGCCGCCGATGAGGACGGTGATCTTCGGCACGCTGGCGGTCGCGACCGCGGTGACGAGCTTGGCGCCGTGCTTGGCGATCCCCTCGGCCTCGTATTTGCCGCCGACCATGAAGCCCGAGATGTTCTGGAGGAAGAGCAGCGGGATGCGGCGCTGGCAGGCGAGTTCTATGAAGTGCGCGCCCTTGACCGCGCTTTCGGAGAACAGCACGCCGTTGTTGGCGAGGATGGCGACGGGCATCCCCCAGACATGCGCGAAACCGCAGACGAGCGTCGGGCCGTAGAGCGATTTGAATTCGTGGAATTCGCTGCCGTCGACGATCCGCGCGATGACTTCGTGGACGTCGTAGGGGGCGCGGACATCGTCGGGGATGATGCTGTAGAGCTCCTCGGGATCGAACTTCGGCGGGCGCGGGTCGCGCATCGCGATGTCGGGCGCGCGGTCTTCGGGCAGGGTCGAGACGATGTCGCGGACGATCGTCAGCGCGTGCTCGTCATTCTCGGCAAGGTGATCGACGACTCCCGAGGTGCGCGCGTGGAGGTCGCCGCCGCCGAGATCCTCGGACGTAATCTCCTCGCCCGTCGCGGCCTTGACCAGCGGCGGGCCGGCGAGGAAGATCGTCCCCTGCTCCTTCACGATGACGCTCTCGTCGCTCATCGCGGGGACGTAGGCGCCGCCAGCGGTGCAGCTGCCCATGACGCAGGCGATCTGGGCGATGCCCTGCGCCGACATGGTCGCCTGGTTGAAGAAGATGCGGCCGAAATGGTCGCGGTCGGGGAAGACCTCGGCCTGATGCGGCAGGTTGGCCCCGCCGCTGTCGACGAGGTAGACGCACGGCAGGCGGTTGGCCTCGGCGATCTCCTGCGCGCGCAGATGCTTCTTGACCGTCATCGGGTAATAGGTGCCGCCTTTGACGGTGGCATCGTTGCAGACGATCATCGTCGTGCGGCCCGAGACGCGACCGATGCCGGCGATCATCCCCGCTCCGGGGATTTCGCCGCCGTACATGTCGCCCGCGGCGAGCTGGCCGATCTCGAGAAAGGGACTGCCGGGGTCGAGGAGGCGCTCGACCCGCTCGCGCGGGAGCAGCTTGCCGCGCGCGGTGTGGCGTTCGCGCGAGCGCTCGCTGCCGCCCTTCGCCGCCTCGGCGACGCGCGCCCACAGTTCGTCCCTGAGCGCGCGGTTGTGCGCGGCGTTCGCCTGGGCCTGGTCGCTCGTCAGATCGAGCCTGGTATCGAGAATCGGCGCGCTCATGTCTTCTCCCGGTTGCGCGCTTTGCCTAGCGGGCGGCGCCGGCAAAGCCAAGCCGGGGCAAAGCGGCATGGCGGAGACGATTGATAGCGCCTCGGCGCAGGCCTATATCGTGGCTCCCCCTTCCCCATTCACGAGGTGCCCCGCCATGTCGAACCGCCTATTCGCCGCGCTGCTGCTCTCCGCTACCGCGCTCGCCGGCCCGGTCGGGTGCAAGCAGATCGCCGCCGGCAACGAAGCCTCGGTCGAGACCAGGGCGGGCGGCGAGCTCGGCATCAGCCTCGCCGCGATGGACAAGAGCGTGAAGCCGGGCGACGATTTCTACGCTTATGCCAATGGCGGCTGGATGAAGACGACCGAAATTCCCGCCGACCGCTCGAGCGTCGGCGGATTCTACATCGCCGACCAGGCGACCGAGAAGAACATCGCCTCGCTGATCGAGGAAATCACGGCCTCGAACCCGAAGCCGGGCAGCGATGCGGCGCGGGTCAAGAATTTCTACGAGAGCTTTCTCGATACCAAGGCAATCGACCAGGCGGGAATGAAGCCGATCGCCGCCGACCTCGCGCGGTTCGACGCGATCGCCGACAAGACCGCGCTGTCGAAAGCCATCGGCAGCCAGCTGCGCGCCGATGTCGACCCGCTCAACAGCACCAATTTCGAGACCGGGAACCTGTTCGGCGTGTTCGTGACGCAGGCGCTCGCCGGCGGCGAGGTCGTGCCCTATATCCTACAGGGCGGGCTCGGCATGCCCGAGCGCGAATATTATCTGTCGAGCGACGACAAGATGCGCGCCAACCAGGCGGCGTACAGGAAATATATCGCCGACCTGCTGACCGCCGCGGGGATCGCCGACGCCGCCGCCAAGGCCGATCGCATCTATGCGCTCGAAACCAAGATCGCGCGCGCGCACGCCAGCCGCGAGGAAAGCGACGACTGGGCGACCGCCAAGCAGATCTGGACGCGCGACGAGTTTGCCGAAAAGGCCCCCGGGATCGACTGGGGAACCCTGTTTGCGGCCGCCGGGCTCGACGGCTTCGGCAAGTTCGACGCCTATCACCCGCAGGCGATCGCCAAGCTGTCGGCGCTGGTCGCAAGCGAACCGCTCGACGCGTGGAAGGACTGGCTGACCTTTCACCAGATCGACGCCAACACCGCGGTCCTTCCGACCAAGCTCGACCAGCTGAGCTTTGCCTTTTACGGCAAGCAATTGCAGGGCACCGAAGCTCAGCGCCCGCGCGACAAGCGCGCGCTGGCGGCGGTCAACGCCTATATGGGCGATGCGCTCGGCAAGCTTTATACCGAGAAATATTTCCCGGCATCGGCCAAGGCCGAGGTCCAGGACATGGTCAAGAACATCAAGACCGCGTTCGCCAAGCGCGTCGCCGCGATCGACTGGATGGCGCCCGAGACCAAGAAAGAGGCGATCGCCAAGGTCGAATCGATGGAGGTCGGCGTCGGCTATCCCGACAGCTGGCGCGACTATTCGAAGCTCAACGTCGCGGCGGGCAGCGCCTATGCCAACAAGCAGGCGGCCGAGAAGCTCTATTACCAGCAGCAGCTCGCCAAGATCGGCAAGCCGCTAGACAAGCGCGAATGGTGGATGAACGCGCAACTGGTCAACGCGGTCAACCTGCCGGTGCAGAACGCGCTCAATTTCCCCGCCGCGATCCTGCAGCCGCCGTTCTTCAACGCGAGCGCCGATCCGGCGTATAATTACGGCGCGATCGGCGCGGTGATCGGCCATGAGGTCAGCCACAGTTTCGACAATAACGGCGCCGCGTTCGACGCCACCGGCGCGATGCGCAACTGGTGGACCGACGCCGACAAGGCCAAGTTCAAGGAATCGGGCAAGGCGCTCGCCGCGCAATATGACGAATACGAGCCCTTCCCCGGCGTCCATGTGAAGGGCGAGCTGACGCTGGGCGAGAACATCGCCGACGTCGCCGGATTGCAGGCGGCGTACGACGCCTATCACGCGTCGCTGGGCGGCAAGGAAGCGCCGGTGATCGACGGTTTTACCGGCGACCAGCGCTTCTTCATCGCCTATGCCCAGACCTGGGCGACCAAGATGCGCGAAGAGGCGCTGCGCGCGCGCATCGCCACCGACGGCCACGCGCCGGGCCAGTATCGCGCGCTGACCGTCCGCAATATGGACGCCTGGTACGATGCGTTCGACGTGAAGCCGGGCGACAAATTGTACCTGGCGCCCGAGAAGCGCGTGCGCGTGTGGTGAAGCGACGCGACCCGCGGTCGCAACAGTCGCTTAGCCGCGCGCGTCGGTTTCGGGAGGCCCGGCGGGCACATCCTTGACGATCAGATAGCGGTAGACGCCGACGAGGTTGATAGCGAGCAGCGCGATGTTCTGCCAGCCGATGCCTTCGCTGTCGTCCTGCCAGAAGCCCCAGGCGATCAGCGCCGCCGAGCTGGTGACGAAGACGACGAACGCCCAGCCGGTAAAGCGCCGACCGAGATTGAGCGAGACGACGAGCGCGGCGAGCGTCGCGGCGGCGGCGCCGTAATATTGCAGGCCGTCGAGGAGGGTTTCGTTCACGCCCCGATGATCTCGCGCCCGATCAGCATGCGGCGGATCTCGTTGGTGCCGGCGCCGATGTCGAGCAGCTTCGCGTCGCGGAAATAGCGTTCGACCGGCCAGTCCTTGGTATAGCCCGCGCCGCCGAGCGCCTGGATCGCCTCGCCCGCGACCTTCACCGCGTTTTCGGACGCGAGCAGGATCGCGGCGGCGGCGTCGAAGCGCGTCGTGCGTCCCGCGTCGCACGATTTGGCGACCGCATAGACATATGCCCGAGCCGAGTTGAGCGCGAGGTACATGTCGGCGACCTTGGCCTGCATCAGCTGGAACGAGCCGATCGGCTTGCCGAACTGCTTGCGCTCGCGGACATAGGGCACGACGACGTCGAGGCACGCCTGCATGATGCCGAGCTGGATGCCGCTCAGCACGGTGCGCTCATAGTCGAGGCCGCTCATCAGCACGCCGACGCCGCCATTTTCGGGGCCCATGATATTCTCTTCGGGCACTTCGCAGTCGGTGAAGACGAGTTCGGCGGTCGGGCTGCCGCGCATCCCCATCTTGTCGATCTTCTGCCCGATGGCGAAACCCGGCATGTCCTTTTCGATCAGGAAGGTCGTGATGCCGCGGCTGCCCTCGCCGGTCTTGGCATAGACGACGAGCGTGTCGGCATAGGCCGCATTGGTGATCCAGAACTTGGTGCCGTTGAGGACGTAGCCCGTATCGGTCTTCTGCGCCTTCAGCTTCATCGAGACGACGTCGCTGCCCGCGGCGGCTTCGGACATGGCGAGGCTGCCGACATGTTCGCCCGAGATGAGCCTGGGGAGATATTTGGCCTTTTGCTCCTCGTTCGCCCAGCGCGCGATCTGGTTGACGCACAGGTTCGAATGGGCACCGTAGCTGAGGCCGATCGAGGCCGAGGCGCGGCTGACCTCCTCGCACGCGATGACGTGTTCGAGGTAGCCGAGGCCGAGGCCGCCATCGGCTTCGGCGACGGTGATGCCGTGCAGGCCGAGCTCGCCCATCTGCGGCCATAGCTCGGTCGGGAACCAGTCGTCGGCGTCGATCTTCGCGGCGATCGGCTCGATCCTGTCCTGCGCGAAGCGGCGCGTCGTGTCGCGGATCATGTCGGGCATTTCGCCGAGCGCGAAGTCGAAGGTGGCAAGGTCGGTCATCGGCAAGCTTTCTGTTCGGGTTCGCCGCCTCGCTAGCAGCAAAGCGATGGTTTGAAAAAGGGGGCGCGAGGCATTAGATGCGCTCAACCCATTCTTTCACGAGGAAGCCCCTATGCCCGCCGCCAACAGCCCCGCCGATCCCGTCGTCATCCTGTCGTACGCGCGCACCCCGATGGGGTCGATGCAGGGCGCGCTCGCCGATGCATCGGCGACCGAGCTCGGCGCGACCGCGGTCAAGGCGGCGGTCGAGCGTGCCGGGGTGAAGGGCGAGGCGATCGACCGCATCTACATGGGCTGCGTCCTGCCCGCCGGTCTCGGCCAGGCGCCCGCGCGCCAGGCGGCGATCAAGGCGGGCCTGCCCAAGTCGGTCCAGGCGACGACGGTCAACAAGGTGTGCGGTTCGGGCATGCAGACGGTGATCATGGGCGCCGAGGCGCTCGCCGCGGGATCGATCGACATGGTCGTTGCCGGCGGGATGGAATCGATGACCAACGCGCCGTACCTGCTCAAGAAGCACCGGTCGGGCGCGCGCATCGGCCACGACACCGCCTACGACCACATGTTCCTCGACGGGCTCGAGGACGCCTATGAGGAAGGCCGCGCGATGGGCAGCTTTGCCCAGTGCACCGCCGACGAATACCAGCTGACGCGCAAGGACATGGACGATTACGCGATCGAGTCGCTCAACCGCGCCAAGTCGGCGATCGAAAGCGGCAAGTTCGACCGCGAGATCACGCCGGTGACGATGACGACGCGCAAGGGCGAGGTGACGGTCGACACCGACGAGGCGCCGGGCCGCGGCCAGCCCGACAAGATCCCGACGCTGCGCCCCGCCTTCGCCAAGGACGGCACGATCACCGCGGCGACGAGTTCGTCGATCTCCGACGGCGCGGCCGCGATCGTGCTGACGCGCGAATCGAATGCGAACGGCAAGGCGGTGGCGCGGATCGTCGCGCACGCCGCGCATGCTCAGGAGCCGAGCGAGTTCACCGTCGCCCCGATCGGCGCGATCGAAAAATGCCTCAAGAACGCGGGCTGGAGCGTCGGCGACGTCGACCTGTGGGAAATCAACGAGGCGTTCGCCTGCGTCGCGATGTTCGCAATGAAGGACCTCGGCATCCCGCACGACAAGATCAACGTCAACGGCGGCGGCACCGCTTTGGGCCACCCGATCGGCGCATCGGGCACGCGGATCATCGCGACCCTGCTCGGCGCGCTCGAAAATCGCGGGCTCAAGCGCGGCGTCGCCAGCCTGTGCATCGGCGGCGGCGAAGCGACGGCGGTGGCGGTCGAACTGGTCGACTGACCGGGCCGTCCAGTCTAGCGGCGCACTCGGCGCGCCATAGCGGCGCTGAAGAGACATCGCGAAGGAGCCCCGAAGGACTCGCGCCCCATCGGCCCGCCCGCGGCAGGCGGTCGAGCGGTAAAGCCGGGCCGTTTTGCTTGAACAGGCGTCCGCGTGACGGACCAGAGCGCGGCGAGCCTGCCGTGTATTTGCGATTCGCCATGCTATAGGCAGCGGTGGTAAGAGAAGCCCTCTAAAACAGGGAGAGTTACCATGAAAAGACTGATCCTGATCGCCGGCCTGTCGGGCCTCGTCGCGCTGTCCGGTTGTTCGAAACCCGACGATTCCGCGATGGACAACGCGAACGAGCCCATCGCCAACGAGGCCAATGAAATGGCGCCGGTCGAAACCGCCGCGAGCGAGTCGCCGGTCGGCACCTACGACGTCAAGATGGCCGACGGCACGATGGGAACGACGACGATCAACGCCGACGGCACCTATTCGGATACCGGTCCCGACGGCAAGGTCGTATCCGGCACCTTCACCCGCAAGGACGGCAAGGACTGCTTCGACCCCGAAGGCGACGGCGCCGAAATGTGCTGGACGTCTTCGGCGCCCGGGGCCGACGGTTCGTTCACCTCGACCGCGGCCGATGGCACGACGGTTACGGTGACACCGAAAGCCGAATAACCGGCCCGATAGCGCTGCGGCGGAGGCCACCGAGATCGGCGGGCCTTCGCCTCAGGGTTCGCCGCCGCCCCAGACGTGATCGCTGCGGATATAGCCGCGGCGACCCTTGACATCGAAATAGCACCAACCCCTGGCGCAATCGCTCAGCCGCCCGACGACGCCGGGCTCGGCGCGCCAGGCGATCGGCGAAGAGGCGTCGGGCTCGGCGTGCATCGCGCGGATGCCGCCGGTGACATAGCCGGTACGCTGCGCCGACAGCAGCCGCACCGCCATCCAGCCGACGGTGCCGTCGGGATCCTGAACCTTGCGCCAGCTCTGGTAGATTTCGAGGACCTTGACCGGCAAATCCTCGCGCCGATAATCCCAGATCGCGGGCACGCGCGTCGACGGCCCCTTGCGCATGCGCGCGACCGGCTGCGCGATCGAGGCCCAATAGGGCGTTTCGCGCACCGTCTGCGCGGCCAGCGGCGCGGGGTGCGGCAGCCCAGTGAGCAGGCCGGTCGCGACCAGGGTCGCCGACATGACGACGGTGATAATCGGGCGGGAACGCATCGGCGTAATCCTTTATTCGCGAATACGTTGCTAAAACTGACGCCATCTTGGCAAAGCGGCGGACGGCATGCAAGCGGAGCCCCGCTGTTCATCCGCGTCGCGCGGGCTATAATGCGGTCTCCGGCACGGTCGGCGGATCAAAGGGGGCAGGCAATGGCAAAGCATCTATCGACGCTGATCGCAGCGGTGGCGGCGGCAAACGTGCCGAGCGCGGCATCGGCGCAGATCGTCGGCAGCGGCATCGTCTCGGACAGCGGCGACACCGGTTTCCTGATCGCCGCGTCGCTGATCGCATTGATCGCGGTGCTGCCCGGCTGGGCGCTCTACCAGGCGGGGCGCTTGCGCGCCGCCCATGCCGTGCCCGCGGCCGGACTGATGTTCGGCATCGTCGCGGTTGTGTCGTTGCTGTGGCTGACGATCGGCTACAGTCTCGCGTTCAACGGCGCCAGTCCGTGGCTCGGCTACGGTCAGAATGCGTGGCTCGCCAATCTCGGCAATATTCGCGAAGGCACGACGGTGCCCGAATCGGCGTTCGCGCTGCTCAACCTCGTCTTCGCCCTCGCGGCGCCGCTGCTGATCGCGGGCGCGCTCGCCGAGCGCGTGCGCACCGGCTGGATGCTCGCATTCGCCGGCCTGTGGTCGCTGATCGTCTATGCGCCGATCGCGCACTGGATCTGGGGCAATGGCTGGCTCGGCGCCAATGGCGCGCTCGATTTTTCGGGCGGCCTCGTCGTTTTCGTTGCCGCCGGCGTGTCGGCGCTGGTCGCCGCGGTCATGCTGGGACGGCGCAGCGGCTGGCCCGACGATATCATGCCCGGCCACGCGCCGATCCTGTCGCTCGCCGGGACCGCGCTCGGCTGGGTCGGCTGGCTGGCACTCGCGGGAGCCGGGGCGCTGGCGGCGACCGACGATGCCTCTGCCGCGGTCATCAACATGCAGATCGGGGCGAGTGCCGGCGTCGTCGGCTGGCTGATCTGCTCGCGGCTGCTCGGGGGTCGCATCGAGCTGTCGGGCGGCGGCGCGGGGGCGCTGGCCGGGATCGCCGCGCTCGCCTCGTCGAGCGCCTATATCGCCACCGGTCCGGCGATGCTGATCGGTTTCGTCGCCGCGGTGCTGTCGTGGCTCGTCGCGCGGTCGATCGCGCGCACCTTTCGCATCGACGACGTCACCGGCAGCTTCGCCACCGGGGCGATCGGCGGCGCCACCGGCGCCATCCTGCTCGCGGTGTTCCAGTCTCCCTCGTTCGGCGGGGTCGGCTATGGCGAAGGTCTCGACATGGCGGGGCAAGTGTTCGCGCAGCTCGTCGCGCTTGGCGCGGTCGCTTTGTGGAGCATCATCGGCACGCTGATCGCGGGCTACGGCATCGCGATGGTGTTGCCGATGCGCCTGACCGTCGACGACGAGGCAACGCCTTAAGGGCGCTTCGCGACGGGATCAGCGCCGCAAACATTGCAATGGCGCGGGAGCGCCGCGCTCAATCGCCCGTCTGGATCCGCTCGACCAGCTGCTTGACCGTCGGCACGAAGCCGTTCGAATAGAACGGATCGCGACCGAATTCGAACGCGCTGTGGCCGGCGAACATCAGGTTTTCGTCGGTGTCGCCGCCGTGCGCGATGTCCTGCAGCGTCTTCTGGATGCAGAAGCTGCGCGGGTCGGCGAGGCGACCGGTCGAGTTGGTCTCGGTATCCTTCCACGCCGAAAATCCGCAATGCGACAGGCAGCCCATGCAGTCGGCCTGGTCCTTGCGGATGATGTCGCGCTGCTCCGGCGTTTCGAAGACGATCGTCTGGTCGGGAGTCTTGAGCGCCTCGGTAAAGCCCGCCTCGAACCAGGCGCGCGCCTTGCCATAGGCTTCGGGCGTGACCCAGTAATTGCGCCCCTTGGCGACGAAATCGAGCTGGCGGACATGCTCGCCGGTTTCGATCTTGGTGAAATCGACCTGGCGCGCCGAACGCGCCTCGAGGCTGCGCAGGAAAGGATTGCGCACGGCGGATGAATAAAAGCCCGTCGGCGAGAACTGGTGGAGCAGGATGTCGCCCTCGTCGAGCGCGGTGAGCTTGTCCTTCCAGCCCTGCGGGATCGGGCTTTCCTGCGTCAGCAGCGGGCGCGTGCCGAACTGGAAGGCGATGCTGCCGAGTTCGGGATTGTCGATCCAGTTGGCCCAGTCGCGCAGATACCAGACGCCGCCCGCCATGACGATCGGCACGTCGTCCGATATGCCGCCGTCGCGCATGACGTCGCGCAGTTCCTTGACGCGCGGATAGGGGTCCTGCGGCGCGCGCGGATCCTCCGCATTGCTCAGGCCGTTATGGCCGCCGGCGAGCCAGGGATCCTCGTAGACCACCGCGCCGAGCCATTCGGGCACCTTCGAATAGGCGCGTTTCCACAGCGCGCGAAAGGCGCGGCCGGAGGAGATGATCGGCAGGTAATGGACCTGGTACTGCGCCGCGATCTCGCTCAGCTTGTAGGGCATGCCCGCGCCGCAGGTGACCCCCGCGACGAGATCGCCGACCTGTTCGAGCGTGCCGTGGAGGATGCGCTGCGCGCCGCCCATTTCCCACAATACGTTGATGTTGATCGCGCCCCTGCCATCGGCGATCTCGTGCGCGCGGCGGACCTGATCGACGGCGCCGGCGATGGCGTATTCGACGAGCTCCTCGTGGCGTTCGCGCCGCGTCGCGGCGTGATAGACCTGCGGCACGATCTTGCCCGTCGGATCGTAGCTGTCGGCGTTGACCGCGCTGACCGTGCCGATGCCGCCGGCCGCCGCCCAGGCGCCTGAACTGGCATGGTTGGTCGCGGAGACGCCCTTGCCCCCCTCGATCAGCGGCAGCACTTCGCGGCCGTTATAGACGATCGGCTTAAGCCCCTTGAACACGGCAGTCCTTCTCGATGATCAGTGTCGGCGTCGCGTCGAGGCGCCCGGCAGACAGGTAAAGCTGCGCAATCCTAAGGCCAAGCGGCACCACCAAGTCAACGCCGGATATCGTCACAGCTGCGAAACGAACGCGGCGTCGTCGCCCAGCGCGCGGTCATAGAGGCGGGCATAAGCGGCGATCATCGCGGCCTCGTCGAAATGATCGCGGGCATGGCCCTGATTGGCCTTGCCGAGCTTGCCGCGTAGCGCGGCGTCGTCGACCAGCGGGCTCAGCGCGCGCGCCAGCGCCTCGGCATCGCGCGGGGGAGCGATAAATCCGCTCTGCCCGACCGGCAGCATCGCGCGAACGTCGCCGACGTCGCACGCCGCCACGGGCAGGCCCGCCGCCATCGCCTCGATCAGCGAAATCGGCGCCTGTTCGCTCAACGACGACAGGCTGAAAATATCGAATGTCGAAAAATAGCGCCATGGGTCGGGGAGGAAACCCGGCAGCGCGACGCGGGCTTCGACGCCGTGGTCGCGTGCCGCCTGCACGATCGCCGCGCGCTCGGGACCCTCGCCGACGATGACGAGGCGGACATGGTCGGGCAGCCTTGCCAGCGCGGCGACGAGCAACGGCAGGTTCTTGACCGCGCGCAGCCCGGCGACGGTGCCGATGACGACATCGCCGTCGCGCCGGGCGAAGCCCGGGATCGCGCCGGGCCTGGCCGCGGCGGCGTAGCGTTCGGTGGCGATGCCGTTGGCGATGACGTGCAGCCGTTCGGCGGCGCGCCATTCGCGGCGCGCGATCCGCGCCAGCGTCTGCGACGGCACGACGAGCGCGTCTGCGGACTTGAGCGCGATGCGGCGGAAGAGATTGCGCTTCCAGTCGCGCCGCACGCTCTCGTCCTCGTTGAAACCGTCCTCGTGATGGACCAGCGGCGGCAGGTCGCGCGTGGCGCGGAACAGGCGGTGCGCCATGACGACGTCCATCGCGCCCCAATTATAGCTGAGGACGAGGTCGAAGCGCCGCATATAGTCGGCGAGCGCGAGATAGCGGGCGAGCTCCGGCCTGCCCTGGAGCGAGGGCGCGTCGACGGGGAAATCGACCGCGATCGCGGGGTCGATCGCGTCGCGCGCGCCGAGCGCGCCGGGCATCGCCGACAGAATGGCGTGCTCGGCGGTGTCGCCAAATGCGTTCATCAGGCGGGCGGCGCGGGCTTCCTTGCCGCCGAGCGAGAAGGTGCTGTGCGCGTGGAGAATGCGCAGCGGCCGCTCGCGCGTCGCCCTCAAGCCGGCGCCTGTTTGGCGGCGCGCGCGATCAGCGCGTCGATCCCCGCGACCGCCTCGGGTTCCTCGAGGCTCGGCGCATGGCCGACATCGGGGACGGTGACCAGCGTCGCCTGCGTCAGGCGCGCGAGCATCTGCGCCGCGGTGTCGGGCGAAAGGATGTCCGAATTGGCGCCGCGCACGATCAGCGTCGGAATGTCGCGCAGCGCGTCGAGCGCGGGCCACAGGTCGGCCCCGGTCTCGGCGCCGGGGACGTTGAACGGTTCGGCGATGCGCATGTCGTAATCGAGCGCGATGCGTCCTTCGCGCGTCAGCCGCCAGGCGCGTTTGACGAGGCGGATCCAGTCGGCAAGCTCGTAATGCGGGAAGCGCTCGGGGCCCGCCTGTTCGGCATAGATCCGCGCGGCGTGAACCCAGGTCCGCTGCGTCCCGCCCTGGCCGACATAGCCGCGAATCCGTTCGAGCCCCGCCGGATCGACGACCG